>OIZT01000159.1_pt1 | contig 48412 bp, 52 predicted proteins | sample 1588611 | NCBI WGS metagenome assembly OIZT01 (sample SAMN03283278) | human gut metagenome | biome: human-associated habitat; material: feces | host: Homo sapiens | place: Peru | collected 2012
CATTTGAAGAGGAAGAAGAAATAGATATTAAAGCAGTACAACAAGAATTAAAACAAATAGATAAAGAAATAGCAGAAGTTGATAAAAAACTTAACGTATATTTAAAAGAATTAGGATTAGAGGAATTGTAATGTTAAAAAGTAGCACTGGTAAAATTAAAAAATTAAAATGTCAGCACTGTAATAACGAAACAATTATGGAAGTTGTCTCATCAATTCAACATAATTATTCCGATAGATCAAAAGATGATTTTTATTATGAAATTCAATCGGTATTAATATGTCCAATATGTGAACAATATAATATAATTAGTGCATATTGGGACAATACATATGGGAAATTAGAATATACTGACGAATATGATTTATATGACGGAGACAATGTTGATGAATATATTGTTTTTCCAATTCCTTCTAATTTAGTATCTAGCAAGTCTGATTTGGTGCCTGATACTATAATAAAATCATTTAAGAAGGCAATAGAATTAAAATTATATGATGAAGAATCATGCCTTATAAAGTTAAGAAAAACATTAGAAATGATATGTAATGATCAGAATGCAGATGGAAATAATCTGTTGGAAAAAATAATAAATATTTCGGAAAAAGGAATATTACCAATAACATTAAAATCAGCGTCAACTATTATACGAAAACTTGGAAATATCGGCGCACATGAATCTGATATAAATATTAATGGTAATGAAATAGAATGTGTCATAGAATTAGTAGAATATATAATACAATATATTTACGTTTTGCCGAAAGAAATAGAAAAAATAGATAAAAAATTTAATTTAATTTCTAAATAAAAAGGATTTATACAAACATATCTTGCATAAGCCCTTTTTTTATATATAATAATCTATTAACCTTTGTTTCTTCTAAATGTATTTTTAAATCAAGTTTAATAAAAAGGTTTTCTAAATTTTTTTTGTTCCAAAATTGGCAAAAGTGGTATTTTATGTTTTAAAATGACATTTCTAGTAATTTGAGGCTGTCCAGAGCCTGAAATAAGGTACCTTAAATTTTGAGAATCTAAAATACATTTTAAATATAATTTATCTACATTAGAATTATTATCTATATTTAAAACCATTGAGTTACCTGTTATCCAACATTCTTCTGGCGTTATATTAACTTTTCCAGAATTTTCCCCCCTACAACTAATTGTTATTTGTTTTTGTTTGTGATTGTATTTACTATATTTTCCGATAATCCCATTTGCACCAAAAACAAAATATTTTCCATTATTTAGTTTATTTTGGGCAATCGTCTGTGGCTGATATATATTTGCAATATCTGATAATTCCACTAAATTCTTGTTTTTTATGTAATTATATTGTTTTTTTAATAGCCCTTTTTTAAATAAAGAAGATACTAAAAAAGATTATACAAACATACTTTGCATAAGCCCTTTTTTTAATTCATGTAGTTTATATAGTTTTTTAACTTCAAATTCAATTTTATTGTTAAATGTCTTAAAAATTTTAGAATATTTATTTTGTTTTTCAATAGTTGGAAGTCCTATTTCTATTTCACATAGATTGGAAAAATTTAAAGTATTTCTTACGCCACCTTCAAATTTTGATATAGTTTCTTTTCTAAAATATTTAGAATCAAACCATTCTAGTAAATATTGATTATTTTGTGATGTAGTAAAACATTCATATAATGGACTAACAACACTTACTTTGTCGTTTGTTTTTAATGCCAACGATCCAACATTTAATCTTGAAGGATTATATCCAAATACTCCTTTTTCAATAATGTAATAATTATTTAAATCTTTACTAGCAACATTTCTATCTTCAAATTGATCAGACTGAGAAATAAATCCATATTTATTACTAATACTTTCTACATATTTTACGGATTTATTTTTATTTTTCTTATTCCATTTTACTAATATATCTTTTAATTTGAAGATTTCATCATAATCTTTAAATATTTGATTTTTTATGTACAATTTAAATAACTTAAGGTCTTCAATTTTCTTAGTTTGAAGTTCTATTTTTTTGTCTAATAGCGATAGAAAGTTAGCTACCTTTATTTGTTCATTAGGTGAAGGAATATTACATTCAACATTTTCAATAGTTGATGAACTTAAACTTGGAACACCAGTAGACTCATCATATTTTTTCCAATTAACATTTTGAAATGAATAAAATAAATATTTAGGAATATTCGGTTCGTAAATATGAGAATAAAACAAAGTATCTACAGTCCAAAATGGTGATTCCATATATTGTGGTTTATTTATTGTTCCTTTTCTACCGATTAACACAGATGGCTTATCATATAAGAATGAATTTGTTTTTCCTATTTGTCCACCTGTTCCTAAGATTGGGTATTTACCATTTTTATTTTCAACTTGTTTTTGATCTTTACCGCTTTTAATTTTCAAAACATCTTTATATTTTAACTTTACATATTCATCATTAAATTCTTTAAATCTTAATTTAGGAACATTCATTTAATCACCACTTTTCAAGTCCTTAAGTTTAATAAAAAGATACCAAACTTACTATATACAATTATATCATACTTTTTGACTTTTTTGATATTAAAAAAGAAAAAGCTATTTATTTGCCTTTTCTTGAAATATTTTACTGACTAGATCTATACATTTTTTCTTTTGAGAATATCTAGGATGAACATAAAGATTTAAAGTGATATTAACATTAGCATGACCTAACAATTCACTTACTGTTTTATAATCACAGCCTAATGTAATGCAGTTTGTAGCAAAGGTATGTCTTAAGGAATGAAAGTTAAAATGTTTAATTTTATTTTCTTTTAGAACTTTATTAAAATATTTTCTATATGTTCTAGGCTCAATATATTTCTCACTGTTTGAAAGAATATAACATTCGTTGTCTGATTTGATTTTTTTAAGAATTTCTATAAAGTCTTTATTAATGGGAATTTCTCTATTTGCGTTTTTAGTTTTTGGTGAGGTAATTATAACCTTTGATATATTTTTATCTTTGTCTTTGATATATATGCGTTGTACAGTTTTTGAAATAATTAATTTATTATTTTTAAAATCAATATCCTTCCATTGTAATGCACACAATTCGCCAATTCTTATACCTGAATATAAAGACAATAATATACCTATATTTCTAGATGTTAAATTATTTATTACATAATCAGTAAGTTTATTTTGTTCATGTTTTGTTAAGATATAAATACTTTTATCTTTATTTTCTTTTGGATAATTAAATGTTAGCTCAATATGTTTGATCTTATCCTCATTTATTCCTTTTTTAATGCTACCTTTAATGATGATTGTAATATCTTTGATAGTTTTTTCTGATAAACCACCTGAACCATTTTTTTTGCCATTTTTAGATAATTCTAATAAGAAATCTTGTATGATTTTATGATTCATGTCATTTAGCGTATAATCACCTAAATTTGGTATTATATGATTAAAGATATTATTAGAATAATTTGCATAAGTAGATTCTTTAATATAATCCTTTTTCTCAATTAGCCATGAATAAATCCAATCTTTATAAAATATCTTTTTTGATTTAATTAGCATTAAATTCATCTCCTTTCTTTAAATATTATAAATGATGAAACATTCAGTGCTTTTCAAGTATTAAACTTAAGGACTTGAAAAGTGGTGATTAAATGAATGTTCCTAAATTAAGATTTAAAGAATTTAATGATGAGTGGAGTTATCAATCATTATCAAAATATGTAAATAGAATTACTACAAAAAATAAAAATATTGAATCAAACCTTGTTTTAACAATTTCTGCACAATACGGATTAGTTGATCAAACAAACTTTTTTAATAGAAGTGTTTCTAGTTCTAATTTAACAGGATATTATTTATTAAATAATGGTGACTTTGCATATAATAAAAGCTATTCAAATGGTTACCCATGGGGTGCAGTAAAAAGATTGAACAAGTATAATCAAGGAGTTGTGTCTTCCCTATATATATGCTTTAAACCAAATAATTTAATTAATTCAGATTTTTTAGAACAATATTTTGAAACAAATAAATGGTATCAACAAATCAGCGAAGTTTCAGTAGAAGGTGCTAGAAATCATGGTTTATTAAATATAGCAGTCAACGATTTTTTCAATACAAAGCATTATATTCCTTCCATAAAAGAACAAGAAAAAATATCAAATTTTCTATCATTATTAGATAAAAAAATAGAACTACAATCTAAAAAAATTGAAGACCTTAAGTTATTTAAAAAAGGACTATCAAAATATATATTTAATTTATTAACTAAATATGAAAAAATCAAATTAGGGAATGCATGTGACATTGTAACAGGAAAACTTGATGCCAATGCTATGGTTGAAAATGGCAAATATAGGTTTTATACTTGTGCAAAAGAATACTATATGATTGATAAATATGCTTATGATACAGAAGCATTGCTAATATCTGGAAATGGTGCTTATGTTGGATATATTCATTATTATAATGGCAAATTTAATGCGTATCAAAGAACTTATATTTTACATAATTTTAAATATAATGTTCAATATATAAAATGCTATTTAGATGAGTACTTAAGTGAAAAAATAAATTTAGAGAAGAAGGATGGTAATACACCATATATAGTTTTATCAACCTTATCAGATATGATTATAAAAATACCAAGTTCTTTTGAACAATTAAAAATTTCAAAAATTATAAATATTTGTAATTGTAAATTAGAGATTGAGAAAAACAAATTAATTAAATTAAAAGAATTAAAGAAAGGACCTATGCAGAATATGTTTGTCTAATTTAGAATCATATTTTGTTTTTTTAACTTACTTAGTAATGTCATTTTGTCTTACAATTTAACATTCTCTTTTTTGACATTGACTTCTAATTTATTTACGATATAATTATTATAATATAGCAATAGTTCTAGGATATGAACTATTAGATGCTAAAATACTATATTCAGTTTATGAGTATAGTATTTTTTTGTAAGGAGGAATTGTTATCTAAAATTATATAAACAAAAAGTATGTACCAAGAAATTATAAAAAAATAAATAATTAAGGCACCTAAAAAAGTTGGTTTATGTGTGAAAAGAGGTTCATAATTAGCAATTTTGTTAATCCAAAAGTATGTCATTTGTATAACCGTTTGTGTGCCTAACTGCTATTTTTGATGCAAAATTTGCTATTTTTAGTTAACACAATAGTATGACATTTATTTTAATGTATGACAAAGTAGTCTTTCACAATCCCTTTAAAATAGGGCTAAACTCCCCACTGGGAAGTTGTTTGTCAGCCATCCTTATCCTGCTAAAAATAAACACGCGGAATATTTAGAAAATTAGAGAATTAAAGTCAAAAGTTATGTACCCAATTTTATATAAAAACAATAAAAAAATTTATTAAGGAGGAGTGATTTATAAGATGTAAAAGTAATATAAATTTAAGTTTTAGGAATATATTTAAGTATGAAACCAAAAGGGGTAGGTTGGTATGATAATAACTGAAACTTTTAAAAATGGTGGTAAAGATATTGGGGCTTTATTACAAGAATATGTATGTTTAATACTTAAATATAAAGATGAAAATAATAAAATAAATGACACAAATGATGGTAAGAGAGTTATAATGGAATCGGCAAACAAGATGCTATGCAAAAGAAAGGAGAATAATGTATAGCACAGTAAAACCACCATCATTTTATAATGTAGGAATATACATAAGATTATCGCAAGAAGATGAGGATAAAGCACATAAAAGAGAGTCTGAAAGCGAAAGTGTATTAAATCAAAGAAGTTTACTTATGAACTTTTTGAGGGATAATGGATTTGTTTTAACTGATGAGTATGTTGATGATGGATATTCAGGTACTAACTTTGATAGACCAGCATTTAAAAGATTACTTGAAGACATAGAAAATGGAAAAATAAATTGTGTTATAACTAAAGACTTATCAAGATTAGGTAGAGATTATATCAAATGTGGTTATTATGTAGAACAATATTTTCCATTAAAGAAAGTTAGATATATATCTATACTAGATAATGTAGATACTTTTCTAGATTCTGCAAATAATGATATAGCACCTTTCAAAGCTTTATTTAATGATATGACTAGTAAAGATACATCAAAAAAAATAAAATCAATATTAAGAGATAAAAAAGTGAAAGGTAAGTTTATAGGTAGTAAACCAAGTTTTGGGTACATGAGAGATCCATTTGATAAAGGCCATCTAATACCGAATCCAGACACAGCATGGATAGTAAAAAGAATATTTAATGAAGTATCAAGAGGAGATAAAATATCAGATATAATTGAAAGATTAAATAATGAAAATGTTCCAACACCAAGTGCATATAAACAAATAAAAAAATCAAAAAGACAAATAAATGGATACATCTGGACTTGTAGTACGATTAATAAAATATTAAAAAATAAGATGTATACTGGTGATATGATTCAAAATGTTCAGACAAAACTAAACTATAAGTCACAAAAGAGAATATGTCTTTCTAGTGAATATTGGATAATTGTAGAAAATACTCATGAACCATTAGTAGATAGAGCAGTATTTAATCAAATACAAACAAGTGCTAACAGAACTAGAACAGTAAAATTAAACCGTCCACAGAGGCTATTAGAGGGCTTACTTTATTGTAAAGAGTGTGGTAATAAGCTAACGGTTAGTTATAGGGAAAAACGCAATTACTGGTCTATAAATTGCAACAAATATTCTAGAAATCCAAGACAAAGATTATGTGAACCACACTTTTCAGAGTATAATAGTTTTGAAAAAGTAGTTTTAAATCAAATCAAAAAAACTTGTAAAAAGTATATAGAAAAAGTTGATATTAATAGTTTAGTATCTAATGTAAAAAGTGATAATGATAACAAGGAAAATCTGATTATAGAAAAACAAAAATTAGAAAATAATATCAAAGAACTACAACTAAAAATAGATGCTTTATATGAAGATAAATATAATGGGATAATCTCAGTTGATACTTATACAAGATTATCTTCTAACACAGAAAATCTAATAAGGACATATAATTCTAGAATAAAAGAATTAGAAAATTCCATTAATGAAGTTCCTAAAAAACATAATGATGAAGAAATAAAACAAAAAATAAAAGAATTAATTAGTATGAAAAAACCTACTAGAGAATTATTATTTATACTAGTAGATAAAATAATTGTTGATAAAGATAAAAATGTAGAAATAATATATAATTTTAGTGCATAAAATTATTATTTAGACTTAATACTATCATATACTATTGGAATTAAAATAACTGTAACAAGTAAATTGTAAATATCCTTAGTATCATTACATATTATTTTTTGGTTATATGTCGCTACTACATAACCAATTAACAATGAAAATATAATTGATATTTTTAATGCTTTTGAAATAAACTCTTTACTATTATAAAAATAATTAGTTAGTATACTACCAAAACCAAGTAATTTTTTTAGTAAAAATCTAAGAAATAATATAATAGATGCAAATATAAAATATAAAATTATTTGAAAAGGACATAATATTATAAATATAATTATATCTAATGCAAAGAACTTTTTTGAATATTTGCTTGATAAGTAAAAATTATATAATTGCAGTTCAAATCTTTTAATTAAAAATTTGTTGAAAAGTTCTTTTGCTTTTTTAAAAGTTTTGTTAAATAAAATTGTAAGATTTGAGGCAAATATTGATAAATTAATAATAATACAAAAGATGAAAAATATAATTTTAACACTCAAGAATAGTAATAACAAATATTCTTTAATAGTATGTTGTATATTTAATGGTGTATTTAAATATACTTGTGATGCATTACTAGAAAAAAATATTGAAAATAACATTGTTGTCATTATATAAGTCATTTTGTTTTCTAATGTTAAATCATTTATGTTTTTATTAAATAGTTTTATTGCAGCAACTACAAAAGAAGCATAATAAATTAATGTTAAATAAGAACCGATGTTGTATTTTTTTGCGATTTTCATTACGATTATTGCTAGTGCTACAACATAAATTATTATTACTATAAGTTTAAATAATTGTATTTTTGTTAGTTTGTCATTATTATTGCATTTATTTAAGTCTTTTTTTAAATCACCAATCGATAAAATGATTGTAAAAACAACATTTAAGACAATTAGAATAGAAATTATAATATCAAAAAAATTGCTATGTAATATAAAAGACATAATACACCTCCGTAAATTAGTTATATATTTTACCATTTATTGTAAATATTAGCAATAATTATAAGGTAATTTATAATGCCTACATTCTACGACTTCGGGGGCGGCGACGGTGCTGAAGTAATCTACGCCCTTCGTAACAACTCGAAGTTCTCAAACCTAATCTTAGAAGAAATGGAAAAAGAAGGACAAAACATAAGAAAAAATTATCAGCAACGGCTTCCTAGTAATCCGGTAAAAGACTACTACTTCATACAAAGAGACACTCCGAACAACGAGTCAGTAATAGTCGAATATGGTTTCCTAGACTCAAAAGGTGATGATGTAAATCAGTTAAAAAATAACTACAAAAACTTAGCAGAAGCCGTAGTCCGTGCAATCACAGAATACAAAAACTTACCATATACTGCACCAAACGAAAGCACATTCTACACAGTGCAAAAAGGCGATTCATTATGGAAAATTGCAACAAAATATGGCTTAACCATAGACGAACTAAAAAAACTAAACAACCTAAAAAACAACACAATCACAGTGGGTCAAAATCTAAAAGTAAAAGCTGAAGAAGAAAAACCAGTAGAAGACTACTTATTATACACGGTAAAATCAGGCGACTCTCTATGGAAAATTGCTAGTATATATGACACAACAGTCGACACTCTTATGAAAATAAACAACCTAAAAGGTACAAAACTAACCATAAATCAGCAACTACTTGTACCAAAATCAGACAAAATTGAAATCGATATAGACAAAGAACCAAAAGGCATAACATACACAGTAAAATCAGGCGACTCACTATCCAAAATAGCAAAATCCTATGGTACAACAGTAGCAAAAATCAAAAGCGCCAACAACCTAACAAGTGACTTTCTAAAAATTGGCCAAGAACTACTTATACCAGTAGAAGACACAAAAGTAGAAGAAAAAGAAACGGACGAACCCGCCGGAATAAACTACGTCGTTGTAAAAGGTGACAATCTTTACACAATCGCTAACAAATATGGAGTAAGTGTTAACGACATAAAAGCCTTAAACAACTTAAAATCAAATACACTTCAAATCGGCCAAGTCCTAAAAATTCCTGGCACAGAATCATACACAACTTATAAAGTAAAATCAGGTGACTCACTATGGAAAATTGCAAACCAATATGGCACAACTGTAAACGACTTAAAAAGAATAAACAACCTATCATCAACAACTCTAAGAATTGGTCAAGAACTTCTAATTCCAACAAAATAACTAGGTAACTAAAAACTACCTAGTTTTTCTTGCAATTATAATGTATCATGTGATACAATAAAATCATAAAGAGGTGATAAATTGTCAAAACCAGTAACGATAACAAAAGAAAAAATACTAGATGCAGCATTCGAAATAACAAGAATAGAAGGTATAAAAAGTCTTAGTAATCGTGCAATTGCAAAAAAGCTTAACTCATCAATAAGACCAATATACTATCAGTTCAAGAATAGTGAAGAACTCAAAAACGAACTATACAAAAAAATAGAAGAATACTTCTATGCATACATAACCAAAATCCCTAGTAGCACAGAAAAAGAATATATGCAAACCGGACTAAACTATATAAATTTTGCCAAAGAAGAAAACAATTTATTTAAATTAATGTTTATGACAAACACTCAAACAACAATAGATGACTACATAAAAGATGACAGTGAAAACCAAGCTGCCTTCGAAAAAATAGTAGAAAAAAGCACAAACCTAAAAGGCGAAAAAATCAAAACATTCCACTTCAAAATGTGGATATACACACACGGCTTAGCAGTACTAATAAATTCTGGTACACTAAGCCTAACAAAAAATCAAGTAAAAGAATTATTAACAGAAGAATACAGGGCACTAATGCTTAAAGAAAGAGAGGATAAAAATGAACGTAATTGAAGTAAAAAATCTAACAAAAAAATACAAAGAACTAACCGCAGTAGACAATATATCATTTAATGTAAAAGAAGGGGAAATACTAGGATTACTAGGTCCGAATGGAAGTGGCAAAAGCACAACAATAAATGCAATACTATCACTAATAAAATCAGAAGGTTCAGTAAAACTATTTGGAAAAACAATGTCACCAGAAAACTATGAAGTAAAAAGCAAAATAGGCGTAATATTCCAGGAAGTTGCTGTATTTGAAGAATTAACTGTACTAGAAAACATCGATTACTTTTGTGGTTTGTATATTGATGAAAAAAAAGAAAGAACAAAATATGTGATGGATGCATTAGAACTAGTACACCTTGAAGAATTCAAAAACTTCTATCCAAAACAACTATCAGGTGGACTCTTAAGAAGACTTAACATAGCCTGTGGAATTGCACACAAGCCTAAATTAATATTCCTAGACGAACCAACAGTAGCTGTCGATCCACAAAGCAGAAACAACATACTTGAAAGTGTAAAAAATCTAGCTAAAAATGGTGCAGCAATCTTATACACAACACACTATATGGAAGAAGCAGAAATGCTATGTGACAAAATAATCATTCTAGACAAAGGAAAAATAATTGCAGAAGGAACAAGCGACGAATTAAAAAGTTTAACAAACATAGAAGAAAAAATAACAATCGAATCAGAAAATATCGAAAACAAAACAATCGAAAAAATTAAAAAACTAAAAAATGTAGAAGAAGTAACTTACTTAAATGGAACATTACTAATAACATACACAAAAGGCAAAAATAACTTAGTAGACCTAATAGAATTCTTAAAAGCAAACAAAATAAGATATGACAAAATATTCTCAGAAAGACCAACACTAAATGACGTATTCTTAGAACTTACAGGAAAGGAATTGAGAGACTGATGTTTGCCCATAATTTTAAATACTCATTAAAAATACTTTTAAAAAACAAAAGTCTTTTATTCTGGTCATTAGTATTTCCAATAATTTTAGGTACCTTATTCAAATTAGCTTTTTCAAACATAGAAAACAGCGAAACATTTAACATAATCGACATTGCCATAGTAAATAGTAGTGAAATAAATCCTTTCTACAAAGAAACAATAAAATCGCTAAGTTCAAATGAAAGTGAAAATCAAATATTCACAACAAAATATGTAACACTAAATGAAGCAAAAAAACTATTAAATGACAAAAAAATAAGTGCATATATACAATTTGAAGAGGACACGCCAGTAATTCACGTTAAGGAAAACGGTACAAATGAAACAATAATAAGATACGTATTTGATGAAATAAGAATTCAAAAAGACATTTACGAAGAAGTACTTGCAAAAATGACTCTAGAAAATACTCCCCCATCTGATGATGCTAAACTACTAGAATTACCACAAATAAAAGTCGAACTAAACGACATTTCTAATAAAAACCTAAGTTACACAAACATTGAGTACTACACACTTCTAGCAATGGCAAGTCTATATGGCGGTTTAATTTCAATGTTCCTAACAAACAAACACCAAGCAAACATCAGCGCCGTAGGAAAAAGAACAAGTATATCAAAAATTAAAAAAACAACTCTACTCCTAAGTGACTTTCTAGTATGCTACTTAGTCGAGCTAATCGGTATAGCATTAATATTCCTATACACACTATTTGTCTTAAAAGCAGACTTCGGAAATAAATTGCTTCCAGTCCTCATAATAACAGCAGCAGGAAGTTTATCAGGCCTCGCACTAGGCGTATTCATCTCTGTAGTAATAAAAGGCACTGAAAACCTAAAAACAGGAGTTCTAATAGCATTTACAATGATATCAAGTTTCTTCGCAGGAATGTATGGTATAACAATGAAATACGTAATAGACAAAAACATACCAATCATAAACAAAATAAACATAACAAGTCTAATTACAGATGGATACTACTCACTATATTACTATAACGACTTAAAAAGATACTTAACAAACCTAATAATTCTTGTAGCAATATCTCTAATCCTAATAACAATATCAGTTATAAACCTAAGGAGGAAAAAGTATGACAGTATTTAAAACATTCTGGAAAATCATAAAAAAATACAAAGGTACAATAATACTATATACTGTTATGCTAGTATCCTTTGGTGGAATTAACTTGTCATCTAAAGAAGCAAGTCTAAATTTCACAAATGAAAAACCAGACGTACTCATAGTAAACCAAGGTGAAAATATAGGACTCACTAAAAACCTAATTGACTACCTAAGTCAAAACACAAACATAGTACAAATAGAAAACTTTGAAGAAAAAAGAAATGATGCCTTATTCTATAGAGATGTAAACTACATAATATATATAAATAATGACTATAGGGAAAAGATTCTAAATGGAGAAAATGTAACATTAGACATAAAAAGTACGAATGACTACAGTGCGCATTTAGCAGAAATGATACTTAATAAATACCTAACAGTTCAAAACTTATGCAGAGCTTACACAACTAATGAACAAGAACTCATAAACAAAATCAACAAAACGCTAAAAGAAGAATCAAAAGTAGTAGTCTCATCCAAAGTAGACAAAACAGCAGAAAACAAAGTATCAAGATACTTTAACTTCGCAAGCTATAGCATTCTAGCTGCAATAATATTTATAATAACTCTAGTAATGACAAGCTTCAAAGAAAAGACTATAAACAAAAGAATAACAGTAAGCAGTATGAACTACAAAAAACACAATAACTTACTACTCATATCAGGCCTTGCTTATGTATTAGTCTTATGGCTTTTATACACATTACTTGCAATAATATTACTAAAGAGTTCAGTACTTAACACCAAAGGCTTATTATACATATTAAACTCATTAGTATTTTCATTATCTGCCTTAACTTTTGCACTCCTTATAAGTACATTAGTAAAAAATAAAGATGCAATAGGTGGAATAGTAAACGTAGTCGCACTCGGCTCTGCATTCTTGTGTGGTGCATTCTTACCAGTAGAATACCTAGGCTCAAACGTACTTAAACTTGCTCACATATTTCCAGCATACTACTACATAAACACAAATAATAAAATAATGTCAGCAGAAATAATAGACAAAACACTATTAACAAACATACTTCCAAACACACTTACACTAATCCTATTTATGATATTATTTATTATAATTAACAACTTAATAACCAAACAAAAAAGAAGTAATTTGTAGTTACTTCTTTTAAATTACATCAAAGACTCTAAAAGCTTCTTCTCACTTTCAAGCTTACTCTTTTCCTCTTCAACTAAATTAAGAGGAGCCTTACTAACAAACCCGGCATTACTTAAAAGAGCCTCACGTTTCTTAATACTAGCCTCTAGACTAGCTATTTGCTTTTCTTTATTAAGTATATCTTCTTCAGTAATCTCTTTTTCATAATAAATACTAGCTGTCAAATCATTAAACTTAACTTTATACTCAGTAATATCTAATGCCTCATTAATCAAACAATCCTCAAGCTTTAGCATACTAACAACAAGTGGATTCTCAAAATTTAAAACTACTTTAATATCCTTAGGCAAATTATTCTCTTGTTTAACATTTCTAAATGCTTTAATAAATCCTATTGCCTCATTGATATCCTTTTCTTCTTTATCAAAACTAAATTTCTTATTAACACTAGGGTAGTTACTAATAACAATACTCTCACTTTCCTTAATAGGAAGCATATCATAAATCTCATCAGTAACATAAGGCATAAATGGATGCATCATCCTTAAAATGGCGCTAATAGTGTAGCAAAGTGTACTCTTAGTACTAACTTTATCCAAACTAAACTTACTCATCTCTATATAAGAATCACAAAAATCATCCCAAATAAATCCATAAAGCACAGCGCCAGCATTATTAAACTCGTACTTTTCCATTGACTTAGTAACTTCTTTAATAACGCCATTTAACTTATTTAAAATCCACTTATCCTTACTTTCTAATGAAGAAAAATCATATTCCTTTAAATCTTCAATATTCATCAAACAAAATCTACTTGCATTCCATAACTTATTAATAAAATTCCAAGTTGACTTAACTTTATCTTCATCATATCTAAGGTCTTGCCCTTGAGCAGTACTAGTTGATAAGAAATATCTTAAAGCATCAGCACCATACTCATCTATAACATCCATAGGATCTACACCATTACCAAGACTCTTACTCATCTTTCTACCTTCCTTATCACGAATTAGCCCGTGAATTAAACAATCTTTAAAAGGTCTAGAATTAGTAAAATGAAGCCCCTCAAAAGTCATTCTATTAACCCAGAAAGGTATAATATCATAACCTGTAACTAAAACATTATTAGGATAACATCTCTTAAATAAATCAGTCTCTTCTGGCCAGCCCATAGTACTAAAAGGCCAAAGTGCACTAGAAAACCAAGTATCCAAAACATCTTCGTCTTGAACCCAACCATCTTCTTTAGGAGCCTCATAACCTACATATATTTCTTCTCCCTTATACCAAGCAGGAATTCTGTGACCCCACCAAAGTTGTCTAGAAATACACCAGTCATAAGTAATCTCCATCCAGTGATTCATAATCTTTTCAAATCTATCAGGTACAAAATTAACTTTAGAATTTTTATCCTTTTGATTCTCTAAAACCCTATCAGCAAGAGGTCTCATCTTAACAAACCATTGCTTAGAAAGATAAGGTTCTATCATAGCATCACTTCTTTCAGAATGCCCAACTGAGTGTACGATTTCTTCGACACTAATAAGTGAACCATTTTCTCTTAAGTCCTCTACAAGCTTCTCCCTACAAGCGAATCTATCAAGACCATTGTACTTACCTGCATTTTCATTCATTGTGCCATCTGGATTAATAACAACGATTCTCTCTAAATTATGTCTATTTCCAACTTCAAAGTCATTAGGATCGTGTGCTGGAGTGATTTTAACTATACCAGTTCCAAACTCAGGATCAGCGTGTTCATCCCCAATAATAGGAATCAACTTATTAACAATTGGAAGAACAACATTCTTACCAATAAGCTTATTATATCTCTCGTCATTAGGATTAACCGCAACAGCAGTATCGCCAAAAAGTGTCTCAGGTCTAGTAGTAGCAACCTCTAAAAACTCTTGAGTACCCTCTATAAAATACTTAATATGATAAAAAGCACCAGGCACGTCTTTATAAATAACTTCCTCATTAGAAAGTGCTGTCATAGCAACAGGATCCCAGTTAATAATTCTCTCTCCACGATAAATTAATCCCTCGTTATAAAGAGTAACAAAAACGTGTTTAACTGCATTAGAAAGACCTTCATCTAAAGTAAATCTCTCTTTAGTATAATCAAGCCCAAGTCCAAGCTTAGCCCATTGTGAATGAATATTATCTGCATATTCTTCTTTCCACTCCCAAGCATACTTAAGCCATTCATCTCTATCCAAACTTCTAGGATTAATACCCATACCTTTTAACTTAGCATCAACTTTAGCTTGAGTAGCAATACCAGCATGATCCATACCAGGAAGCCACAAAGCATCAAAACCTTGCATTCTCTTAAATCTAATAATAATATCTTGCAAAGTAGTATCCCAAGCGTGCCCTAAATGAAGTTTCCCAGTAACATTAGGTGGTGGAATAACAATAGAATAAGGTTTCTTACTAACATCTCCACTTTCGAAATACTTATTCTTAAGCCACTTTTCATACTTTCCTTCTTCAACCAACTTATGGTCATATTTTTTCTCTAACATAAAAATTCCTCCCAAAATAAAAGGCAGTACCCAAGGGCGAATAATTTCGCGGTACCACCTTATTTATAACTTAAATGCTTAACGTGCATAACCCCGGCTTATTCTACTATTATTCAAATAAGCACTCATAAGCTACCTTCATAAACGTCAAATATTAACTTTCACCAATCGTTAACTCTCTACAAAAATCAGTCTATTACTCCTCTTACTCCTCGCTTTATGTACTAGATTATACCACAAAGATTAACAATTTAAAACCCCTTAATTTATGTAACCTCTATTCGATATAATATCTTTGATTCCTACTAGTAGGTTTATCTGGAATAGTTAAACTAACAACATTATTTCTAATCGCGGGATTCAAATAACTATTTCTTAAAGTTTCCTTTGATTTAATTCCTAATTTATCCATAATCTCATAAGCAGTTAACGGTTTACAACCTCCCATAACTTTTAATAAACTATCCATATTCATCTCTTCGTTTGTAGTAGGGTAATAAAGTGATTTACCCACCTCATCTATAGTCTCCTCAATCATCTTTAACATAAAACAAATAAATGAATTCGAATTACCTTCAACATTAGAATCATTAATAGCTTTATAATACTCGCCTTGATACTTATGTATATTTGACTCAATAGGCAAATACTCAAATATATCCTTCCAATTATAAAGAATAACATTTTGCCAAAACCTTGCAATCCTTCCATTCCCATCACTAAATGGATGAATAAAAACAAATTCATAATGAAATACACTAGATAATATTAATGGATGTATTTTATCTTTATTACATTTTAGCCAATTAAAAAGATTATTAATAAGTGGAGTAACCATCTTAGGCCCTGGACATACAAAAATACATACATCTCCAGAAAACACGCCTTCCTCTCCCTTTCTGAACTGTCCGGAATCATCTTGAATTGAATCTGTCATTACCTTATGAGCCTTTTTTAAATCTTTAATAGAATAAGCATTAACTTCTCTTAACATTTCATAAACTTTATATGCATTCTTAACTTCCAAAATATCCTTTTCAGTACCAATAACATTCTTTCCATTAATAACATCCTTAACTTCATTTAAATTTAATTTATTATTTTCAATTGCCAAAGAAGAATGCACTGATTTAATATTTTTTTGCTTTCTTAAATAAGGTCTTCTATCTAATTTAGAAACATCATTAAGTTTACTAAGCTTTTCAACTATATTAGTAATTCTCATAACCATTTCATTTGTTATAGAAAATGGTGGTACATAATTATCCATAAGCCCTCCTTAATTAATAATTATTTTACCACCATCATATTATTTAATCAATCATCTTACTTAAAACTTGCTTAATTCTTACACAATCTAATTTTTATTAAATATCTTTTTCTTCTCAGCATCAAATTCCCTTTTAGTTATAACTTTATCATCTAATAACTTCTTAAGTTTATCTAAATCATCATATTTGTTAGTTTGAATAGTAGTGACATTCTTATTTTGACCATACTTAAAATCCTCACTATACATATTTAATTTTTCTTTGAATTCTTTAGCATTAGATATAAAATCATAAACATATTTACTAGAAGAAGTAGATATAACTATTCTAGAATAATTAAAAATCTTACCAGAAAAATTTTGACTAATCATAACGTCATTTATTTTATCTAGGGGAGCATCAAGTGAAGTAGTAGACAAAAATCCAACTTTTCCAAAAACTTTCTTATAATTTACCCAAAGCACAGTTGTCATAATTTTAATAATCTTATTAACACACATAATAAACAAATAAATATCACAAATCACGAAAAATGTTACCCCATCAGAAGTATTTGAATTTAACACTGCATAAGTTGCCAATAGCGAAAGTGCAAGTGCAGAAAGAGGTAAAAATAAAATAATTTTGTTAATATTCGCATAAAAACATTTACCTTCAAGTTTATTTCCACAATTCGCACAAAAATCATTATTAAGCTTATTATCAAACCCACATTTTAAACATTGCATAAACTAGACTCCTTTCATATTAATTTAATTCCATAATTTTAGCTTCAAACTTAGGAATAGTAAGACTAGCCCCTAAAACAGTAGTATAAGTATAAGTCTTATTCATAGTTCCCCACATTTTAACCATATCATCCTCGATAAAAACATCATTACCATAATACTCTACAAAAATATCATTATCACAATAATATCCATCAATATATGAATATTTAGTACAATCAACACCAACTCTATATGATTTATAATTTGGTTTATTTGAAACAACTTGTAATATTTGTCCAAACCAATAAACATTTTTATCATAATAATCAGAAGGATTTCTAAGTAAATCTTTATAATTATATTTACTGCAAAGTTTCTTATATTCCTTAATATAATCATTTTCTAAAATATCATATGAAGTATTAATTACTTTCCAATCTTTATCATAAAAACTTACAGTATTTAAAGCACTAGTTGAACTAGACAAATCTTGAAATTTAATATAATTTTGATCATCAGTTAAATCACAAGTATACTGTAGAGAATTAATATCACTGATAGAATAAAACATATTAACAAAATTTTTAGCACTCATCGCGCAGTCATATAAAGTAGAAGAGGTCTTTCTATAATTAATTTGTACTGTATATTTATGTGAAATATCATTATAATTAATACTTTTAACGTACTCGAAATTAGATAAATTATTTTCAATCAAACTTTTAAACAAATTACTCTTATAAGTTGAAAGAGATTCCTCCCTTAAACCACCTAACTCTTCTTCTAAATTTCTGGCATCAATTTTAATTAATATAAATATGGCTAAGACAAATATAGCACCAGCAATACAAATCAAAAAAGTTTTCTTACTTTTCTTTTTAAGTGAGTGCCCACAATTCGGACAAAAATAACTAGTTTGTTTTACCACCTCTCCACATTCAGGGCAAGTTTTTTCATTCATATTATTTTTCATATAAAATTACTCCTTTCTGAAAACATTGTAGCATAAATCACCAAAAAACTCAACGAACAAGTGAGAATAATTTTGTGTAATAAATGAGAAAATACTAGTGGGTGTTACTATGAATAACAAAAATGATGAAAATTACGTTTACTATTTAGTTGCTAAGAATTTAAAAAGACTTAGAAAAGAAAAGGGTTTAACACAAAGTAAATTTGCTGAAGCCTGCAGTTATAGTGACGGATTTATAATGAACATAGAAAGTGAAAAATATTACCAAACTTTTAGCCTTGGAACATTATGGAAATTTGCAGAAGTTTTAGAGGTAGACATAAGTGAATTTTTTAAACCACTCGAAAAAAATAATACAAACAATAAAAGCCAGGAAAACTAACTTTCTGACTTTTTTTCATTAAAACTCGTATGTAAAAGAGAGTGTACCTTATCTTTAGTTAAGAAACTATTATATAACTTTTGCACTTCTTTATTCTGATAAGGATTCTTAATATTAGACTTCTCATCAATTTTAGATAACCCATTTAGTCTTTTCTCTCTAATCATAGGAAACTTATTAATATTTTGAAGTGGGTTACCAGCACCACCAACACAACCACACGGACACGCCATTACTTCGACAAAATCAAACTTTTTCTCTCCGCTTTCAATTTCCTTTAATAGCTTACTTGCATTACTAAGTCCATAAACAACGGCAACTTTAAGATTCAAAGTACCAATATTAATATCAAATTCCTTAATACTATCAGTACCCCTAATATTTAAAATACTTAAATCAGAATTTTTAACATTTAACCTATGTGCTAGAGTTCTTAAACTTGCTTCCATAACACCACCAGAACTACCAAAAATAAGCCCAGAAGTACTTCCTTTACCCATTAAAGAATCAAAATCACTATCACTCAAACTATCAATACTAATATTAGACTCTTTAATCATCATAACAAGTTCAGTCGTTGTAAGCATAAAGTCTACATTATTAAGCCCATCATTACTTAATTCTGGTCTATCTTTCTCATACTTCTTAGCAGTACAAGGAACAATACCAACAGTCACAATATCTTTTGCATCGATTTTCTTTCTTTCAGCAAAATAAGACTTAATTAACGCACCCATAATACTATTTGGACTCTTAGTACTAGACAAATTCGGAATAAACTTTGGATACTTAGTTAAAACAAACTTAACCCAAGAAGGACAACAACTAGTAAACATAGGCAAATTTTTCTTAGAAGTAACTCTATCTAAAAGTTCTTTAGACTCCTCCATAACAGTAATATCTGCTCCAAAAGTAGTATCTAAAACATAATTAAAACCAAGCTCTCTCAAAGCACTAACAATCTTACCAGTCAAATTAGAACCAGCGTCTAAACCAAAACTTTCTCCAAAACTAGTCCTAACAGCAGGAGCTACAAAAGCTATAACAACTTTATCTTTATTAAGAATATTTTTAACTTCATTATAATTGTACTTTGGTGTTAAACATCCAGTAGGGCAAGTAAGAATACAGTTACCACAATTAACACATTCAGGTTTATTTCTATCAAAATTAAGTCCAGTAATATTATTACAAGTTTTTCTGCACATCCCACAATCAATACAAGTCTTATCAATTCTATTAATGCTAGGATTACTCTTTGTAATAACTACCTTTTTACTAACATTTTCTATTTCATAATAAATCTTATAAGCACTTTTATCAATCCCACACTTAGGACACCTAAAAATAGGATCAGAAATGTCTTCAACTATATTTTTACATAAACTACAAATGTATTTCACATCATTCACCTAGTATAATTCTATCAAAAGATTACACCTTTTTCAATGAAGTTCTTTACAAACACCTTCCTCTGGTTCATAAAAGCAGTGATTCTTATATTTACCAGCAAAATTTTGATTAAACCAAGTGCTTCTGCAGGCGCCCCTCTTAGATGGTGCATAAAAATATAACGCGTGAGTAGCAGGATGATAATATTCTCCTTTAATAACTCTCTTAGCAAGGTCCTTTTCCTTAGTAGTAGCCTTACTATTAAATAGTGAACTCTTAGTACCTACAAACTGATTCTTTTGATATATAACATCAGTAAGTGTTCTAACATTCTTAAACTCAAGGCAGTTCGCAATAGCGCGGTTTACAATTACATTACCGACCATAAGCATACCAAGATCTCCCTCAGCAAGCGCTTCAGCTCTCATAATTCTCGCAGTCAAATCAAGCTCTTTAGTTGTATAATTAATTAACATATATCTTCACCTATAGAATTATATGAAAAAAACTCTTTTCTTTTACAAATAAATGTGGTAAACTATAAACGTATTTGAAATCCAACCAATAGGGGTATAATATAATGGTAGTATTAACGTCTCCAAAACGTTCCGTTCGGGTTCGAATCCTGATACCCCTGCCAAAGAAAAATCACGGTTTAGCCTTTATTTCTAAGGGTTAGATCGTTTTTTATGCAGGTGTTATTTGCTATTTTATACAAAAAAAGATATCTAAATTTTATAGAAAAAAGCAAAATTTTATAGTATAATATTAACTACTTATGAGGTATAAAAATGTTAAAAAATAAATTAAATATTATTAATGAAATCGAACCTTCTAAAGAAGAATATATCACTAAGTTAAAAGCCCTAAAATTATTTGATGAAATAAATGACTTTGAAGTAGGAACATTTAATGGTTTATCAAAAATACACAAGTTTTTATTTGAAGATATCTATGATTTTGCAGGAACAATTAGAAAAGACAATATTGCTAAAGGTAATTTTAGATTTGCATCAGCTTTATATTTAGAAGATATTTTAAATAAAATAGATGAAATGCCCCAAAATACTTATGATGACATAATAAAAAAATACGTTGAAATGAATATTGCACACCCGTTCCGTGAAGGCAATGGTAGAAGCACTCGTATTTGGCTAGATATGATATTAAAAAAAGAATTAAACAAAGTAGTCGATTGGAGTAAAGTAAATAAAGAAGACTACTTACTTGCAATGGAAAGAAGTCCCATTAAAGATACAGAGTTAAAATTATTACTAGAATCAGCTTTAACTGATAATACTAATGATAGAATAGTCTACATGAAAGGTATTGATACTAGTTATCAGTATGAAGGTTATAACACATATACACTTGAAGAACTAGATAAAAATTAGAAAAGGAGAAAACTATGAATAACGAAGAGAAAAAAGTAGTAGGGACAATGTTCTTTAACGAAGGTAAATTGCTAATTGACAAGCCAAGGAAAAGGCCCACATACCAAATGATTGGTGGTTCAGTGGAAAAAGATGAAACACCATTAGAAGCAGCAATAAGAGAATGCAAGGAAGAACTTGGAGAAAAAGCAATAATTGATGAAAATAAATTCGAATTTACAATGGACTTTTACGAAATAGCAACAAGTGACCAAAAAACAAAAATACATTTTTACGTTTTTATGTACAAGGATGAGTTAAAAGGAGAATTAACAACATCTGAAGAAATCGAAAAATTTATGTGGTTCAAAATAGATGATGATATGAATATTTTATCAAACACTTTAAAACACAAAGTTGTACCATACTGCATAGAAAACAACTTAGTGTATCAAAAACAAAAAGGCAAATAACTTAAAGTTACTTGCCTTTTTTATAAAATTAACTATTATTAACTGAATTAACAAATTCCTTTCCATCAACAATTCTTGAAACCATCATCGCACTTGCAGAGTCACCAACCACATTAAGAACAGTCGCCGGAGCATCAATAATAGTAGCAATAATTGTTAAAATAGGTAAAGCTGCTACCGGAAAACCTAAAGAAGTAATAATAAGCATCTCAGAAATCGTACCACCACCTATAGGAATAGCTGTAACAAGAAGAGTAGCAACTAAACTAACTAAAATAATCTTGCCAGAAGAAATACTTGAATTAAATAAGTAAACTAAAAACATAATCTTAAACGTGCTTCCGACAATTGACCCATCCTTATGAAATGAAGTTCCAAGAGGCACTACCATATCAGCAACGTCACTTTTAACCCCAATCTTCTTAGCACACATAGTATTTGATGGAATAGATGCAGCAGAAGAACACGTAGACAAAGCAGTGAGTGTAGGTGGTAAAATATTTTTCCAATAGTTCTTAAGTCCCTTAACTCCAGCACTTAAAAACACATAAACAGAATAAACAATGAAATACACAAAAAGTGAAGCGAGAACATAAATAACAAATGTCTTTAAATACCCAGCCCCAATACTAGACCCAAAATTACCTACAAAACTAGCAAAATAACATCCAAGCCCCACCGGCGCATAATACATAATAATTTTAATAACTTTCTGCAGAACCTCATTCATACTAACAAGCACATTCAAAAATGGTTTAGCCTTCTCCTTGCACTTCAAAATAGCAAACCCTACTAAAGATGAAAAAACTATCAAAGCAATCATATTATCCTTAGAAAGTAAATTAACAAAGTCATTCGTACTAATAGTATTCACTGTCTTATCAAGAAAATTAATACTTTCACTCTTTTCACTACTATCATAATTAAGACTCTCTATAATTTTGCTTGAATCCTTAACATCAACGAGTCTAACCTTAGTAAACATAAGACCAATAAGTGTACTAATAACCGAAGTAACAACAAAAACTAAAATAGTAGTAACAACAATCTTCCCGAACCTCTTGGGTGCATTCATATTACCTATAGAAGTACTAATAGTTAAAAAAATAAGTGGTACTATAATGACCAGTAACATATTGATAAAAAGATTACCAAATGGTGCTAAAACAGTAGCTTTTTCTTTAAAAATAACACCCACAATTCCACCTAAAATAATACCGACTAAAAGAAAAATCATACTTCTATAACTTTTGTAAACTTTTTTCATTTATCTCCTTTCACTATAATTATATTAAAATAAGTATGATATAATGAATTAAAAGGAGTACATATGAAAACACTAAAAAAACTATTGATAATTTTACTCACACTTTCATTTATATATCTTTATTGTGAAAAAGACATAAATAATATTTTAAATAACTTATTCAAAGAAAGCGTATCTTACAAAATAGAAGAAGTACCCGAGTATAGTGGTAAAGACTATGTGGAAATTAATGACAACATCCCATACTTTAATGAAGAAGATAAAACCACCGATTCCTTTGAAAAATATAGTAGCTTAGATAACCTTGGTAGAGTCGGGGTAGCGTATGCCAATATAGGTAAAGACTTAATGCCTACTGCAGAAAGAGAAAGTATAGGAGGTATTAAACCAACAGGCTGGCACACAATAAAATATGACACCATCCCAGGCAAATACTTATATAACAGATGCCATTTAATAGGTTATCAACTAACAGGAGAAAATGATAATGAAAGAAACTTAGCAACCTGCACTAGACAAATGAATACAAAAGGAATGATCAAATGGGAAAACAAAGTAGCCGAATACATAAAAGCTACTAACAATCACGTACTTTATAGGGTAACTCCAATATTTAAAGATGATGAACTACTAATAAGAGGAGTAATGATTGAAGCAGAATCAGTAGAAGATAAAGGAGCAGGAATAAAATTTAATGTTTTCGTATACAATGTTCAGGACGGAATAACAATAAACTACCAAACAGGAGAAAGCAAATTAACTGACTAAAAATGTCTAAATAAGTGAGCCAAAATAACTATTAATTTTAATAATATTGGTTTACTTTTTTCTTACTTTTTATTATAATTATTTGTACGAGAGGTAAGTTATGAAAATTAAATATATATTTAAAAAAATTAAAAATATGCGCTTTAAAGAATATTATAATCACGCTAGTAAAATAGGTAAGATGATCAACAAAAGTACATTTTATATCTTGTTCGACATGGCAAAATGTGCACTATTATATGGAAGTGGCTATATGGACTACTTCGAATTTGAATTTTATTTACTAAACAAAGAAGAAAGAAAAACATATCTAACTGGAAAATACAACAACGACATAGTAAAAAAATACAATAAAAAAGAAGATTGGCATTACTTAGATGATAAAGGTGAATTTAATAAAATATTTAAAAAATACTTAGGAAGAGAATTCATCGATTTAAGAGAAGCAAGTTTTAAAGAATTTAAAGAATTTATATCTGACAAAGACAAAATAGTATGTAAGCCAATAGATAACTGTGGTGGAAAAGGTATAGACATAATAACAATTGATAAAAGTAAATTAAAAAATGAATACAACACACTAAAAATATACAACTCTATAATGAAAAAAGAACAATATGTATTAGAAGAATACATATATCAACATAAAGATTTAAACAAATTATATAGTGGAAGTGTAAACACAATAAGAATAATAAGCTTTCTAGATAAATATGGAGAAGCTCACATATTAAGTACAATTTTAAGAATTGGAAACAATGGAAAAGTTGACAACTTCAGTAGTGGTGGTATGTATACATTTGTAAATGAAGAAGGCGTAGTATACGTTCCAGCAATAGATGAAAAAGGAAACATCTTTGAAAAGCACCCAAGTACACACGAAAATATAGTAGGATTTAAAATTCCTCATTACGAAGAAATATTACCATTTATAAGAAAAATAAGTAAAGTCGTGCCATCTATAAGATATGTAGGTTGGGACATAGTAATAACTGAAAAAGGAATAGTAGTAGTTGAAGGAAACCAATATCCAGGCATATTCCAAGTAAAACCAAGTATATCTGGAATTAAAACTGGAGACTTACCTAAATTCAGAAAATATATGGACATATAAGGAGGAACTATGGAACTATTTGTAACATTAGTATTAAGTGCATTTAGCATATTCTCACTCCTAATCGGAGCACTAATAGTATTCAGTACAAAAAACAACAGCAAAGTCACTACATTTAGTGTAAGCTTAGGATTCGTAGTTTTAGTACTCCTAGGAATATTACACCTAGTACCAGAAGCATTCGAATACTTTAAAGGTGTAGTAGGTACTATGAAAGGAATAATATACACTTCTTGCTTTAGTATACTAGGCTTTGGAATAGTAATAGCAAGCGATGTACTAACTGGACATCACGAACACAAAAATGAAAACTCACACTACAAACACATATCTCTAATAACTTGCTTATTCTTAGTAGTTCACAACTTTATTGAAGGAATGACACTATACACATCAGTATTATCAAGTTATGAAGTAGCGGTAATATTGATGTTAGGAATCGCGCTTCACAACATACCTCTAGGACTAACACTTTCTAGTACATTCGAAAAAGTATATGGTAAAACAAAAACACTACTATATCTTATTCTAATAGGAAGTTCCTACTTATTCGGAGCATTACTATTATACAAACTAAATGACTCATTACTAAACCCAGTAGTACTAGGAAGTTTTCTATCATTCACATTTGGTATGATAATATACATTGCATTCTTTGAATTCTTACCAATGATAAAAAATGTAAAAGAAAAGAAAACAAGAAACATAGCAGTGCTTTTAGGAATAGTTTTAATGGCAATATCACTAGTTTTATAAAGAGGTAATGACTATGAAAAAATTTATTAATGTTAACAAGTACTATTTATTAACAATTATTTTACTCTTATTAACATTTATATTAGTAAAAAAACACTTTACTTATGAGTTATTAACATTTGATACTTATATCCACAATAAAATAATGAATTTTGTTAATAAAGAAACAGTTACTAACATTCTAACAGGAATAACTTATATGGGAAGTGTATATTTTTATATAGCTATTCTTATAGTATATATATTTGTAAACAAAAAACTATTTCTTTACACATCACTTCCGTTATCTATTACATTCCTAATAAGTACAATATTTAAAAATATAATAAAAAGAGAAAGACCAAGTGAAGCACTAATAAAAATGCCAAGTGATTACTCATTTCCAAGTGGTCACACAATATGCGCAGTAGTATTCTATGGAATACTAATATACTTTATATCAAACAGTAACCTAAAGAAACATCATAAAATAATATTTGAGGTACTGTTAACTTTACTAATTTCATTAATAGCTTTCTCAAGACTATATTTAGGAGTTCACTACTTAAGTGATGTACTCGCATCCATAGTTTTAGGGACTCTATCACTAATAATGTTTATAAGATACTACAAAATAACAAATATAAATTTAGAAAGGAAATAACTATGAAAGAAAAAATAACTTTATTTATAAAGGGAATCGTTTTAGGAATTGCATTCATAATACCAGGAGTAAGCGGGGGAACACTTGCAGTATTACTTGGAATATATGAAGACTTAATTGAAGCAGCAAGCAATTTCTATAAAGGGCTAGATAACTTTAAAAAATACTTTGCATACCTATTCCCAATCGCATTAGGAGTAGTATTCTCAGTAGCAATATTTGCAAAAATAATAGAAATAGGTCTAGACAAAGCACCAATAATAACAATACTAATCTTCTTAGGAATGATAATTGGAGGAATACCTTCACTAATCAAAAATGTAAAAGGAACAGTGCCAAACTTAAAAGATTTTTCACTAATGCTAGTAGGAATAATCATAGTACTACTAATGCTAATATTCCATAAAAGTAGTTCAAACATCACATTCGATATAATGAATACTAAAGACTACATAATGCTTGGCTTAGTAGGCATAATCTCAGCAGTAACAATGGTAGTGCCAGGAATAAGTGGTTCATTCACACTTATGCTTTTAGGTTACTATGAACCTGTACTTAAAATGGTAAATGAAATAACATCATTCAAAAACTTAGGAACAAACATCGTACTAATGCTAATATTTATGGTTGGTATAATAATCGGAATAGTCCTAATATCAAAAATAATAGAATGGTGTCTAAAACACTACAAAAGAGAAACATACTATGCTATTATCGGATTTGTACTATCAAGTATAATAAGTGTATTATATGAAGTAATGCAGTTTCCACCAAACACACTTCACTACATAATTGGTTTAATACTAATGTGCTTTAATACATACTTAGTATATAAAGTATTCGACAAATAGGAGAATAAAATGAATCAAGAAAAAGTAGGAGAGTTAATAAAAAGCTTAAGAAAAAAAGCTAACCTAACTCAAAGTGAATTTGCTGAAAAATATGGAGTAAGTTACCAAGCAGTAAGCAAATGGGAAAATGGTAAAAACATACCAGACATACAATTATTAAAACAAATATGTAGTGATTACAAAATAAGTCTAGATAGTGTACTAGATGGAAAAGAAAAGAAAACAAACAAAAAAAATACACTATTCTGTATACTAATAACGTTAATAGTAATAAGCACAATTATCATACTAGTTTTGCACTTTATAAAAAATGACATAAAATTTAAAAACGTAACATCAGATTGCAAAGAATTCAACATATATGGTTCCTTAGTATATGCAGGCAATAACAGTCACTTGCACCTATCAAACCTAACGTACTGTGGAAAAAAAGACGATACGGTTTATGACAGTCTAGAATGCAATCTATATGAAAAAAGAGGAGACACTACCAAAGTATTAGAAACTTGTAAAAACGAAAAAAACATCAGCCTTGAAGAATACCTAGAAAAAATAGAATTTGACTTAAAAGACTTCTCAAAAAGTTGTACTAACTACACTAACAACAGCCTATACATTGAAATAAGTGCAAAAGACATAGAAGGTAAAACAACAAGTTACAAAATACCATTAAAAATAAGTGAGACTTGTAAATAATGACAAAATATTGTTATCGTATGAAAAAAAGTACTAAAAAGATTTGTAAACATAAATAGTTACAAATCTTTATTTTTATGGTAAAATTATTGCTAGAGGAGTGAGATAAATGAAGAAAAATATAATCGTACCAATTAGCATTTTAGTATTACTAATAATCGCAGGCCTTACATATTTCTTTTTGCTAAAGAAGGAAGAAGTTACACCTGATAATGTTAAATTTGCTAAGGAGTATACTAAGATAAGTGAGGATAATTTGTTTAAATATAAGACTTTAGAAGAAGTTAATAAAATTTTAACTAAAGGTACAGGAGTAGTATATTTAGGTTTTCCAGAATGTCCTTGGTGCCAAGAATATGTTAAATATATAGATGAAGTGTCTAAAAGTGTAGGATTAGATAAAGTTTATTATTCAAATATTTTGGATGATAGAAAGAATGATACTGAAGAATATAAAGAAACTGTTAAAATATTAAGTGATTATCTATCTAATGATGATGAAGGAAATAAAAGAGTTTATGTTCCTTCAGTTATAGTAGTGTCTAGTGGTAAAATAGTTATGTTTGATGATGAAACAGCTAGAGATACTAAAGGTTATGATTCACCTAAAGAATATTGGCAAAGTGAAAATTTGACTGCACTTAAAACAAAATTAACTGATTCATTCGAAAAAGTAAAATCAAATGCTTGTACAGATTGTAATAAATAGTAAATTGAAAAAATGTTCTATAGAAATTTAAAATATTTTATGATAAACTTTATAAAGTATGGAGAGTGAATAAAATATGACTAAAAGAGTTTTGGCTGGTTTAGCAGCACTTGTAATATGCTTTTTCTTAGCTGGATGTGATTTTGAAGTAAAAGACAAAACATATACTAGTAGTGGATTAACTGTAACAATGGAAGATGGAATGTTTGAAAAGGATCTTGCGTCTGCAACTGTATATTATGAAGGTACATCAGTAATAATGTCAGGACTTAAAGAGACTTTTGATGCTTTGAGCGTTGTAAATTTAGGAAAAGAAAGTACAATTGCTGATTATATTAAAGTAGTAGAAACAAATAATGGGTCTACATTTGATGTAAAAGAAGAAGATGGGATTACATATTTTACTTATGAAAAGGAAATAAGTGGTAAAAGTTTCTTCTATTTAGCAAGTGTATATAAAACTGATGATGCATTCTGGCTAGTAAATTTTGGTTGTGAAACTAAAAATAAAGATAAATATGAACAAAAATTTATCAAATGGGCAAAAACAGTAAAATTTGAATAAACTTCATTTGAAGTTTTTTTCAGTTAAAGGAGAATATTATGTATACACTAAAAGATTATTTAAAATATTATAAAAATGTTCCTATAGATAAAGTAGATATTAATGATATTGATAATTTACTTTTTTCTACATTAGTATACTTGCCAATAAAGAGTTTTGAGATGAAAATGAATTTAAGTGATTTTATTACTTACAGTACTCATCATAAAGTTTTTCCCGACTATAGCGCTATGGGAGAAAAGGCTTTTGAAATTTTAGACCTTATAAAATCATCAGAAAGATATAAGAACTTAGTTGTAAGTGATTTTATAAATGTTAGAAATGAAATGTATCAGTTTGGAGCAGTAAGGTTAGAGTTAGGTGAAAATACAATAATTGCTTTCAAGGGTACCGATGCGTCTAGTATAGGTTGGTTTGAAAACTTTAGATTAGGATATAAATATCCAACTTCAACCCAAGAGCAAGCAATAAGTTATTTAAAGAAAACAATAAAAAAATCAGATAAAAAAATATACATAACTGGTCATAGTAAAGGTGGAAATCTTGCATTAGTAAGCGCGTATGAAATGGACTCATTGGTATTAAAAAGAATCAATAAAGTGTATAATTTTGATGGACCTGGTTTATTAAAAAAACAATATGAAAGTGAAAAATATAATGCTATAAAATCAAAAATAAAAAATATAGTACCAACAGGTTCTGTTGTAGGGATGCTTCTTTATAATGAAAACTATGAAGTAGTACAGAGTGAAAACTTTGCATTTTATGAACATTATCCAACATCTTGGAATATATTCGGTGAATTCTTTGTAGAAGGTAAATTATCCAAATTAAGTAATAAACTACATCTAAATACAATAGATGCACTTGAAGAATTAAATGAAACTGAGTTAGAAGAAGCAATTGAAACAATAATTAAAAAATTAGATAAAAAATATGATGATAAATTTGAATTTAACTTAATAGATTTCAAAAACATTATTAAAAATATGAAAGATGTAGATACAAAAGTTATTAAATATTTAACAGATGTGTTTACTTGTATATTTAACATAACTAATGGTAACGAGAAAGGAAATGGGTAATGGAATTACTAAATGTATATGAATTACCTTTGTCAAATGATGAAGAAATAAAAACTGCTCAGATTAAAATTTTGAATAAAGAAGAATTAACAACAAGAGAAAAAGTTATATTAGGTAGAGACCATCCCGTAAAAGAAGTATTGGGTTATAAGTTAAAACCAGATCATGCTTATAGAGTTGTTAGTAAAGATACTCTTGATTTGTATTTAGAGAGTGGTTATGTATTTAGTTATGAGGGGGATGAATATAAAGAATATGAAGAAAATGGAAAAATATACAACAACAATAAAGGAGTTGATTGGTATTTAGGTGGAGCAGGACTAAGATATGGAGACTATATAATTGAATGTCCAGCATACAAAGAATATTTTACTCTTGCATACGATAATGGTACTAGACTTTCGTTTGACCCGAATGTAAGATTAATAAAATCATCAGGTGCACTTAAACCAGTACCAACATCACTTATAACAAACATAATTGATTTAAAAGAACTAAATGATATAAAACGAAAATAAGAGGTGACAAAAAATGAAATTGTTTATAGGTTGTTCATCTAGTAACGATATACCAAAAGAATACTTAGATGACTCTAAAGAACTATTAGAAGAATTAATGAAAGTAAATGACTTAGTCTTTGGCGCTAGTAATGCTGGACTAATGGGATTATCTCATAATGTAGCACTTAGTCATAATAGAAGTGTTATAGGTATATGTCCTGTTGCTTATAAAGATGATTTTAAGAATTTGAAATGTACTCAAGAAATAATAACAAAAACAGTAAGTGAAAGAACTGAAGGACTTATAAGAGAAAGTGATGTACTTATATTTTTACCAGGTGGAATAGGAACCATATATGAATTATTTTCATCAATAGAAAGTAAAAGATGTCACGAATTTAATAAACCAATAATAATATATAACTCTAATAACTTTTATGATATCTTACTTGAATTTATGAACAAGATGTATAATGAAAAATTTGTTAAAGAAAAAGATAAGGGTAACTATGTAATAATGAATACTAAAGATGAAGTTATTACTTATCTAGAAAACTATGAAAAGAACTTAAGTATGGATTAAAATGTTTGATTTTTTTGATTATTTACTATTATATAATTATTGAAAGGGTGATACAATGCGTGAAAAAATTTCTAAATTGATCTTAGTATTTGGTGTTTCTCTGTTTAACGATTCCCTTGAAATTGCATTAATATTATCTCTTAAACTTTAAACTAATTTTAAAAAAGTAAATTCCCATTATATTTAAAACGAGAATTTACTTTTTTATTTAATGTAAAGAAAATAACACTTGATTTTTTATATAGATATGTGGTATTATATTTTTGGTTTTGATTTACAAGGCCACATAATGCAGGCGTAGTACAACGGCTAGTACGTGGCCTTGCCAAGGCTGAGACGTGGGTTCGATTCCCATCGCTTGCTCCATTTGAATTTTACACTATTTATTAGTGTTTTTTTTATTTAAATGATAACTTACCCACGTTCTCATTCCTTGGCTAAAAGGTCATTCTTAAAATTAATAATATCTTCTCTAAGAAAATTCCATCTAATTGCGACTAAATATCTGTCTTTTAAATTACTATTTGAAATTATACATCTTTTTTGAGGACCTATAGTCATACAAGCAACATGCGGTGAAGTAAAATGTAGACATCTTTTAGATAAAACTAAATCATATAAATCATATTTGCTTATCCAAACATAATCTTCTACTGTTCCATATATTAAAAAATCAATATCATAATCAGAATTTCTACCTCGCACAATAAACCTATCGACCATATCAATAACAATTCTTGTTTTATTTACATAACTATTAAAAATATCAAGTTCATTTTGATAAAGCTTTTTATATTCTTCACTACTAAGTAAATGTTCATAATTCGTTTTTCCATTTACACCTTTTTTATACCCATAATGATAACTCACATATTTATCAATTACTTTATAAGGTATACCAAGTTTTCCTAAATATCTTTCGAATTCTTGTAATTGTTCGTGATGAACCGAATTACTTTTACCACACTTAATACTTATGCTTTTTACATAGTTTTTGTATCTAATAAATATATCGGCTTTTTGGTTCATCGTATTTTTCCAACATTTAATCATTTCGGTATTATCTAAAATATCGCCAAATAAATCTTTTAAAAAAAGTTGAGAATTACTATCTAAATCACACAAATGCATATTGTTAAATAAGTTTACAAAATCCCTTTCATTCTGATATCCATAATTCATTTTATTCACCTCCAAAAAAGAGAGCACTTGTAAAAGTACTCTCGAATAGATATATTTCCACTTACCTAAAAATATAAATTATCGTCCAAATTGTATTTCGTGTTAAACTTATTGGTAAGTAATCTAGCACTTCTAAATCATAACATATCGAAAGAATTTAATCAATAGTTTTGTCGTTAACTATTTATAACTGTAATATTTGTGTAAAGTTAAATTAAAAAAATTGACTATTTTGACAAAGTATTATATATTCTATATAGAGGGTAGAAGATATGGATAAAGAATATAATGAAATAGAAGAATTATTTAAAAGACGAGATGAAAAGAAATATGAGGAAGCTCTAAAAAATGCTCGATATGATGCTTTAAATTCTAGTAGAGAGGAAAGAAATACTAGAAAGAGAAATAGGGAGAGAAATGCAATATTAGTAAGAATAATTGCAATAGCTTTAACGGGTCTTTTAATCGTAGGTGGAGGCAAAATTGCTTCTAATATGACTAGTAAAGATGATCAAACAGAAATAACCGATATCCAAGATGAATACAGTATGACTGAACTTGGAAAAGAAATAGGTTCACTTGTATATGTAAAAGGTGACTATTTTAATGAAAAATATGATACAACACTAGTAAGCATTTTAAATCAGTGTACTCATAGAACAAGTGATAATAGTGGTTTCTATTATAGCCACACTGATATAGCAAGTAAAATATTATCTCTTGATCCAGAACTAAGAGAATATGCACTTTGCTCAGTATTAAATGATATGAAGTCTTATAGAACTCAAGAATTTGAACCTGGGAAAAATAATGCTGACTACTTAATGAGTATAATATCTACTATGGAAAAAAATAATGATACAAAACTATTAGACGGTGCTACTTCATTAGAAGAATACTTAAAAATGAAGGGCTACGTAAAAGAAGATGGAACTACTTCATTTGAAATGTTTAAAAATAGAGAAGATGAAAACGCACCAATAATAAAAGAAATAATTGATAGTTTAGTAGAAAGTAAAGGTGTTAGTAAATGAGTGAAGTAAATGTGACAACACTAGATGGAAAAGAATATATTGAATTAGATACTATAACTATAAAAGATAATGAATATGTGTATCTAGTAAATGAAAATGATGAGTATGACTTCAAGATTAGAAAAATAATTAATGAAGATGGTAAATCATATTATGAACCTTTAAAAACTAATGAAGAATTTGATCTTGCAATGCTAATGTTTACAAAAAAACACAGTGATGAACTTAAAGAAATTTAAAAATCATTGTGTTTTTTCTTTGCATATAATATAATTAATTAGAAAGGTATGAAAAGAAAGGAGTATTTCATATTTAGCGCCAGAGCCTTAAATGGCTGACGAGGATAACAGTTATCGAAAATTCGGCGGATTCTGTTACGGATGGTAGTTCGTTAGAAGTATTACAAAAAATAAAATAAACATTATAACAAAAAATACTTCATACTAATAATTTTAGTATGGAGGAAAAAATATGTGCGGTATCATAGGATACATAGGAAAAAAGAATAATGCTATAGACGTTGTTATTGATGGTTTAAAGCATTTAGAATACAGAGGCTACGATAGTGCAGGAATAGCCTATTTGACAAATGAAAACATAGTAATAGAAAGAGAAGTAGGAAGAATAAATAACCTAGAGAAAATATTAAAAAAGGATAATTCGAATATAGGAATCGGGCATACTAGATGGGCAACTCATGGTAAACCAACAAAAGAAAATGCTCATCCTCATAAAGTTGGAAATATTACTTTAGTACATAATGGAATTATTGATAATTTTATGGAGTTAAAAAGTGTTCTAATGAGTGAAGGCTACACTTTCAAAAGTGACACAGATACTGAAGTAGCTGCTGCTTACATTGATTCTTTATATAAAGAAAATAACGATATGATTAAGAGTTTAAGTATATGTGTTAATAAGTTTATAGGTAGTTATGCTTTTGGTATTATTAATGAGTTAGAAACAGATGTATTATATGCTTTAAGAAAAGATAGTCCATTAATTATAGGTGTAGGAGAAAATGAAAACTTTATTGCAAGTGATGTGCCTTCTATTTTAAAGTATACTAATAAGTATATTGATATAGAGAATGACGAAATAGTTAAAATAACAAAAGATGAAGTTACTGTATATGATAAGAATTGCAATATCATTAATAAAGAAATAAGTGTGTTTGAAGGTGATGCTAATTTAGTAGAGAAGAATGGTTATGAGACATACATGCTTAAAGAAATACATGAAGAAGCAGAAGTTATAAAGAAGACTAGTGAAGCAAGTATTGACTTTGATATAACAAAGTATGATGAAATAGATATAGTCGCATGTGGAAGTGCATATCATGCTGGACTAGTTGGTAAATACATGATAGAAAAACTATGCAATATAAAAGTGAATGTATGTATTGCAAGTGAATACCAATACGATAAACACTTTTATAGAGGTAAAACTTTAGTTATAGCAATAAGTCAAAGTGGAGAAACTGCAGACACTAAAAAATGTGTTAATATTGCAAATGAAATGAAAGTAGATACTTTAGGAATTGTTAACGTTAAAGGAAGTAGCATTGCTAGAATTTGTAAGCATGTTATTTATACTTTGGCAGGTCCTGAAATAGCAGTGGCAACAACAAAAGCTTATTTAGCACAAATTACAACGCTTATACTACTTGCAGTTAAAAATAGTAAAGAAAAAATAAATACTGAAAACTTGCAAAAACTACCTTATTATATAGAAACTCTAATTAACAAAGATTACACTTCTCTTGCAAATATGCTTTATACAAAGGACGACATTTACTTTATTGGTAGAGGAATAGATTATGCTCTTTGTATGGAAGGAAGTTTAAAACTAAAAGAAATTAGTTACATTCATAGTGAAGCGTATGCAGCAGGAGAACTAAAACACGGGACAATTTCATTAATTAGTGAAGGAACACCTGTTATAGTAGTTGCAACAAGTGATGAGTTATACTTAAAAACAATAAGTAATGCTAAAGAAGTTAAAGCAAGAGGTGCTTATGTAATACTAGTAACTGATAAAGAAGTTATTAATGAAGGCGTGTATGACGAGTTAATAAGTATTCCTAAAGTAATTGAAGAATTAAGACCTATCTTAACAATCATACCTTTACAATTAATAAGTTATGAAGTTGCTAAGCTAAGGGGTAATGATATTGATAAACCTAAGAATTTAGCTAAGAGTGTAACAGTGGAGTAAACAATGCTTAAATTCCTATTTAGTAAAGAATATATATTTTTATGGCTAATAGTTATCTTAATACCAATTATCCAAAAGAAAGTAATAGGTTTCTTTGGTGAATTTTGGGTTAAACTAGAACTTAAAAAATTAAAGAAAGACTACAAAATTTTAAATAACGTAATTGTAAGAACAATAAACAATTTCACTCATCAAATAGATCATATAGTAGTTTCTAAATATGGCATATTTGTAATAGAAACTAAGCAGATAAATGGGTATATTAAAGGTAACGATTACGACAAAACCTGGACTGTCAAAAGAGGAAAAAACACTTACTACATCAATAACCCAGTTCATCAAAACTATGGACATATAAAAGCTTTGTCTGAAGTCTTAGGAATAAACACTGATAAATTCATTTCTATTGTATGCATTTCTAGTCAAGCTAAAGTTAGAGTTAACTCAAAGTATGTAGTTAGAATTTATGAGCTAGTTAAATATATTAAAAGTTATACAAACGAATTACTTTCAAATTATATAGAAGTGTATAACACTTTAGTTAGTAGGAATATTAAAGGCTACACTAATTCTAGAATGCATGTTAAAAGCGTAAAAGAAATAAAGAAAGTAACAGCTAATAACCTAATTAATAAATGCCCACTTTGCGGCGGAGAACTTGTTAACAGACAAAGCAAGTATGGTAGTTTCATAGGCTGTTCTAATTATCCTAGATGCAAGTTCAAAAAATAACCAGAAGTCTCTATTATTAGAGACCTTTTTAATTTATTATATAATTTTTCAGAAAAGTATAGTATAATCTTAAATAAGAGAAGGTGGTTTCCTTGTTTAAAACTATTATTATTTTTACAGGGTTTCTAATATTTTGTTATATTAATAGGGATAAAGCTTTAAAAGATTTTAAAGAAAAACCAAAAAATGATAAACCCAAAAAAGTAAATCATTCTCCATATTCAGAAGAAGAGATGGATAAATGGTTTTTGGAGGAGTGGCAAAAGGATTTGGTAAGACAAGGAAGGTTTGCACCATGGAGTTTTAAAAAGAAATCAACTAGACATGAACCGTTAAGTGATGGACAATACCATAAAGATGATGATGTAGGTAAAATAGAGGAGGATAAATATGACTAAAACACTAGTACAAAATATTGCACTTGGGGGGGGGAGGGGGTATTTAATTATTTAAATATACCTAGTTTTCGTGTACTTCAATTTAAAGATGGGATAAGTATCCCATCTTTTAAAAAGGAGAACTATTTATGAGTTTAGTAATATAGATCCCGATATTAGTGTTTTCGATTCTAAAGAACTTGATGTTTTAAAGAAAGTTAAAAAAACACTAAAAAATAAAACCGCTGGAGAACTAACAAATTGGTCACATAATTTTGTAGGCTGGAAAGAAACTAAAATTGGGAAAGAAATTGATTTTAAATATGCAGAGTACTTTGAATTACCATAAAATAATAAAAATAAAAATAAAAAAACATTTTCATTCCTAGTGACAACCCACTCAAACTGTGCTAAAATATCTTGTGCAAAAGAGGAAGGAGGAATAATATGTTCGGAAAAAGTGACTATTTAAAATTATCAGTAACATATTATGATGAAAAAGAAAGACTAATAGGGAGTTCTAAATTAATTGGAAAAAAAATAGAAGTTCCAGTAAAAGCAAAGAAAGTGAGTATATTTGAGTACTCAAGTGAAACAAACACTGCGCACATTATAAACTCATTTTACATAGGTACTTCTAACACAATTATAAATCTTTCAAAGCAAGGGAAAAGTATAAAACTTTCTAATAAAATAAGGGGAGTTAAAACTGAAGACATTAGTGTAATTAAAACAGAAGTTATTTATAAAGAAACAGAAAATGAAATAATAATAACTAGAGTGTTAAATCCAGGTGAAAGAGTATTTATAAGTTACTCTAGTTTACAAAATCACATAAATAAATTATCTCAAAGAGTAGAACTATTCTTTAAAGAAACTAATGAAATTAAAACTTTAATCTACAAATAATATAGCACTTAAATGCTATATTTTTAATATGTATAATCATTTACTAGTATAATTTTTTAAACATAAATGATATAATAGTAACAGAATAATAAATCAAGGGAGAGATTTTAAATGAAAAAGAAATTACCATTATTTTTACATTATACATTTTTAATAATATACTTAGAAATAGCTTATAAAGCATTAGTGTTAAAGAACGTATTTAGCTTAAATACACTAACTATTTTACTATTTAGCATTCCATTTATACTTTTTGCTACAATACTATCTAGTTTATTTAATACCAAAATAAATAAAGTAATAAGTGTATTAAACAGCATATTTATAACATTTATATTTGCGAGTCAATATATTTATTATGCATTTTATGATTCTATATTTTCGATTTACAGTATAAAAGCAGGAACTGGGCAGGTATTCGGAGAATTCTTTAGTGCCATATCCAAAATGATTATTGATAACATCTGGGGATTACTCGTAATTATCTTGCCTTGCATTCTATTTATAATATTTAAAAGTAAAATCTTTGACTTTACAAGAAAAAAAGTAATGTTCATAACTGAAATAATCTTGTTAATAGTATTCTTTGTAATAACAAAACTAACTGTCCATTTTAATACTAATGGAATGTACTCATTAAACAGAATATATAACGAAAGTCACGCACCTATGATAACAATCAATAAAGTGGGATTACTATCTATGGAAGTATTAGACCTTAAAAGATACTTATTTGGATTTGAAGAAAAACTAGTTGTAGATAATATACACGAAGAAAAACCAGACATAAAACCTGAAAAAACATATAATATATTAGATATAGACTTTGATCAATTAGAAAGTAATGAAGTAAATGAAACAATAAAAACTTTGCATCAATATTTTAAGGGTGTTACACCAACTGAACAAAATGAATACACCGGAATATTTAAAGGTAAAAACTTAATATACATAACAGCTGAAGGACTAGATACTATTGCAATAGACAAAGATATAACTCCAACACTTTATAAAATGGTAAATAGTGGATTTATCTTCAAAAATTATTATCAACCACTATTTACGGTAAGTACAAGCGATGGAGAATATATGTATCTAAATAGCTTAATACCAAAAGAAGGAGTATGGTCTTTCTACAGGAGTAGTAACATAAAGATGCCATTTAGTCTTGGAGCTGAATTTAACAAGCTAGGTTACGATGCGGTAAATGCTTATCACGACCACACTTACACTTACTATAACAGAGATGAATCACACCCTAATTTAGGATTTAACATATATAAAGGTTGTGGTAATGGATTAGAAACATTAATGAACTGTAAACGTTGGCCAGAAAGTGACGTTGAGATGATTGACGCTACAATAAATGACTACATTGATAAAGATAAATTTATGATATATTATATGACAGTCAGTGGTCACTTAAATTACACATTCTCTGGAAATTCAATGAGCTATAAAAATAAAGATGTAGTAAAAGATTTGCCATACAGCGATAATGTAAAAGCGTATATAGCAGCTAATGTTGAGTTAGACCGTGCACTTGAAAAATTACTAGGTTACTTAACAGAAAAAGGTAAACTTGATGACACAGTTATAGTAATATCTCCAGATCATTACCCTTATGGACTAAAAACATATGAACTAAATGAAGTTAGTAAAACAGATAGAAGTGATAAATTTGAAATGTTTCACACAAGTCTAATTCTTTACAACAATGCTATGAAAGAAAATAAAGTAGTAGAAAAATATGTAAGTAGTATTGATGTACTTCCAACTGTTTACAATTTATTTGGAGTAAATTATGATTCAAGACTTCTTATGGGAACAGATGCACTAAGTGAAAGCGAAGGCCTTGTTATGCTAAGCGATAGAAGTTGGATAAATGAAAACGGAAGTTATAACTCTATGACTGGGAAATTCACAAGCTTTAAGGAAGGCTTACCTGAAGATTATGTATCAAAAATAAATGCAAAAGTATATGGAAAATTCACAACAAGCAGTTTACTATTATATGAAAAAAATGGAAAGTATTTAGACTACTATAGTAAACTAGGTATATAAATGAAAATAAAAAGTGATATAAATCTATATGATACCCTTATGAGCGGACAAGCATTTAGAATTAATATAGAAGATGACGATTCTTTTACGATAATAATATCTGACAGGATATTAAATATAAAACAAGAAAATGATTATATAGTAGTAAATTCAAATAATGAAGAAGACTTAGAATTAGTGACTAGGTACTACTTAGATTTAGATAGGGACTATGATGTACTAAATAAAGAATTATCTAAAAATGAAATATTAAAAAGAGACATAAATCTATGTAAAGGATACAAAGTACTAAAACAAGATAAATTTGAAATGTACATAAGTTATATAATAAGTCAAAACAATAACGTAAAAAGAATAGCTGGAAGTATAAATAAAATAAGTGAAAAATATGGTAAAAAAGTAAAATATAATAACAAAGAATACTATTTATTCCCAACATTTGGTGAGTTAAAAAATATAACTATTGAAGAACTCAGAGAATGTGGAGTAGGTTTTAGAGATAGTTATATTATAAACGCACTTAACAAGCTAAAAGAAAATCCATTTTTCCTAGAAGAATTAGATATGCTTCCAACTGATGAAGCAATTAAAGAACTTATGAAAATAAAAGGAATAGGCTTAAAAGTAGCAAGTTGTATTTTAATGTTTGGATATTCAAGATTTGATACATTCCCAGTAGATACTTGGGTAAAAAAGTATGTTAGTGAAAATTTTAAAATTAAAGATGATATAAAAATAATAAGTAAGTTTATGAAAGATAACTTTAAAGAAAATTCTGGACTTGCAGTACAATACTTTTATCATATTAATAGAAACAAAAAACAGGCTATAAATTGAAACCTGTTTTTATTTGTTACAACTTTAATTGACAAACATATGTATTGTAGAATATAATAAAAAAGAAAGGAAGTGAATGTGTTGCTGAACATAATATATTGTGAATATTTAGAATACATAGGGGAAAGTCTTTATAAAATATGTGAAAGTAAAGAGATTTTTAATAATAATGGAACTTTTAACAGATTACAAATAGATGACAAGGATTATAATGATTTAAGTGTGAGTGAAGCTCAAAAGAAAGCAAGAGAAAACATAAAGGTGCAAAAGGGTATTTCATATAAAAATATACTTACATCTAATAAGATATTTATTGATTATAAAACACAAGGAGAGTATTTATACTCAAAATATACTAAAAGTAGAACAAATGAAATTAAATATGTAAAATGTATCCTTTCAAATTATTTTAAAGAATTGTTTTTAAATGCAGATAAAAAAAGTTATGAAGCTAACCGAAAACCAAAACATAAAACTGATGCCAAATTTGGCTTCTATAAATATGATGTAAAATTTTCAATAATTAAAAATGCTGAAGAAACATATTACACGTGTGTTATTTTAGTCAGAAATGATGCTAATGGTAAGAAATACTTATATGATATTTTGGACATAAAAAAAACATCAATTAACCTCCACGTGAGCCGTAATCCATAAGGATATGACATAGTGTGTGCTCCAGCTAATCAATGTATATAAATCATACCACAATTTTAAATATTAGTAAATAAAAAAACACGAATTAACTTCCATACGTGCCGTAGTCCCAAGGGACATGACATAGCTATGATCCAGCTAATAAGTGCAAATTAATAATATCATAAAATTTAAAAATTGTAAACAAAAAAAACACCAATTAACCTCCACGTGAGCCGTAATCCATAAGGATATGACAAAATGTGTGCTCCAGCCAATCAATGTATATTAATAATACTAAAAAAATTAAAAAATGTCAACTAGTTATTGACAAGTGTAAAAAATACGCATATAATTAAAATGTAAGGGAGGTAAAACTATGGAATTAGAAAAAATCTTAGAGAATGAAAATGGGAAAGTATATTTGGATTATGAGTATTTAAAAGGAAAAATACTAAAAAAATATCCGAATTTAGTTGAGGTAAAGTACATTGGAGGTACAGATTATGATTTTCAATATATAGAGATGATGTTTATTGATAAAGAAATAATTGCAAGTGATAATGAACATACGTATAAAAAATATGCTGCAAAGTCATATGAAACATATGGTAGCTCAAATGAAATATTTTCATATAGAGCATATAGTAATTCAAGTGACGTGGTTTTATTTGAAAAAAAGGCAAGCATAATTATAAAAGATGATAGTTATTCTTATTTGAATGGCCGTATGAGTCTAAGAATAAGTGCAGAACCATTTTATACATTAAATGGTATTAAAAAAGAAAAATTTGATAAATTTTTAGCAAATATAATATATAGGTTATCTAAAACAAGACAAGAAGAAATATCTAAAGTTAAAAACAAATATAAATTATTAAGAAATAAAATACAAAATAATGAAGCACTTTCTGAAACTGAACTAGAATTTATAAGTGTAATAATGGATAAAAGTGAAAATATAGAAACAGGTTATCAAACGATTTTGAAAATGAGTTTAGAAAGGAATAGAAAATGAGATTAAATTACTCACTATATAAAAATCAAGGTATTCACGTTATTGCGAGCATATTTACTGTCGATAAAGGTGAAGTTAAGGTATTACTTGTAAAAAGAAGTAATGAACCATATAAAGGTATGTGGGCACTCGTGGGAGGGGCTCTTTACAATAACGAATTTTTAGAAGAAGGAATGCAAAGAGAAATATTTGAAAAGAGTGGACTAACAAATGTTAAAGTTTATCCGTCTGGAATATTTGATAATCCATCTAGGACCCCTGATATGCGAATGATAGCAATAACATATATAGGAATAATTGATAAAAATAAAGTGCAGGTACTAAAAAAGACACTTAAAACTGAAAACTCAGACTGGGTAAGACTTGATAAAGTGAAAGAATTAGCATCTGATCATAATCAAATTTTAAAAAAAGCTATAGAAACACTTAGAGAACAAATAATAAGTAGTGACATATTAAAAAGTTTATTTCCAAATGGATTCACTATGCCAGAAGTACAAAAGACATATGAGAGTATACTAAATAAGAAATTTGATAGAAGAAATTTTAGAAAAAAATTATTAAGTCTAGGTATAATAGAAGACACTAATAAATATGTAGTATTTGAAGGAAAAAAGCCTGCTAAATTATATAAATTTAATAAAAAGAAAAATAAAAATGTATTATAAATGCATTTTTAAAAACGTATAATAAGTGTATAAAATACACACTAAAGGAGATAGATAAAATGACAGAAGAAACTAGAATAAAAATAATGAAAGAATTAAACATTCTTAAAGAAAAAAGAAGAAGTTATTTAGAACTTAAAAAAGAATATGATAATCTTACTAAAACAGAGGAAGTAAAAAGATTTTTAGAATTATCGAAAAAACTTGAAAAAACCAAAAGCGATAACGAAAGTAATGAAACTTTAATCACGCGTGCAAAAAGTAGCATTATAAAAGAAAACGAATGCACCCACGACATATGGGTATATCTAGGTAGCTTTTATTACGTAGACGATATGTTTAGGTCATATAGTATAAAAGTCCCAAACGAAAGAGATAAAAAGTTTGAGTATAATCTGTATGGATGTTTGGAATGTGACGAAACAGTAGAAACTAGTGACTATATAAAATTTGAAAGCGAGCACATATGTTTAAAAACAAGAAAATATGTTAACATCTATGAGCTAAGAAAACAATATTTTGAATATTTAACTGAAATGAATGTAGACGAAACAGTCAAGAAATTAACGAGTATGTTTGGAGGTGAATTATGAGCTGTTTATATTATTATTCACTTAATGATGGAAATGTAGAAAAATACAAAATTAGTATTGACAAAGAAAAACTAAGCAAGATAAAAGAAAAAAGCATTTATAAATGTGGAAAAAAGAAGAAAGTGAGCTATGAAGGCGTAAGATTTTTTAAAGATAATATGTACTATACTGATTTTAAAGAAGTTGACCTAGGATGGAGAGAATACAAAGATGGTCCAGACGAAAAACTGTATAGATATAGTTTCACTGAATACGTTCCAACCTATTTATCACAATTAATAGATATTATCATAAGTTCAAGTAGCGAAAAAGCAATAAGAGAATTATTTCAAATGGACCTATCTAAAGAATTTTGTGGCTTTCAAAAAGAAATAAACGATATACTTAATAAAGCTAGCAAGATAAGTGACAGCGACTACAAAAATAAGATAAACGCTTTAAACGAATTAAAAAACATTTACGAAAAAAAAGAATTTAATAGTGACAGAGAGGACATAAGCATATACTATAAAGAAGCTTTCACTTGCTTCCATGTCGAACTAATAGATAAGATTAGATTAGAAGAATATAACAAAGTTATCAATTTTATTAATGGTATACCATTTAAAAACGATAAAGTTTGTGATTTAATATTAAGAATGAAGGAGATGTTTTAAATGGATAGTTATATTAGCTTTAGATATTTAAACAAAAAATTATTAGACCAATATAAAGGTTTGGTGCCAGTTGAAATTGAATGTTCTAGAAGACACTATAATGGAGTAGACTATGATACTTACTCATATTCAACAATTGTATATTATAAGAAAGAAAATTTTAATCCTAAAAACTATAAAAATGTTAAAACTTTTGGTAATGAGTTAACAGTTATAGACTTTGAATACGATTTTGAAGATTATATGAACTTTATTAATGACTGTGAATTCAAATTAAGAGACGAAATAGTAGATAAACCATTTGGTATTTACTTATTTCAAGTAAACCATCACTTAGTAAAAGGCGGAAAATGCTTACTTGTTAATACCAAAGATAACAAATATGATTTAGATAATTTTGTTATGAGTGTAGTAGAAGAACTAAACTTATTAAGTGAGTCTTCTAGAAAAAAGATTATATCACAGTATGAACTAATAAGGTATAAACTATTTAAGGGTGAAGAATTAAGTAGAAAAGAATATGATTTATTAAGTAGTTTATTAGATAAAGACATAGACGAAAAATTAGAAGAACTAACTGTATTAAAGCTTAGCTTATAATAAAGGAGGAATAAAAAAAATGATTTATTTAATTAGACATGGATTAGATGATGAAAGATTTATTGGAGGCTGGAGTAATACACATTTAACACCGGAAGGTGTAAAACAAAGCGTAAATGCTAGGAATTTTATTGTTAATAAAGGGCTAGTTATTAACAATATTTTGTCAAGTGATATAACAAGAGCTAAGGAAACAGCAGATATAATTAATGCTAAACTAGAAGTGCCAACTTTCTATTCAGATCACTTAAGAGAGCAGAATAAAGGCATTCTAAATGGTGTTTCCAAGGATATAGTAGAAGAGTATTATTCAGAATACGTAAATTCAAAAAGTATTTACAAAAGATTTCCAGAAGGAGAAAGCTTAAGCGATTTATATCATAGAGTACTTTATTACATTGATGAAATTCTAGCAAAAGATAAAAGCCTTATCGTAACTCATAGGGGTGTTATCAATATGCTATATTACATACTAAATGATATAAAATTAGACTGCAATAAAGAAAGATTTAACGTAACCCACGCAAGTATACACGAACTAGATACATCATTAAAGAAAATAAAAAGAATATTTTAGTTTGAAGTGAATAACTTTTTTATAACATCAATTAATAAAAAAACTTTAACTTAAATAATATAATAATTTAATTCTCCTTCCTTTAGTTTCAATAAGTCCATCATCCTTAAGATTCTTTATCTCTCTTGATAAAGCACTTCTATTAACGGCTAAATAATCAGCAAGTTCTGTATAACTAAGTGGTAAATAAATAACCTTTGAGTTATTTTTTTTGCTTAAAATTCTGAAGTAATCCAATAATTTATCTCTTATACTCTTATTAGATAATACTTCAATTCTCTCATTAGCCTTAGTAACAATTTTAGTAAGTATACTAATTAGATTTTTTAAAAAAGTATTATAAAAAGTAAAATGATTCTCTCTCATATCTAAAATAGAATTAAAATCTATAATAACAACTTTAGTCTCATCTTTAGTAATAACTTGATACTCTTCATTCTTAAGTGGATAACTAAGTGAACCAAAAAGCGTATTTTCAAGAAAATCCTCGACAATTGTTCTGTTTCCCTCGACATCATCCCTTACAATCTGTAAGTGTCCACTTAAAATAATACACATAAAATTATTACTAATTATATTATTAAGAACCCTTTTATTTTTAGGGAATTTATAACTAATAGCCTCCAAATAATTTAGGATTTTCTCTCTGTTTTTGGGACTAATATTGTTAAAAAGTTCATCCATTTTACTCACCTAAAATAATTTTATCAAAAAATGACAAATGTTGCAATTGCAACAAAGTATTTTTTATATATGTTGTATAATTGACTTATAAAATATAAGAGGAAGAGGTAAAGAAATGAAAGTAATTAAACGTGATGGACATATGGTAGATTGGTGTCCAGAAAAAATTGAAGATGCTATAATGAAAGCAAACAAAGAGGTAGAAGAAGATGAACAAGCAAGTAGTGTACAAATAAGAAATATAATAAAATACATTGAAAAACTTGGTAAAAAAAGAATACTTGTTGAAGATATTCAAGACATAATCGAAATGAAATTAATGAGTCAGGGAAAATATGAACTTGCTAAAAGATATATAACTTATAGATATACAAGAGAGCTTGTAAGAAGAAGTAACACAACTGACCAATCAATAAAGGAATTAATAGATGGAGAAAGTGAATATTGGAATACTGAAAACTCAAATAAAAATGCTAAAATAGTTACAACACAAAGAGACTATTTAGCAGGAATAACAAGTACTGACATCACGAGAAGATTTTTACTTCCAGAAGATATAGTAGAAGCACACGATGCTGGAATAATTCATTTCCACGATGCTGACTACTTTGCACAAAATGCTCTACATAACTGTGACCTAGTAAACCTAGAAGATATGCTTCAAAATGGAACTAGTATAAATGGTGTAATGATAGAAAAACCACATAGATTTTTAACTGCAATGACAATAGCAACTCAAATAATAACAGCAGTATCATCTAGTCAATATGGCGGTGTAACAATAACTTTAACCCACTTAGCACCTTTTGTAAGAGATAGTTATAAAAGATACTTAGACAAATACAAAAAGAGAAAACTATCTAAAGAAGATTGTGAAAAATTTGCAATGGAAGACACTAAAAAAGAAATAGTAGATGGAGTGCAAACTTTCCAATATCAAGTAAACTCAATGACTACAACAAATGGACAAGCACCTTTCCTAAGTGTATGTATGTATTTAGGAGAAACTGATGAATACAAAGAAGAACTTGCTTGGATAATTGAAGAATTCTTAAAACAAAGAATAGTAGGAATGAAAAATGAACAAGGAGTATATATAACACCAGCATTTCCAAAATTACTATACGTACTTGAAGAAGATAACATTCATAAAAATAGTAAATACTACTACTTAACAAAATTAGCTGCAGAATGTACTAGTAAAAGAATGGTACCAGACTATATAAGTGAAAAAATAATGAAAGAGTTAAAAATAGATAAAAATGGAAATGGTAACTGTTATCCTTGTATGGGTTGTAGAAGTTTCCTAACACCTTATGTAGATGAAAATGGAAAACCTAAATACTATGGAAGATTCAATCAAGGAGTAGTAACAATAAACTTAGTAGATGTTGCACTTTCAAGTGATAAAGATATGGATGTATTCTGGCAAATATTTGAAGAAAGACTTGAACTATGTCATCGTGCATTACAAATAAGACATAAAAGATTATCAAAAGCAACAAGCGATGTAGCACCAATACTTTGGCAACACGGGGCGCTTGCAAGATTACCTAAAGGAGCAAGTATACACGACTTATTACACAATGGATACTCTACAATAAGTTTGGGATATGCAGGACTATATGAATGTGTAAAATATATGACTGGGCACTCTCATACTGATAATGGTAAAGGTAAAGAATTTGGACTA
>OIZT01000160.1_pt1 | contig 48361 bp, 46 predicted proteins | sample 1588611 | NCBI WGS metagenome assembly OIZT01 (sample SAMN03283278) | human gut metagenome | biome: human-associated habitat; material: feces | host: Homo sapiens | place: Peru | collected 2012
ATAATCCACCCATTGGCATAGTTTTGGGAGCAAGAAAAGACGAACTTCTGATGGAATATGCCTTGGAGGGTATAACCAATCAATTGTTTGTGGCACGTTATCAACTCTATTTGCCAAAGCGTGAAGAACTGCAAGCGCAACTTGACAAGTTGTTGGACGAAGCAGAGTAACAATAATAAAATAAGGACATTTCGATTTTATAGCATAATTATGAAAAGTAATATTGGAATACAAATCATTTTGTCTATTATACTGACTATGTGCAGTGTCAATATAAATGCACAAACGGTTGGATATACATATCGACCTTTGGCTGCCGAGGGATGCAACATGAAATATAGCGTTGCAAAGCAAGATACGGCATATTACATTATCGCAACCGTAAAGTCAGACAGACTGAATTTCCTGAAAGAATCAACCATGTTGTTGAAAACATTCGATGGTGAAGTTATAAAACTTTATGGTTCTCAGATTGGTAGCGGCTCTGAAACGACAGGTATTGTTTCTGGCAATATAGTCCTTCCAGTGACAGAAATCAGTTCTACAGCTCAATTCAAGATAAATCCACAACAATTTGAGTTGTTGAAAAAAGGCGTGGCTAAGATAAGGTTATCTACAATACCTATTGAGCATGAGCGGACATTTGCCAAAGATAAAATAGGCAAGAAACTTTATCAGTTCTTCTTGAAGCAGAAGAATAAGGACAATGATTTCTAACGATAGAAAATTACAATGAATGGAAAGCAATTAAAGAATAGCATATTACAATGGGCGATACAGGGAAAACTTGTATCGCCAGTCTGCCGACAGGCAGGCAAGACCCTCCTGACGAGCCAGCAAGCGTTTTGCTTGAAAAGATTCGTCAAAAGAAAGAACGCTTGATTAAGGAGAAGAAAATCAAGCGTGACAAGAACGCATCCATTATCTACCGTGGTGAGGACAATTCCTATTTACATCAATTAACAAATATTAAAACGAAATGGAAACTATAAACGATAGAATCGAGATGCTCGTGAATGAGCAATTTGCGGGGAATAAAGCTGCATTTGCTAAGGCAATAGGTTTGCCTGCTACTGCATTATCTAATTATCTTGGGCACAAGCGGAGGAGCAAGCCGTCTGTAGACATGATTGCTAAAATATTAAAAACACTTGATGTTGACGCCAGGTGGCTGCTTACAGGCGAAGAAACAAGTTTTATAAAAAAGACGAAAGCAGAAGATGTTAGTTCTGCTAAAGAAGCTATTTATACAGAGAAAATTAAAGCTTTAGAAGCAGTGCTTGCTGAAAAAGAGCGAATAATAAGACTCTATGAAAAATTTGTAGAAAAAGACGAAAATAAAATATTAAAATGATGAAAGATGAAACGTTGTTGAAGTTAAGCTACATTGTTTATTTGATAAGTTACATTGTAGCAGTATTTTCCTTTTTATTAAGCTTGCATGCGACAGGTTTGCTTCAAGTTTTGCTACAGACGCTTGTAGGGATAACAAGCATAGTAGTACTGTTTTTTCGCAGTTTGCATGTGATGGATTTGCGTTCACGGAGGAAAAAAACATCAAAAAAATACCTTTTTCTTGCTATTTAGGTTTTGGACCTTTTCAGAAGCTCATCACTGTCTCGACGATTATAATAGCTTTAATTAATGTAAAAGAAGAGGTAAAGACAGATACAAGATCCTGGATGATTTTCTTGCGTTTAGGCTTTATTGTTTTTATTGTAGGTTTTTATTGTAAAATCATGTTCAGTAATATTGTCGAAGATGAATAGAATTCAATATTTTTAAGTAAAGCATCAAGCAGTATCTTTTTCAGATGCTCGAAGCTCTCTTGTGATGAGACTGCCATTATGGGGGATAAAAAACAAGAATAGCGGCAGTCTCCTGTCGCTATTCTTGTTTTGGTGTTATATCTTATTATTCTATTTCACAAACTTCTTTCCGTTGCTTATTACGATACCCTTGTAGCTCTTTCCTACACGCTGACCGGCAAGGTTGTAAGTGGCATCGTTAGACTGGACTAACGTATTGCTGCCAGTTGTGATGTCGTTGATGCCGGTGGCGTTGGTGTAGAAGAAGCGCGTGACAGGCTGCTCAAGAGCCGGAACACAGTCATCGTTGACATAAGGCCAGTCTTCAGTATCGGCATAGTCGTCGAAGGTGTAACGGTCGCTGAAGTATGTCATAGCCTTCTTCGTTTGGTCAGGGTTGTAGAAGAAGTTGAAATCGAGTACGTTGCATGTGTTCTCGCCCTCAAAGGTGATAGCCACGAGCAGGTTCTTCTCTCCGCTATAGTTGAGAGGCTTGTCGAACACGAGTTCCATCTCGCCGTTTCCTCCAGCATAGTTGTATAGTTCGCCGTCATATTCATAGCCAGCAATGGCTGCAGAAGCATCTGCATATTCAAAGAATTTGTATGCTTTTGCATTGTCGTCGTAGTCGAAGGCGTTGTTGTCGATTTCCTTCACCCAAAGTTTCACCGTGCGTGGGCAGGCGTCATAAGCCGATTCGTTGTGGAACACGAAGTTGATTTGAGAGATAGCCTTGCCCTTCATCTTCTGCAGCTGCTCCTTGGTGTAGATAATTTCCGAACCAGTGTATTTGTGAGAGAAATTGGTTGGAGCTGCTGCCCAAGAATATCCGTGACCGTAGTAGCAGTCGTCCTGAGTACCATTTTTCAGTAGCTTCTCGTATTTTCCGAGCGTAACGCTATTTTCTGGCTCCGGAGTTTTGGTCAGAGAGATATTCTTGATAGTCGTCTCGCCAGGAGTGAACGAGATGCTATCTTCGGTATAGTCTTCACATTCGCCGTCGGTAACGGTAAGCGTGTAAGTCTTTTCGCTCTTTACCACGCGAAGCAAATATGAGCCATCGGCACTTGTCTGTGTGCTATAAGTGATGTATTTGTTGTCCTTGGCAGCAAGTTTCACGGTAGCGCCTTCAACAGGTTCACCCCCGCAAGTCACCTTACCCGTCATAGTAGATGGATTGTCAATCTTGATAAGAGTGATGTCTTGCGTCTTAGGCTCTCCCGGAGTGAAGGTGAGGTTGGCCACCGTCTTGTCCTCATATCCGTCAGCCTTTGCCGTGAGCGTGTAGGTCTCCTCGCTCTTTACTACTGAGATAGAGTATGCACCTGTCTCGTCGGTGGTGTCAGAATATTCGTTGTTGTCGTTCTTTACGGTAATGGTAGCACCCTTTATAGGAGCGTTGTCCTCGTTGGAAACGACCTTTCCGGAAAGAACAGACGGTACGTCCTTCTTCACGAGATTGATGTCGAGCGACTTCTTTTCGTCAGAGGCGAACCTCATAGGTTCAGTAGCCGTGAAGTCCTCATATCCTTCGGCTGTGGCTTTAAGAGTGAAGTCCTTGTCGAGGTCACCGATCGGCACTTGAATATTGTATGAACCGTCAGCAGCACTCGTATCAGCGATTTCATTTTGGCCGTCGGTAAGACAAATGATTGCTCCCTCAACGGTGTTATCACCGCATTTTACGGTTCCAGAGAGTTCGGCAGTCTTCAAGATAGGTTTGCTTGCTTCCTGGTAAGTAAATTTTGTGAGCGGTTGTGAAAGTTGTGTGGCGTGAGAGATGGCCGAGCCACCGCCAGTGGCATAAGGCCAATCCTCTGATTCGTTGAAGTCGGCAAACGAAGCGTTGTCGCTGCACGTAGTCATTGCCGCATTCTCAGCATCGGTATTGTAATAGAACTCGATGTCGGTAGGGGTATCGGCAGTGTCGTCACCGTCGAAGGTTATCGTAACGAGTAGGTTCTTTTCTCCACTGTAAGCAAAAGGCTTGTCGAAGTTGAAGGAAATCTCGCCGTTCAGACAGTAATAATCTACAAAATCGTCTTCGAACGCATAGTTGGCAGTAGCCTTGGTAGCGTCAGAATATTCAAAATACTGGTAAGCCTTCTTGGAACTATTGTAGGCAAACTCGTTGTCGTCAATCTCCTTGACCCACACATTGACAGTTCGTGGGAAAGCTGTGAAGGCCCCCTGGTTGTAATAAACAAAGCTGAGCCCCTTGATTTCCTTGCCTGCCAAGCCAGCGAGCTGACTCTTGGTGTAGATAATCTGCGAGCCAGTGTGCTTCACGTTAAACTGAGTCGGGGCAATCATCCACCAGCTACCCTGATAAGTTTGATCCTCGTTCCAGTCGCCATTCACCACCTCGTCATAATTTCCCAGTGCCAGCGTCTTGTCGTCAGCGTTCGCCCAGTTTACTCCAATGGCGAGGAGCAAGAGGGTAAGGATGTAGTTGATTTTTCTCATATTATTATAGTTTTATCATTTATTTCACTAAAATCTTCTTTCCACCGTTGATAAACAAGCCATGGACGGGCTTTTCGATGCGCTGTCCTGCGATGTTGTACCATGTGTCGTCAGTCTTCGCCTTGTCGTCGTTAGCAATGTTCAGTATGCCATCGGTAGACGGGTCGTAAACCTCAGAAGTTTTATTGTTCATATCCACCTTCACGAGGTCGGCAAACGGACTCGTCACGAAAGTGTAAGGCATAGAACCGTTAGGAGTGGAGAAGTCATTAGCCGATGCATAAAGGTCGTAGTATACCACTTTTGCCGAAGTGTACTTAGACAGACCTGTGATGCGGCAAGAGTTGATAGAATCGTTTGTCGTCTCGTTCACGGCATCTACTGCATCGTTTCCGCCCACCATATAGTTGATGACATCACCAATCTTCATGTCCTGTTTAACCTGTATGCGATCGAAGTAGTCGGGGGCACCCTCCTTCGCCGTGTTGTTGATAACGCTAAAGAAGAGGTCCTTGCATCCGTTTTCAAATTCAAAGGTTACCTCGGCGATACCTGTAGCTCCGCCTTCCACCTGAGCCTTCTGAGTTTTGATTTCCTTTCCGTTGCTTCCGTTGCTCTCGATACGAATTTCATCACCGTTGTTGCAGTATGCGTCAACCACAATTTTGTATTTACCGTTGTTCGCCCTCAGGTCGAGGTAAGGAGAGTAAACCAGTCCAGCAACCATGCTTCGGATGAAGTTAGGAAATCCGTAGGCACTCCATCCATAAGTTTGGGCATATCCGTAATTAGAGAGGTCTACATACTCCTCATCGCCCCCGAGCGGTTCGTTGATGTTACCGCCCGTAATGCCGTTGAAATCCTCATCGGCAATCGTCATTTCACCGTTAGTTGTCACCATCTTTCGGTCGTAAACGAACACGGCGTATCCGTCGCAGTCGTTCACCGCTCCCCAGTTAGCGGTAAATCCCGTTGCCGTGATGTTTGTGGCAGGCTTAGCCTCAGGCTTGTTCAGCGTGATTTGTGCCGAAGCTGAGATTGCCACTGCCATAAAGAATAATGTTGTGTAGATTTTCTTCATAATTATATATTTAAATTAAAATATTGTTTATTCTATTCCACTACCACTTTCTTTCTACCTATTATATATATGCCAGCTTTCAGTTTCCCGGCTTTTATGTCTGCGACGCGAGCCACAGCTTTTCCTGTAAGATCGTAAACAATGGCATTGCGGTCAGACGAGTCTGTTGTGGTGAGTTCTGAGATGGCCAACGTCCCGTTGTCCTTAGTCATAAACGAGAAAGAAATATTGCCGGTTTCATCCTTCTTGATGTTGTAGATAGGCTTGCTCATCAGCTTCGAACCGTCTTCGAGGGCGTTGTACAGTTTGGCCGCCGGCTTGCTCGTATTGGTCAGACTGTCAACCACGCCCCTTGGAGCCTCCATCGGGTAAGTATAGAAATATGTCTCGTTCTGTATGCTCCTCACTCGGCTGAACGGAGCCATGCGCGGGTGGTCGTTGGTGAGATATTCGCTATAGCCCTCGGCAGGAGTAAACTCGCCCCTTGTGTTCACGATATTGTTGTCGAAGAGTTTCTTGTCGTAGTCCACGTGGATAACGAGCAGTCCGCCTTCTGGAGTATAGGCATCCCATCCATTGTTTTTGTGGTTCTCCAGTAGATAGTATTCATCCTTGTGGTTATCGTTGTAGATGACGTAAGCTTTCCCGTCCTCGTCATCCAGACTCGTCATTCCCGCAATCTTGTCGCCCTCTTTCAGTTCGGTCAGGTCGAGCCATCCGGCATAGGCGCGCTCATAGCTTGTCCATCCGGCAGGACACCATCCGATGCCTTGTGGTCCGTTGTAGCTGCCACTTGCCAGCAGGTCCCAATCTCCCATGGTAGGAGTTGTTCCGTAGCTTGTGTCATACATGTCGGGCAGCCCCATACAGTGAGAGAACTCATGACAGAAAACGCCCAGTCCCATAGGAGTGTTTCCAGAATTCAAATACAGTTCGTTGGCACAGGCATATTGATTGATATATACACCGTCGAGCGAGAAACCTCCGTTACCGTCCTGGTTCTGCAGCGCCTCGTCGAGTGTCCAAGCGTTAGGCCAAATAGTTCCCGTAGGTCCTCCCGTAGCCTGTCCGTAGCCGGCATAGAGCACGAACACCTGTTCCACCTCGCCGTCACCGTCCCAGTCATATTTAGTCCAGTCGATGTCGTATTGGGCATCAGCATTCTTTATAGCCTCTGTAATGAACTCTCCGATATGGTCGGTGCCGCCCATGATAGCTGAAGGACCTCCGTAGTAAGTAGCCGATTTGCTTACTTTCACTGGACCGATTACGTCGAACGAGAGGTCGAAAGCACCACGACTCATCACGCTGAAATAGTCGTGTACGCTACCCGCCGCTCCATATTGTGAGAATCCCTCCTTGTTGAGCACGTCGTTGTAGAAAGCCTTGATGCTTTCATCGTCCTTTGAGAACGACTTGTCGGAGAAGTAGGCCAATATTACCGGAGCCTTCTTCTTGCCCTGAAACACGCTCTTATCGTCCTTCCCCGGCAAGCGCTTTATTCCTTTCATTATGTTAGCGTTTTGAGTCGTGAGTTTCTTCTCGGAATAGGCAGACATGTTGGTGATATCTGTAATTGCTGTAGACTCTTTTGCTGTTCTCCTTTCCGCCTCGTGAGCCAAGATGTTCGAACTGACGAGCTTCCCTTCCTCTATTTTTAGGTAGCAGAATCTGTTTTCGGCATCTTTATAAAGAGGCACATTGTCGGAAGTAACATAGAAATGCGTGTGTTCGTCACCCGTCAGGCACACCTTTAGAGTAGTGCCGTCGCTCTGAGTAACGGTAATCCAGTTCCGTTTTGCTGGAATGGCAAGAGCCATTGCAGTGATGAATGAGAGAACCGTTGAAGTAATGATTTTTTTCATTTCCTAAAGCGTTTATTACCTATTTCTTATTGATATTTATAATATTGAATATTGGCCTTGAATAAGAAAACCAAATATTGAATACTTACCTTTTCTTTTGCATACAACCAGCATAAACCTTCGTTAGTTTAGCCAATTATTGAAGTTATTTGGAGTTGTTACACATTAAACGTTGCTTATCCGCTGCTAAATTACAATATTTAATTAACATGGGGAATACTTAAATGTTATGAATTTATCTTTTAAAGTTATAAAGAAGCAGAGCTGTTGAAACTAAAATTAGCTTTCTTTACTTTTATCAGAAAAGAAAGTACCTAACCAGAAAGACACACGACTTTCTGCGGAATATATTTCACAAACAAGGTATTTTCCTCCTCCTTTCGCTTGGCAAAGTAATCAATAAGCTACTTTGCATAAAAAGGCTGCACCTTTTTCACGAGGTGCAGCCTTTTTGCGATTCCCTATTAGATATGTAAAAGTAGCTATCTTGCTACTTATTATTCATTAGTTTTGTTGTCCTTTGCGCCAATTTATCCAACTACGCTGAAGATGCGAATCTCTGGGTCGGCTTGGAAGTAAGGTGATAAACCTTTGGCAACGTCGTTCTTGAACATCTCTGACTCAAGGTAGACGGCAGCATGCTCTTTGCTGTCGAAGCCATGAAGCACTTGCACGTCCTCATCGCGCACGAGCAGCGCCTTTGTCAGAGCGCCCTCTTTAATCTTCATCGTAATCTGAAGATAAGCATTTACTTTTTTCATTTTTCTAATCTTGTTGGTTTATAATGTTAATCAACTCTTTCTGTTTAATGATTGCAAAATTATGACTCAGCAGCAAACTAATCGTAGTATATTCGTACGAAAGAATGGTAAATTTACGCATCCTGTTTGCTTTGCTCAAAAAGAGTGTGTAATTTTACCACCGCAAATACGTAATTTACCATTATGGAAGACGTAAAGACATACCGCATAGAAGAGAACGCCAACTCTGGGCTAGAGCTTGAGCTACAGTTCATGCCACGTTTCTTCATAGGCAATCCAGGTGCTATGGAGGTTCACGCTCATGGCTTTTATCAGATTATATGGTTCCGTCGTGGGCATGGAGTGCATCATGTCGACTTCGTTGACTATCCCGTCACGGACAACACAATTTTCTTCATTGCTCCAGGGCAGGTACATTCCTTCGATGGTATAAACGACTATGAGGGCGTGATAATACACTTCAACGCCAGTTTCATGGCAGATGAGGAGTCGAGCGAGAGCGTATTTCTAAAGTATGACGTGTTCAATGCCTATGACTCTCAACCTTATTATAAGGTGACGCATGAGGAGGAAGAACGACTGATGATGCTTGCCCGCGAGATGAACCGCGAGTATTCACTCACTGGAGCCTTTGCCCACAAGGACTATATGCAGTATCTTGTGCGGATGTTCCTTATAAGAGTGCAGCGCAACGGCGAGCGCAGACAGAAGACCAAACTCTATGTTAGCAGTGTAGCCGACCGCACCTTCGTTCGCTTCCGGCAATTACTGGAGCAGAATTTCCACACTGTGCATACCGTGCAGCAGTATGCTGACATGCTGAACGTCTCGCCGCGCACGCTCACAAAATATGTTAGCCAAAGCACGCATTGCTCGCCCCTGCAGGTAATAAACGACCGTATTGTGCTTGAAGCAAAGCGGCAGATACAACATTCCACACTCAGCATAAAGGAGATATGCTATGATCTTGGCTTTGAAGATCCGTCATACTTTGTGAAGTTCTTCAAGCGCATGACTGGCTGGATGCCCAACGAGTTTCGAAACCAAACATATCAAGCATATATTATAAACTCTAAAAATAAGAAAAATATGAAAATTGCAATTCCAACAGCCGAGGGACGACTCTTCCCTCATTTCGGCAAGGCTCCACAAGTCACAGTATACGATGTGGAGAACAACGTGGTAAAGAACAAGCAGGTGCTTACCGCACCCGAACACGCTCATGGCGCAATGCCACGATTTCTGCAAGGGCTCGGTGTGACCGAAGTGGTGTGCGGCGGATTGGGTGCCGGTGCCGTTAACATGCTTAAAGAGATGGGTATAGCCATTCATGGCGGTGCACCAGCCGAGGATGTAGACAAGGTGCTTAGTGAATATATTGCTGGCACACTCGTTTACGGCGATTCCACTTGCCATCACGACGCTTGCGACGGACATGGGCACCATCAGTAACAGTTAGAAAAATAGGTTTTAATACTCCAATCATTCAAAGCGTCTTTTAATAAAGATGATAAAATATACAGAAGACCGCAAGTTCACACAGAAGCAAGTGGAAGAGTTGTTTTGCTCCATAGGTTGGGTGTCGGGGCAATATCCAAGTAAACTTTACCGTGCATTGCAACAGTCATCATTCGTGCTTTCGGCATGGGACGGTCCACAGCTTGTAGGACTTATACGCGGCATTGACGACGGTTGCATGACTGCCTTTCTTCACTACCTGCTGGTTTCGCCCGACCATCAGCATCAAGGTATTGCCTCACGACTTGTAGAAGGGGCAAAGCACCATTACAGAAACTACTTTTACATAAACATCATGCCAGAAGAAAGCCACAACGCAACATTCTATGAGCGCCATGGTTTCAGCATAATGCCCGATGGCGTAGCCATGCAAATCTGTAATCCTAACTTTGACGAATTGTAAAAACAACTGTAGGTTGGGCATTTCTTGCCCTGCTTACGGCTATTTTGCAACAAACACTTCTAAAACTACATTCTTCTACAACTATTTTCACCACCTTTTTATTCAGCCGTTTGCATATTTCCTCCTTTCGCGCTCTTTCTTTATGTTATATTGTGGTTGCTCTGATATTGCAAAGATAACCCTAACGAGTGCCATAAAAGCTTGTTTTCAATTAGCCGAGCGCTGCTTGTCTAACATGAAGGTTGTTATAATCAAAGAGAAAGAATGGTAATTAACAGAATTAACATTCTTGTTTGTCAATGATTATTTGTATTTTTGTAGGTGCAAAAATAAGAATAGTCAAACACTGTCTAACCAATAAAACACAGGAAACAATTAAAACTTAATGGATGATGACAAGGACGGTTTCCGTTTTGCCAATAGTCTTTATCTTGATGCAGCCCTCGCTGCCGTAGAAAAGATGCCTGAAGACACTTTTGATCATATCATAGAGAAGTATGTCTTATGGTGCATCCATTCCACCAAGAATATTCATCCCCGACCAAATCAACCGTGAATTCTTGAAATGGAGATGGGATAACTATAACGGAGTATAATTAGTTCAAACCTTCAGATATTTTGCATAAAGGATTATCGTAACATGATTTATAAGAAAAAGCAACTATACCTCGACTTCGAAGCCTACGAACGTGTGGCTGAATTTCCGCAATGCCCTTGTTCGTGCGAACTATCGCAATCCATCAAAGGGTATTGAACCAAACAAGTCTTTCCTCGTTAAGTTTTTCCGCAACTTGATGTTGGGCGAACATAACGAATTGAAGAACCGTTATATGTTGATAGGCTATAGCAATGTAGGTGATACCCATACAAGTACCCATACAAGTCTTGATGAAACTATATTAAAGTTATCGGAAAATATAAAGCGGTTAGTTGTTGCGATAGGCACAGATGAAAAGAGCGTAAAGGAAATGATGGAGGCGGTTGGTTTGAAGAATCGTCCCAACTTCCTTGAATATTCTCTTATGCCAGCCATTACTGAAGGCTTGGTAAAGATGAAATATCCAAACTCGCCTCGTCATCCTCGCCAAAAGTATTTGCTGACGGTGAAAGGCCAGGCAGTGTACAATGAATTGGAAAAAGCGGTGAGATAAACTAATCATCAATCAATATTCTAACATGGATTTATCATGTCATTTCATATTGCTCAACGGAGAGCTTAAGACTTTGCAAATCGACTCAATCACAACGAATGGGGCGAGTGGCTATTGTGTGAGGTTTAAGAACAATGGGAAGAGCTATAACTATGGAAAGGACTGAATTTTTTGTGTGCAAATGTTTTGATGTCAGCTATCAGTTGGTTTTAGAGACTCTTAAAACGGAAGATTTTGCTAACAAGCAGGAAACGCAGCTATATTAATGCTAGTCGTTCCTATTGATTCTGTTAGACCTTGTTCAAACATAGTCTGTGCAATGGCTAAAGCCTCGTTCTCGTCATAAGCATTCACCAAGACGCTAATGGCATCTATCTCTGTATTGATGTCTACTTGGTACAAATTCATACTATGATTTTTTCTTTTTGATATAGTCACTTAATTTTGTCCGAACCACTTCGATGTCAAGATTATGATTTCTTTTTAATCGTTTTGTCGTACCGAAGTCATTATAGCTAATCGACACAAGGTTAATACCATGTTTCGGCAACTCTACTCTTCGTCGTTCGTCATACAAACGTCTTTGTTCGCCTCTTGAAACACCACTTACTGTTTTCTTCTTGTCAAAGAAAGGAGTAGATAGTGTATGCTGACTTTCCAGGTATTCAACTACCAAATTCAAATCTTCGTAGTAAGCATCAACTGGCAGCTTTGTACCGCTATCTCCAACAAGAAAATCAAAACGATGCTGCTGAGACGCTTTTAGGCCAAGAACCTCGTTGCATAGTTCAATTACATAATACTCATCTGAGTCCATGCGACCAACTATCTTTTTACTAGTAGTTTCATTTGTGATATGCGTTGTGGACTTGCTATTATCAATTGGTTCTAAACGAACTTGGATGTTTGTCTGTGGTTTGGCAAAGAACCAATTTTTGTTTTTCCTCTTCATTTCTCCGATAGCATAGGGAATATCTGAAAGCCTATTCTCACTATCGAGTTCTCTAAGAAGTTTCCTAATAGGCAAACCATCTCTGCTGTCCTGATTAAAGATTCCTTTCTTTATAAAAAGTCCCATAAACTCTTTCGCTGGAATGGGTTTTTGGTTTGGATTTTCTTCAAAGTATTCTTTAAAGACTTTGTTTATTGCTTGTATGCGAGTATATCTGTCCATATTCTTTCTATCCTTAATTTAGCAGACAAATTCTTGTCTGCCATAACTATGTTGTCTTGTCTATAAATATCCTCTTTATTTGGAATAATGCAATGTTACTCATATTTCTGTAAATACACTTGGATTACGCAATAAAAAAGAGCTAAGAAAGCAATTGTATTCTGTTCCAACCCTTCGTTTGGCGGATAGTCACATTTCTCAGTTTAGATGATCCGAACTTAATTGAATTATTGATATTGTTTCTGCCGATCCTCCATGTCTACCTCCCCATATTCCTCCTTATTATATTAGCATTTTCAATTAACAATCTTTATCGCGCAAATAGTTTAACACAATATCTTTATATTATGCCAAGAAGGAAAACTAAGGAGCAATTTTTAGCACTTTAACTATAGAATGTCAGATTTATTGCGTGTTTGTAACTGGCAATTACTTTCCGATGCAGAAGTGGTGGAAAATGTTGTTTAGGGTTTCCTGACTGCTTATTTGGCCACCTGTTATTTCACCGAGGGCTTCGAGCGTTGCTTTTAGGTTTTCTGCTATTAGGTCGCCACTCAGGTTCATGTCCATGGCAGCAAACACTTGAGCAAGGCTATCGTGGGCTTTCATTAGGGCGTCGTAGTGGCGTGTGCTGGTCACGATGACATCGTTTTCAGTGATAGCGGGCAGATCGGCGGCTTTTACTAAGGCTTTTTTCAAAGCATCAAGCCCATATCCGTGTTTGGCGCTGATGGTTAAGGAGCTGCAAAAGGCGGGATTGGGTTTTTCTGCTTCTGGGGTGGGGGTGTCCACTTTGTTGTGTATGTATATCACCTTTTTGCCTTTTGCCTTGCTTAAAAGGCTTTCTTGTTCTTCGGGGGTAGGCGTTTGGTCGTTCACCCATAGGATGATGGTAGCTTCCTTCAACTTTTGAAGGCTTCTGTCGATGCCCATTTGTTCCACAACATCGGTAGTTTTGCGCAGCCCGGCTGTGTCTATGAAACGAAAGGTGATGCCGTCTATCTCGGTGGTGTCTTCGATGACATCGCGTGTTGTACCGTGAATGTCGCTCACGATGGCCTTGTCGTCACCTAAGAGTTGGTTGAGCAGTGTGCTTTTTCCTACGTTTGTCTTGCCGATGATGGCCACGGGTATGCCCTTCTTGAGGGCGTTACCCGTCTTGAACGATTCTGCCAGCCGTGTGATGCGCTCGTCAATGGTTTGGGCGAGTTGCCGAAGGGTGGTGCGGTCGGCAAACTCAAGCTCCTCGTGGTCACTGAAGTCCAGTTCCAGTTCGAGCAACGATGTCATCTTGAGCAGTTGTTCCCGCAGTTTTGAAAGTTGGCTGCTGAAGTGTCCTTTCAGCTGGCTGAGAGCCATGTGGTGGGTGGCACGGTTGGTGGCACTCACCAGATCGGCCACCGCTTCGGCTTGTGAGAGGTCCATTTTTCCGTTGAGAAAGGCCCGCCGTGTATATTCTCCAGGCTCGGCACTTCGGCATCCAGCTTCAATGAGGGCTTCCATTACTTGTTTTAGAATGTAAGACGAACCGTGGCACGATATTTCCGTGCTGTCTTCGCCCGTATAGCTTTTTGGTGCTCGCCACAGGCTCACCACCACGTCGTCTATTTCGTTGCCAGAAAGGTCAACTATTTGTCCATAGTGGAGTGTGCCGGCCGTACATGATGAAAGGGCTTTTTTGCCACGGAAGAGACGGTCGGTAATGGAAATGGCGTTCTTGCCCGAAACCCTTATAATGCCGATTGCGCCCCCGGGTCGAGTGGCGAGGGCGCAGATGGTGTCGTTGTTCATAAGTTGTCAGTCTGTGTTATATGCGTTCAAGGGCCGTTTTGATGAGTCCGTCAATGGTGTTTTTGTAGCCGGCGTTGGCTTCTCCAGCCAGTCGGTTAGCTATCACCATACAACAGGTCATGGCGTGATGTCCCATCAGAGTTGACAGTCCAGCCAGTGCCGAACTCTCCATTTCGAAGTTGGACACGCGCAGTCCTTTATATTCAAATTGTTCTATCTTGTGGTTGAGTTCTGGGTCAGCCAACGGCAGTCGTAGTCTTCGTCCCTGAGGACCGAAGAAACCTCCGCAAGCAATGGTCACGCCACGCACCATGTCGGTGCCGGCTATGCGCTCCACCAGTTGTGGGTCGTTGTTAGCCACATACGGATTGCCTATGGCATCGTTCCATTCCACCTGACGTTTAAACTCTTTTTCAAAGTCGGTGTCGGTGGCTTCGTCACGTCCTGCATAGAAGTTGAGCAGTCCGTCAAAGCCAATGCTCTTCACGCTGGCCACGAAGGTGCCCACAGGGGTGTTGGGTTGTAGTCCTCCACAGGTTCCTACACGCACGAGGGTAAGTGCGCGGTGGGTGTCCCGTTCGGTGCGTGTGGCAAAGTCGATATTGGCCAAAGCGTCCAGTTCGTTCATCACGATGTCTATGTTGTCACAGCCTATGCCGGTGCTTTGCACAGTGATGCGCTTACCTTGATAGGTTCCCGTAATGGTGTGGAACTCACGGCTTTCCACTTCGTTTTCGATATTCTCAAAGTGGGAAGCCACCAAGGCAACGCGTCCGGGGTCGCCTACGAGAATTACCTTGTCTGCCAGATGTTCTGGTTTTAGGTGAAGGTGGAAGATGCTTCCATCGGGATTGATGATAAGCTCGGAAGGGGCAAAATATCTCTTTTCCATACGCTTAGATATTGATTGTTAATCTAAAGGGTTGTTTAATGCAAAGATAAGACAAATTGTGGAAAGGTCAAAACCTTTTAACTTCTATTTTGAAAAAGACAGAGCAATGGTTTTTTCTTTGTTAAATAAATGTTGATTATGCGGTGAGAATGAAAAAATTGGTGTATCTTTGCCACGTAAAAAATAAACCAAAGGAAGGTCAATTCCACAAAGAACCTGTTTTCTTTCCTCCGGATTTCCCGTTGGAAGAACATACATGTTTCAGCAAAAAGTGATGAAGAGCTTGCCCAACATATCCGTTGTGATGTGCACCTATAATGGAGAAAAATATCTGTCGGAACAGCTCGACTCCATTTTGGGACAGTCTTTGCCTCCCTATGAGGTGATAGTTCAGGACGACGGTTCCTCTGACCATACGTGGACGATATTGCAGTCGTATGCAAGCAGGTTTCCTGTGGTGAAGCTATTCCGTAACGAAGCCGAGCACGGCATCAACGGCAACTTTTTCAGTGCTATGCGACGTGCTTCAGGCCACCTGTTAGCGGTGAGCGATCAAGACGATGTGTGGCATCCCGACAAACTGAAGGAACAGGCCGCTGCCATCGGCAACAAATTGATGTGCATCTGCCGTTCTGAGCCTTTCTGCCAACAGGGTAAGGAGCGCAAGTTGTTGCCTTATGATCGTAGGCGGCCCAGTTGCAACCTCGTCAGAATGCTCTATACGGGTTTTTCAGGCCATTGCCTGTTGTTCAGGCGACAGCTGCTCGACCTGGTGCCGCCATCGGGACCCATTTATCGGCAGACGTGGTATGACGTCATCCTCTCCCAGACGGCAGCTGCCTATGATAGTGTGGTGTTGCTTGACAAGCAGTTGGCCTTGTGGCGACGTTACGACGAGGCGGCCAGCTTCAAGCCACGTGATGACCGTCAACAGCGGGGTATGGCTAATGCCCTCTATATGTTGCGGTTTGGCTGGACCCATTGGCACGAGGTAAAGCCTGTGATGTGCCGCCATTTCCGCTTACGCCAAGAGTTCTTGGAGTCTGTGCATCCCACGCCTTCACCAGCCATCTATCGCGATGCGGTCAAATTGCTCGGCTATGAGAGCGATTCACGGTGGTGGAAAGTGTTTTCACTGATGCGCCTCTATTTTAAATACCGCCATCAGATGTTCTACAGTTATGAGAAAGACCCCGTGGCAATGGTGCGTGCCTTGCTCCAGCCATGGATGCAGATATATCTCTACTATCAGCGCTATATGACCCATTAGGGTGGGGCGCAAGATAGCTCACTTACTATTTCAGACAATTATTTACCTAATGACCAAGGTGGATGTACCGTGAGGTAAGTCCACCTTATTGGTTTCTTGTGAACGTTTTTGCTGATAATTTCTGTCTTAAAACGAGCGATTTCCTTTTTTTTCTGTATATTTGCAGAAGTAAAAACAATCTTTTTGACAATATTAACCCTTTAACCCACAATTTATGATAAAGAAAACCATCCTCCGTTTCCTGATTTGCTTACTTTTCTTCTTGACCGGAATGGTTCACCTCAACGCCCAGGAGATAGAACTTGGCGAGTTTGTTAAGGAAATTAACAAAACCCTTCCCATCACCACAGAAATGTGCACCCTCACCAAAGTGACCTATGATGCCCATTACGTCACGTTTCATTACACCCTTGACAAGATGATTAATGTCGATGAAGCCGGTGCTTTGGCCAAACAACCGTCCAGTAAGGCCAAGGCTTATGCCGCCTTCGATGTGCCAAATTTCAAGCCCATGCTGAACATTCTGCGCAGCAAGAATATGGGATTTAAACTTCACTATGTGGGCGAACGTAGCCAAAAGGGCTACACTGTTACCTTCACTGCAGCTGATGTTCGCAACGGTGTGAAGGATGCAGGCACCCACCAGACGCCACGTGAACGGCTCTCTGAAATTGTCGATGCCACCCGCAAGGTCTTCAAGAATGCCGGTAAAAGCGGCAAGGGTGTAGACGTTGAGGATATGCGCTTGGGAGCCTACTCTGTGTGCATAAGCTATTTGGTCAACGAAGACATCTATCCGCTTATTTCTAACCAAACCCAAACGCTCAAGCAAAACCTCATTCAGACTTATTCGGCTTTAACCGGAACCGACAGGGAAATGATAGATCTGATTAAAGAACTCAACTACAACTTGAAGCTCATCTACTCTACGCCATCCAAGAAGAGTTTCACCATCACCATTTCGCCTGATGAACTGGAATAAGTGGGCAAATGAGCGTTGTCGATTCACCGAGTAAGGCAAATTCAGTCGGTTAGGCTGAACTTGCCGTTACAATAGTCTTCCGGTGTGGGTGCAAAGTAGCTCTGTTGTTGTCGTAGGTAGCTGAGCAGTTCGGCAAACATCTTGCTTTTTTTCAAGAGCCGACTATTGCCTATCAGCAACAGGTGGAGACGGGCGCGCGTCATGGCCACGTTGAGCTTGCGGTCTATCTGTTGTCCGTCTTCAACAAATACGTTGCTGGTGAGGAAGTCGAGCTGATAAGGCCGTTGTATCGTAAAACCGTAGACAATATAGTCTTTCTGACTGCCTTGGAAACGTTCAACGGTGTCTATCAGGATGTTGTGAAGCACATCAATGCCCAGCCGATCGATTGCACTGCGTATGGTGGCTATCTGGTTGCGGTAGGGCACGATGACGCCCACGGTGTGGTCGGTGCTAAATCCTTTCTCCGTGCTTCTTGTCAGAAGGTAAATCTGGTGGATGGTGGCTGCTATCATTTCGGCTTCCACCTGGTTGGTCTTGTCGTTCACCGAACTTTCTGGAGCTGGTGCGTCCACAAAGGCTACGTTTCGCAGCGACAGTATCCTTGCTATGCCGTTGGCCGATGCACAGGGCTGGGGCAGCAGCTGCTGATGGGCCAATGGCACTATCTGTAATTTTCCATCATAGAACTGTCGGCTCGGGAAGTCGGCTATGGCGGTGTGCATACGTCCCTGTCGGGTTAGCATATACACATAGCGTGGGTCGTAGCCCTGTATGGTCTTAAAGCCTTTGAGCAGTCTTTCAAAGAGCGAATAGCGACAGTTGGTTAGGTGGATGTGCCGTAGGTCGGGTTCTGTCACCAGCGATTCGTCCTCACTTTGCTGCACCACTGCTGGCAACTGCTTATGGTCGCCGATGAGCACAAACCGGTCGATGGCATTCTCGTCGCTGTTGTGTGCCGAAAGCAGTCCTATCAGGTGGGGTTCCAGTATCTGTGATGCCTCGTCGACGATGGCCAGGTGGAAGTGTTTCAGACTGAACAGTTCGCTACTTGCGTTCAGGGCGGCTGTTGTGCCACACACCACTCTTGTCTGGGCAAGCAGTTGTTCCACCTCGCTTCCTCGTTTCAGTTTTCCGGTCTTGCTGTTCAATAGCCAGTCTTTGTAGGCTGGGTCGCAACTCAGTTCCGATCCTATGCGCAGAAAGTCGATATGGCTTTCCACCAGTTTGCTGCATATCTCGTCTACCGCCCTGTTGGTGTAAGACAGCAGCAGGATATTGGTTTCTTGCTCCAACAACTCTTCTTTCAGCAGGTTTAAGAGGCCGAACGAAGTCTTGCCGGTTCCTGGCGGACCTATGATAAGAAACAGGTCACGGGCTTGTTTAGCACGGGCCACGAGTGGGTTGAAAGCATGGTATTCGCCCAATGGTAGGTAGGCTTCGTCCACCCGTGGTGGGCGTTGGCAGAGCAGCAGGTCGCGCCTTTCTTTCGTGGCTGACAGAAAACCGTGCATGGCGGAGTAAAGGGTGTTTTGTGAAGACTCAAACATGTCGTGCTCTATCGCCCAATAGTTGTTTGTATATCTGGTGAAGACTTTTGGGTCGGTTTGCCGGTTGCGCAGGGCCAGCTCCACACCTGTGGCGGTGATTAGTTTGATGGTGGCCCTCACCACCGTCTGCCGGCAAGCTTGCGGTTCGGTTCCTTTGGGGTAGCGGTAGAGCACTACGATGTCGCCACGGCGAAAATTGCTCGTGTCGGTTTCGGCTTCTTTGTCAAACAGGAGGCTCACGCTTTCCACGCCAGCATCGGTGGTTTCAAACGCCTCGAGCGATAGCCGGTCGTAGATGTTGCCGGCTGCTTTCTTGTCAGACAGGCTGTCCAGCCATAGCGAAGCAAAGCCGCTGCCGGTTTTCAGCTTGTTGCCGATGGCCGCCAATTGGTGTTCTTTCTCCAAGAAGCGCATGAAGCGGAAAAAGTAGTTGCGTTCCAGGGGGGATGCTTCGTGGATGGGTGAGAGAACGGCGGCAAGTTGTGGTCGAACATACTGTGTCCACAGACGTGAGGAGAGCCCATTCCTGTTAAGGCTTTCGGGGGTGAGTTGCTCTAAAAAGCGCATTCCCTCGTTGGCATAGGTCCATTCACACCATGCCAAAAGGTTGCGCATCTTGATGGCATTGAGCAACAGTTTGGGCCGTTGTCCTGTGCTCACCAGTCCGTTGGCGTATTTAGAGTATAGCAGAAAGAAGTACTGCAAGTCGGAGGCATGTTTCTGAAACTGATAGGCAAACAGGGCACGGTAGAGCAGCACCTGCACCAGATGGCGCTCTTGTGGGGCGGGGGTGTCTGGTGGAAGAGTGGCTTCGGCGTATGGCACAAAAGCTCCCTTGCCAGACTTCTGCTCAATGACCAACACTTTTCCTGCCTCTTCGGTGAGGAAGTCCAGTCGTCCCTGTATGCCAAGAACATTACTGAAGAAGGCCGGTTCGAGCAGCACTTCCTCTGCATCATAGTCTTTCACGTCTTCGGGCAAGTCGTGAAGCAGGAGCTTTTCGATGTTTTTCTGTTGGTTTTTTGCATCCTTGTAAAACTGGTTCATTGCCGCTTTGCCTTCTTGACGGCTCAACACCAGCAGTTGCAGGGCATGTTTTTGGAAAAATTGGGTCATTCCTTCGTTGAAGGAGATGTGACGGTTGTGAACAACATCGTCAAGATATTGGCCTGCCAGATTACCCAATTGTATTGCCAAGGTGTTGGCTGGGGGTTTCAGCTTGTTGACAAGTGCCACGAAGGGTGACTCGGCATAGCTTTCAAAGCACGAGGCTACAGTGGTGATGTTGACGAGATAGTCGGGCTCAAAGATGATGAGCTCAGGCATGCACACCTCTTCTTCCCAACGCAGACGCACGAGGTTGAGTGTTGCTCCTTCCCTCATTATCTGTGAAAGATAGCTCCAACTGTACTGCCCATCCCTTGACAGATAGACGTTATGGTTGTCGTAACACACGGTGAGGTGGCTGCCGTTTTCTTCCTCGCATACATATATATAGGCATCGTCCCAATGCTCTACGATGCAGCGCAGACAGTTTTGGTTGAATTTGCCCCAACGGCGTTTGCGCTCACCTTGCGGAAAATGGCGTCTGAGCGTTACTGGAATGCTGCTTCCTCTCAACAGAAAACCTGTTAGAAGGGCTATGGATTTTACGTCGTAGGGAAGGGCTTGCGCCAGTTCTTTATCGGTGTTGTCGGCCAGGTGGTTGAGCGTGTGGCGTGTGTCGTTGACTGCCAAAACCAGTTTGTCGGGCACATTATGTTCCTTCACCAGATAGTCGAGCTTGGCAAAGGTGCCGGCAAAGCTGATGTGGGTGTTGCGCACACCTTGGTCTACCAGACGGATGAAGAGGTTGCGCAGTTGGGCATAACGCTCGTCTATGGGTTCGCTGCCACTGACGATGGCTTCCAGCTGACTGTAAATGTCGTCGGCACTTTCCTGATAGCCACTCACCGATTGTGTTCCATCGTCGTTGGCTGATGGGCCGGCTGCCGCTTCGGTCAGACACAAAGTTTGGGGCAACTGTCGGAGAAAGTCGGTTGTGAACACCTTCTCTTGGGTGAGCCACTCGCTGAGCACTCCGTTAAGGTCGGCTACGTGCAACAACTGGCTGCCTTGGGGCACACTCTCTGTGGCTGATGAACGGAAAACTGCTTCATCGGGAAACACCATCCATACCGCAGTCTTGGGCAAGCACCTTTCGGCCGTCCAGCTCTTGCAGAGGTGGCCGGTTGACCTGACCAACTGGCGGGCGCGTGCCACTGGTTTTGTGGTCATGGATGGGCAGCGCACCACATGGCCATCGGCAGTCCACTCGCCGTTAGTTTCTGCGCTTATCTCCCCTCCATAGGGCAACAGTTGAAGGCCCACCACCCCCTGAGGGGTCACGAGAATGGCGGGAAACACAACGCCTTCTGCCTCAAATTGTGAGACGAGCAGGGCGGTTGTCGCCCCAACGGCGTTGCGGATGACTGTTGCCACCTCATCCAATAGCTGCTGCTCGTTGTGGTGGTCGAATGGTTTTAAAATATGTACGTGTAGGGACATGATTGAAACGGTGAAGGGAAACTAACTGCAAAAGTAACAAAAATATGTGTCATTTTCAGAGAACTTTTGTACTTTTGTGACGCTATCCGTGGCAATAACGCCGTTAGCTAAAACCAGGAATAACATGACCGAAATCGTTTTTGTCCTTGTTGGACTCATCGCAGGAGCCATTGTGGGCTACCTGTGGGCTCATCGCCAGTTGGAAAAGATAAGGGTGGAAGCCGCCCAAACCCAAACTCAGGCCAGTATGCTGGAAGCCGACAACACCCGCCTGAAGACCGAAAACCAGCAACATCAACAGTCGCTTGCCACCCTTCGGGACGAGAAGGCTGCCCTACAGTCGCAAGCGGATGTTCTCACTTCGCGCAACGCCACCCTCGAACAACAGATGGAAACAGAACGCAAACAAGTCTCCGAACAACGCCTGTCTACCCAAAAAGAGTGGGAGGAAAGGTTGAACAACCAAAAAGAAGAGGCTGCACACCAGTTGCTTGACGAACGGCAGCAACACCGCCAACAACTCGAGGAGTTGCGGCGTCAGCAAGAACAACAGATGGAGCAACAGGCCAAGCTCCTGCGCGAACAGGTCAACACCGCTTCCGAACAGATTTTAAAGAAACGCTCGGAAGAGCTCACAGATGCCAACAAGCAACAACTCTCTCACATCCTCACGCCTCTTCACGAAAAACTACAACAGATGCGTGAGACCGTTGAACGCTCCGAACGTGAACAGGCTGACCGCATGGTTAAGCTCGATGCCTCTATCAAGGAAAACCTTAAACAGTCGAAAGAGGTAGGAGAACGGGCAGACAAACTGGCGCAAGCCCTTACCAACGAAAACAAAACACAAGGCAATTTCGGCGAACTGCGCCTGCGCACGCTGCTCGACAATATGGGATTGGAAGAAGGGGTGCAGTTTGAAGAGCAGCTCACCTTGCGTGACAAAGATGGACAGGTGCTTTCTGAGGAGGAGAACGGCCACCGCATGATACCCGATGTGGTGCTTCATTTTCCCGACGACAGGGATGTGGTAATCGACTCAAAGATGTCGTTGAAAGCCTTTGAAGACTATCACAATGCCGAAGACGATGTCCAACGCGAGGAAGCCCTCAAGCGCCATGTACAATCAGTGCGCCGCCATGTGACCGAACTTTCGCGCAAAGACTATTCAAAATATCTCAACCAAGGCCGCAACAAGCTCGACTTTGTCATCATGTATGTTTATAGCGAGAGCGCATTACAACTGGCTCTCTCGGCTGCTCCCGAACTTTGGAAGGAGGCTTACGACAACAATGTCATCATCAGCGGTAGCCAAACACTCTATATGATGCTGCGTGTGCTGGAGATGACGTGGCGCCAAGTGAGACAGGCCGAGAATCAGGAACAGATTATCAAGTGCGCCAATGAGATGGTGAGCAGGGTGCAACGCTTCTACACCCGTTTCCTCAAGGTGGACGATATGTTCAAGAAGACGCAAGAAAGCTTTGACGACCTCAAGCTGGTAGTGGCTCCGTCGGGTAAGAGCATCATCACCACTGCCAACAAACTACTGAAATTCGGTGCTGCCGAAGACCCTAAAGCTAAACATCGTTTGCCTCGTCCCGATAATGATGATGGCGATGACGATACGGTCAAGACCACAAAGGCTCTTCCTTCTGACGAGGGATAAAGCCACTGCAATACCACAAAAAGAAAGGGACCGCCAGCCCATTGTTGGGTTAGCGGTCCCTATTTGTGTTGTCAAAAACCTATCGACAACTCGTCACACCTATGGTGGTGGCAAGGGCGGTAAGTACAGAGACAATCACCTGTAAAAGTGTTTTCCACGTTTCTTTGCTCATTTTTGCTTACTTTTAAAAGGGTTTTAATCGTTGCTTGAGGTGTTTTTCACGATTCCGCCGTCATACACGGACAACTCTTTCACCGTGGTACCGGCAAGGAACGTCTTGGTGCGCTTGCGGTTGGAACGGTCTATTTTTACCTCGGGTTGGAACAGAACGTGAAGTCCCTTGATGTTCTCCGACACACTAAATTTATCTTTTTCAGCGGCTGGAGCACTGGAGATGCCTATCTTGAAGGCACCAAATCCTTTCAACACTACACGCTTGCCGTTTTGCAAGTCGGTCGTCATTACTTCTACCAACTCGGTCAACACGGCGAGAACGTCGCTCTTCTTACAGGTACAGTTTTGCTGGATGCGGTCGGCAAGGTCGTCGAGGGTGGTTTCGCCAATTATGGCTGCACGTGCATACCATTGACCTTTGTAGGATGAATTCTTTTGTTGGCTCTGATAGAGCTTGTAAAATACTGCCATTGTTTTTTCCTTTCTTTTGTTTAAATGGTTGATTACTTTGGTTAATTATACATACATTGTGATGGCCATTCACTTTGTTTTTTTCTTTGTGTAAGGGTGGGCTATTGCCTGTAACTGTGTCTGTTAGCGTGACGACAAGTGTAGCTAACGTGCAGCCAACGCTTTCCTATGCGCCCGAGTGGCTCAACCAACAACTGGTCGAAATCGGTATTGTCGCGCAGGAAGCGGGCATAGCGCATTGCGGTCTCGGTATCACTGACGTAAAGGTCGGCGGCTTCACCACGAAGATGTTGCGATGCTGCGGCTCCACCTACTCGCTGGTTGAGTTCGGGCGAACGGTAGCCGCTGGTGACAATGATGCGGCCAAACCTACGACGAAGGGGTTCAAGCACGTTCTCACACAACAGGCGAAGCCGTTCTATGGCCTCTTTTGTTGGTGTGTTGTCGATGCCGTAGCGGAGGGCGGTGCCCGAACGGGTCATCTCACGCAGACTGAAGTGGGGCGACAACATCACTTCTTTTGTGTTGTCTTGTGTTTCTGGTGTTTTCATGGAAGGATTATTGTATATTATTATATAAATAAACTTTTGCAGATTTATATATCTGCTTGTTTTTGTATTGCGATTGCAAAGGTACAACAATCCATATACGATGTCAAGGAAGTGTGTGATAGCTTGTGTGATAGCTTGTCTTATAGGTGTAGAAAAGGGCGTTTTCTAAGTCTGTTTACCACCTTTTTATATAATATAAGCAGCCATCTACGGTGCGTAAATGTCTGCTTATAGGTGATGGTCAGTTAGGTGTTAGAGCTATACTGTGTCTCTACTTGGTTATCTCATTGATTATACCCCTGGATCTTATCAATGAAGTTGGGGGACAACTATTTGCCCCACTTCCAGTTGGAAGGGGTTTTCGTGTAGGCCGTTGGCCATCTGACGGGTGTAGCGGTCAAGCACCGAGCAACTGCGTATGTTTTTGCGGCGAGACAGGCTACTGACAAATGCTGACGGGTTGTGGGGGATGTCGGTGTGGAGCACGCGGCAGAGTTGTCTTACCATACTGATAAAGGCCATTGGACGCCCCGAACTGTCGGCTATGCGCCCTGTATTCCACACGATGTGGGTGGCCTCCATTAGGTCGCGTTTGGTGCCGTTCCATACCAGATTGCCGTCTTGTTGCATGGCGAGCAGTTGCTGGAAGTAACTCACCATTTGGTCGATTACCTTCTGTTCTTGTTGCTTCTGACAGTCCTTAGCTACTGGCTGAGGGTTGCAGGAATGAGGCTGGTTGTCTTTCATAAATGCGCTTTTCATGGAAGTGATTGTTTTTATGTTTGTTATTGTTATCTTGGGAAGAAGGGCTTGTGCCGTTCTTTCCCGTTGCCTGAATATGTTTAACGACCTAAGAGCTCTCTCTTCTGTCTATGGCAAAGGTACAACAATCTTCAGGCTAATGCAAGCTTTTACGTATGAAAGAAGGTTAAAACGGTTGCTTTTTATAGTTTTCTCCATCACTTTAAACTATTTGTATAACCATCTGATAGTCAGATGGTTGATAACGACCTTTGTTTTAGCTTTTAAAAACAACCTTTTTAGACGCTAAAAGCGGCACTTTCACAAACAGAAAGTGCCGCTTTTGTAGAGTAAGTGTTTCTCTATGGTGAAACACGGGTGTCCGGCTTAGATGCCGAGCTTCTTACGGATGTCTTTTGGAATAGCGTTTTTGTTCACCATGAAGTCCATAGTGTTGGCAGCAATAAAGTTCTTGGTCATATACCAGATGCCTTTATAGTCGCCCGCTTCGCCCCATGAGTTTTTCACCATATAGTATTCTTTGCCGTTCTGGTCTTTGGCGATGCCGAAGATAAGCATACCGTGGTCGTCGGTAAGCTCCCAGTTGTCGAAGCGTTCTTGACGTTGTTCTTGAGTGGGAGTAACCTCTGGTACGTTGCAGCCGAGTGAGTCTATGAGGTTGCGCTTCTCGGTTTTGCTGAGCTTGAGCCATTTTGCCATATCGCTGCCAGCAAGGCTTTCTGCCTTCTTGCCGTCAATCATGTAGGCCAGTCCAGAACGTGTGAAGCCGTCTTCGCTGACGTCACCGCCCCAAGCAATGGTATATCCGTTTTCAACGGCGTTGTCGATGATGCGCATCATGTCGTCCATGGGAACGTTCCACGAACCGGGGTTGCGCCAGTTGTCCTGTACTTCCACTGGAAAAGCAGTCCAGAAGGGGTGGTGGGTATAGGACGTGATGCTTACATAGTCGTTCCAGTCGAGACCAAGGCTTGCTGCAAAGCTTTTAGGAGTGTAGGTCTTGCCCTTATAGGTGAAGCTTTCGGGACACTTGCCGAGGTAAGCATCAAGGATGCCTTGCAATCCCACCTTCCATTGTGAAGAGATTTTTGCCGCCTTGTTGCGTGCCACTGCGTTTACATAAGGTTCGAGCAGCGAGAAGAATTCGTTATAGTTGTTGAGCGAATCTCCGTAGAGAGTACCTGGCAGAGGCATGGCGTCTTCAGGGCAGATGCCGTAATGCTGGATGCAGTAGAGGGGATCATAGGCCGAGCCACCTTCTGCAAACTGGCAGTCGCCGTGCAATCTTACCACCTGAATGGCACGGTCCATATAGGTTTTGTTGGCTACGAAGCTTTCGCAAAGGTCGTAGGTCTTGCCGGTTTTCTTGAGGATTTCGGCTTCAAAATAGGACAGGGTAGAGTAGTCCCAGCACGTTCCTGAACGGTTTTGGTCCTTGATGCTTGTGATAGGATTTTCCTTTACAACCGTGAAGACAGGTTTGTTAGGATTCTCTTTTTTTGCTTCTTGTGCGCTGGCGCCCAAACAGATGATGGCGAGGAGCGCAAGTGTTGTGAGTTTTTTCATTCTTGATTTTGTTATGAGTTATGCCTATCCATGCTATGGCAGGCTGCTTATTTAGTTGTTTTGCATAAATGTTTCCACGTCATTGATGTGGTAGGGGATGCGGTCTTTGCCGATGAAGCGACAACCGTCATGGGTGATGAGCACGTCGTCTTCTATGCGTATGCCACCGAAGTCCTTGTAGGTCTCGAGTTTGTCGTAACACAAGAAGTCTTTGCAATGGCCTTTGTCGCGCCATTCGTCGATGAGGGCGGGAATGAAGTAGATGCCCGGTTCGTCGGTAACGACAAAGCCTTCTTCGAGTCGGCGGCCCATGCGCAGACAGTTGGTGCCAAACTGTTCGAGGTTAGGACGGGTTTCTTCGTCAAATCCCACGTTGATTTGGTCGAGCGATTCCATGTCGTGTACGTCCATTCCCATCATGTGGCCCAAGCCGTGGGGAAGGAACATGGCATGTGCGCCTGCTGCAACAGCTGCATCGGTGTCGCCTTTGGCCAAGCCAAGCTCTTTCAGACGGTCAAACATCAAGCGGCAGACGGCAAAGTGAACATCGGCATATTTCACACCCGGACGGGCCAACTTGAGGGTCTCGTCGTGGCAGGCCTCAACGATAGCGTAGATTTCTTTCTGTCGTTGGGTGAACTTTCCGCTTACGGGCATGGTGCGCGTGTTGTCCGAACAGTAGTGTTCCATGGTTTCGGCACCGGCATCACAGAGGGCGAGGCGTCCGGCTTCGAGCACCGCCATCGAGGGGTTGCCGTGCATGATCTCTCCGTGCTGCGAGTAGATGGTAGGAAACGACACCATCGAACCGTAGCTATGGGCGATGCCGTCCACTTGTCCACCGACAAACTTCTCGGTAACGCCGGGCTTGGTGAGGCGCATGGCGGTGGTGTGCATCTTGTAGCCAACGACAGCGGCCCGCTCCAGCTCGTCTATTTCCTCGGCTGTCTTGGTGGAACGCATCTTCACAACGGCACGTATAAGGTCCATCGAGGCGCTTTCCTTTTGCTGGTTAGGATGGATGCCGAGCAGGTCGAAGATCTGAATCTTTATGTCTGCACGGTAGGGCGGCAGGAAGTGGATGCGTCGGTGTTGACGCATGGCGGTAGTGCAGATAGTGTTAAGTGCTGCCATAGGGGCTGAGTGGGCCACTCCCACTTGGGCCGCCATGTCGCTCACAGCGTCTACCGAGCCATACCATACGATGTCGTCAATGTCTATATCGTTGCCCACAAGGGTCTCCTCGCCGCTCTCTACATCAATCACACCTACCAGTCCGTCGCGTTGCTGCCCGAAATAGTAGAGGAAAGAAGAGTCCTGGCGGAATGGATAGAAACCGTTTGCAGGGAAGTTGGCCGGCGATTCGTTGTTGCCGAACAAGAGGATGATACCGTCTTTTACGAGTTTGCGCAACTCAGCGCGACGGTTGACGTAGGTTTCTTTGCTGAACATCTTTACAATCTTCGTTATGGTTTGTCTACAAAGTTACGACTTTTCGCCGAAACGAACGACTAAAAACAAAAAAAAGAACACGCGCATGTGGTTTTCTAAATGGGTTTTATTTCATCCTTCTTTACTTTTCTGCAAAGATAAATCTATGCGTGTGGACGTCAATTGGCAGAAGCAAAAACTTCCTTTTAAGGCCATCTTGTCCTACTTGACCGATGTTTCCGTTAAATAAAAGGAGCGATTATCCTCAAATAATCGCTCCTTTATAATGGGTGACTTGAATAAATATTCGGTCTTATTCCAACGTGTCTGTGCTCTGTAAGCCAGCTTTTTCATTAGGATATTTCGGACTTTCACCATAGCGGTTGGGCCCTTTCTGTGAGTCCTGACACAGGAAGACCAACTGGATGATGCTGAATACAATGTAGATAAAGGTGGCGATGATAACTTGAACCGACTTGAACGATTGGGCGATGAGCAGCATAATACGCTCATCATCCTCCCAGTCAATGTTGCCTGTTTTGGCATTTGATACAAGCGTAACGCCGATAATCGTCAAAGCGATAAAACCGAGGATGAAGCCTCCACCTATCCACCAACCAGAATGGCCAGAGTCGTGAACACGGCGAAAAGCTATCGGCAGTATGAGAAGACTTACAATACAGCTAATGGGAGAGCCAATGAAAGGAATTAAGCTGGCTACAAGGCTTACGAGATAAGCGGCCAAATAGCAATACCAGAACTCTGAACGACGACTACGTCCGTTAAAGCTCAAAAGTCGACTCTTGGCTGTTGTGAGGGCCTGAGAGAAGGTTAATGTGGGTAGTTTTTCCATTATTTTAAGTAATTGGTTATTATTTATAGGGTAATTTGTTATTATTTATAAGGTGATATATTCTATTGAAGCAGATCAACCTTCTGTTTATTGGTCGATGTTTTTCAGCAAGTCGGGGCGCAGACGGCGGGTGCGTTCCATGGCCTGGTCGAGCTCCCATTGGCGTATCTTGGCCTCATTGCCGCTGAGCAACACCTCGGGCACACCCCATCCTTTATATTCTCGCGGACGGGTATAGATGGGCGCTGCCAATAAGTCGTCCTGAAAACAGTCGGAAAGAGCACTTTGGTCGTCACTGATGACGCCTGGAACAAGCCTTACCACCGCATCGGCAATGATGGCAGCGGGCAACTCTCCACCCGTAAGCACATAGTCGCCCACGCTGATTTCGCGGGTGATGAGGTGGTCGCGCACACGCTGGTCGATGCCTTTATAGTGACCGGCAAGAATGATGAAGTTGCCGCCCAACGAGAGGTCGTTGGCTATCTTCTGATTGAATTGTTCGCCGTCGGGCGATGTGAATATCACTTCGTCGTAATTGCGTTCGGCCTTCAAGGCTGTGATGCAGCGGTCGATGGGCTCTATCTGCATCACCATGCCGGCTTGTCCGCCAAAAGGATAGTCATCAACGCGGCGCCACTTGTCGAGCGTATAATCGCGAAGGTTGTGCAGACAGATTTCTGCCAAGCCTTTCTTCTGGGCCCTTGCAAGTATTGATTCGTGGACAAATCCTTCCAGCATTTCGGGCAGAACGGTGATAATATCTATTCGCATAATGATTGCAAAGATATGGATAAAAATCGAATTGACGCCGTTAAGATGTTGAAAATATTTGTCAATATTTAAAAAAAGACTTAACTTTGCAGCCAATTTACTGAAAAAATGGAATTATGAAAAGAGTTTTTTCCCTCGCCATCGCTTTGATGGCAGCTTTTAGTTACGCTTCGGCCCAGAACGTACAGTTGCATTATGACTTGGGCCATTCACTTTACAACGACTTGGGCAAGCGTCCTTCTGTCACCACAACCGTGGAAATGTTTAAACCAGACCGCTGGGGCAACACGTTCCTCTTTATCGACCTCGACTATCAGCGCGACGGTGTGGCAGGCACCTATTGGGAGATTAGCCGCGAGTTTAACGTCTCCAAAAACAAGCAATGGGCTGCCCACGTAGAATACAACGGTGGTCTTTCGTCGGACGAAGAAACCTGGAATGCTACTCGTTTCCAACACGCTGCACTGGCTGGTGGCGCCTGGAACTGGCATTCGAAAGACTTCAACAAGACGTTCAGCGTGCAGCTGCTCTACAAGTACTACTTTAAGAACCGCCATTATCAGGCTCATGCCTACAATAGTGTGCAGCTTACAGAGGTTTGGAGCACCACCTTTGCTGGCGGACTGCTTACCTTCGACGGCTACTGCGATGTGTGGTATGATCCCAACGTCAACGGTAAATGGATACTACAGAGCGAACCTCAGTTCTGGGTCAACCTAAACAAGCTGAAGGGCTGGGACGGTATCAACCTCAGTGTGGGCTCAGAAGTGGAACTGAGCAACAACTTTGTATGGAACGACCGCGGTGAACACAACCGCTTCTATGCCATCCCCACGGTGGCAGCAAAATGGACATTCTAAGTCTAACGACAAGCTTTAGGCGAACAGGTCACCTTCTTGGTGGCTGTTCGCTGCAGGCTCTTCACCACTTGTAGCGAAGCGCCTAATAAACTCCTCCTCGGTGATGACGGGTATACCCAACTGCCGTGCCTTGACATTCTTGGCACTGGTGGAGGTGTTATCGTTATTAATAAGGTAATTGGTCTTGCCCGATACGCTGCCAGCCACCTTGCCTCCTTGACTTTCTATGTAGGCTTTCAGGGCGCTACGTCCCTTGTAATGGTGAACTTCTCCAGTCACCACAAACGTCAGTCCGTCACAACGTGTACCGCGATCGTCTGGGTTTTCCTCGCTGACACTTATCTCATTCAGCAGGCGAACCACCTGTTGGTGGTTGCGTTCATCGTGAAACCAACCTACCACCTGGGCGCTCTTCTCCGGGCCAATGCCCTGGACGTGTGCAAAAAGGGCGGTATCGGCGGTGTTAGCGGCTTGCTCCATGAGCTCGGCAAGGGTGTAGTGGCTCAGCAGTCGGTGGCACACATCGTGGCCACACAGGGGTATCGACAGGGCATAAAGCAGTTGTTCGGCCTTGACGGTGCGGGCCTTGTCGATGGCGGCCATGAGTTTGGTGGCTGAACGCTGACCAAATCCGCCCAAAGCGGCAAGCGCCTGTTGACGAGAGCGTAGCTGAAAGAAGTCAGCATACTCTTTCAGCCATCCCAAGTTGATCATCTTGAGCACGGTCTGCTCGCTCATTCCGTCGATATTGACGCCCTCTTTTGAGACAAAACGGGCAAACTTGCGCAACTGTTTAGCCAGACAGCTACTGTTGGAACAACGCAACGTCTTGGTGCCGGTGGCTTCGCTGGCACACACACGAGTAGGTTCACCGCAGACAGGACAGACCGATGGTATGGCAAAAGGCCCTACAGTCTCTGTCACACTGATGACCTTGGGAATGATTTTGTTGGCTTTTATCACACGCAGTCGGGAACCCTGCCCTCCAATGCCCAGGCGCTCACACTCCGAGATGTTGCAAAGGCTGGCTCGACGCACGGTGGTTCCTTCCAACTCGACAGGCTGGAAGACTGCCACGGGCGAGATGAGCGAGGTGGCACACGACCATTCTATATGGTCAAGCACGGTGTCTGCGGCTTCGTCCTGCCACTTGAAGGCATAGCCCGCACGAGTGGCATGGTGACCGGTGACCGATCCTGTTTGTGCATAAGCGGTGTCGTCGTAGCCGATGACCAGACCGTCTACGGGGTAGGCGATGGCTCGCGAGGTGACCTTTTCGGTCCAACGGTCAACAACGGCTTGCAGACTGTCTGTCGAGGGGTGAGGAATGAGTTCGCGTTCCACGGTGGTAAAACCCTCATGGTCGAGCCAGTCCATGCGTGCTCCCCACGAGAGAATGTCGTCGTCAAGGTGAACCAGCGTGAAAGGAATCCAGTGGAGATGGCGCTGCTTGGCCTCTTCCACATCTTTCAGCGTCAGCGATCCAGAGGCAAGATTGCGGGGATTTGCATACTCTTCGTCGCTTTCCATGTTGAAACGTTCGAAGTCCTGATAGGAGATGACGGCTTCGCCACGTACCACCAAATGACCTTGATAGGCTATCTGGGGCGGTATGCCTTCTATGGCAGGCGCAAGGTGGGTGATGTTGGTGCCTATATGACCGTTGCCACGAGTGACCACTTTGGTGAGACGTCCACGGTCGTAGGTAACCACGAGGGTGAGGCCGTCGAGTTTCCAACTGAGCCATATAGGTCGTTCTTCTGCCCATTTAGCAAGCTCGGCCACACTCTTGGTCTTTGCAAGCGAGAGGGCGGGATACTCGTGGGCTTCCTTTTGCCCGACAACGGTGTCAGCTGAGACATTATGGGTCGGCGAGTCGGGTAGCACCGTGCCGGTAGTTTGTTCGAGCGAACGCAGCCGGTCGAAGGCCGCATCCCACTCATAGTCGGTCATAAGTTCGCCTCGTCCGTTATAATAGGCGTCAGAAGCCTCGTTGAGCTTTGCCACAAGGGCTTCCATTTCGTGCAATATGTCGTTGGTCATGATGATGGTTGGATGGATAAAACTGGAAGGTTGAAAACTGAAAGGTCAGAGTTTTTCGACAAGAAGACGGTCGGCTTCAGTCCACTTCAACTGGGGCAGCTGCTCTCGCGTGAGCCATTTGGCATCGAGATGCTCCAACAGTTTGTAGTCAGTATTGCGGGCCATGCAGTCGTAGGCCCTTAGGGTGATGGTGAAGTCGGGATAGTCGTAGCACACAGTGGCGAGCTGCTTGCCCACGTAGATGTCCCAGTCCATTTCTTCGTGTATTTCGCGAAGCAACGCCTCGTGGTCGCTTTCGCCTTCCTTCACCTTGCCACCGGGAAACTCCCAATGCTCGGCTGTATAGCTGAAACCTTGGCGTGCACGTTGGGTGCAAAGATATTTCCCGTTGAGGCAAACCACGGCACAAACCACTGTCAGATGTTTCTTTTCCATGAAAAACTCTAAGAATATGTATAACTAAATGGCAAATTTACGGAAAAAACTCCATTTAGTGGAATACTTTTCGTAATTTTGTGCGCACTATTTAGTAATTCATAACAACAATTTAAACAACAACAAATCATTAAAAACAATCAAAAATGTCTACTTTAACAATCGCTATTGTCATTGTGTTTGTTCTCGGCTATGCGCTGATAGCTACCGAGAGCCTAACCAAAGTGAACAAAGCGGCCATCGCCCTACTGATGTTTGTGGGTGTGTGGACGCTATTCATGTTTGACCCCGCGGCCTATCTGCCCAACTGTGGAGTGGGCGACAAGGTGGCTGCTGCCGTCTCGGAGGTGATAGAGAAACACCTGGGCAGCACTTCCACCACACTATTCTTCTTGATGGGAGCCATGACCATTGTGGAAGTGGTAGACCAGAACGGGGGCTTCAACTGGGTGCGCCGTGTGATGAAAACCCACTCCAAGCGCACTCTTCTGTGGCGTATCGCCTTCATGACGTTTGTGCTTTCGGCCATTCTTGACAACCTCACCACCAGCATTGTCATGGTGATGATACTTCGCAAGTTGGTGGCCGACCACAAAGACCGTATCATTTATGCCGCACTGGTGATTATAGCAGCCAACTCGGGCGGTGCTTTCTCACCCATCGGTGATGTTACCACCATCATGCTTTGGAACAAAGGCTTGATAACAGCGGCTGGCGTCATCAGCGAAATCTTCATTCCTTCACTGCTCTCTATGGTCATTCCGGCCTTCATCTTGCAATATTCGCTGAAAGGCGAACTTGTTGTGCCTGAAGCTTCGGGCGACAACAACGAGGCTGTGAGCGACTTCTCTGAAGGTCAGCGCAAGGCTGTGTTCTGGCTGGGCGTGGGCGGACTGATGTTTGTCCCTGTCTTCAAGAGCATCACCCACCTGCCTCCTTTCGTGGGCATACTGCTTGTTCTGGGTGTGGTTTGGACGACCACAGAGGTGTTCTACCGCCATCTTCACCGCGGTCACGACCGTGAGGGACTGCAGAAACGTGTCACCAACCTGCTCTCGCGGGTGGACATGAGCACCATCCTCTTCTTCCTTGGCATCCTGATGGCTGTGGCCTGCCTTGAAACAGTGGGCGTGCTGACGATGTTGGGAAAAGGTCTGAACGTGGCTTTCGACGGCAACCACTATGCCGTGACCGGCATCATAGGCGTTCTTTCGAGCATTGTTGACAACGTGCCGCTGGTGGCTGGATGTATGGGAATGTATCCGGTGGCTCCTACAGGCGACATGGCTATTGACGGAATCTTCTGGCAATTGCTTGCCTACTGCGCTGGCGTGGGTGGCAGTATGCTCATCATTGGCTCGGCAGCAGGCGTTGTTGTCATGGGCTTGGAGAAGATTACCTTTGGCTGGTATATGAAGAAAATCAGTTGGATTGCTCTCGTGGGCTACCTGGCTGGCATCTTCTCTTACTGGCTGATACGTACCTTCATCTTTACATCACCGCTCTAACAAAAAACCTATACTTATAAATAAGGTACACCCCGACAATCTGTGACATAATGAAAGTCATTGGTTGTCGGGGTGTTTTTCTTGTTTTAACAACTTGTCACACAAGTTTTTATTTGTCTTTCCTGTAAAATTCGGAAGCCGACTGACCATCCGCAAGAAAGAAGAAAGTTGAGATTTTGTCAACATTTCTTTCCGGTTTTATGCTTTATATCGATTTTTTTGTCTACCTTTGCAACCGTTATTAGCGATTGGTATTAATAACATTGAGGAGAGGTGCTCGAGTGGCTGAAGAGGCACGCCTGGAAAGCGTGTAACCGTCCAAAGCGGTTCGGGGGTTCGAATCCCCCTCTCTCCGCAGAAAATCAGATTTGTCTTAATAGGTAAACAAAAGGAATTACTGTGTCACATCCTTCGGCCACTGACATAGAGAACGTGAACAACAACGGCACAAAAATTGCTTTTTGCAGGTTACAGGTGCCGAAAGATGCTATTCTGTTTCAACAAATTGCGCAAAAATGGGCAGTATATGAAGAAATTCTTTTACCTTTGCAATAGAGTATTCATAAAAATAAAAGACAACAGACAATCATGAAAAATTTCGCAAGCCAATTGATGCTGACCCTCCTTGCAGGGGGTTTTATGCTGACAGGAGCCGTTTCCTGTAAGGACAAACAGTCGAACGCCGACATCAACGCAATGGTGGAACGCCGTGCACAACAGAAGATGGACTCGGTGGCAAAGGCCGATTCCATCAACAAACTCCTTAAAGAAGCTAAGTCGTTGGTGGCCGAAGCCAAGGCCATGAAGAAGGAAGCCAAGACCAAGGCAACACCCAAAGCCGCTCCAAAGCCGTCGGCACTAACCGGAACTTACTTCGATCGTCTGGCTTCAGAGTTGATTAATGCAGCTGACGTTCAGGATGTTGCCGACGATCTCGGCGTTTCCTATAGCATGGCAGCCGGCATCCTTCGCAATAGCATCTATGCCCGTCACGGCCGTTTCTTTGTGAAAGCCGTCTATCGCGACTTCTTCAACCAGTGCTCCTGGTATCATCCTTACCGTAAAGAGGTGCCCGCTTCCGAGCTCAATAGCATAGAGCAGCGCAACATCGCGTTCTTGAAGTAAGATGAAGAAAAAGGTTTTAGCGATTTGTGTTACCGTTGCATTGTTGACAGGTGTCTTCGTTTTGGTCTGCAATGTATGGGTGATAAGACAGACCGACGCTCGCATCAGCAACGATGTAGCCACATTGCAGCCTGAGACCTATGCGCTCGTTTTGGGTACGGGCAGACTGCGTGACGATGGCAGCCCCAATCCCTTTTTTGAAAATCGCCTTGATGCTGCCGCCCGTCTCTACCGCAGCCACAAGGTGAAGACCTTGCTGCTGAGTGGCTCAAGCTACACTCCACAGTGTGATGAACCTGTAGAGATGCGCCAAGGACTGCTCCGTCGCGGTGTGCCAGCAGATGCCATCATGACAGACGGCAATGGCTTGCGCACCTATTTGTCGATGGAGCGTTTTCGTAATGTTTTCCACGGCCGTCGCTGCATCGTTGTTTCTCAGCGTTTCCACTGCCAACGTGCTCTTTACATTGCCGACCGTCTCGGGCTAAATTGTCAAGCCTATGCAGCAGAAGACCCACACGACTTCAAGAGCCTGAAGGTGTATCTGCGTGAATGGTTGGCCAAAGTGAAGGTGTGCATGGAGATGGCGGTACGCTGACAATGGCCACAAGAGGCAGTAAGAATTTCTTCATTGTTTTTTATTTTATTGTTTAACAATTGTTAAACAAGAATCGGATGTTCATCAAGAGCTTAGATAGCAAGGCTATGGCGGATGTAGTTGCGCATGGTGCGACGGGCTGCTCCAAGCCCGTTTTCGGCACATTTGTAGCCGATGTGTAGGGTTTCGGAGATTTCCGAAACCTTCATTCCCTCGTAGATGTTGAGCCGGTAAATCTTCTGTTGCGACTTGCTGAGGCGTGCGATGCCATTTTCGAGTAGACGATTGATTTCGTAGGCCGAATAGACGCTTTCTGCATTGAGGTCGGTAACGGAAGTTCCGGTTTTAGAGATGTAGTGTTCAAACTCCTCAATGGTGCGACGGTGACGCCAATAGTCGCATACTGCGTTGCGCAGGGAAGTGTAGACCAAACAAGGAAGGGTGACAGAAGAAATCATCTTTTTTGACGTCAACAACCTTATGAAGACGTCCTGTACCAGGTCTTCGGCAGCTTCTTCATTGCCGATGCGACTCTTGGCGAAAGCCCGAAGCTCGTCAAGATGCTGACCATAGTAATTGGCAATGTTTCCGTCTTTTTCAGTTGTATAGGACATTATAAGGTTTTTCTTCTTTACTAAGTTGGAACAAAGGTAGCGAAAAAGGACGATACGGCAAAACTTTCAATACTATTTTTGCATTTATTTGCATCCTTGCGTCAGCGTTCCTGTACGGTGATGTGGAAACAGTGTTGGTTGCGCTCATAGATGACACAACACCTTCCGCGCTCGCGCAGATAGTAGATGACTTCGCCCAAAAAGGCAGCCAAGACGTCGTTGCTGGCTGGAGCACCGTCCATGGAGACGCGGTTGTAACGCGAATAGCTCAGATCGAAGGTGGTGCCGTACATGTGTGAGGAGTTGCGGGCAGCGTTGCCGTTGACTTGGCGCAGTCGTTCCACGTCGTCACGCGTGCGTAGCAGGCTGGTCACGATGATGCGGTGGGGACGGTAGCCAGCATGGATGAGACTGTGCTGAAACATCTTTCCTATGTCTTCCAGCAGGCGTTGGGCACCGTCGGTGAGGTAGGGGATGGAGTGGGTGAGGTTGTCCACAAGGTAGTAGCGGTTGCTTTCAATGAGGTTGAGCTTGCGCTTGAGCCGTTCGGCCTGTTCGCGGTTGTCTACCGGGGTGATGCCATACTTGGTGGCAGCAGCCAACTGTTCGCCGTTAAGGTCACGAAAGTGGTAGCGTTCTCTCACGCTGGTGGCATTATTCATAAACGTGCGGGCGTTGTCGAGGTCGATGCGCACGTCGCGGCGTTCGGTGCGAACGGTGGCATGAGGAAGTTGGCGGGTTTCGTCCTTGGCCAACTGTTTGTGGCTGCGGCAGCCTGTCGTGGCCAAAAGCATCAGCAGGAGCAGGGCCGTCAGCCCGTATCGGTGAAGTGGTGTGGTTGCTTGCATGTTGTGCAAAGATACGTCTTCTTGGCTGAAAGGCAAAATTTGATGCTTGCTTTTTTTGTATTTCCCTTCTAACCACCTATTAATAATGTGGAAACAAGCTATTGGCTTTTGGCACACTATTTGCAGAAATACATCAGAAACAATAAATAAGAACAAACATTAAAGTATCATTATGAAACAAGGAAATATTGGGGTTACCACCGAGAACATCTTCCCCGTGATTAAAAAGTTTCTCTATTCAGACCACGAAATCTTCCTGCGCGAGATGGTCAGCAACGCTGTCGACGCCACACAGAAGCTGAAGACACTTGCTCTTCAGGGCGACTTCAAGGGCGAACAGGGCGACCTTACGGTTCACGTAAGCCTGGACGAGAAGGCAGGTACGCTCACCATCAGCGACCGCGGCATTGGTATGACAGCCGAAGAAATAGACAAATATATCAACCAGATAGCCTTTTCGGGCGTTACCGACTTCATGGAGAAGTATAAGGAGAACGCTGCTCAGATTATCGGACATTTTGGTTTGGGCTTCTATTCGGCCTTCATGGTAGCCAAGAAAGTGGAGATTGTCACCAAGAGCTACCGCGAAGGGGCTCAGGCCGTTAAGTGGAGCTGTGACGGAAGTCCTTCGTTCACGCTGGAAGAGACTGAGAAAGCCGACCGCGGTTCGGACATCATCCTTTACATCGACGACGACTGCAAGGAGTTTCTGCAGAAACAGAAGATTGAGGAACTGCTCAACAAGTACTGCAAGTTTATGGCTGTGCCCGTAGCCTTCGGCAAGAAGACCGAATGGAAAGACGGAAAGAACGTGGAAACCGATGAAGACAACATCATCAACAACGTAGAACCATTGTGGACAAAGTCGCCCAGCACACTGAAAGACGAAGACTACAAGAGCTTCTACCGCACGCTCTATCCCATGCAGGACGAACCCCTGTTCTGGATTCACCTTAACGTAGACTATCCGTTCAACCTCACGGGCATCCTCTATTTCCCACGCATTAAGTCGAACATTGAGCTCACACGCAACAAGATTCAGCTCTATTGCAACCAAGTGTTTGTCACCGACCAGGTGGAAGGCATTGTTCCAGACTTCCTTACGCTGCTTCACGGTGTCATCGACAGTCCAGACATCCCGTTGAACGTTAGCCGTAGCTATCTGCAAAGCGACGCCAACGTCAAGAAGATAAGCACCTACATCACCAAGAAGGTGGCCGACCGCCTGCAGAGTCTGTTCAAGGAAGACCGCAAGACCTACGAAGAGAAGTGGGACGACTTGAAACTCTTCATCAACTACGGTATGCTTTCGGAAACCGACACCTTCTACGACCGTGCCAAAGACTTCGCCCTAATGAAAGACACCGAAGGCAAGTACTACACCTTTGACGAATATAAGACTCTCATCAAGGACAACCAGACCGATAAGAACGGACAACTTGTCTACCTCTATGCCACCGACAAGGACGACCAGTACACCTTTATCGAGGCTGCCAAGGCCAAAGGATATAGCGTGTTGATGCTGGACGGCGAACTGGATGTGCCCACCGTGTCGATGTTGGAACAGAAACTGGAGAAGAGCACCTTTGTGCGAGTCGACTCAGACATCATAGACCGCATCATCATAAAGGACGATCAGCCCAAGAACGAACTTTCGGCAGACGACAGTGACAACTTGTCAGCCACCTTCAAAAGCCAGATGCCAACATTGGAAAAGGCCAATTTCACGGTTGAGGTACAGGCGCTTGGCGAGCAGTCGCAGCCAGTTGTCATCACGCAAAACGAGTATATGCGCCGTATGAAGGACATGAGCCGCTTCCAGCAGGGCATGAGCTTCTATGCACAGATGCCAGATAGCTACACGATAGTGCTGAACAGCGACCACGCTCTCGTGAAACGTGTACTCAAAGAACAGAACGACAAGACCGCAGAAAGCCTCAAGCCGGTACGCAGCGAACTGAAAGGACTGGAAGCACGCTTGGCCGTCCTTCATCAGAGCCAAAGCAAGAAGAAGCCAGAAGAGGTGACCAAGGAAGAGAAAGACGACCTTGCTGCCACCGAAAAGAGCATCAACGAGCAGCGTGACAAGAAGCAGCAAATCATTGCTGACGCCGCTAAGGACAACAAAGTGGTTCACCAACTCATCGACTTGGCCTTGCTACAGAACGGTATGCTCAAGGGTGCAGCCCTCGACCGCTTTCTAAAACGCTCGGTAGAAATGATTGGATAAACATCTGTGAAAAAGTAGATAACCGTAAGGTGAGGAACGCCCAAAAGGGCAGGTCCTCACCTTTTTTGTTTGCGTCGGCTGCTGCCAGAATTGCCGTATCCTGTGTTTTAGCTCCTGAAACGGCCGGTTTTAGCGCCTAAAATACCGTGTTTTAAAGGCTAAAACCGGGCGTTTTATAAAGCTATTCATAAGTTATTGATTTCCAGTGGGTTAGAAAATAGAAGAGCAGCACCTTAAAAAACTATCACAAACGTTTGGAGTTTATCAATAAAAAATGTAAATTTGCAAAAATAAAAGGATTTTTCCAATGACACAAACAGGCATACCAAACGCTTACAGACAAGAACTGAAAGGACGTATCCTGCACGTAGCTGGACAACTGTTTCACGAACGTGGCATCCGGCGAGTCAAGATGGACGACATCGCTCAGGCCCTTACCATATCGAAGCGTACCCTTTATGAGGTTTATGAAGACAAAGCCTCGCTGCTTTACGAGGTTGTGGTGAAGCATGAAGAAGAGCAGCAGAAGCACCTTCTTGAGTTTATAGAGAGCCATGAAGACACCATGGACATCATCATGGAGTTCTATAAGATCAACTTCAAGCAGCTAAGTGACATCAATCCGCTTTTCTTTGAAGACCTGCAACGCTTTCCCGACATCATTGGCTACCTGCACGAGCAGGAACGAAAGCGGCGCAAACGCTCTGAAGAGTTTCTGGAGCGCGGAGTGGAAGAGGGCTACTTCCGCAAAGACATCAACTTTGCCATCTTTAACCGCCTTGGAAACAATGCCCCGAAAAGCCTTTTTTCGGCCAAACTCTACAAGCAATTCCCTCCCAACGAGATTTTCCGGACGCTCACCATGGTGTTCCTGCGTGGCATTTGCACGCAAAAAGGCATACAAGCCATTGACGAAAATCTTGGAAACGCCAACCTATCTGAATGAGAAACCAGTCGGATAAGCCCCTCATTACGGTAGGCTTAGTGGTGCTATTCTTGTTGTTGCTCCACTTGATGCCCCCTGTAAACATTGGCGGCGTGAAGATGCGACGCGTGAGTTTGCTGAGCGACCTGTGGCCCAACCCGGCTCTTGACGGCACACCCACTGTGGTGCCGCGCGTGAAGGTGCCCGCCCCGCAACCGTCTCTCACCACAAAAGCCGACACGACTTCCTACCGCATAACATGGCCCAACGGTGTACAGCCCATTGCCGACTATGGCGCAGGCACCCCTAACAGCATGACCCACATCTATGAAATGCTGGACAAGTTGTTCCGCCACCAACTTTCCGGACGTCCAGTGCGCATAGCTCTGTTCACCGACTCCTACACCGAAGGCGACATTCTGGCAGGCCATTTGCGCGAACTTCTGCAGCAACGCTATGGCGGGCAGGGCGTTGGGTGGGTGGATGCAGCCAACGACGTCAACCAGTTTCGCCTCACCCTGGAATGCCGATCGCACGGGTTGACCGAACATGCAGCCAACAACAAGAACGACTATGTGGCCCGCTATGCCGGACTGTCAGGGCGCTACTATCCCTTCAATGGGGTCGCAACCCTCAACTTAAAGTCTTACGGCAACTATCCCCATGCCAATAGCTGGACTGTATGCCGCCTCTATCTGTGCCCGAAAGGGCGGGTGAGCGTGGCTGCAGCATGGAACGGTGGCCCCCAACACACGCAAACCGCCAACGGAACACAGGTGGCCGAGGTGATAACCACCTCACCACAACCAGCACAAAGCCTTTACATCACCGTCAACGGAGCCGGAACAGCCTTTGGGGCAAGTCTTGAAGGCAACGGGGGCATCGTGTTGGACAACTTCAGTATGCGCTCGTCGTCGGGCACCCATCTGGCCGCCATTCCCGAAAAGACGCTCCGCCAGTTTCAGCGCCTTCGCCATTACGACCTTGTGGTGGTGGCCTTTGGAGGCAACGCCATCTCGCCCGACAGTGGCGAAGAAGACGTGGAATGGTATATCAAGGCCTTTCGCCCCGCCCTTCACAACGTGCAACGCGCTTTTTCCGATGCAAGCATCCTGCTGACCAGCATGCCCGACAGAGGCGTGCGTCAGGGAAGCCGCATCACCACCCTGCCGGCAGTGCCCCTGTTGGTGAGTGCACAGGCACGGTTGGCGGCCGAATGCAAGGTGGCCTTCTACGACCTGTTTGCAGCCATGGGCGGTGAAGGTTCGGCAGGAAGGCTGTTCAACCAAAAGATGGTGGGGGCAGACCTTTTCCATCCGCTTCCGCGTGGAGGCAACTACATCGCTACGCGCTTCTACCGGTCGCTTGTGACCGGACAGGAAGGCTACTCACACCACATTCAAGCCCAAACCACTAAAACACATGGAAACGCTCAATAGACTTCTGCAACTGCTCAGCTACGACCCGCAACAACCGTTGCTCTTCACATCGGGCCTCTTTTTGGTGCTGATGCTTTTCTTCTTGTTGGGCTATTATCTGCTGCAAACGCAGCGGACGGCACGCTTGGCGTTTGTCACCCTGTTCTCCTATTACTTCTTCTACAAGAACTCCGGACTCTATTTCGGATTGTTGGCTGTGGTGACCATCACCGATTTCCATCTTGCACGCTGCATAGCCCAACTGCGACAAACCAGCCCACGAAAGGCTAAAGCCTGCCTGTGGCTGAGTCTGGCTGTAGATTTGGGCTTATTGGCTTACTTCAAATATGCCAACTTCTTCGGTGAAACCATAGCAGCCATCGTGCGCAGCAATTTCCAGCCATGGGACATAGTGCTGCCCGTTGGCATCAGCTTCTTTACGTTCAAGAGCATTTCGTATGTGGCAGACGTCTATCGGGGGCACATCAAGCCCCTGTCAAACCTGCTCGACTATGCTTTCCACGTGTCGTTCTTTCCCGTCCTGCTGGCCGGACCTATCGTCAGAGCCGCCGACTTCCTGCCTCAACTGCACAAAAAGGTGACAGTATCGCCCGAAATGTTTGCTCGTGGCACGTTTCTCATAGCTATGGGACTGGTGAAGAAGGCCATCGTGAGCGACTATATCAGCCAAAACTTTGTAGACCGTGTCTTTGAAATGCCCTCCATGTTCTCGGGCGGAGAAATCTTGCTCGGCCTCTACGGCTACTGTGTGCAGCTCTATTGCGACTTCAGCGGCTATAGCGACATAGCCATCGGACTGGCATTGTGGTTGGGCTTTCACATTCCCGACAACTTCAACGCGCCCTTCAAGGCCGACTCGCTGAGCGACTTCTGGCGACGCTGGCACATCTCGCTATCCACCTGGATACGCGACTACATCTACATTCCGCTGGGAGGCAACCGCAAGGGACGCTGGCGCGCCTATCTCAACCAGATGGTGGCCATGACGCTCTGTGGCCTTTGGCACGGTGCATCGCTCAGCTTTGTGCTATGGGGAGCCCTGCACGGAGCAGGCGTCTGCCTACACAAGTGGTTCCAGCAGGTGGTGTTTCGCCACGACCGCTACTACCATCCATCGGGATGGAGGAGGGTAGTGGCAGTGCTGCTCACGTTCCACCTGGTGGTGCTGCTTTGGTTGCCGTTCCGTGCCGACAGTCTTGAAAAGGCCTGGAACATGCTCCACCAGATGCTGACGAAGTTCAACCTTGAAGTGCTTCCACAAGTGGTGTGGGCCTACCGCTACGTGTTCTTACTGATGGGCGTCACGCTAATTGCCCACTTCCTGCCACGAAAAGCTAACCGCAGGGCGGTGAAACTGTTGCAGCGCATGGGCGTATTGGGGTGCGCAATTGTGCTCACGTTGGTCATCGTTCTTGTCATTCAGGTGAAGGGCAGTCAGGTGTTGCCGTTCATCTATTTCCAGTTCTAACACTCAAACAGAACGTTTCACGCGCCAATGGCGTTTGGTGAAAGCGTTTCTTTACCTCCAAAGACAGATGAGCCACCACGAGGAAGGGAGTTGTAAACTAACGAGTTAGCCCCTGACGGCCCTTCAGCCAACCGACGGGAAAAAGACTTGAGCAGACAAAAGATAACTCATGAACGCGTCTGTTTCACGCGAAACAGCAAAGTTAAAGTAAAACTCGAACCGCAAAACCTGTAAACAATTAAGTGTAAGCCCCTTGGCTGATAGCGGTGGAACTTACACTTAAACGATAGGATGTTGTTAATTTCTCTTAAATTCGGCTGACTTGTTTCACGCCCTTAATGGTGCGTAACTTCTTGACAAGGGCAGTCAATTTGGCATTATCTTCGAGCAGAACCACAAGGTTGCCCGAAAAGAGGCCATCGTGAGAGTCGATGTTGATACTGCGCACGTTAATCTTCTCTTCCTTCGAGATGATATTGGTGATGTTGTTGACGATGCCGATGTCGTCGTTGCCTATGATGCGCAAGGTGATGGCATACTGGTTGTTGCCTTTTCCGCTCCAACGGGCTTTCACAACGCGGTAGCCGAAGCGCCGTTTCAGCTCGGCTGCGTTGGGACAATCCTGACGATGGATTTTTATTCCGCCGCTGATGGTGACGAAACCAAACACGGGGTCACCATAGATGGGGTGGCAACAACGGGCCAGCGAGAAGTCGAGCCCCTTGAGGTTGCGGTCTATGACAAGCACATCATCGCTTTTCTGCACGAGTTCCTCATTGGGGTTTTCGTAAGCAAAACCCTCGGCGCTTGCCCCTTTCTTGGGCTGGTTGAGGTTGTGGTCGTGGGCATAGGTCTCCTGATACATGTCGATGACGGCACTCATGTCGAGTTTTCCGTCGGCAATCTGCTTGTAGAAGTCGCTCATTTCCTTGATGCCAAGCTTCTTCAGCAGGTGGGCCATGACGGGTTCTTCTATGTCTATCTTCTTGTTCTTGAACCTGCGTTCCAGCATTTCCTTGGCATAGAGGCCGTCACGCACCTGTGTCTCCTTCAGTGCCAGCCTTACCTTGGCCTTGGCGTGGGCACTCTTGACGATGGACAGCCACTCCTGCTTAGGGCGCTGGGTGGTGGAGGTGAGCACTTCCACGGTGTCACCGCTATGAAGTTCGGCACGGAAAGAAACGTTACGGCCGTTAATCTTTCCGCCCACGCAGCCATTTCCCACCTTGGTGTGTATGTGATAGGCGAAGTCGAGCACGGTGGCACCCTTCGGAAACTTCAGCAAGTCGCCCTTGGGGGTGAACACAAACACCTCGTCTTCGTAAAGATCCATACGAAACTGGTCCATCACCTGAAGGTCATCACCAGCTTCCAAGGCCGACCTAATCTGTGCCAACCACTCGTCCATGCCGCCTTCGGCCTTGATGCCCTTATAGCGCCAATGGGCAGCCAGGCCGTGCTCAGCTATCTCGTCCATGCGTTCGGTGCGTATCTGCACCTCCACCCACTTGCGTTCGGGGCCAAGCACGGTGATGTGAAGACTCTCGTAGCCGTTCGACTTAGGCACGCTCAGCCAGTCGCGCAGACGCTTTGGGTTGGGCTGATACATGTTGGTGACGATGGAGTAGGCCTGCCAGCACTGCATCTTCTCCAGTTTTTCGGGCGAATCGAGAATGACACGTATGGCAAACAGGTCGTAGATGCCTTCAAAACCGCATTGCTGTTTCTTCATTTTCTGCCAGATAGAGTGGATGCTCTTGGTGCGTCCCTTGATGTGGAACTTTAGTCCGGCGGCAGTGAGCTGCTCGCTAACGGGGCCGATGAAGGCCTTGATGTAGGCATCGCGCGATTTCTTGGTGGCGTTGAGCTTCTCCTTAATCATATAGTAGGCGTCGTGCTCAAGATATTTCAGCGACAAATCCTCCAGCTCGCTCTTGAGTTGATAGAGCCCCAACTTGTGGGCCAGCGGTGCATATAGGTAGCTTGCCTCCTCGCTCACCTCGTGTTGCGCCTCGGCATTGGGCGTATCACGTATCTGGCGCATCAGGTTGACACGGTCGGCAATCATGATGAGGATGACACGCATGTCCTCGGCAAACGACAGAAGCAAGTTGCGGAAGTTCTCGGATTCTATCTTTGGGGTCTTCTTATAAAGCAATTGCACCTTCACCAGTCCACGAATGATGGTGCTCACACCTCCGCCAAAGAGCTCGTGGATGGTCTCGACAGTAGTGAAACCGCTCATCACGTTGTCGTAAAGCAGCACCGCAATCACACAGTCGCGCTTCAGACCGATGTCGCTGACGGCTATCAAGGCTGTCTGCAAGGCACACACAATGGGGTTGAGGCCGAATACGTTGCGGTGGAGCGAACCACTCTCAATGGCTGCACGCAACAGTTTCTCCACATTAGAAGCATCTTCTGGATGCAGACTTTCGCCAACCAACTGACGCAGCTGCCCAAGCAACTCATCGGCTTCGGCACGTTCGGCCGGCGTAAATACAAGTTTTTCCTCCATAAGTTTTACCTTTTTATGTCTTCCCGAAAGAGTTTATGCAAAGTTAAGTATTATTTCCCAACTACCAAAGAAACCGTCCTCGGCAAACGGCAGAACCATGGAAAAAGGTTGAAAAAGCATAAAAAGGATGATAAGATTTGATGAAATAATGGCCAACAAGCCCTTTTCTTTCAAGAAAAAAAGGTAACTTTGTGGATGTTAACAAAATCAATGACAAAACCTATATCGCTATGCTGACACCAGAAGATCAGAAACAATTGGCCCAAAAGGGCATCAGTGAGGAAAAGTTTAACAAGCAACTCGAAGACTTCAAGACCGGCTTCCCCTTCTTGCGCCTTGAAGCTGCTGCCTCGGTAGGCCACGGCATTGTCAGTCCTTCACAGGAAGAGCGTGACAACTATATAGCTGCCTGGAATCAATATAAGGGCATAGGCCACAAGGTGGTGAAGTTTGTTCCCGCCAGCGGGGCTGCCAGCCGTATGTTTAAGAATATGTTTGCCTTCCTGCAAGCCGACTACGATGAGCCTCAGACCGACTTTGAAAAGAAGTTTTTTGACGACATTAAGAAGTTTGCCTTCCGCGAAGAGCTTTGCAAGAAATGCCGCGACAATAACGGAAAAAACATTAAAACACTTCTTGCCGAAAAGCAATATAAGACCATCGTGGCAAACATGCTCAACCCCGAAGGCCTCAACTACGGACAGTTGCCCAAAGGACTGCTCCTGTTCCACAACTACGAAGACGGTCCACGCACACCTATGGAGGAACACTTGGTGGAAGCGGCCCTCTATGCAGCCACCAACGGAGAAGCCCACATCCACTTCACTGTGTCGCACGAGCACATGCAACTCTTCCAGCAAAAGGTGGAAGAAAAAGCAGCAAAGTACGAGCAGCAATTTGGCATCAAGTTTGACATCAGCTTCTCTGAACAGAAGCCCAGCACAGACACCGTAGCTGCCAACCCCGACAACACCCCGTTCCGCAATAGCGATGGCTCGCTGCTCTTCCGTCCGGGCGGTCATGGAGCGCTCATCGAAAACCTTAACGAAATAGACGCAGACGTGGTGTTTATCAAGAACATAGACAACGTTGTGCCCGACCGCCTAAAAGACGACACCGTCACCTACAAGCAACTCTTGGCAGGCATACTCGTGACACTGCAGTCACGCGCTTTTCAATATCTAAAGAAGCTGGATAGCGGCGAATACAACCATGCCTACCTCGAGGAAATCATCCGCTTCCTGCAACGCGACCTCTGCTGCCGCAAAGCGGACATCAAAGAACTGGAAGATGCCGAACTGGTTTGCTATCTGAAAAAGAAACTCAACAGACCTATGCGCGTCTGCGGAATGGTGAAAAACGTTGGCGAACCAGGTGGCGGTCCGTTCCTTACCTATAACCAAGATGGTACAGTGAGCCTACAAATATTGGAATCCAGCCAGATAGACAAGAGCAACAAAGACTATCAGGAGATGTTCAAGCAGGGCACACACTTCAACCCCGTAGACCTCGTGTGCGCCATCAAGGACTATAAGGGACAACCTTTCAACCTTCCCGATTACGTAGACAAGACTACTGGCTTCATCAGCAGTAAGAGCAAAAACGGCAAGGAGCTGAAAGCCCTTGAACTTCCCGGCCTTTGGAACGGCGCCATGAGCGACTGGAACACCGTGTTTGTAGAAGTGCCCCTTTCCACCTTCAATCCGGTAAAGACAGTAAACGACTTGTTGCGTGACCAGCATCAGTAAAAAACAATACCAAATATTTTGTCGAGTGGAAAAGTTTCACTACTTTTGCACTCGCTATTGCCGATATGGCTCAGTTGGTAGAGCAACGCATTCGTAATGCGTAGGTCCCCGGTTCGAGTCCGGGTATCGGCTCAGTGAAGCTTTTAAAGCGTAGGCGGGATTAGCACATCGGTAGTGTACGGGCTTCCCAAGCCTGGGAGGCGGGTTCGATTCCCGTATCCCGCTCAAAAAGATAAAGCGTTGGAAATCTTATTTGATGATTTCCAACGCTTTTCGTTTTATAACAAGCAAGAAGTTTCAAAACAGCCTTTTCCCGCCACTATTCTATCTAACTTTCCGACAGGAACACCTTTACAAACGAACACTTTCGCATCATAACTGGCTTTGTTGTCCTAATAAAGCATTATATTAAGCCGTAATTTAAGAATTGTAAACATATCGCGAATTCAACTGGCAAGTGCAAATTTATAGAAAGATTTTAGAAAATCGCTC
>OIZT01000161.1_pt1 | contig 48094 bp, 42 predicted proteins | sample 1588611 | NCBI WGS metagenome assembly OIZT01 (sample SAMN03283278) | human gut metagenome | biome: human-associated habitat; material: feces | host: Homo sapiens | place: Peru | collected 2012
ACTGCGCCCTTGACGAAAGCCGAGTCTGTTCTATTCAATAATACTACATTGGCAAGCGCCAAAGGTTCTCCTTTAGCATCCATCACCTTACCTGTGATATTCTGCGCCATTATTGGAGTCATTACCGAGATGCACAAGGCTGTAACAATCATTTTCTTGTTCATAATCCCTATACTTTTGTTTTTTCTGATGGCAAAAGTAAGGGAAATGATAGAAAAGGCTTTGACACAAAAGTGTATTTCTTAGGTGAGTGGCAGAAATATTACACTTTTGTGTTTAAAAAGAAAAACTTAATAAAACTCTTAGTAAATAAGTTTAACGTAAAAACTTTATTTTCTTTTTCCGTTATTAATTAATAGAGCGAGATATCAACAATCAACATTGTTCCAATAGAATTATTCAGTCGCTCTACCAACTTTTTTTTCATCATAGACAAATCAGATCTTAATGCGGGATTTGTTATCTTGACAAACAGAGTTTGACCCTTTATGAATTTGTCTTCTGTGTAGCTTGAAATCGTTGTCCCGACAACCTTGTCCCAAGAATCCAACAATTGCTTTTGCAATAATGGTGTTTCCAACCCTTCTTGCCTTAACAATTTTTGCAAGATTTCCCCTAATGGTTTTACTTGTCTTCTAAACATGCTTATCTTTTTCCTTATCCGTTATAATACCATTATCTACCGAAAATATTTTATATGGCTTTTTACATTGTTTTAAAATTTTATCTAAGTGGTCCCGATTTGTATCGGTCATAAAAATTTGCCCAAACTCTTCACTTGATACTAAATGAACCAATCGTTCTACACGCAAGGAATCCAATTTGTCAAAAATGTCATCCAACAACAATAATGGAGTTGTTTTACTACACGTTTGCTTTAAAAAATAAAATTGCGAAAGCTTTAAAGCCAATAAAAACGTTTTGCTCTGTCCCTGACTCCCCTCACGTTTAAGAGGATAATCATCGAGAAAAAATTCCAGGTCGTCTCTGTGTATACCATAAAGCGAATAACCCATTATAAGGTCTTTCTGTCTGCCCTTCTGAATAATCTCTAGTAAAGGTCCTCGCTGACAATGAGAAACATATTTAATGACAGAATGTTCTTGTGTACCAGAAAGTAGGTGAAAAATTCTATCAAACACAGGTATAAACTCATTTATCAAACTTTTACGTTTTGAAAAAATCAATTCTCCATTATAGGCCATTTGATTTTCAAGAACATCCAAAAGCAAAAGGTCTGGCTCTCCGTCTTTTTTCAATAGAGAATTGCGTTGATTAAGAGCTTTATTATATTTAGACAATGCATCGATATAGGTAGCATCCAATTGGGATAACAATACATCCATCAATTTCCGACGTTCATCGCTTCCTTCAGATATAATAGACGAATCAGCCGGTGTGACAAATATTAAAGGAATTAGGCCAAGATGTTGGGATAAACGCTTATATTCTTTTTTATTACGCTTGAAATGCTTTTTTGAACCTCGTTGTAAACCACAATAAATCTGAAGGTCTTCCCCATGTTCGTCTATATAGTTCCCTTCAATAATTGAGAAGTTTTGTGTGTGGTTGATTATAGACGAATCCGCTTTGGTTAAAGTACTTTTGCAAAAAGACAAATAACAGATAGCGTCCAACAGATTTGTTTTACCCACACCATTATTCCCGATAAAGCAATTAATCTTTGGAGAGAAAACGATATTGGCAGCCTTGATGTTTTTGTAATTAACAAGAGATAAAGATTTTAAAATCATGTAGGTGAAATTTTGGAAACTCCCATTTTTTTGCAAAGATAAACCATTCTAGACGCAAAAAAGAAAAAAGAAAGAATAAAATTTCAATATATGGGATAAATTCTGTAATTTTGCCAACAATTGAAACAGATAAAAATAATAAAACAAATAAATGACAACGAAGAAAAACGAGAAGGCAAATTCTTTAGAAGGAAGCCTCAATCAATCAGAAGCCTTATTCTTAAAGTACAAAAAGGCTATCATCATTTCAATATGTGTAATTGTTGCCGTTATTGTTGGTTACTCGTTATACCATAATTATGTAGCGATACCTAACGAACAAGAGGCAAGTACAGAATTAGCCAAAGGGCAAGAATATATGGCTCAAGGGCAATTTGACAAGGCCTTGAAAGGAGATGGCGCAACATGGAAAGGATTTTTGAACGTAGCAAGCGACTACAGTTCTACTGATGCCGGAAATCTTGCAAATCTGTATGCAGGTCTTTGCTATGCCCATCTACAAAAAGCAGATTGGAAAAAAGCCCTCGAGTATGCTAAAAAATTCAATCCGTCTAATGATATGATAATAAGCCCAGCTTCCCAAATGGCACTTGGTGACATATATGCAAACAACGGAATGTTGGATGAAGCTGTTGAGGCATTCAAAAGTGCTGCAAGTTTAGCTGATAAGCAAGCCACTGACAATACCAATAACAGCGTTTCTCCCCTATCCTTGAAAAAAGCAGGAATTATACTTGAAAGCCAAAACAAGAAAGACGAAGCAAACAAACTATATAAAGAAATTAAGTCAAAATACATAAACGCTGCTACTTATCAAGACATAGATAAATATATAGAACGTACAACAAAGTAACTTATGGCAACTGCTCTTCACAACCTTTCGTCCTATGATTTGGATAAAGTTCCCGATGCTAGTAATATGTGTTTTGGCATCGTGGTGGCCGAGTGGAACAAAGAAATAACAGCAGCCCTGCTTGATGGAGCAGTCAACACTTTGGAAAAGCATGGAGCTCTTCCTGAAAATATCCATGTAAAAACTGTTCCTGGTAGCTTCGAATTGGTATACGGTGCACACCAAATGACACTTAATGGCGGATATGATGCCATTATCATTTTAGGATGTGTCATAAAAGGTGAAACCCCACATTTTGACTATATTTGTCAAGGTGTAACTTATGGAATATCTCGATTAAATGCTACAAGCGAAATACCTGTTATCTATGGACTTCTAACCACTTTCGATTTACAGCAAGCAAAAGACCGAAGTGGTGGTAAACTTGGAAATAAAGGAGATGAATGTGCTATTGACGCTATAAAAATGGCAAAATTTTAAAAAAATCTCAATAAAAATATCCCACCAAGTATGGTTATAATTACTTGGTGGGATATTTTTTTATGAATACTTACAAAGTATTATCTCATTACGATTTTCATAACAAGTTTCACTAATTATTGCTTAGAATATCTTTCAGCGCTAAATTTGTAAGTATAGTCGTAGACTGGCAAAGCATTTTTATAAATTCTTGGGCCGAATGTTTAACATACGAGTCCTTAAGGATATGAATACATCCCTCCATTTCATTGTTGTCTGCCTCGATTGGCACCGCAACAACCCTATCCTTATTTATTACAGTTGATTCGGACAGAACAGCAACATAAGATGCACGGTGAAGAAGTTCCAAAATTATATTGACATTATTAACTTCCATCTTAATATGGAAATCAATATCTTTACCAAATACAATTTTTTCAAATGCATTACGAGCTTGAAGCCCTCTTGTTGGCAACAACAAATCATAACAACTTAGTTCTGCAAGTCCAACTGACTTTTTCCGAGACAATGGATGGTTTTCATTGACAATCGCCGCAAGTTTATTACTGAAAATAATGCGGCTATCAATATCTTTATCATTTTTCAAAGGTTTAAAGGCCAAAACAAAATCGAGTTCTCTTCTCTTGAGTTTGCCCATCAATTCTTCCATTGTCTGATAACAAATATTTAACTTTACACCTGGGTATGCTCTTAAAAATTCCACTACAGTCTCCGACATAACCGTACTGAATGAATAAGTTATTCCGATGTTCAATTCACCAGTTAGCATTTTTTTCAGATCCTCTATGTGGTCGAAACAAGAATCCGTTGCTATAACTGCTTTTTGGGCATAAGGCCGCAATTCTTTTCCAGCTTCTGTCAGATAGACCCCATGACTATTTCTTTCAAAAAGGGGGAGACCAATTTCTTGCTCTAAATGGCTTATTTGTTGCGAAAGGGTACTTTGGGTAATATATAACCTACGGCTTGCTTCCGAAAAATTTAACGCCTCGGCCACTTTTAAAAAATATTTTAATTGTCTTATTTCCATTACAATATTTTCTCTTCTACAATACGATTACAAAAATACAATATTATTGGCACACCTTTATAATCTTCGCTTTACTTTTTATTATTAGGTCTTTCGATAGCAGCTATCGCCTATTCTTCTATATGGTTTGGGAAAATATATTCACCTCGAGCTTTACGTCGGGCTATCAGAAGATTATATAGCTTTAGCTTTCGCTTGGTTTCTAACATACGATGAATGAATATATTTGGGATTGCCACTCCTAAAGCAATACACAGAATCACCATAGACGCCGTTATTGCATTATGCATAGCAATTGTTACTTCACCTACCACACCGTGCATATCTATAAAGGCAAATAACGCACGATACATTAAGACCCCTGGAACCATGGGTATTACACTTGGAATTGACAAACAATGATGAGGCGTATGAAACCAATGCATGGCCATTGTGGCCAACAAACTTGCAAATGTAGAACCAACTAAAGAACCAATGGTCAGTCCTAAATCCAAGCCAATATTTCCCGTACTTGGTCCTAAGTTGACAAAATTTCGATTACAGATTGCTATAATTCCTCCAATAGCCACAACGGGCAATAACTTACGGGGAAGATTAAAGATCGTAGAGAATCCCATTGCTGATATGGCTGCTGCTATGGCATACTCTATATAGCTATGGTGAGGAGTCATTGTTAAATCATGTACAAAATTATCTATACCACAAACCTTAATAGCTAATGCTATACCAAAAGCCATAGCAAGAACCATCATTAATGTATTAGTAGCACGCGTTATACCTATTTGTATATAGCCATCTAACATATCACTTACAAAATTTATAAGGGGCACTCCAGGTACAATAAACAAAGCGCATGCCAATAACGGATGCCACGGAGTTGAAGAATGTAACCATTGAGGAAGAACAGAAGCAAGTCCAGAATTCAATGTCAAAAAAGAAGATAGCCATGCCAACAATGAGGAGACAAAAGCTGCAACTCCAATAGCAACATAAACATTACTTCCTTTAGCTCCTAAATACATTCTCAAACGAAAACCCAATATTGCAGCAATCGAAGCATACAGAAACGCTATCCAATCACAACCGAATTGTATACAAAAACCACCACAAGCAAACCCTCCGGCAATAGCAACTTGCCATGGCGTATAGTTTCGCTTGGCAGAACGAATTTGATTTAGCTCTTTCTCGTATTGGTCCAATGAATAATCTCGCTTAATCGCTTTCCAAGACAGGCGGCTGATCCTTATAAGGGCCGTCATATCTATACCATGACGTACACAACGCTTAAATTTTGTAAAAGAATGTTCATCATCACTATAGTTTACCATTAAGATATTGAAATTCACATACAAATGCAAATTGTCTTCCATAAGACCCAAATAAGCGGCTGTTCGCTTTAGGTTACGCATAATACGGGCTGTATCTGCTGCACTTTCCATTAAGAGGCAACCCGTTTGAAGTAGCAAATCCAACTTACGATATAATACCTCCGTTGTTATTCCCGTTTTCCGTTCTTTCTCTTGTACCATAAATTAATAAATTGTCATTTCATCTATTATTATATACAAACCATTCTATCTTTTAACTTAGCCAAAAACAAAGATCATAATTTGAATTACAATAATACGTAAAAACATTGCAAACGGATAGACTGTAGAATATCCCACAGTAGGCGAATCGCTTTCTGTCATATCATTTGCATACGCCAATGCAGGGGGATTAGTATTTGCACCGGCAAGAACACCCATCAAAGTAAAATAATTGATATGAAAAACAAAACGGCCTATTAATCCACCAACCAAAACAGGCAACATGGTTATGATTAATCCATAGAGCACCCAATACAACCCCGATTGGGTTGCAACAGTTTCCACAAAATCTTTACCTGTTCCCAAACCAACACAAGCCAAAAAAATGCAAAGTCCCAATTCCCTAACCATCAAGTTGGCGCTAATTGTATTGTAAGTGACCAAATTATATTTAGGGCCAAAATACCCTATAAGAATTGCAATTATTAAAGGTCCACCTGTTAATCCTAATCGTAAACTTTCAGAAATACCCGGTAGTGAAAATGGAATATTAGCAAGAATACAACCCAAAACAATTCCAAGAAAAATGGGAATAAGGTTAGGTACATTAAGACGACGCATAGAATTACCAAGAACTTTCTCTGTATGGGATATCGCCAATTCAGAACCGACAACAGTAACTCTATCCCCCATCTGTAATTTTAATTGAGGCGTTGCAACCAAATCTACGCCCGACCGGTTTACGCGCGTTATATTGGCGCCAAAAGAACTACGTATTTTCAGCTGCTCTATTGATTTACCGTTAATGCTATCTTTAGTAATAAGTATACGGCGAGTAATTAATTCATTGCTAAACTGATTCCAATCCATTTCCACCGGTGTTCCCAAAAGGGCACATATCGGATCCTGGTCAGAAGGGTGAGCAACTATCAAAACTACATCACCCATACTTAGCTGGGTCTTCCCTCTTACAACTTCATGATGGTTATCGCTATTAGGTCTACATATTTGAGATATCATAAAATCACGTTTTAGAACATCTCTTATTTGTTTAACTGTACAACCCGATATCATTTTATTACTAATCTTTACAGAGAATGTATTCAAGGTTACATCCTCTAACAGGCCTCTTCCCCGAACAGCAGCTTTATCTTCTTGCTTTTTGTTTATTTGAAGTAAATATCTTAATATCAAAAAAGAAAAGATAACACCTAAAACACCCATTGGATAAGTAACTGCATACCCTGTTGCTATTGTAGGGGCATCAATATGCCGTAAATCGCTATATGCCTGTTGTGCAGCACCCAGTCCAGGAGTATTTGTTACCGAGCCTGACAATATACCAGCTATTGTTGTAATTGGAGTATCTGTAAACGTATAAACTATTAAGGCTGTTGCGGCACCCAATAGTACAACTATGGCGACCAAGAGATTTAATTTTCGTCCACCATTTCTAAAAGAAGAAAAAAAGCCTGGACCAACTTCCAAACCTATTGAATATACAAATAAAATCAATCCAAATTCTTTTAGAAAGTGTAATAGATGTTCGTCTAAACTAAAACAGAAATGGCCAAAAATCAAACCCGCAAACAGTATCCACGCCAAACCTAACGAAACGCCCTTTACATGTAACTTACCAAGACACAATCCTATTGTTATCACCAATGACAGTATCATTACTGAATGGGCAACACCACCGCCCCACAATTCGGGAAAACCACAAAAAAGATTTTTTAATATTTCCATACACCTTATTTATTTTAAATGCGCTGCAAAGGTATTGGTTTTTACGAACGACATAAAACGTTTGTTTGTGATAAACGTAATAACAGCCATAGGCAATTTCTTTAAACAAAACCAATATGCCTACTTTTTTCATAAAAAAGCTTCTTATCTGTGTGTTTCCAACAAAAGTAAATTAGCAATAATTGTTCAATGTCAAATAGAAAATCTAATAAAACAAATGATTATCTATTTTTTTTTGGTAACTTTGCTAAAAATTATATACATTCAACATATTAAAGTTTAAACGTTATGCTTACATTAAAGCTAATCAGCGAAGAGACAGAGCGTGTTATCAAGGGTCTTGAAAAGAAACACTTTGAAGGAGCTCGCGAAGCCGTAGAAAAAGTGTTAGAATATGACAAGTTACGTCGCGAATCCCAACAGAAACTTGACGCAAACAAACAACAGCAGAACTTATTGTCCAAGCAAATTGGCGCATTGATGAAAGAGGGGAAAAAAGAAGAAGCTTGTTCCATTAAAGAAAAGGTAGCCGAACTAAAATCCTCAGATAAAGCAATCGAGGAAATTATGGAGAAAGCGCAACAAGATATGACTTCTGTTCTTCTTACAATTCCAAATATTCCCAATGAGAATGTACCGGAAGGAAAAGATGCCAATGATAATGTTGTCGTTAGAGAAGGTGGGATTAAGCCAAACCTTCCAGAAGATGCACTTTGCCACTGGGATTTGCTTAAGAAATATAATCTTGTAGATTTTGATTTAGGAGTTAAAATAACGGGTGCCGGCTTTCCTGTTTATGTTGGAAAAATGGCGCGCTTTCAACGGGCTTTAGAGGCATTTTTCTTGGAAGAGGCTCGCAAAAGCGGTTATTTAGAAATCCAACCTCCTTACGTGGTTAATCAAGCATCAGGACTTGGAACAGGACAACTTCCTGACAAAGAAGGACAAATGTACCATGCAAATCTTGATGACCTATATCTAATACCAACCGCAGAAGTTCCCGTTACAAACATATTTAGAGATGTCATTCTTGACGAAAAGGACCTCCCTATTAAAAGATGTGCATATTCAGCATGTTTTCGGCGTGAAGCTGGGTCTTACGGAAAAGATGTACGTGGTCTTAACCGTTTGCATCAATTCGACAAAGTTGAAATTGTTAGAATAGACACTCCACAACATTCCTATGAGTCGCTCAAGGAAATGTTAACCCATGTAGAAGGACTTCTTCAGAAATTAGAGTTGCCATATCACATATTAAGGCTTTGTGGAGGAGACATGAGTTTTACTTCTTCTATTTGTTATGACTTTGAAACTTGGAGTGCAGCCCAAAAGCGTTGGTTAGAGGTTAGCTCTGTTTCTAACTTTGAAAGCTATCAAGCAAACCGCTTGCATTGTCGCTATCGCCATGCAGAAGACAAAAAAATTGAACTGTGCCACACTCTAAATGGTTCAGCACTCGCACTCCCCCGAATAGTTGCTACCATTATTGAAAACAACCAAACCCCAGAAGGAATACGAGTTCCAAAAGTACTTGTGCCCTATTGTGGATTCGAGATGCTTGACGACAAAAATTTTTAAGACATCAAAGAAAGCATTAAGTGAATGGCTTAATGCTTTCTTCTTTTAAAGCCTGTTATTCCTTATTCTACCCTATTACTATCACAATTCTACTAATCATAGAGAACATGAACAAGATTATCAACAAAACACAATTTTCAGAAAAAGTTTTCTGCTTGGAAGTAGAGGCTCCTTTAATCGCAAAAAGTTGTCGCCCAGGAAATTTTATAATAATTCGCGTAGACACAAATAGTGAGCGCGTACCTTACACGATCGCAAAATCTGATGCAGAAAAAGGCACACTCACACTTGTGATACAAGAGGTTGGTCTATCCTCTATAAAACTCTGTTCTTTGAATGTTGGAGACTCAATTCTTGACATTGTTGGCCCTTTAGGCACTCCATCACACATAGAAAACTACGGAACTGTGATATGCGCTGGTGGAGGTATTGGGATTGCGGCCATACTTCCCATTCTTACCGCTTTGAAACAAGCGGGAAACAAAGTTATTTCTATTCTTGCCGGCCGTACAAAAGAACTTGTTATAATGATAGATGATGTCAGAAAATACTCTGACGAAGTGGTCATCATGACCGATGATGGGTCTTTAGGTGAGAAGGGCGTTATTACGCTTGGAATGGAACAAATTATAGAACAAGAGCACATTGACCACATTCTTGCCATTGGGCCTCCAATTATGATGAAATTTTGCTCTCTTACAGCAAAAAAGCATAACATTCCAAACACAGTTTCTCTAAATACCATCATGGTGGATGGCACAGGAATGTGTGGAGCATGCAGATTAACAATTGGAGGAAAAACAAAATTTGTTTGCATTGATGGCCCTGAATTTAATGGTGACCTTGTTGATTGGGATGAAATGTTCAAAAGAATGGCAACCTTTAAAGATGTCGAGCGAAACGAAATGGAACATTTTGACGAGCACATCTCCACTAAGTATGCGACAATTCATTCTTGCTCAACTACGGTTACTACCAATAATCATAAATTTGAATTACTTCCTGACACTACTACAAGTCTAACAGACAGAAACGCAGAATGGAGAGTCGCTCTAAGAAAAGAACATAAGCCTAAAGAGCGAAGAGCCATAGAACGCACAAAAATGCCAGAGTTATCGCCTGAATATCGAATAACGACCAGAACAGAAGAAGTAAACAAAGGATTGACAGAACCTATGGCTCTTCTTGAAGCACAAAGATGTTTAGACTGTGCAAATCCTTCTTGTGTTGAAGGATGCCCAGTAAACATAAACATTCCTTCATTCATAAAGAATATTGAACGAGGTGATTATTTTTCAGCTGCAAAAGTTTTAAAACAAACTTCAGCTTTACCAGCAGTATGTGGGCGTGTATGTCCACAAGAAAAACAATGTGAGAGCCGTTGTATCCATTTAAAGATGAAGGAACCGGCTGTTGCCATCGGATACTTAGAGCGCTTTGCTGCAGACTATGAACGAGAACATGGCAGTAACACACCAATTTCAACAATACAAAAAAATAACCTGAAAATAGCCGTTGTCGGATCTGGCCCTTCTGGTTTAAGTTTCGCTGGATGTATGGCTCAACAAGGATTTGACGTTTATGTATTTGAAGCTTTACATGAAATTGGTGGGGTCTTAAAATATGGTATACCGGAATTTAGATTGCCCAATAAAATTGTTGATGCAGAAATAAGAAACTTACAAATTCTTGGTGTACATTTTCAAAAAGATTGTATCGTTGGAAAAACCATTAGTGTAGACGAATTGGAACAAAAAGGATTTAAAGGAATCTTTATCGGATCTGGAGCGGGATTACCTAATTTCATGGGAATTCCAGGAGAAAACCTCATAAATGTTATGAGCTCCAACGAATATCTGACACGCATCAATTTAATGGATGCCGCAGACCCCAAAACGGATACACCTATAAATATTGGTAAACATGTTCTTGTTGTCGGTGGGGGTAATACCGCTATGGATTCCTGCCGAACAGCGCGTCGCTTAGGTGCTGATGTAACAATCGTATATAGAAGAAGTGAAGTTGAAATGCCAGCAAGGGCTGAAGAAATTAAACATGCCAAAGAAGAAGGTATACATTTTCTCACTCTTCACAATCCCCAAAAGTATCTCGCCGATGAGCAAGGAAAGGTTTGCGGCGCCATACTTGATGTTATGCAGTTGGGAGAACCAGATGAAAGTGGTAGAAGGCGTCCGGAAAGTACAGGAAAGACTGTAAATATAAAATGCGATCAAGTTATAGTTGCCGTTGGGGTTAGCCCTAATCCTCTTGTCCCCAAATCTATAAAAAATCTTACTCTTGGACGTAAAGATACTATTGTCGTAAATGACAAAATGGAATCGAGTCATCCAATGATATATGCTGGAGGAGATATTGTTAGAGGTGGGGCTACCGTGATTCTTGCTATGGGAGATGGCAGAAAAGCTGCACAAAATATGGCTAAACGCATATTGGGTGAAGATATGAATTCTTCATGCAATTAATATTCTATAAATGTTTTTGCGGCTATTAATGGGTAAAGATACAGAAAATACTTTACATCCTATTTGTCGCAAAAACATTTACCAATTGCTTTATTATGAATTCTCTAAGAAATTATCTGTGAAAAATTTTGCAGATATAGATAATTGTTGTACCTTTGCATCGTTCTTAAAGGAAACACTCATTCGGGGTGTAGCGCAGCCCGGTAGCGCTCCTGGTTTGGGACCAGGTGGTCGCAGGTTCGAATCCTGTCGCCCCGACTTTTTTAATGTAAATCTCTTTATATGAAATTCATATAAAGAGATTTTTTTATTTGAGACAATTACTTGAAACTTCTTAGCTTATATTTATACTCTATTTTTTTCAATACAATTAAGTAAAGTGATTTTTTTGTGAACTAACAATATTTATCCTTTTAAATAAAAGACTATCACTATTTCAAAAGGTAAGACTTAAAAGGTATTTTATGGCAATTAAATGCTCATAAAATAGCGTCCACAACTATAACAAAAAAGGAGGAAAGTAGATCTTTCCTCCTTTTGTTTGGTTATAATATTATTATTTACCTTTACTTTATAAGGCCTTCATTAACAAAAATCTGCTTTAAGGCCACTACTCCACGTTCAACTTGCTCTTTAGTGTGTGTCGCCATCAAGGCAAAACGAACCAATGTATCCTGTGGAGCACAAGCTGGAGGTATAACAGGGTTAATAAATACACCTGCCTCATACGCTTTCTTTGTAACTATAAATGTTTTGTCAATATCGCGTACATAAAGAGGTATAATTGGACTTTCTGTTTCTCCTATTTCAAAACCTTCCTCACGAAAACGTTGCAATGCATAGTTGGTTACATCCCATAAGTGCTCAATACGTTGTGGTTCCTCCTGAATAATATGAAGCGCTTCCAAAGCTGCTGCTGTAGCAGCCGGAGTATTACTTGCACTAAATATATAAGTTCTGCAATTATGACGAATGAAATTAATGGTATCTTTATCTCCCGCTATAAAGCCACCAATAGAAGCTAAACTTTTAGAGAACGTTCCCATTATCAAGTCAACTTCGTCTGTCAATCCAAAATGGTCACAGACTCCACGACCTTGTTTTCCAAAAACGCCCAAGCCATGAGCCTCATCTACCATAATAGAGCAATTGTATTTATGCTTTAGCTTGACAATTTCAGGCAAGTTAGCTAAATCGCCTTCCATTGAAAAGACACCATCTACAACTATCAATTTAATGGCATCATGTGGTAATTTTTGAAGCACACGCTCCAAATCTTCCATATCGTTATGCTTATAATGCAGTTGTGTTGCAAAAGAAAGTCGGCGTCCATCTACAATGCTTGCATGATCACGATCGTCACAAATGATGTAATCACCACGACCTACCACCACTGCAATAACACCAGCATTAACAGAAAAGCCTGTAGAAAAACACAAAGCTTCGTCTTTATGTTCAAATTCCGCAAGTTCTTTTTCCAATTGCACATGCAAATCAAGCGTACCATTTAGAAATCGACTGCCGGCACAACCAGACCCATACTTGTCCAAGGCCTCTTTAGCGGCTTCAATAACACGCGGATCATTTGGTAATCCCGTATAGGCATTCGACCCAAACATAAGAATCTTGTTGCCATTAATGTCTGTAACCTCAGTACCCTGCTTACTTGTTATTTCTCTAAAATAGGGGTACACACCAGCCTTCATGTATTTTTGCGGCTCCCGATAATTCTTGTATTTTTCTTGTAATTGTCCCATATATAATAGGTGTAGTCCACGACTACAATTTTGATTAGGCTGCAAAGTTACAAAAACTTAAACAAATATTCGTCTGTTTAAAAAAAGAATTATCAGTTTTTGCGTTTTTTCATTTGAATGTAGTATTATTTGTTCTTTAATTTGTATTTTTGCAAACCACTAAGTAGATAATGATATGCCCAAGAAAATCGCATTTATCTTAAATCCCATTTCCGGAAATGTCAGAAAGTCTAAAATACCTGAACTTATTGATAAACATTTAGATAAAGCACATTTCTCTTACTCTGTTTTTGAAACACAGTATGCGGGCCATGCTACTTTGTTAGCAGAGAATGCCGCTAAATCTGGCTTTGACATAGTAGTGGCGGTTGGTGGCGATGGAACCGTTAACGAAGTTGGAAGAGCTCTTATACACACAAACACAGCTTTGGGAATACTTCCTTGTGGTTCTGGCAACGGATTGGCCCGTCACTTGCTTCTTCCCATGAATTTGGAAAAAGCATTAGAGGTTATCAACCAAGCATCTATCAACACCCTCGATTATGGATTAATTAATAACATCCCTTTCTTTTGCACTTGTGGAATGGGGTTTGATGCATTTATAAGCATGAAATTTGCAGAAGCTGGGAAAAGAGGCTTTACAACATATGCCGAGAATGTATTGAAAGAAGGCTTAAAATACAAACCTGAGACCTATGAAATTGAAGATGAATCCGGCGCCAGACATTACAAGGCTTTTTTGGTATCTATAGCCAATGCTTCACAATATGGCAACAATGCCTTTATTGCGCCCCAAGCTTCTATGAGCGATGGCTTGTTGGACGTAATCATTATGGAGCCTTTTGATGTTATAGATGCCCCACAGGTCGTCATCGAAATGTTCAACAAGACGCTTGACAAAAGCACGAAAATAAAAACATTTAAGGCCCAACACATTCACATACACAGAAAGGAACCAGGATTGATACACTTTGACGGAGACCCAATAATGTGTGATGCCGATTTGGATGTTCGAATAGAGAGCAAAGGAATAAAAGTCGTTATAAATCCATGGGCTGACAAAAGTCAACGTCAACCAAACTTTGTTCAAACCGCCTTTTCTGAATTCTTCTATAATATAGACCTCATACGCACCGACCTCATACGCCAAGGGAAAAAACTACAAGCATTGAATCGTACCATCATCAAAAAACTCAACATTTAAATTAATGGGTGGTTTTCAATTTAAACAATTTAGGATTGAACAGGATTTATGTGGGATGAAAGTAGGAACTGATGGGGTTCTACTGGGAGCTTGGGCAAAAGGAGGCAGACATATTCTTGACATAGGAACCGGAACAGGTCTTATTGCTTTGATGATGGCACAACGGTTTCGTTCTTCCACAATTGAAGCTATAGACATAGAAGAAAATGCAGTCAAACAAGCGCAAGACAATATTGAAAGAAGTCCTTTCTCCCAACAAATTAAGGTTTTCCATACTTCTATTCAGCAATTCAATAGCAAAGCTATAAACTACGATGCAATAGTTTGCAATCCCCCATTTTTCGAAAATTCATTGTCCTGCAATAATCACCAAAGAACATTGGCACGTCACACCAATAGCCTTTCGTTTAACGAACTCATTTCTTGCTGTATTAAACTTCTGACGTCCAATGGTGTACTAAGCATCATACTCCCTACAACTACAAGAAATAGTTTTGAAACGGAAGCCTTACTTCAAGGTTTATACAAAACAGAAGAGCTTTTTGTAAAAACATCCATAAAGAAAGCCCCAAAACGAGTTTTGATGCAGTTTTCCAAACAAATGACAAGTCCAGTAAAAACATCTACCCAACTCTTAATAAATTCACAAGGAGAACGCTCCCTTTGGTACAATGAGTTAACTCAAGATTTCTATTTGTAACTTTCAAATATCCAATTTTTAGATAGTTAGAAGAAGTTAAAGGCTCTTCAATCCCGTATATTTCTTAGATTTTTCGTAAATTTGCAGGCTCATAACGAACGTTACATGAAGAAAAAACAAAATATTCAAATGATTGCCGACTACAACGGCGACCTATCGACACTTTTAAACACAACAGTAGAGGGAGAAATTCCTATTTTGGCGACACGCAATTTGGTCTTGTTTCCCGGCATTATGAATCCTATTCTCGTTGGGAGAAAGGCAAGTCTTTCTTTGTTGAAACTTGCCGAAAAGAACGAGAATATGATATTTGCCGTCTTTAGTCAAAAAGAAGAGAATATTGATTATCCTGAGGAAAAAGACCTGTTAAAGGACGGTGTATACGCAAAAGTCCTTAAAATCATTGATATGCCCGATTCGGCTTCCACAAAAACAGCCATCATTCAATCTCTCGGCCGTTGTTCTTTGGAAACCATAACAAAGACAAAACCCTATTTGCAAGGATTTGCAAGTAGGGTCGAAGAAATCCTACCCGAAGATAACGACTTTGAATGGAGCGTTGCTTTGGATGCTCTTCGTGCAACTGTTGCTGAATACATAAAACAAAATGACGAAATTCCTAACGAAGTCCAATTTGCTATAAACAACATCAATAATGGTGTAATTCTCGTCAACTATGTTTGTACCAACCTCATCCAGTCGTTCGAAGACAAGGCCCAACTGCTTAAAGAGCTCGATATTAAAAAGCGCTTGTTCCTCTTGCTTCGATTCATTCGACGCGAATTAGAACTATTACAGATTCGACAAAACATCAGAATGAAGACTCGTTCTGATTTGGACGAGCAGCAACGTGAATATTTCCTTCACCAACAAATCAAAAACATCAAGGAAGAACTAGGCGATGAAGAAAGCAATCCCGAGCGAAGCGAACTACAAAAGCTGGCTAAGGACAAGAAATGGAGCAAAGAAATTGGCAAGAGTTTTGAGAAAGAACTTAACAAACTCGACTCCTTAAATCCACAGAGCCCTGAATATAGCGTACAACTCAACTACTTGCAAACTGTAGCCAATCTTCCCTGGAACGAATATACCACAGACGATTTAAGTCTAAAACGTGCCAAGAGAATACTCGACCAAGACCATTATGGTATGGAAAAAGTAAAAGAACGTATTCTCGAATACATGGCTGTGTTGCAACTGCGTGGTGATCTCAAATCGCCTATTCTGTGTCTTTATGGGCCTCCTGGTGTAGGTAAAACCTCATTGGGAAAAAGTATTGCCAAAGCCATGAAGCGAAATTATGTCCGCGTTTCTTTAGGAGGTCTTCATGACGAAGCTGAAATACGCGGTCATAGGCGTACTTACATTGGGGCTATGCCAGGCCGTATCATCAAAAGTATTCAAAAAGCAAAGTCTTCCAATCCTGTTTTCATTCTCGATGAGATTGACAAAGTTACACAAAACACCGTTAACGGTGATCCTTCGTCTGCATTGTTGGAGGTTCTTGACCCTGAACAAAATAATGCTTTTCATGATAATTATCTCGACTTGGACTATGATTTGTCGAAGGTATTGTTCATCGCTACGGCCAATGACCTCAACACTATTCCCCGTCCACTACTTGACCGTATGGAAATAATAGAAGTTGGTGGCTATATCACAGAAGAAAAAATTGAGATAGCAAAGCGTCATCTCGTTCCACGCGAAATCAAAAACACAGGATTGGACGCTATTGAAACACCTATTAAATTTACAAAGCCGGCTTTAGAACGCATTATTGAAAACTATACCAGAGAAAGTGGTGTAAGACAATTGGAAAAGCAAATCAACAAAGCCCTACGGAAAATAGCTTACCACAAAGCGATGGAAGACCAATTGGATATTTACACTATCACTCCCAACAATCTTGAAGATCTGTTAGGGAAACCACCTTTCTATCGTGACATCTATCAAGGCAACAATTATGCCGGTGTGGTGACAGGGTTAGCTTGGACAAGTGTTGGTGGAGAAATCTTGTTTATCGAGACTTCACTTTCCAAAGGAAAAGCAGGAAAACTAACTCTTACCGGCAATTTGGGCGACGTCATGAAAGAAAGTGCCGTTATTGCTTTGGAATATGTAAAAGCTCATGCAGATGCTTTGGGAATAGATTCTAACATCTTCAACAACTGGAATATACACATCCATGTTCCGGAAGGTGCAACCCCAAAAGATGGACCTTCAGCGGGTATAACCATCGCCACATCCATTGCTTCTGCTATCACCCAACGAAAGGTACGCAAAAACACCGCTATGACAGGTGAAATAACCCTACGTGGAAAAGTGTTGCCCGTAGGAGGTATTAAAGAAAAAATTCTTGCAGCCAAGCGAGCCGGCATCACCGACATCGTTATGTGTTGTGAGAACGAAAAGGACATTATTGAGATTCCCGAAAAATATCGCAAAGGAGTTACATTCCATTATGTTGAGAATGTTCAAGACGTATGGAATTTTGCATTAACCGATGAGATGGTAGACCACCCTATCGATTTTACAATTAACGAAGAATCCTCAAACGATAAAAAAGAAGAATAAATGACATTTGAGTTGCAACACACCGATAACGCTTCAGATGCACGTACAGGAGTCATCAAGACGGCTCATGGAGAAATACGCACCCCCATTTTCATGCCTGTAGGTACCTGTGGTTCGGTTAAAGGTGTTCATTTTTCAGAACTTCGAGAACAAGTAAATGCCCAAATCATCTTAGGCAATACCTACCACCTATATTTACGGCCTGGCCTGGAAGTTCTTCGAAAGGCCGGTGGATTACATGGCTTCAATGGTTGGGAGCGTCCTATTCTGACTGATTCAGGAGGATTTCAGGTATTCTCTTTGACCGGCATCCGAAAGTTAAGCGAGCAAGGTTGTGAGTTTCGTAGCCACATCGACGGGTCCAAACATTTCTTCACTCCCGAAAACGTAATGGACACTGAGCGCATTATCGGTGCTGACATCATGATGGCATTAGACGAGTGTCCTCCGGGGAAAAGCGATTATGAATATGCAAAAAAGAGTCTGGCAATGACACAACGGTGGCTAGACCGTTGTCTAAAACGCTTCAACGAGACAGAGCCTCTATATGGTTATCAACAGTCTCTTTTCCCTATTGTACAAGGATGTACCTATAAAAACCTGCGGCGTGAGGCAGCTAAGTTTGTTGCAGACAAAGGTGCAGACGGAAATGCAATCGGAGGATTGGCCGTTGGCGAACCAACTGAAGTGATGTACGAAATGATAGAGGTTGTAAATGAAATATTGCCAAAAGACAAGCCCCGCTATCTCATGGGCGTTGGAACCCCCCAAAACATCCTTGAAGCCATAGAACGTGGAGTGGATATGTTCGATTGTGTCATGCCAACTCGCAACGGGCGTAATGCCATGTTGTTTACCTACGAAGGTACGATGAACATGAAAAACAAGAAGTGGGAGATGGACTTTTCTCCCATAGACCCCAATGGTTGTGATGTTGACAGAGTATATTCAAAAGCCTACCTACACCATTTGTTCAAAGCTCAGGAGCTTTTGGCCATGCAGATTGCCTCCATTCATAATCTTTCTTTTTATTTACGCTTGGTTACTGATGCACGGCAACATATTGAGAACGGTGATTTCGTTCAGTGGAAAAACTCTATTATAGGGCAGTTAGGCCAAAGAGTTTAATATCAGCAATAATGGATTACGGGAAGAAAAAACGATTGATAAAGATACTTAGCACCATTCGATATACGAAAAAATTATTGAATAGTGTGATTACCTTATACTTATGGCTGAAACGAGCCATAAAAAAGGTTCCTATACATCGGTGCCTTTCTATTCTTGATTGGTATATCATCAAGAAATTCATCGGAACTTACATCTTTTCAATTATACTTATTATAAGTATAGCTATCGTTTTTGACTTTAACGAAAACTTGTCGAAGTTTACACAATATCATGCTCCATGGCGGGCTATTGTGTTCGACTATTATGCCAATTTCATACCCTACTATTCCAATCTTTTCAGCCCTCTCTTCGTTTTTATCGCAGTTATATTCTTTACCTCCAAGTTAGCAGGCAATTCAGAAATAATTGCCATGATGGCGGCAGGAGTTTCTTTTCGGCGCTTAATGCGGCCGTACATGATTTCCTGCGTACTGATTGCCCTCACGACATTCTATCTTAACAGTTTTGTGATACCACACGGCACCGTCATCCGCCAAAACTTTGAAACGCTTTATCGCAATTCTAAAAAGAATACAGCTGCCGAGAATGTCCAGTTGATGGTGGCACCAAACACAACAGCCTACATTCAGCATTACGACAACCAAACCAAACGTGGCTATGGATTTCATCTTGACAAATTTGAGAACAAAAAATTGGTAAGTACGCTGACAGCCCCTGAAATCCAATATGATACTATAAGCGATTCAAAGTTTCACTGGAAGGCGATCAATTGGAAAATCCGTAAGTTGTCTGGTCTTAAAGAACACATCACAAGTGGAACTCAATGTGATACCACCATCATGATGGAACCGACGGATTTGGTCTATTCCAAAGGCCAACAAGAAACATTTACGAGTCCCGAACTTTTGGACTACATTTCCAAGCAAACCTCACGTGGGGCAAGCAATGTGGCCCAATATGAAGTAGAGTTCCACAAAAGAATTGCCATGTCGTTTTCTTCGTTTATCCTAACTACCATCGGATTGTCTCTTTCTTCACGCAAACGAAAAGGTGGAATGGGGCTTTATCTGGGCATTGGTCTGGCTCTAAGTTTTGGATACATCATGCTTCAAACTGTAAGTTCGACGTTTGCCATCAACGCCAACACCCCAGCCGTCTTGGCGGCATGGATTCCTAATTTTATCTTTGCAGCTATTGCATATTATTGTTATCGGAAAGCACCAAGATAAAAGGGGCTATTCTTCCGATGCATCAACGAATGTCTCATTGACTTTACAATTATTTTAAAATGTATTTTGAAGATTTAGATTTGAATGACAATGTGCTTGACGCACTTTATGATATGCATTTTGACGAATGTACACCCATTCAAGAAAAATGCATTCCGGAGATTTTAAACGGTCACGATGTTCTTGGTGTGGCCCAAACAGGTACAGGAAAAACGGCTGCCTATCTGTTGCCCATTTTGTCAAAACTGGCTGACGGTGGTTTCCCCGAAGACTCCATCAACTGTCTTATTATGTCACCTACGCGCGAGCTTGCCCAACAGATTGACGAAGCCATGCAGGGCTTTTCCTACTACTTGCAAGGTGTAAGCAGCGTTGCTGTATACGGAGGCAACGACGGCAACCGCTATGAGCAAGAACTTAAAAGCCTTTCTCTTGGGGCGGACGTTGTCATTGCGACCCCCGGTCGTTTCATCTCCCATATTTCATTGGGAAATGTAGATTTGTCAAAGGTTTCTTTCTTTATTCTTGATGAGGCCGACCGTATGTTGGATATGGGATTTTCGGACGACATTCTTTCTATAGCCAAAAAATTGCCCTCAAGTTGTCAGACCATTATGTTCTCGGCAACAATGCCAAAAAAGATAGAAGAATTGGCCAAAACATTACTAAAGAATCCAGTAGAAGTGAAACTTGCCGTTAGCAAACCTGCCGAAAAAATCCACCAAATGGCGTATGTTTGTTATGAAGAGCAAAAACTCGACATCATCCGTGACATCTTTAAGGCAGGTCAACTCAAACGGGTAATCATCTTCTCTGGGTCTAAACAGAAAGTTAAGCAAATCACCCTATCGTTACAACGCAAACATATCAACTGTGACCAAATGCATTCCGACCTTGAACAGTCACAACGAGATGAAGTCATGTTTAAGTTTAAGAGTGGCCAAATAGATGTTTTGGTTGCCACCGACATTGTTTCAAGGGGAATAGACATTGATGACATCACAATGGTCATCAACTATGATGTACCACGGGATGTTGAAGACTATGTACACCGCATAGGGCGTACAGCACGTGCCGACCGCGACGGAGAAGCTATCACCTTGGTCAATCAAGACGACATCTACTATTTTCAACAGATAGAAAAGTTTCTTGAAAAGGAAATAGAAAAGATGCCTCTTCCCGAAGGATGTGGGGAAGGACCAGAATATAAATCGGCAGGAAAACCAAAACGTGGGAGTTCAGCAAAAAACAGGCGCAAAAGAGACCGCGACCAGCAATCGCACAAGGACAAGAAACGGCGCAACAAGGCAGCTACAAGAAGACCACAACAAAAGCAGGAGCAACAGGAGCAAAAAGAAAAACAGGCAGGAACTCCAGAAAGCATCAAACCGGTTGGCACCAACTCTGCCCAAAAGCCTAAAGACACAAAGCGCAACAACCGCCCAATAAAGCCTCGTCAGGCTACACAAAATGAAGAAAGAAAAAACACCTCAAAAAAAGAAAAGACACCTCAAAAAAAATCTGAAAGGGGGAATAACCCAAAGGGTAAGGGCAGAAAACAGCGACCCAAAACACCAACAAGCCCAAGAAAAGAAGAACAACGCACCACAAAATATGCCATTAGGGATGAAATCAAAACCCCTAAAAAAAGCGAAAATAGCATAAAAAGATTTTTCAAGAAAATCTTTGGCAAATAGTTTTGTTTTGACAATATCATTGTTCTAACCAAACTGGTTTCTTTTTGCTCACCCACCATTTGTAGCATAAGCAAAGAGAAACCAGTTGTATTTATAACTTCCTTATTTCTATTACTTTTACAAAAATATTGTCAGATTGTTTGTTTTTTAGCAAAAAATAAATAACTTTGCAAAGTCATTACGACAATTATAGCAAACTAACAACTTGTAAAAGAAATAACAAATATGAAAGCAAAAGAAGTAGTAGAGAAGCTAAATCAACGTTTCCCACATGAACCTGAGTATATTCAGGCTGTCTCTCAAGTGCTTGAGACTATTGAAGAAGAATACAACAAACACCCAGAATTCGACAGAGCCAACTTGATTGAACGTCTTTGTGTACCAGACAGGATTATAAAGTTTCGTGTAAATTGGGTTGACGACAAGGGAAATGTACAGACCAATATGGGCTATCGAGTTCAGCACAACAATGCCATAGGCCCATACAAAGGAGGACTTCGCTACCATGCTTCCGTGAACGAATCCATCCTTAAGTTTCTTGCCTTCGAACAAACATTCAAAAATTCGCTCACTACTCTGCCAATGGGTGGAGCAAAAGGAGGTTCAGACTTTTCACCACGAGGAAAAAGCAATGCCGAGGTGATGCGTTTTTGCCAAGCTTTTATGACCGAACTTTACCGTTATATAGGACCAGACGAGGACGTACCAGCAGGTGATATAGGCGTCGGCGGTCGTGAAGTGGGCTATCTTTTTGGACAATACAAGAAGTTAACCCATCAGTTTGTGGGTGTACTTACTGGAAAAGGACAAGAATTTGGCGGTTCGCTTATTCGCCCTGAAGCCACAGGCTATGGAAATGTCTATTTCCTTGAGAATATGCTGAAAACTCGCAATATCGACCTCAAAGGGAAACGCGTGCTTGTCAGTGGTGCAGGAAACGTTGCACAATATACCATCGAAAAACTTCTTCAATTGGGAGCCATACCTGTTAGTTGTTCGGACTCTGACGGCTACGTCTACGACCCTGACGGCATAACAATGGAAAAACTTGATTACATCAAAGAGCTGAAGAACATCGAGCGTGGACGCATCAAGGAATATGCTGAGAAATATGGAGTAAAATACGTTGCAGGAGCGAAACCCTGGTTTGAAAAAGCTGACATTGCAACTCCGTGTGCAACACAAAACGAAATTAACGGAGAAGCAGCACAAGCCTTGATAAACAATGGCGTAATAGCAGTAAGTGAAGGTGCCAACATGCCTTCCACTCCGGAAGCAGTAAAAATCTTCCAGGATGCCAAAATTCTATATTGCCCAGGAAAAGCTTCCAATGCCGGTGGTGTAGCTGTATCGGGATTGGAAATGACCCAAAACTCTGAGCGCCTTAAATGGAGCCGTGAAGAAGTTGACGCCAAATTACACACCATTATGAATGACATTCACGACAATTGTGTAAAATACGGCACACAGGCTGATGGTTACATCAACTATGTTAAAGGAGCTAATGTGGCTGGATTCCTCAAAGTTGCAAAAGCCATCATGGCTCAAGGCATCGTTTAAACAAGCTGAAAATTTCTTACATATCATTCCAACAAAGGGGAGGTTGATTGTTCAACTTCCCCTATTTGTTTTTCAAGAAAGGGCACATAAACAAATCAAACCCTACGTATTACGTTTCAAAACCCTACATATTAGGAAACAAAACCGGCTGTTTTAGACGCTTAAACGGCCGGTTTTGTTATACGTTAGATTTTAAATTAAACAAATTTACTATATGTTATTGACCGAAAGACGGTTATGTCATAAGTATTAAACTTACACAATAAGATAAAAAACACACATCACACAACTCTACATCTAAGACTATGGAACACATTAATTCAGAAACATCTCCACGCATTTGTAGAACGAAAAATTCTTACATACTGATTATCCAAGCGTTGTTTTTAGTTTTTCTGAAGGCAAACAATCGATAGATTCAACAAAATATCTTACCTTTGCAATAACAACTAATTCAAAACAAACATGATACTTATAGCTGACAGTGGAAGCACAAAAACCGATTGGGTTCTATTATCAAACGGAGCTATTGTAAAAGCAGTAAGAACCCAAGGAATAAACCCTATTCATCAAACTCCCTCCATTGTTCAGCAAACTGTTAAAGAAGAACTCCTACCCTACTTGGATGCCGAATCCGTCTCGTCATTGTTCTTCTATGGAGCAGGTTGTACACCCACTAAAAGCGAGGAGATGTGCCACACGTTAAAGAGTTTTTTCGCCTCAGCTACCATCATAGAAGCCGAAAGCGACTTGCTGGGCGCTGCCAGAGCCCTTTGCGGAAGAAAAAAAGGTATAGCATGCATCCTTGGAACAGGTAGCAATTCTGGACTTTACGACGGGAAAAACATTGTCAGAAACATTCCACCATTAGGATACATTCTTGGCGACGAAGGCAGTGGAGCTGCCTTGGGACGCGCTTTCCTCAACGCCCTTTACAAAGAGGAATTACCAAAATCGGTTCTAACAAAGTTTCACACAGAGTTCCACCTTGACTACAATCAGGTGATTGAGCAAGTTTACAGAAAACCATTGGCCAACCGCTTCCTTGCCTCCATATCTCCGTTCATTTGTCAGCACAAAGACGAATGGCCTCAACTGAAAAGAATTGTAATAGACAATTTCCGGCTTTTCCTTAGAAAAAATGTTCAAAAATACGAATCTTCCTCCCCTATAAACGCCGTGGGAAGCGTTGCTTTTTATTTCAGCGACCTATTGAAAGAAGCCATCACAGAAGAGCATCTACTGCCAGGCAAGATTCTGCAAAAACCCATTCAGGGACTCATTGAGTACCATTCAAACCAAAAAAATTTGTAAGCTTGTTTAATATTTCGTATTTTTGCAATTATAAATCAAGAACAATGAATAAGAAGTTTTTTCTGCTCTTACTCTTATTAATAACATTTCTTTTGCCCTCAAAGGCTGTACTAAAAGAAGACTCTTTAAACAATTCTCTTTCCGTACTTCGTCATGAGCTCATTACCTATCACTACGAACAGGACGAGATGCTTAAAAATTCCAAACGAATGGGCGAAGAAGTCTTCTCGACCTTGCGTGACATTATGATGCGAAGTGGACAAAATAGCCTCATGCTCTACTCACAGAAGAACGATTACGTCTTCGACCTGACCTATGCCTGCCATGAAGCCATAGAGCAATATCAGGAGTTTCGCCGCAAAACCATCCCATTCAAGCAGTATATCAACAAGAGCAACCACGAGATAGCCCGTTACGACTCCTTGATAGACGCACTCTCGAAGATGCCTGTCATGATGCTCAACAAACGGGCGAAAATAGACAGGAACGTGTGCCTGACCCTTGCCACAAACATACGACGCATGTTAAAGGACAACAACGATGCGATGAAAGAGTATGTTACCTACTATGAAATGACAGAGCAGAGGCTCAAAAACCTTAACGACTACGCAGAAAAACGTTATCAAGACATACAGTTCAACATCTTCCAAAACGGAGGCGAGAATTACTTCTCCATTCTTCGGGAATTAAACTGGCACTTCATTCAGACCCGAATGACCTTTGCAGAGAAATATACCCCTCAACACATGGTAAAATCCCAATGGGATGTGAGATGGATTGTCTGGTTGTTCTTGGCCATACTCATCTATGGAATAGTGGCAATCTTTCTAAACTTTATCTTTATTCGCCTCATTTTAGTCCGACTGATTAGAAGAGGGGCTTTTCAAGACAACAACAAATCTTTAATTGCCAAACGGGGATGTATCGTCCTGGCAGGTTCTGTAGTGACTTTCGGACTGATTATGGGTCTTTTGAAAACTGGACTTATCGTAAATAGCAACTTTGTTACAATGGCAGCCGACTTGCTTTTGGAATACTCATGGCTACTTGCCGCCATCCTCATCTCTTTGCTTCTGAGAGTTGAAGGAGATAAAATCATAAGCTCGTTCCGTGTTTATGCCCCATTAATTACTGTCGGGTTTGTTGTCTTTGCCTTTCGTATTGTGCTTATACCGAGCGAATTGGTCAACATCTTCTTTCCGCCCATCCTGCTTATCTGTGCTCTCTGGCAAGCCAACGTTATAAAGCGCCACAACAAAAAGGTTCCAAAATACGACATGTATTTCACCTATTTGTCATTAATCGTGTTTATCCTGTCTACCATTATTGCATGGGTGGGCTACACCCTACTGGCAGTTCAGATTTTAATTTGGTGGATAATGATGCTGACATGCATCTTGTCATTGGCCTGCGTACACGACTGGATGGCTACATATCGCGAAAAACAACATTTGCGTGAGAAGCCTGTCAACAAAGCCTGGTTCTTCCGCTTTCTCTATTTTGTGGTTCTTCCGTCGTTATTTGTTTCTGCATTCATCGCTGCTATCTATTGGTCGGCAGGCGTATTCAACCTTAGCGATATGACATGGAAGTTGTTTACCACCAAATTCGTCAATACACATAATTTGAAAATAAGCATTTTTGCCATTGCACAAGTAACTATTTTATGGTTTGTATTCAATTACATCAACCACACGTTAAGAGACTTCATTCGCTTATATTTATCAAAGAAAGACCCGACAACAGCTGCCAGCCGTAGCGTGATGTTTATCAACGTCCAACAAGTTGTCGTTTGGGGAGCATGGTTGCTTATTGCACTGACCATATTCCATGTAAGCAACACTTGGCTTGTAGTTGTTTCTGGAGGACTTTCTACAGGTATTGGTTTTGCCATGAAAGACATATTGGAAAACATCTATTATGGCATTTCCCTCATGGCAGGTCGCATCAAGATTGGCGACTACATCATTTGCGATGGCATTCGTGGAAAAGTCAGCAACATCAGCTACACATCCACTATGCTTGAAGCTATCGATGGCTCTGTTATCACCTTCCAGAACTCACAACTTTTTACAAAGAATTACAAAAACATGACCAAAAACCATGGTTATGAATTGGATATTTTGGAAGTTGGTGTAGCCTATGGCAGCAACCTCCAAGAAGTGAAACGACTATTGACAGAAGCCATTTCCAAGTTGAAATGTGTTTACAAGAAACGTCCTGTAAAAGTTCTCGTCAAAAGTTTCGATGACAGTTGTATAACCCTCAAGGTTCTTGCGTGGGTGAATGTATTGACACAAAGCACCGATGACGGAACCATTATGGAATGTATCTACGATACACTCAACAAGAACCAGGTGGAAATTCCATTCCCACAACGTGAAATTACCATTAAGCAGATAACACAACCAGAAACAAATCAACAAACAACAAAATAGAACAAACACACCGATTTATGGACAATATACCAATATTTATAGCAGGACCATGTGTTATTGAGTCAAAGGAATTGCTTGACTGTGTTGCTCAAGAATTGACCCGGCTCAACAAGAAATACAACATCCAGATTATTTTCAAGTCCTCTTTTGACAAAGCCAACCGCACGTCCCTGCATTCCTTCCGTGGACCTGGGCTGGAAAAAGGATTGCAGATGCTACAAGACATCAAGGAAAAATATGGATTGAAAATCCTGACTGACATCCACGAAAGCTATCAAGCAAATATTGTAGGACAAGTGGTTGACATAATACAAATACCCGCTTTTCTATGCCGACAAACCGATTTGCTTGTTGCCGCAGCCAAAACAGGGAAAACCGTCAACATCAAAAAAGCCCAATTCCTTAGTGGACGGGATATGAAATATCCCGTTGAGAAAGCCAAGGAAAGTGGCGCAAAAGACATTTGGCTCACAGAACGCGGCAATAGCTTCGGGTATAACAACCTTGTGGTTGACTTTAGAAACATTCCCGACATGCTCGACATTACTCCAAGAGTGATTATGGATTGCACCCATAGCGTTCAACGTCCAAGCGCAGGCAATGGGAAAACCGTTGGAGATCGCCGTTTTGTTCCGGCCATGGCTATGGCTGCTAAAGCTTTTGGAGCAAACGGATATTTCTTTGAAGTTCATCCCGACCCAGACAAAGGACTCTCTGACGCTGCTAACATGTTAGAGCTTAGTAAGTTGGATAACGTCATTAAACAATTACTTTCCTAAAATATATAATTAGAACGGTCATGAGTAAAGTTAGAGAATACGCCATTCAATGCATCAAAGATGAAGCTGATGCCACATTAAGTCTAATCAACCAGTTAGACGAGAACTTCGATAAAGCCGTAGACATGATGTTCCACTGCAAAGGAAAAGTAATTGTTACTGGTGTTGGAAAAAGTGGAAACGTCGGAGCAAAAATCGCAGCTACTTTAGCCTCTACAGGCACCCCTGCATTCTTTATAAATCCCTTGGACGTTTATCACGGTGACTTGGGTGTAATGACCCCAGAAGATGTAGTTTTGGCATTAAGCAATAGCGGACAAACAGACGAGCTACTGCGCTTTATCCCGATGGTCCTGCACATGAACATTCCCATTATCGGCATCAGTGGCAACCCAAATTCCTTGCTCGCTAAATATTCCACAATACACATAAAGGTGAAAGTGGAAAAAGAAGCCTGCCCACTTAATCTTGCTCCTACAAGCAGCACAACTGCGGCTCTCGTAATGGGTGACGCCTTGGCAATAGCACTTATGCAAGTACGCAACTTCAAACCGCAAGACTTCGCACAGTTCCATCCTGGCGGAGAACTTGGAAAACGTCTGCTGACCACAGCTCAAGACGTAATGATAAGCGAGAACTTACCTATTATTCCACAAGACATGCATCTTGGAGAAGCCATAATAGACGTAAGCAAAGGAAAGTTGGGCTTGGGCGTCTCGCTTACAGACGGAAAAGTGGCAGGTCTTATCACTGACGGAGACATACGTCGAGCAATGGAAAAATGGCAGGCGCAATTCTTTGACAAAACCGTTAGCGATATCATGACACGCCATCCAAAAATGGTTTTACCTACCACCAAGATTAGCGAAATACAACGCATCATGCACAAATATAAAATCCATACGGTTCTCGTTATCAACAACGAGCAACATCTTTTAGGTGTTGTTGACCATTATAGCTGCATGGTTTAACAGATAATAAACTTCTTTTTTTAGTAACGAAATGAGGAAAATATTCCTTATACAATTTTTATTGCTTTGTTTTTGTTCTATAAGCGGACAAACATCAGACTCTCTTATAGCAGAACAACTTCGGAACAAAGGCATCACCTTCTCGCATAACAATACGGTGGTACCACTAACAAGCGGACAAGAAAAATTTGACGATCTCTTTAAGGCAATTTCCCAAGCAAAGAAAACCATTCATTTGGAATATTTCAACTTTCGAAACGACTCTATAAATAAGGAGCTTATTGATCGCTTAGAGCAAAAAGTAAAAGAAGGGGTAAAGGTAAGAGCAATCTTTGACGGCTTTGGTAATTCATCGAACAACCGACCTATGACCAAAAAGCACATCAAAGAAATACGAGACAAAGGGATTGAAATATATGAATTCAAACCGCTCTCTTTTCCATGGATAGATGCGTTCTTCAACCGCGACCACAGAAAAATTGTTGTGATTGACGGGAAATTGGCATATACAGGAGGAATGAATGTTGCCGACTACTACATAAAAGGGACAAAGGTTGTTGGCAGTTGGCACGATATGCATTGCAGGATTGAAGGAAATGAAGTAAACACTTTACAACACATCTTTGTGAAAATGTGGAAAAAAGTGTCGGGAGAAGATTTACACGAACCCGGATTATACTATGGCGGAACGGACATTAGCTATTTCAAGCATCTAAAGCCAGATACGACACTTACGGCCGGAGAAAAAATGGTGGGCATCATCAACAGGGAGCCCCATATTTCTAAAGACATCATACGAGCTTTCTATGTGAATGCCATTAATGATGCGAAAGATTCTATTAAACTCATTAATCCCTATTTCACATTAAGCCATAAACTTATCAAAGCTTTCAAAAATGCCGTTAAAAGAGGTGTAAAAGTGGAAATTTTGTTATCAGTCAAGAGCGATATTCCTTTAACACCAGACTGCGGTTTCTATAATGCTCACAAGCTAATGAAGCACGGTTGTGATATATGGCTATACACACCAGGATTTCATCATACTAAGATTATTATGGTAGACGGCAAATTCTGTACAATAGGAAGTGCCAATTTAAATGCAAGAAGCCTACGGTGGGACCGAGAAGAAAATGCGGTTATTATAGATCCCTACACAACCAAAGAGCTCGATGAAATATTTGAACTACAAAAAAAGGATTCTTTCAAATTAACACAAGCCATATGGAACAAATGGAGAACACCCTGGAAAAAATTTGTTGGGTGGTTTGCGCATCTGCTATCTCCTTTCCTTTAAAAGATGAAACTAAATACGGTCTATATTTACATAGCCATGCATAACTGCATAAATGGTAAGGGCTGATATACTTTTTAAATCCAGTTTATTCATAATGTTCTTGCGATGAGTTATAACTGTTGTTAGACTTATGTGAAGTTGTTCAGCAATTTCCTTATTGATAAATCCCCTTACAATCAAACAGAGAACCTCTACTTCACGTTTGCTCAACTGCTTTTCTTTACTAATGACACTTTGAGAAGATGGAATGTTTCGGCCTCCGGCATGACCTCGATTTAGCAAATGAAGAAGATTTTTTACGAGTTCTTCTTCTGAGACATTAATGTTTAAGCTATTAAAATTACCGATTTGAGTAGAAACTATCGATGACGTTGTCAAAACCATCGTTTTTTTCAAATGATTGATGAAGAATGACCGATGTTCCAAAATGATGGTTTGAGCTACAAAAAAATGGATAAAACATGTAGTATCCGACTGAGAAAAAGACTCAAACGAATTAAAAGATACAACATCCAAAATCGGAACGGCAGTCTGTAAGATTTGTCTTAAGCCAATAATACTCAACATATTGGTGTCTATGATGGCTATACAAGGCTTTATAAGTTGTCCGTCTACCATTTATCCTTATAATTTTACTGCCGTAATATCCACCAAATTATTTACTATTGCATAAATCGTAAGACCTGCGGGAGAGTGAATCTGAAGTTTACGGGCAATATTTCGCCTATGTGTAATTACCGTATTTGTTGAAATACACAAGTGGTCGGCTATCTCCTTGTTGGTCATTCCCTGCACAACACTGATAATAACATCTTTTTCACGGTCGCTCAAAGACTCATTATTGTCAGGGTTTTGCTTTATCATAGTGGTGATTTTTGCAGTAACATCACTTTGTTTTGATTTCTGTTCGAGTCGACGTATGGCAGGAATAAAAATCTGCTCCTCTACAGATGCATGTTGAGACAACCAGGTCTCACAGTTATATAAATCATATAAAGTGGCTGTCAATTGATTGTTATGAAGAGCGTCAGAAGGCAAATATTTTATGATGATATTTTTCAACTCACGCAATTTCTGATCGGTCTGGCCGTGATGCTTTGAAAATGTTTGAATATCATAAGTGCCGTCAACCGTTCCTGAAAGCAACTGATTGACATAAGGGAAAACAGTTTTTTCCTCATATTTCATATGATTGCGAACAAAATGAGCATATTCATCATACAGACGAAGTATCAATCGAGCCAAGTTGTCCTTTTCGTCTAAAGCCTCAACCAACTCTTTACGAATAAATGGAAGTTCAAATTCCAAATAGTATTGATGGCTTGCCTGAAGATATTTCAATAGTGTAGGGATGGATAAACGCTCTGCATCATCAAACTCTTTATATCCATTAATTGTAAAATTAACTACTGCTAAAAATGTATATGTATCTACATTTTGGTCTTCGCAAACCTCACGGACAGTCTTGTCACCAAAGCCGAGATTAATACCAAAACTCCCGAGACTTTGCAGCAAATCATAATTGTCCTTAATAAGAGAAATCATCTTATCATCGGCTTCATACATTTTTTGATTTTTCATCTTGCCACAATAATAACTTTACCTAATGCAAAATAACCTCTTTTTTGTGAAATATGCAAGACATCCACCCAAAAATACCTACTATTGGTGACCCTATAATTACTAATTATTAAGTATTGTGAAACAAACACATTCTCAATAACTTTGCAAACAACAAGAAAGTGTAGACAGAATTGCCAGTCTCGTATGGTCATTGGTAACATTTCAATTCATTATAACACAACAATACCTTTGACGGCGAGAGCGCAATTCCAAGTCTACACTTTTCAAAAATAGGGGCTATATATTTTATAATATAGTCCCTATAGTGTTTTATAACAACTCTAAATGTTATAATTTATTTATTTTGCATATAAAGAAACGATGGTCTCATACAACTCTTGTTTGCCAGAAGTCTGTTTTGGCTCACCATTTTCCTTTGCGTAAGCAACAATCTGCTCCAATGACAATTTGCCTTCTTCAAACTCTTTACCCTTACCTGCATCAAAACTTGCATAACGGGCTTTCTTCAAAGCCGGCAATTGACTTTCTTCCAAGATAGCAGCTGCATTTTCCAAAGCGCGAGCCATTGCATCCATACCACTGATATGAGCGATAAAGATATCCTCGGGATCAGTAGAATTGCGGCGCAATTTTGCGTCAAAGTTAGAACCGCCATTACCAAGACCGCCATTACGGATGATTTGCAACATAGCTTGAGTCAACTCGAAATTATCAATTGGGAATTGGTCTGTGTCCCAACCGTTTTGAGCATCACCACGGTTGGCATCAATTGAGCCCAACATGTTGTTATCAACAGCAACGCACAACTCATGTTCAAATGTGTGTCCTGCCAAAGTTGCGTGGTTTACTTCTATGTTGACCTTAAAGTCTTTATCTAACCCATGAGCTTTCAAGAAGCCAACAACAGTCTCGGTATCAACATCGTACTGGTGCTTTGTAGGCTCCATTGGTTTCGGCTCAATCAAGAAAGTTCCCTTAAAGCCTTTGGAACGGGCATAGTCACGAGCAGCACCAAGCATAGTGGCCATATGCTCTTTTTCACGTTTTTGGTCAGTATTCAACAAACTCATATAGCCTTCACGGCCTCCCCAAAATACATAATTAGAACCGCCCAAAGCAATAGTTGCATCAATGGCGTTCTTAATTTGAACGCAAGCACGTGCAACAACATCGAAATCGGGATTGGTAGACGCACCATTCATATAGCGTTTGTGGCCAAACACATTAGCCGTACCCCATAAAAGATGAATATTTGGATGCGCTGCTAATTTTTCTTTCAAGTAGTCTGTGATCGCATGCATACGAGCCTCATACTCTTCTATGTCTTTTCCCTCGTCTATTAGGTCGACATCATGGAAACAGAAGTACTCAATGCCAAGCTTTTCCATTATTTCGAAACCTGCATCTGCCTTGTCTTTTGCACGCTGAACAGCATCTTCAGATTTGTCCCACTCGTAAGAACGGGTCTGACCACCAAACTGGTCACCTGAAGCCTGACCAAGTGTATGCCACCAAGCCATTGCAAAACGCAACCAATCTTTCATTTTTTTACCTAATACGACTTTCTCGGGATCATAATAGTGGAATGCTAAAGGATTCTTACTTTCTGTTCCTTCAAAAGGAATCTTACCAATCTGTGGAAAATACTCTTTTGCCATAATAGCTGATTTTGTTAATTTATAAGGTTTTTAATAATTGCTTTTTCCATTTTTCATAAGCAGACAAATAGGCATCACGGGTTTTAGTCTGAGGTTCAATAACCGCCAATTTTTTAAGTGATGCAAACGCCTCATTATGGTCTTTAAAATAGCCACAACCTATACCTGCACCTTTAGCAGCACCTGCAGCCCCATCGGTATCATACAATTCGATGGTAGCGCCACTCACTCCAGCCAAAGTATCCCTAAAAAGTGGAGACAGGAACATATTTGCCTTGCCTGCATGAACCTTCTTAATGTCCATACCCATCTGTTGCATTATTTCCATTCCATAACAGAACGAGAAAACGATACCCTCTTGAGCAGCTCTAACAATATGGGCACGATTGTGTTTGTTAAAGTTCAATCCAAAGATGGAACATCCAATCTCCTTATTTTCAAGAACACGCTCGGCGCCATTTCCAAAAGGAACAATAGAAACGCCATCTGATCCAATAGGAACCGTTGCACCCAAATCATTCATCTCTGCATAGGATATATCCGGAGTAACATTACGATGAACCCAAGCATTCAAGATACCAGTTCCATTAATACATAAAAGAACGCCTAATCTATCTAATTCTTTCGTATAGTTAACGTGAGCAAAAGTGTTTACACGCGATTTGGGATCGTAGTTAACTTCTCCCAACACACCATAAACGACTCCGGAAGTCCCAGCTGTAGATGCAATTTCTCCAGGATTGAAAACATTTAATGACAAGGCATTATTGGGTTGATCGCCAGCCCTATAAGAAATAGGAGTTCCCTCTTTTAGTCCTAACTCCAATGCAGCCTCTTTACAGACTGTAGACTGAACGCTAAATGTAGGAACAATTTCAGCCAATTGATCTTCTGAAATACCATAATAGTCCAATAAGAACTTAGCCGGTTTCTTTTCTTTGAAATCCCACATCATTCCTTCTGACAAACCACTTATAGTGGTATTAATCTCTCCGCTTAATTTCATGGAGAGATAATCACCAGGAAGCATGATTTTGTCAATCTTCTCAAACAATTCGGGTTCATTGTCCTTTACCCATGCCAATTTTGAAGCCGTAAAGTTGCCAGGGGAATTTAACAAATGACTTAAGCATTTGGTTGATCCTAAATCATGAAAAGCGTTATCACCGTAAGGTACAGCACGTGAATCACACCAAATGATACTTGGTCTTAAAACCTGTTGATTTTTATCTACACAAACCAATCCATGCATTTGATAACTGATGCCTATAGCCATTATGTCTTCGCCTTTTGCTCCAGTTTCATTCATGATTCGCTTTAAAGACAATTTGGCATTTTCCCACCACATTTGCGGATCTTGTTCTGCCCAACCTGCCTTCACTGCAATGATGGGAGCTTCTTTCTCTGGATAATGTGCATCAGCAGCAACTTGTCCAGTTTCTGTATCTACAAGAGAAGCCTTTACAGAAGAACTTCCCACGTCAAAGCCTAATAAATATCTTGCCATAATCTTTATAAGTCAAGGTTGTTAGTTGTATTCTTTTATTTATAATACGTACATTAGTCCCTTCCCCCTATCGGTTTAATTAAAAAAGTTTCCCTACATAGCAAACTACACCATATTTATATACAAATTATAAACTTTAGACAAAAAACAAAACTATTAGTCCGTCATAAGATAACTCATACCAATAATTGCCATTTATACATTAATAAAGAGAGCTGGCATTTACCAAGATGATCCATGCAAAGTTGGAATCACGGCTATATTGTCAATCTTAACATTAAAAAGACTGATTTATGAATTTGTTGGTTACATTATTATTTCCAACATTTTTTGTATGTGTTGCAAATGAACCGTTTCAGAGACTTGATGAAGATATACACCTCTTAAACTCTAAAAGATAAAGCCTATCATCAATATCTTATAGCCCCCCTCAGCAGATTTCATTTTAAATTGTCGCCTTCATAGAAGGCAACCAATCTTTGGGGGATAAGCAAAATAGAACAAGTTGGCATGATGGTATCTGATATTGACATGATAACACAATTAAATTGGAAAGCTTTTAACAAATTCTCAAGTTTTCGCAACTACTTGAAGGACTACTAATATATGATAAAGATGGATTTCTTACCTTGCAATTAACTGCAAATGTATTTTGACTTTTCTTGTATCAATCCAAAAAATACAGGTGCTGATTATTCTATAGCAAAAATTGTCAACAAAGGATTAAAGTGGGGCATTAGCATTGCGTCTTAGAATTATGGCAGAATATAATTTATTGAGTACCAAAAATATAAGGAATCTTATTAAAAAAACGGCTCAAACTATACATACTATGCCGTTTCACTCAGGAGGACGCAATATTATGTTTGCTTTAAATTATAGTTTTTTAATCTTTGCACGAAAAAATTCTTATGAGAAAAGATTTAAACTTTTATCTTCTGTTTCTTTCTCGACAGATAAATCCGTAGAAGAATCCGAAAAATCGAAAAACAACTGCTGACTTTGAGTATTATTAAGTTTAAGCCGATAAATACCACGGGAAGTTTTTTCGATTGGGCTTTGCGGATTTTTTCCTAAACGTTGCAGGTATTTCTGAACAAAAACATGTATTTCACTATATTCCATAGCAGAAAACATAGTATTTACTTCGTTAAAAACATGGTTGGTTATTTTCTGTACCGACAGTCCGTCTTTCCCTGCCTCAAACAAAATTTTCAATATCAAACGTTCGTATTGCATAATCAAAAAAGGAGTCGTTTACGTCTAAACGGCTCCCTCTCTATAGTATTATCTTTGGTGATTAAGCCAAAGTAATTTTTTTGTCATCACCTTTAATCTTACCCTCCTTAAAGAGCCATCCTATACCAAGATAAGCTTCTTCAGTTGTAATTGAAGCAGCCTTTGCAATTTCTGCTACTGTAAGAGACTTACCTGCAGCAGCAAGAGCTTGATAAACATCACCTGCTTTAAAACCTACATTTTCAGCATTCAATACTACAGTTGCTTTCTTAACTGAAACTTTCTTTGTTGCTGTCTTTTTTACTGCAGCCTTGGTTGCAGGTGCTACTGTTGTCTTCTTTTCTGTCATAATTAGTAAAACAATTTGTTATATTGTATCTTTTCTATTACAATTTATTATCTTAACAACTGCAAATTTACAACTTTTATTTGATAGGCTATCTTATAACCAAGGATAAAACGTACATAAAGATCAACGTCTTAGCAATTTAGCTAATTTTCTTGACTCAAATCAATCTTAATCTGCAGTTCTTTCAATTGTTTGGCATCCAATTGGGAAGGGGCATCCAACATAACATCACGGCCACTATTGTTTTTCGGAAATGCTATACAATCACGAATACTGTCCAAACCTGCAAGAATGCTGACAAAACGATCCAAGCCAAAAGCCAACCCTGCATGAGGGGGAGCACCATATTTAAAGGCATTCATCAAGAAGCCAAATTGAGCTTCAGCTCTTTCCGGAGTAAAACCAAGAACTTCAAACATCTTCTCCTGTAAGTTGGTATCATGAATTCTTAGACTACCACCTCCTACTTCAATTCCGTTACATACGAAGTCATAAGCTTTCGCACGTACTTGCTCTGGATGTTCATCCAATAGGGGTATATCATCAGGGTTGGGCATTGTAAACGGATGGTGAGTTGCCATCAACCTTTGTTCTTCATCACTCCATTCAAACAAAGGAAAATCTACAATCCAAAGACATTTGAAAACATTTTTATCCCTAAGACCAAGTCGATCACCCATTTCCAAGCGCAAAGTACAAAGCTGAATACGAGTTTTATTTGGATTAGCACCGCTAAGTATCAAAACCAAATCACCATCTTTGGCATTCATCTTTTGCTTAACAAGAGCAAGATCTTCCGCTGTATAGAATTTGTCAACAGAAGATTTAGTAGTTCCGTCAGAATTATACTTAATATATACCAAGCCCTTTGCTCCTACTTGCTGACTCTTTACAAAGTCTGTAAGTTGATCCAATTGTTTCCGTGTATAGTTTGCACAACCTGGAACGCAAATGCCACCAATATATTTTGCTTCGTCAAACACGCTAAACTTACCCAGCTGAAGAACATCTTGCAATTCAACAAATTCCATTCCAAAACGCAAATCTGGTTTATCAGATCCAAACCTGCGCATGGCTTCATGCCATGTCATTTGTTGTAACTTAGGTAATTCCACTCCACGAATTTCCTTAAACAAGTGACGAGCCATTTCTTCAAACAGATTGATAACATCATCTTGGTCAACAAAAGACATTTCACAATCAATTTGTGTAAACTCTGGTTGGCGGTCAGCACGCAAATCTTCATCTCTGAAACATTTTGCTATTTGGAAATATCTGTCAAAACCGGCTACCATTAAAAGTTGTTTTAGGGTTTGAGGACTTTGTGGGAGTGCATAAAACTGTCCTGGATTCATGCGAGAAGGCACGACGAAATCACGTGCTCCTTCTGGAGTTGATCCAATAAGAACTGGAGTTTCAACTTCAATAAACTTGTGGGCATCCAAAAAATTGCGAATAAGAATAGTCATACGGTGACGCAATTCAAGATTCTTACGAACAACTGCACGACGCAAGTCCAAATAACGATACTTCATTCGTAATTCGTCTCCACCATCTGTATTATCCTCTATCGTAAACGGCGGGGTTAAAGATGGGCTCAATACCACCAAATGACGAACCAATATCTCTATATCTCCAGTCGGAATTTTGGAATTTTTACTTTGACGCTCACTTACGACGCCCTTAACTTGTATACAAAACTCTCTTCCCAACTTATTAGAGCGGTCACACAAGTCTTTATCATCGGCCTCATTAAAAACCAATTGGGTAATTCCATATCGGTCACGGAGGTCTATAAAGGTCATACCTCCCATTTTACGAGAACGTTGAACCCATCCTGCCAAAGTCACTTCTTCTCCAACATTGGCAATACGAAGTTCTCCACAAGTATTGCTTCTATACATTTTATTTTTCTTTATAATTTATAGTGCAAAGTTAGCAACTTTTTACTGAAACGCCAAGTATTTCTTCTTACATTATTTATTGCCACTACTTACCAGTCGTTGGACTACAAATTCTTATTCCAACGACTTATTAGATAAACGAATACCAGTATATCATCCAATATTAATAATTGCGTTTTTTAGGTTTAGTTTTCTTTAAATTTTGTAAAATCACCATTAATTTATAAACTTTATCAGTACTTTTGCATCGAAAAAGTAAAAAAGACAAATTAGATTATGAAGAAAATTGTAACAATACTTGTTTTGTTGGTAACTTGTTTTACCCTTGCAAGCGCACAAGGTCAAGCAGAAATTAAATTTGATCGTTTAAGTCACAATTTTGGGACATTCTCTGAGAACAGTCCTGTACAGAAGACTACTTTCACCTTTACCAACATTGGCAAGACCCCGTTAGTCATCAATCAAGTTGCTGCTAGTTGCGGTTGTACAATTCCACGCTACGACAAGCGACCTATAGCACCAGGTCAAAAGGGCTCAATAGAAGTAATCTATAACGGCAAAGGAATGTTCCCAGGTCACTTCAAAAAAAGCATTACGGTACGTACAAACGGAAAAGTTGAAATGACAAGGCTTTATATAGAAGGGACTATGGAGGAAAAGTAAGTTTTTCTGTTGATGGATAAAATTACAAAACCCTGCTTGTTTAAGAATCACAAGCAGGGTTTATACTATTCTAAAGCGGTTTTTCAAATTTAAACCTTTTTATTCAAAAGTTGGAACTACAGCAAAATACACAAGATCGTGAGTTGTACGGTTCTCCATGAAATGGGAATGACCCTCTGGGCAATAATGGCATTGACCGACTCTTATTATTTCCTCTTTCCCATCATAAGTAAATACCGCTTCGCCACTAAGGACATAAATAACCTCGCAACTTCCGGTATGGACATGAAGCCCTGTCGATGCGCCTGGCTTTAAGATGGAATACATGATTTTCATCTTCTTATCTGAAAAATTATAAGAGTTCAACAAGCCATGTCCACCTTTAAACCCTTCAATAGTAACTTCCGGAATTTTGTCAAAATCTATTTTAATTTGATTATTACATTTAATAATAATAGGACAAGTTTCGTCTTGCCCTATTATTATATTATAATTAATTAGAATGTATATTTCAACCCTATCTGCCCACGCCAACGGCTATAATAATCACTATAATTTCTTGTACCATAACCTCCTGTGAACTGATAGACACCTGCTCCTTGATAATTGACAGGGCTAAAGTATGCCCCAAAGCCATCACCATAAGTATGACCCCAGTCTTTATTAAGAAGGTTTCCAAGATTAATAATGTCCAAACTCAACTCCAAAGAGTTAATTTGTCCGTCAACTTTGAAGCTAAACTTCTGAGCCAAGTGAACATCAAAATGGTGTTCAAAAGCGAGGTTGTCAGCATACCGTTTGTAATATTGACCACGATGATTCTTCATATAAGAATCATTGCCTACCCAATATTTCATTAACTGACGCTGCATGTCTTCAGTCAGAGTACTTCCATGGTTGTCACCAAATACTGTATTAGTTAACACATTAGACTGATAATCACATGACTCAAAATGCATTTTATCAATTTGAGCATCTGTTGGAATGTAGAACAAATCATTACCAGTTGCCCCATCTCCGTTTACATCACCATAATAATATAATGTGTAGGGTGAACCACTCTTAGCCTGGTAAATCAGACCAACCGTAGTCTGCCATTGCTTTTGAGCACCATATTGTATATGATAATAGGCACTTGCCTGAATTCTGTGAGGAACATTATAAGCAGAATTACCAAGTTCAGGATCATTGGAATTACGATAAGTATAATTATAACGCCAATTGCTTTCGGCAACAGAAGACCCACCGTTATTAACGCTACGGGAACGTGTCCATGTATAACTTGCCATCAAATCAAGTCCAAAATTGAAATGTTTTTCAGCCTTCAATGACAAGTTTACCGTATAACCTTTGTTGGTATTATACAAGCCATAAATATTTGCATAAGGAGTTCCAGTCGTATGACGAGTGAACATTGGTCGGTTATCCCATTCAACACCATATTTTTGACCATATGTTTCACCGGTTTCTTCGTAGGCTAAATTTTTGTAAAGTATATCATTTAAGGTCTTGGAATATATTGCTTCTGCGGTCCAATCTATCCCTAATGCCTTAAAGTCAAATCCCAAGTTTAGACGTAAGTTTTGAGCGAACTTAAAGTTCTTGTCATAAACATTAATAGTTTGACCTCCTTCAGCTTTTAGTTTTTGGGCATTATCCTCTTGTCCGTTAGGATCAAGAATAAGATCAAGTCCTTTGGTTGATGTTGTATTATAAGTAGATAACTGAATACCCGTATTTGAGAAATTATTGCTAATCCAGACAAAAGGAATACGACCAGTGAAAACGCCTACTCCACCACGAAGAACAAAACGATGATCATTTGCTATGTCCCAACGGAAACCTACACGAGGAGAAAACAATGGAGTGCTTGACAACTTATGATTGGTCTTCACGTCCCATCCTTGAGCCAAAGCATGGGTATTAAATGCTGCATTCTCTGCTGGTGTATCAAAGAACAGCGGTACTTCTACGCGCAAGCCATAGGTAAGTTGAAAATTATTTGATGCATTCCATTTGTCTTGTGCATAGAAACCCAATTGGGCTGCGCCGAAACTTGCTTTCCAACGAGGATCTCCCGTAACTTCCACATTTGCGTGTCCATAACGATACCTATCCAAATAGTTTTTAGTAGGATCAACCTTTCCAGCCATGTAGTCTGTATAATACTCATTAAATAAATCATAAGTTTTAAAGGTATAAGAGCCAAATAAATCTTGAATGTAAAGATTAGAGAAATTGTACAACTCGTTGTGAGTTCCGAAAGTAAATGTGTGATTACCCTTAAACAAAGTAAGATTATCTTCAACTGTCCATATATCCTGATCGAGTGAATTTGCCATAGAAGAACGTTCAACGCCAAGGTTAACACTTCCACCGCCAACACCATTTACCGTAATCATCGGGAAAGCTGTCGAAATGTCTCGTTTATCCCTTACACGTACATAACTTGCTCGAACCTCATTACTAAGGAAGGGAGAAAGTCTGCTCTGAAGTTCTGCAATAAAAGAATTGGTTACATTTTTAAACGGATAGCTATAAGTGTTCGCATTGAGAGATGTACGCCCTCCCGTCTGATTGAGTTGATTGGCGCTAACAAGACTCCACCTTATGGTAAACTTGTTAAACTCATTGATATTCCAATCCAACTTTGCACCTAATTTATCGCTTTTGGTATAGATGTCAGGAGATGTGAACGCACCATTATAAGTAATGCCTTGCTTCTCGGCCATTGCTTTTACTTTTTCAAGTACATCATTGGCTTTTTCTTGGTCAACGGCAGATGAAGTTGAACCTATTCCATAGACATTTGGATATTGCTTATTACTTCTCTCATAATTTACAAAGTAGAACAACTTGTTCTTGATAATTAGGCCACCAAGAGTAAATCCAAAATGATATTCTTCTTGTTTATTATATTTTGGTGCATAACCACTCCCGTCTGCCAACGGATACTTTTTCCCTATTAAATTTTGGTTATTACCATAAAAATAGGCCGATCCGTGTAATTTATTGGTTCCCGATTTTGTAATTGCATTTATAGCACCTCCTGTAAATCCACTCTGACGGACATCAAAGGGAGCGACATTCACTTGAATTTGTTCAATGGTTTCCATACTGACCGGTTGAGCTCCGGCAAGTCCTCCATTAGACCCCGTGGGAGTCAAACCAAACACATCGTTGTTCATGGCACCGTCTATCATAAATGAGTTGTAACGATTGTTGGTCCCAGCAAAAGACATTGTTCCAGAATTGGTTGTTGTCAACTGTGGATTTAAACGTGCAACATCAGCAATACTATGAGTGATGCTTGGCATATCATTAATCTGTTGAGAATTCAAACTTGTGGCGGCTCCTGTTTTGGTCGCATTAACCCCAGCTTCTCCTGTTACTACAATTTCCTGTAATTCCTTAGAATCTGGGAAAAGTTCTACTGAGAAATCTTCAGCTTCTCCCAACCGAAGAGTTACATTTTCATAAGACTTTGTCTGATAACCAATATAGCTAACTTCCACTTGGTAAGGACCACCAACACGCATACCTTGAATTGCAAATCGACCATCAACATTGGTCACTGCACGATAGATGGTTCCTGAAGGTTTGTGTGTAGCCGTTACTGTAGCACCTATGACATTCTCATTTTCTGCTACTACCTTGCCGCAGATTTCAGAAGTTGTCACTTGCGCTAAAGAGGTAGATGTAAGAACCACTAACATCAAAACCAGAAAGAGCAATCGTTTCCGCATAATTAATACTATTAAATTTGATTGAGTTATAACGAATATTTTTATTATTGTGCAAATATAACTAAAATATTCCAAACTAAAGTTACATCGTTATGAAATTATGTTTTAAAGAAAATCGAACTATCGTTTGGACAGGTTAGCTAACATTACAGCATATAATCCCGCCGTTTCAGTACGAAGCCGACTTTTCCCAAGGCTTACACTCTCAAAACCACAATCCAAAGCTTTTTCTACTTCCTTTACTGAAAAATCCCCTTCGGGCCCCACCAACACAGTAATACTTTCAAAAGAGGGCATTTTGCATAATTCAGAATATAAATCCTTTTTAGGAAATTCATTGTAGCAATGGCATAAATATTTTTTACCTGAAATAGATTTTCCCAAAAAATCTTTAAACGAGCACAAATCAGACACTACTGGCTTCCACGCTTTTCTACTCTGCTTCATGGCTGAAATAACTATCTTTTCAATACGATCGACACGAATCTGTTTTCGTTCGGAAAACTGACACGACAAAAAATCCACTTCATCTATTCCTATCTCTGTAGCTTTCTCCACCATCCACTCTATTCTACCTATATCTTTTGTCGGAGCAATCGCCAATCGAATCTTCCCATCCCAAATCGGTTTTTGTGGCAAAACTTCTTTTATAGAATAAAAACACTTCTTAGAAGAAGCTAATGTTACTTCTGAACGAAAAAAATTACCAACTCCATCCATCAAGAATATTTCATCTCCTTCTTTCAAACGCAATACACGAGTAGCATGAATAGCCTCGTCAGTAGGCAATTCATTGCGTTGCTCCGCACGAGGCACATAAAAATAATGAGTCTCTTTCATTTTTTATTTATTCATTTTTCTCCTTTTAATCTCATCACGAAGCAATGAGGCTAGCTCATAATTCTCTCCTTCTATAGCTTTATCCAATGACAATTCAAGCATATTTTCATTAAGGGCATTTAATGGCAATGTCATTTGTTTGCTATCCTTAACATAGGGTACGCTTTGCTGCATAAACAAACTTTCATTAATAAAAATATCTAATTTCGCTATAGTAGCCAACAGAATCCCATCACTGACAAGAATGGGGGTTGAAGATAAATCGGCCTTGTTGATAAGCTCCGACTCATATTGGCCTTCATAAATTGCATAGATATACAACTCATATTCTCCAGTGTTAATCAAGCTTGACAACACTTCTGGTAAAAACATGGACTTTAAAGGATGTTCTCCCATTCTTATTAAAAATTCATGTTTAATGCGACTTTCACAGACAACACCTAATTGTCGCTTTTCAGAGCCATCGGTCAATACTATCAAAGCCAATCCATGGCATCCAACAACTTCAGATAAACCCTTATACTTTATCTGGATTTTCTCCATGCTTATGGTCCTGTTTTGAACTAAAGATTAAAGCAAATGCCAATCCAACAACCAATGCATACGCAGCAAAAATCAACCAGCAAGAACTCCATAACGTATGGCCCTGTGAATCTGTAAAATAATTAACTACAGCTTGGGCAGACAAAGTGCCTATCGTAGCTCCTATTCCATTGGTCATCAACATAAAAAGTCCCTGTGCACTTGACCTTAAAGAGGGATTTGTCGAATTGTCAACAAATAATGATCCGGAAATATTAAAGAAATCAAAAGCAACGCCATAAACTATCATTGACAAGACGAACATCCAAACGCCAGAGCCAGGATTGCCAAGACCAAACAATCCAAAACGTAAAACCCAAGCAAACATAGCTATAAGCATAACATTCTTAATACCATATCGTTTCATAAAGAATGGAATGAGAAGAATGCAACAGGTTTCGCTCACTTGAGAAAGAGAGATTAAAATATTGGCATGATTAACCCCAAATGTATCCGCATATTGAGGATCTGCACCAAATGATGTTATAAAGGGGTTAGCAAAACCATTCGTTATTTGCAAACTTACACCCAAAAGCATGGAAAACACAAAGAATATTGCCATTTTCTTTTGTTTAAACAGTTTGAAAGCCTGTAATCCAAATGCATCGGCTAAAGTTTTCTTTTCTGTATTAGAATTAATTGGGCAAGAAGGTAAACTAAACGTATAGAGGAACAATAATAAGCTAACAACACCAGAGGCTACAAATTGATTTTGATTGGGTTGGTATCCCATTAAATCAACAAACCACATCATACAAATAAAACCTATGGTACCAAACACACGAATTGGAGGGAAATCTCTAACCGTATCCAAACCAGCTCGCGTCAACCCATTGTAAGCAACAGAATTGCTCAATGCTAACGTTGGCATATAAAAAGCGACACTCAATGTATAAAAGAAAAAAATTGACGTAGAATTACCAATATTTCCCACATAAGCAGCAGCAAACATAAAAATGCCAGCCAACAAATGACAATATCCAAGGAGACGTTGGGCAGGAATCCATCTATCAGCTACTATTCCCATAATAGCCGGCATAAAAATCGAAACAACACCTTGAATGGCATAAAACCAACCTATTTGTGAAGCCATTCCAATATTATGCAGATATGTTCCCATAGAAGTCAAATAAGCTCCCCAAACTGCAAACTCTAAAAAATTCATTAGAGCCAAACGTGTTTTTACATTCATTGCCTTGATTTATTAACTTTGATTTCTGCAAAGGTACGATAATTCGTCAAATCGAACAAGTAATTGATGCAAAATCGATTAAACATTATAGATAGATAAAAAACAAAAAAATTGATTGTCTCACGACAATCAATCTTTATTAACCTTAATAATCTAATACCATGAAAAACACATTGCAAAATTAATTCTTTTCTTTCATACCAGCAACATGTTACTTGAATTTTATCTCATATTTAACCTTAGTTAAAGATTTCTCCATTCCATTTAAGTTTCCTTTTGCACATAATAGCTCTGACTTTTTTTGTTTCTTCGCTATTGAGCAATGGCAAGGAATACTCATATTCTAAAACGGGCTCTGTCGGAGATAAAAAAATAAATATCATCTTTGGTTCTATAAGACTACAAAGATTTTCAAACACAGCCAATTTCATTGTGTCAGGGCAAACCAATAATTGCAACGTATCCAAATCTACAAACTTTTCGGAAGGCAATAAGCACCAGTTCTTATCATAAAAACGCACTTCACTTTCAGCAGCAGGCCCAAAAAAGGTCTTTACAAAACACAATATGGTATCTTTCTCAAGATTTCGGACTAATAGTTTAGCCTGAACTTTAAAATTTTGTGTTTCAAATTCCAAATCACTATTGGTCAATCGTTTCTGTCGAAGAGTATCCCCAAAAACATTTACCATTGTTGCGGTTTCATTTAATGGGGAATTTACAATGTCCTTATAAACGTTCTGTGATAAATAAGGAAAAATACTATCTGGTATATTTTTCAATCTTTGCTGCATGGTTTGAGCTATTGTCAATAGTGGTAGACAATACAACATCACTAACATACAACAAACTTTAAACCTATTCATTATTATAGAATTCTAAAATGGCCCAAACTGAAAATCCATTCTATTGCGAAAAGTAGTAATGGTAAACAAACGCATTCCATCTTTATCATAACCGACATAAAATTTACCATCATCTGGATTTTCGTCTTGAGTTGTTTTATATATTATAGCATATTTCTTCTGTATTTGATTCATACGAACCACTGCCTTTGCATGATTTTGGAAAATATTACGAAATCTTCCTTGGACAAGACGTCCTTTCCCGTCAAAAACAAATTTTGCTTCATCATACTTTTCTCCATCGTAAAACACTTTACCAAATACAACCTCTTCTTTTGTTTGTGAAGAAGGCTGTCCAAATAAAGATATTAAAGCTGGCACTGCCTTTTCTGTTGTCGACATAAAAGGTATTCCGGCTACAGAACGTTCTTGGGCATATGTACTCAAAAAACTAAAAAGCACAAATAACAATAAAAATAGTTTTTTCATAGATTACTTTATTTTATCATTTAATCATATTATTAACATCATTGCAAAGATAACAATTATTTCCTTATTAGGTTAGCTTTTTTAAAAACTTATTTTCCTTTCTTCATTACATTTTCATTTTATATACCTTTGTTGGACAATTAGGCAGTACATCCTCATTTCCTATCTTTGCATTTAAAATGCAGATAAATATATTATTACTGTCCGCTAAAACTCAAACAATCATAAATATTTCGCCCGATGCCTCTAGAAATGGAATTTCGGGCTTTCTTTTTTAAAAAATAAGACACCACTAATCAAACAAACTTGGTTCACGAGGCGTTTCCTTAGCCTCTTGAATTATTATTGTCCAGTCTTTTTGCAAGTTCTTCAAAGAAGATATAGCAATTTACATAAATCCTCTACCTACTTAGGTGCGTTTCTTGAATTCAATCACTTGGAATCTGTATTCCATGAGTCTAAGTAATTCATTGTACATCACGACCGAAAGTACCTGATATATAATATTTTCTTCATCGTAGTTACATATATGACACCACGTTCCTTCAATTCCTCAAATTTTGAGTATAGTATATATATACTGTGTCAAAAACTATTAATGTAACCACGTTATAATGAGTAGGATTCAGCCTAAAGCTGTCATCGATTGCAGCGGACGTAAATTTGATTTCAGACGATACGACATCATTCACATAGATGTTAGTATGTTCTTAATGCAACTTTTCTACTTCCCTAATTTACGATGCTGGACGACACATTTGAATATGAGATATGAAAAAAGCGATAATGTAATGGAATTGATGTTTTTCAGACAATTGAAACATGACAAAACTTGATACTTTCAACTATCCGAGGAAAGTTCTTTATATAGGACATACAAGCTGCGGTATGTGTCTTCAAACATAACCTCAGTCCTACGTACGAAGACATCTGACAAAGCTGAGCCTTGGCATCATCATTATGCCAAGGTGTGAGAATAATAGGGCCTCACGAGACATAGAATCTATTATCTCTAACAATGTGTCTAATCTCAAGATGACTGCAGGAAGAATTACATCTTTTTGTTGGTAGGCATCAAAGTACATAACATAACGTTGTAAATTACGATTGCGGTTGTTTATGAGTATTTCTCCCTTACTGAGCAAATTTATTAACTGCAAATACATCGGCTATTCCAAAATGTGTAATGTTGTTCATGGTTACATGGTTTTATATTTGCAAGAACGAAGGTAACAAAAGGGCTTAATTCCAAACGGGGGAGCCCCCTAATTTTTTATGTTCAGAAAAGGTTTTGCGAAGGGCAATAAATAAACAACAATATTTTTTGTGTTCCATTTCCATAAAACGCAAAAAAGCCTTTGGAAAGAAATTCTTCCAAAGGCTTCTTAATAAAAA
>OIZT01000165.1_pt1 | contig 47319 bp, 51 predicted proteins | sample 1588611 | NCBI WGS metagenome assembly OIZT01 (sample SAMN03283278) | human gut metagenome | biome: human-associated habitat; material: feces | host: Homo sapiens | place: Peru | collected 2012
TAAGGAAGAAAGAATTTCCACCAGTAAAATATATCACATCCGCATCTTCAAAAACGGACTGTATCGTTAAATAAGCCTCCGTTGAAATATCAATTTCCGTTACGGTTGCCCCCAGTTTATTGAATAGCTTTCGAGCCGAGCCGACATAACCGGTATAGCCTTCACGCAGCGAAGCTGTGGGAATAAATGCGACTTTCTTGTTATCAATTTCTTCTTTTATCAAACTTCCTACACTTGAAAAGTGCGAACATAAAAACAGCTTCATCCATATTCTCCTTTATATATTTGTCGCTCAATTTATAATCAAATTATACCATAAAACTTGTGAACAATTCTACCGCAACTATTGACATAGAGCCGGAAAAATGCCCTTGCGAACCGTTGTGTCGGTTCGCAAGGGCCCATATTCTGTTTATGGCTCACGCCGAGGTATAAATTGTTCCATCCTCCACGGTAAACCAGGCGAGGTCTGAAAGGAAGCTCTCGCCGGTCTGGTCGGTCATCTCGAAGCACAGGGCAAACACGCCGTCGCCCAGGTCCTCCTCGGCAAAGGCGGTATCCGCCGTCACCGTGATGGTTTCACCCTCGTAGAGCTCCGGCTCCGTTTCGTCTCCAGAAATGGTCATTGCATAGTGCAGCAGTGTTACCTGGTCTCCCGGCTGCAATTCCCGCGGATTCCGGTCCGCCATGCCGCTGTCCTCGAGCCCCTGCCGGGCCCCCAGAATATGAAACGTCTCGGTATCGTACTGATAGGCCACCCGGAGCTGGTATTTTTCCCCGTTCAGGAGAATGGGGACGGAATAGAGGTTGTAGTCCTCGCCCTCGTAAACCAGCTCTGTGTAGCACAGAGCGCCATCCAGGCAGCCCCAGACGCCCCGGAAATTATCCCGGAACACGCCGCTGTCCCAGTCCGCGTCCAGGTCGTTGTCGTAGCCCAGAATCAGGATGGTATCCGAGGTCTCGTCCATCCAGCAGAGGTTAAAATACACGCCCTGCAAAAGCGAGGCAGCGTCCGGGCCAATGTCCAGAACGGCGTTGCCGTTCTCGTCCACATAGACCGGGGAATCCTCCAGCCCATAGTCCTTTGCGGACTCCACCTGAGCCGGGGTATCAACCGTCTCCCCTGCCTGGGCCATGTAATCCGCGCCCGCCTGGCTCAGAGAGCCGGACAGGGCGTATTCATACAGGTACCCCACCGACTGGCTTGTCCCCAAGCCCGCGTAGATATCGGCGTTTTCCAGGTCTCCACTGTAGGGATAGTAGCAGGACAGTCCCGTTGCCCCGTCCCGATAGGGGCCGTTCACCTGATAGAGAACGCAATTTTCCAGCGCCTGCAAAAGCGTCTGGGCATTGTCCCCGAACAGGTCCTGGTTGTTGCGCACAAAGTCCCCTAGGTCCACCATATCCGTGTAGCCCTGGTCATCGGTGTTGCCGCCGTAGTTCTCCGCCCTGCCCGCGCCGCGGCCCAGCTGGGCGAAAAAGCGACCGTCCGCCGCCGCCTTGGCCAGTGCCTCCCGGCCCAGGGTCTCGTAGGCCTCCAACAGGGGCTGGAGCTTTTGCAGGTCCACAACGGACAGGGTAATATCCCCCGCCTGGTCAATCTCCTCACAGCCCACCGTATAGCTGTCACAAATCACCCTGCCAAGCTCCGCCCCGTTCATGGCCGGGTCACAGCCCAGCGCATAGAGCCACTGGCTGTAATTCCAGCCGCAGCCCGGCTCCGTCTCCTCGCTGGCCACCAGGTAGCGGGCGCAGTCCTCCAGCATATAGGCAGTATCCACTGTGGCCATCAGGCAGGCGTCAAAGCCCACCACGTCAAAGGGCGGGTCCTCCCGGGACAGGGTGCAGGCGCTGGCCACCGCACTGTAGATTTCCGGCAGAGACAGGGAGTCGTTGTCGAAGGTCTCGTCAAAGGCGACCCCGCTCAGGCTGCCGCCGCCATGGTTCCAGAACACCAGCATGGTCCTGTCCGCCGGGTAATTTTCCGTGCAGAATCGCAGGAAATCCTCCAGGGTCTCCGGCGCACCCATATTTGCGTTGGGCAGCGCGTCCACCATCTCCAGGGTATCCCCCGTGTACACATACCGCCCCAGCTGCCCGGCCTCCACCGCCGGGTGGGACCATTCGTAGCTGCCGCCGGTTTCAATCACCACGGTCACGTTCTCCGGCAGGGCAACCTGTTCCATTTCCATGAGGTCGCTTGTGGCCGCCTGATACTCGCTCTCCAGGTCAGAGCCGCACAGATACCAGTAGATCGCCCAGCTCTCCCCCTGGGTGTCGTCCGCAGCCTGATTTGCCGCCAAAGCACCGTCCGTCTCCTCCGGCTCCTCCTCCGAGCAGCCCGCAAAGGAAAAGACCAGGCAAATTGCCAGCAGAAACGCGATCCATCTCTTCGTCTTCATAGTTATAAACCACCCTTCTGCGAAAGGCACCGACGGGGTTATGAAACATGGATGCTTTCGCTAATAAAATTTGTTTGCTATGGAGTGTTTGCGCACATCGACCAATTGGATAAGTGGAATAATACCTCTACGAAATTACACAACTCTCAAACCTCAAATCCGCTTTGAGAACCGGCCAACCTACCGGCTGAGTGCTGTATAATCGGTATTACCTGCACTTTTATTTTATATTTCACACAGGTCCTTGTCAATGATCAATCGTATTTCTTCTGGAAGTTTGGGGTGATTCCAGGCATCTACCAGCAGGAGAGTAAACTGGTGGTCAATGGCGGTGCGGAGGAAGGAACGGATGGGGTCATCGGCAAAGAAACTCCGCAGGTTTACGAACACAAACAGTTTATCGCGCTCATAGCTGCGGACAAGTTCCATATAGTCCAGCAGACGCTCCAAGGGATCGATGTAATCGTCTCGAAGGGAAACACCGGCGGTCTTTAGCAGAGCGGATACGGTTGCCTCTCCGCATATCACGTCGCAGTCCATGGAAAAGGCTAGATCATCCAGGTAGCATTCTATCTGGGAAAGAAGTTCCATTGTGCGGGTATAGAATTCTTCCGATGTGGCCACGGCTTCCATTGAAGCCGTGATTTTTTTGGTTGGAGGAGAGGAATCCTATTTTATTTTCTGTTCCAATTTGCTGAATTCCTGTGTGGAGAAAAATTCTCCTAGTGTAATTTCCAGCCCATCACGGTTAGCAAACTGTATTACAATTTATCCGAATACCGATAAATTGGAGGTTTGTATTATGGAGTATGGATATATCCGGGTTTCCACAAGAGAACAAAATGAACAAAGGCAGCTCATAGCAATGCACGAGTTTGGAATATCCGAAAGCCGAATATACATGGATAAGCAATCCGGGAAAGACTTTGAGCGGAAGAACTATAAGAAAATGGTCCGAAAGCTAAAAAAGGACGATACCCTCGTAGTGAAGAGCATCGACCGATTGGGGCGAAATTACGATGAGATATTGGAACAATGGCGCATGATTACGAAAGAAAAGCGGGTGGCTATTGTCGTGCTGGATATGCCGCTACTCGACACTAGGCAGAGCCGGGACCTGACAGGGACATTGATTGCAGATATTGTATTGCAACTGCTATCCTATGTGGCACAGACGGAGCGGGAGTTCATTCGCCAACGACAGGCGGAGGGAATTGCTGCCGCAAAACAAAATGGAATCAGGTTTGGAAGGAAGCCTATGAAACGTCCGAGCAGTTTTGAGGAACTGAAAACACGGTGGATACGTGGGGAATTATCCGCACGGGCAGCGGCGAAACAACTCGGCATTACACATAGCACTTTCTTGAGATGGACAAAGGAATGCAACGGATAAAAAAGTACACGTTATTATCCAATTGGTACTTGCAAAATAATTATCCAAGAGTTACAATAAAAGATATAAATACCTGCCGTATTTTGTCTGGTTAGCAAACTGTAGATTTTATTCCAGTATCAACATTGGGGGGACACGCTATGAAAAAGAGAGTTGTTGTGTTAGGACTTTTGGGAATGTTTCTGTTGTCCGGATGCGGTAGTGCGGATGCTGTTGCTGGCTATTTGGCAAAGGAAATTGCAGAGCAAATAGATGATGTTTATAGCGTCACAACATCATCTGGCAGCGTGGACATGGATACGACCGATGACGTGGGTGGGAATATACCAGACACGGTTTATACAGAGATTTACCAGGCATATGGAAATGGGGATTACCAATCAGCGTATGAAAAGGTAAATGCCGCAATTGCCCAGTATGGAATGAACGATGAATTTGTTCGTTTGCAAGAGGACATTCATACGCAATGGACTGCTGCCGTATTTGCGGAAGCCCAGAATGCATTTGGCGATGATTACGATTATGAATCGGCGATACAAGTAATTCAAAAAAGCGGCGTGACTGGAGAAGATGTTGATGCAGAGATTGCAAAGTATCAGGAATATGCGCCAGTTTTACTGACAGAACTTACCCCGACAAAAGAGTCAGATTATATGTATGTGGGTGCGGCAATTGAGGGCGATTATACAGATGTAAATGGAAATATTTATGACCACAGGACAATCATAAGGCCGAGAAGCCGCACAAGCAATGATATTGCAAAAAGCGAGTCGGATAGCTACGTTACCTACTATCTTTACGGTATGTACCGTAATTTTGATGCGGTTTTGTTCCGGACCTATTCATCTTTATCGACGCTAGACGAGGACTGGGAACAGGGAACGGTCGCAAAGATATATGGGGATGATGTACTTTTATACGAGGGCCCATCCATTACGCAGGACACATATGAGCAATACAGCATTCACCTCGATGTTACCGGTGTGCGTGAGCTAAAAATTGTTTTGATGGGAGTAGGGCGTTTTGGCGAGAGTTATGCACTGTATCATTATTATCCGTTGCTGGCAATTGCCAATGCAACGATTCAAAAATAAACATAAACAAGGAGAGAATGAATTATGGCAAGCAACTATAGCCTGAAATATGATGTGGATATTGTTATGTGTATTGATGCTACAGGAAGCATGACAGGAATATTGGACACTGTGAAGAGAAATGCTTTAAATTTTTACGGTGATGTCCGCAGTGCCATGCAGGAGAAGGGGAAACAGGTAAATACGCTCCGTGTCAAGGTGATTGCTTTTCGCGATTATATTGCAGACGGCGACAATGCCATGCTGGCTACAGAATTTTATACGATGCCAAAAGACGAAGCGGAATTCAGCAACTTGGTGAAGTCCATTAATGCTGAAGGCGGCGGGGATGATCCCGAGGATGGTTTGGAGGCACTGGCCTATGCCATTAAATCGGATTGGACAAAATCCGGAGACAAACAGCGTCATCTAATTGTTGTGTGGACGGATGCAGAAACCCACGCACTTGGATTCGGGAAAAGTGCACCGCAGTACCCAACAAAAATGGCAGCGAGTTTTGATCAGTTGACAGCGTGGTGGGAGCAGATGGACGCACGCGCAAAACGCCTGCTGATATATGCACCGGAGGCAGAGTATTGGACAACCGTTGCAAACAACTGGAACAATACTATTCATTATCCATCCGTTGCCGGTAATGGGCTGAAGGAATTTGAATATCAGGAAATCATTGATGCGATTCGCAATACGATTGTGTAAAGCAAAATATGGAAGTCTTAAATGGTTTTTGCATTAAAAAGCCGTTCACAACGGAAAATGCAGGGTTTTGCAAATGGGCGATTGGCGAAAGAAACGGACGGATCTATTTTATAAAAGAGTTTCTGACGCCCAAATTTCCAGATGAAAATTGTGGGCTGAGTGAGACGACTATTGCAAAGAAAAGAGCGGAATGCAATGCGTTTTACGCACAAAAGGCAAAACTTTATCAGGGTATCCAACGATGTAGGACGGGAAATGTCGTAATTATTCAGGACTTTTTTCGGGAGAAATCTAAGTATTACGCTGCAACAGAGATGATTGAAGCGGAAAAGTTGACTCTTCCGCAAATTGCTGCGTTGCCTCCTGACAAAAAGATGGTATTAATCCGGTCGTTACTATATAGCTTCTCTGTGCTACACAGCGAGACTATTGTACATTCGGATATCAAACCGGATAATATTCTGCTGAAGAAAACGAAAAAGGGATTCTACGCTGGGAAAATAATTGACTTCGACGCCAGTTTTTTTGAATCGGATGTACCAGATGACATTCAAGGTGATCAAGTTTATCTGGCCCCGGAGATGCGGCTGCGAATGATGAATATTTCGGCCCCCGTTACTACAAAATCGGATATTTTTGCTCTGGGCATTCTTTTTCACCAGTATTGGTGCGGAGAACTACCGGAATATCCCAGAGATTACGACTATCTGTTTGAGGCTGTTCTGGATGGAGCAGAAATTGCCATATGTCCAAAACTTCCGGCCGTTCTAGGAATGCAAATTAAAGCTATGCTTCAAAAAGATCCGACAAAGCGTCCTAGTGCGGCTGAGGTGTTACAGGCCTTGGAAAGAGAAAACACGGAAGTATGTGAGGCATTGGTCTCCAGAGTGAAATTTAACGGTTTTCAATAATAGACATAGCGGGACAAAGGAAGTGTAAAACCATGTCCTATGAAATATGGATTGTGTTGCTTACCTGTACGGTGTTGATTGTATGCCCAATCGTGGTAATTCAATTATTCCGCGACAGAAAGGAAAAGAAGCGCATCACCCCGAAGTCCGAACTGGTAATCAACATTACATCAAGAAAATCTATAACAGATGAGCAAACGTCTGCGGAGGTGACTACCGGTAAAAGTAGCAACATAGAAAGCCTAGATAGTATATATGCAAGAAATGTGGGGAAATTGGTATGCCCTTATTGTGAGACAATAAATCTTGATGCAGCGGATCAGTGCTGTGCCTGTGGAAACAGATTAAAGAAATGAGGTTTGCGGAATGTTTTGCAAATTCTGTGGAAGACAGATTGACCCTAATTTGCGTGAATGTCCTTACTGTTCAGTGCGACAGGAGGCTAGAAGCGGTGGAAATGGTTTTTGGGATATTCTAACATCGCGGGAAAAAACTGCCCATGAAGTAATGCCCGATACCCATGCAGAGCCGCCTGCTGCTGGGCAAGAGAAAACATCTTTCAATACACAAAAGAAAAGTATGTTCCCTGCGGCTATGATGCTGGTCTTGCTGCTTGGGACCATTTGCAATTTTGCTGTGGGAATTGTTGAGATATCTACGTTGGCCGACCTTGAAAGAGAACTTATCTCGGTAAAAAAAGAAGGGGAGTCAACCGCCCGGAATGTTGAAGGGGAAATAGAAAAACTCAGCAAAACAATTTTGAAAATCCAAGCGACAGATCCTACAGTGAACGGTGGGCCCCATATGCCTGGTGAAGTAACCGGTGAAGGGAAAACAGCCCAACCTACCTTTTTTGTGTCTCAACCAGAGGACTCACCTTTGCAAAATGGCCGAGCAGTCTTTTCTGTAGAAATCGCAGAAGCTAATCCCCAGCTGACAATCCAGTGGGAGTATAAAATCGGGAATGCAGAGTGGCAGTTAGTAACGGAGGAAAATTCGGATTTCCTTGTAGAAACAGGTAGTTACCAGAGTAGTTTGACGGTACTATCAGGTAATTTAGATCTGAAAGATATGCAGTTTCGCTGCTGTGTAGCCGCGGAAGGCGAAACAACCTATAGTAGGGAGGTTAGAGCTATCCTCCAGTAGCTGGAAAGAGAGCGTGTGAAGCAATCATGGCACAAAAGTGTAAAAATCAGGATAGGGAAAACCCGCTTATTTACGCTACTCTGGACTGTATCTGCCATGTGGCCCAGGAAAAAATTACTGCGGCAGGTGAGGACAGTTTTTGTTATGGAATATCAGAGAACAGCGTGCTGCTGGGTGTTTTTGATGGTTGCGGCGGCTCTGGAGCGAAAAAGTACCCAGCGTTCCAAAATAGGACAGGTGCCTACATAGGGGCACGGGCCGTTGCTGGAGCAGTCTACAGATGGTTTGAGGATGAAAAACCTACGACGGACTACAGTAGAAATGGTGAGAATGTGAAGGCAGCTATTGTAAGAAGTCTCACAGTTTGCAAAGAAAATTGCATGAACACAGAAAGTAAAATCAAGGGTTCCATTTCGAAGGAGTTTCCCACCACAGCTGCCATTGCCCGTTGCGTAGTGCAGACTGGAGGCGTTTTGGTTGAGTGCTACTGGGCAGGAGATTCCAGAGTCTATCTACTGGATGCGGATGGGTTAGCTCAGCTGACAGCGGATGACTTAGACGATTTGGATGCCTTTGAAAATATTTCTGGTGACGGAGTTCTCACCAATGTGATTTCTGTTTCCAGGCCATTTGTTTTGCACAGTAGGAGCATTGCTCTTCGAAGGCCGTGCTTCCTATTTGCTGCGTCAGATGGCTGTTACGGATATATTCCGTCACCAATGGAGTTTGAGGGATTTCTGCTGGAGCAGTTGGAGAAAGCCGATAGTTTTGTGGACTTTGAAGAGAATTTGCGTAGGGAGCTTGCCCATATTTCTGGTGATGATTTTTCACTGATAGGTGCAGCGTTCGGTTTTGGAACATTCTCCGAACTGAAAAGACTGCTGGGAGAGCGATACCAAAACCTTAATGCGGGATATCTTTCCCACATTATACAGCAAGATGGTGAGAGTAGAAGAATAATGTGGAATCAGTATCGGCGGCAATATTACCGATTTTATGGGGAATAAACGGAGGCGAAGTTATGAAAATTGAAACGGAGACGGTTCCTAAAATCAGGCAACGATCGTTGCTGCTCAGAATTCTATCCATAGTGGCGATTCTCTATTGCCTTATCAGTTTATTGCTTCCTTGGCTGCGATTTGAGGTCAGGACGGATAAGGGGATCATTGATTTGAATTCCATCGTTATACAGGATACCGGAATGCCTTTTGAAGATATGATTGCAGATATGCAAGGAGAAATGGGTGAAATCGGAGAATACATCGGCAATGTGAAAATTGTGAAGCAGCTTACCTCCATTGAATCAGCGGCTACAAAAGTCATTCGTCCTTTGTCGGATAGCCAATTGACACCAATTGAAACGGCGATAATGTTTGCCAATGGCGGGAAAGTGCTTTCTCTGGCGAAAGCGTTGATTAAGAGTGTGCAGTCAGGTCTGAGCTTTTTGGGACTGGAAGAGGTATCGGATGTATTAGATTTCATAGGCCTGGGCGGTATCAAAGAAGATATATCTTCTTTGGGGACATTTCTGAAGCTGATGGCCTTGGTAAATTGGCTGGTAATCATCGCAATGATTGTAGTTGGAGGTTACAGCATTTACGCAATTATTGCCAACAAGCGGAGCTTTATATGGTTAGAAACGGTATTGTATGGCATGCTTTTGCTTGGCTATTGCGGTTTCGCCCTACTGATGAATCAAACTATTAGCAAGGCATTGACCGAGTATGTTGAGGTTGTGGGTAAGAGTATTCGTCCTTTCAACATACTTCTGTGGCCGATTTTTTCTTGTGTTGGTCTGCTTGGATGTGCAATAGCGGAGTATATTCTATTTAGGAGTACAACCGGTGTCGCAGAGAATACAGCTTGGATTTGCGTGTGCGGGAATGAAAATCCTGCAAAAGCGGCGTTTTGTACGAAGTGTGGCAGTAAGCGGAGCGGCGAGAAAATTCAAGAATGCGGGTGGACATGCACCTGTGGCAGCAAAAACGCAGAGGAGGATTCCTTTTGTCATGCTTGCGGAAAGGGCAGATATGATAGGAGCCCAAGTCAATGTAAAATTTGCGGCCGTCGGATACTCACTGGGGGAGATCTGTGTGATGTGTGCAGTGCACAGCGTAGTGACAGTGCAAAATCCAAAGTAGTCATTCGAATGGGGGGGAATCTACGAACGGATGGTTTCAAAAAGCCGGATGACCTTGGATAAGGGCTGTATGATTACGGGGAGAATTTAATGGAGGTGTCGAATGAATCTGAAAGAGGCAGTTGTACACGTTTTTCAAAACTATGCAAATTTCAATGGCCGTGCCAGGAGAAGTGAATATTGGTACTTCCGCCTGTTTGACCTGATAGTACCGACAATCGTATCAATTGTAACATTACTTCCTGGGTTGATCACAGGGGATGCTACGTTACTGGTTATATTTGGATTGGGTAAAATCTTATTGGCGGTTTATGGCTTGGCTAGTATTGTGCCTTCGCTGGCAGTGACGTGTCGGCGTTTGCACGATGTTGGAAAACCTGGTTCATATATGTTCTTCTTTTTACTGCCTATTGTGGGAACAATTCTAATTCTGGTCTGGGCATTCCAAGATGGTGATCCCGGCGAAAACAGATATGGAGCGAACCCCAAGGAAGAGAAGTCTGCAGATTACAAAAAGAAATGTCCTCATTGCGGTGCTGTAATAAAACCACATGTTAGATTTTGCGGAAATTGCGGGGCAAACTTGACAGAAGATGATCTAGCCTCAAAAACCAAGGTTTGGATATGCTCCTGCGGAAAGGAGAATCCTATTGACTGTGCTTTTTGCCCCAACTGTGGACGTCGCCATCTGGCGGAGTCAGTGCCTCCTGCCTTTGCAGAGTGTGAAAAATGTGGACGGCCTATTCCGGCGGGGCAAAGGTTATGTGCAAACTGCGCTTCCACAAGGCCGACTGATAATGGCAGTAACGGATTCAAGCCGCCTAAGGAATTAGGATAAGATATGGATGACAGGGGGAAGGAATCGCATGCCTAGCAATTATAAATTTGAGTACAATGTGGATATTGTGTTCTGTATTGACTGTACAGAGAGTATGGATAATATTTTGAACATTGTAAAAGGCCGTGCCTTGGGACTTTACGACGATATACAGCGTAAAATGTCTTCAAAGGGAAAGAAGATTAGTCAACTGCGGGTACGTCTTATCGGATTTCGGGATTATGTTGCCTATGCGGATGAATTTCGAAGAAAGGTGCATCCAAACGAACCAATGATGGTTACTGATTTTTTTTCGTTTCCGCAGGATGCGCATAAACTGGAAGTAAGTGTGAAGAGCTTGTACCCCGTAGGTGGCGGCGATATCCAGGAGGACGGTTTAGAAGCATTGGCCTATGCCATCCGATCCCAATGGTCTGTGACCGGGGACAAAGATCGCCATGTAATTGTTTTATGGACGGATGCGGAGCCGCACGCTCTCGGCTATGGAGAGGGCACATTGCGTTACCCCAAGGGAATGGCGAAGAGTTTTGACGAATTGACCGAGTGGTGGGATAAAAGTATGCCGAAAAAGAACTCCAAACGATTGATCTTGTTTGCTCCGGATCAGGGATGTTGGACTGCAATTTCATCACAATGGGATAACAGCGTTCATTATCCATCTAAGGCGGGAGATGGGCTGCAAAACTTGGACTATCAAACGATTCTTAGCTGCATTGCGGAATCCATTGGATGATAGTTGGTTTTGAAATTTGGCAGGAGAAGAGTATGCATAACGACAAAAACAAAAAATGGATTTACTTTGCGGCGGGCGGTCTTGTGACGAGCATTATTTCGCTGCTTTTTCCAATTATTACCTACACCAATCAACGCGGGGACGTACACTCCTTTAACATTTTTCAATTGCTGAGTGGTGGCTTCGCACAAATTGTTCAGGAGGAGTATACTGGGGGATCGTTGATTCGGCTTTCCCAGAGTTCTTTTGATACCATTATTGCGGTTATCGGTGTGTTTGGAACGATAGCAATTGTTCTTTCTATGATTGGGCTTCGGAGCATGTCAAAGCAATATGAAAGCCAATGGCCGTTCCGGTTAACACTCTGCGGGCTGATTGGGACAACCATTCCGGCATTCCTATTGTTGACTGCTTTTGCACTTTCGACAAGTTATTATCTGGGGAAAATCTCTCTGGGCCTGTATGTAATTATTACACCAGTAGCCGTGATTACTTCATGCATTGCCGTGATTAAGCGTCACCAGCTAACGAAAGCGGAATTGGAACTTCAAAAAGAAGCGGCAAATTACATTTATGTAGCGGGTGACTTACCGCCGCTGCAATGAATAAAATCCGGGTTATGATTAGCCCGGATTTTAATTATACTAGGGGCAATGCAATCGATTTGCGACATAATTCCTATGCAATATAAGAGCATCTGCGACATAATTCTGAACAAACAGAGGCGGGGCGGATGAAGCCAGTTCCGCGTCGGACTCCAAACGTGAGACGCAATCCGCTGCAGAGCCATTTGACAGGAATTGCGAAAATCCGGGTTGCGATCAGCCCGGGTTTTGATTATACTAGGGGCAATGCAATCGATTCACTCGAAAGGAGCCCCCACCATGCTATTTCTTCACACCTCCGACTGGCACTTAGGTGCCACGGCCGGAGAGCAAGACCTCTACGAAGACCAGCGATACTTCATTGATGCCATCTGCCGCATTGTTCAGGAGCGTCGGGTGGATGCGGTGCTGATTGCCGGGGATGTTTACGACCGGTCGGTGCCCTCCGGGGCGGCGGTGGGGCTGTATGACTACGCTATGGACAGGCTCTGCCGGGAGCTGGGAGTCCGGGTGCTGGCCATTGCGGGGAACCACGACAGCGCCGAGCGGCTGGGCAGCTGCGGGAGCCTTCTGGACAAGGCGGGGCTCCATGTGCTGGGGATGGCCCAGCGGGAGCCGAAGGCGGTGGAATTCCCGGATGCCCAGGTGTTTTTGCTGCCCTGGATCACGGAGGAGAAGGTGAAGAGCCTGTATCCGGAGGAGGCGGAGGGCATTGACAGCCTGACGGATGCCTACCGGGTGGCGGCGGAGCATATGCGCAGGGCCTTTGCGCCGGGGAAGAGGCACATTGTGCTGGCCCATGCCTTCCTCACAGAGGCGGAGACCTCCACCAGCGACCGGGCGGCGGAGATCGGCTTTGCTACCCAGGTCCCGGCCAGCGTGTTCGAGGGCTTTGACTATGTGGCCCTGGGCCATATCCACAAGCCCCAGAATGTGACCGGCTTTGCCCGCTACAGCGGCACGCCTATGGTCTATTCCTTCGGAAAGGAGGAAAGCCAGCAGAAAAGCGTGACCCTTCTGGACACGGATGCCTTTGCCCGGGAGACGGTTCCCCTGCCTCAGCTCCATAGATGGACCACCCTTACCGGCACCGCCGAAGAGTTGCTGGCGGGGGAGGCGGCCCAGGAGGTCAAGATGGGCTATGTGCGGCTGAATGTGACGGATACCGCTGTGGGGCTGGAGCTGCTGTCCCGGCTGAAGGGGGTCTATGCTCATCCCCTGGTGGTGGCGGGGAAGGCCTATGAAGGGGACAACACCTCCATTACCCTGACCATGGAGGAACTGGAACGGATGGAGGAGGACCCGGCGGAGGTATTCCGGTCCTTCTGCCGGGAGGAACTGGGCCAGGAGGCCACGGAGCACTTTGTGGAGCTGTTCCGAAAGGCAGTGGCGGAAACGGAGGAGACGGTATGAAGCCCTTACAGCTGAAAATGCAGGCCTTCGGGCCCTATGTGCAGATGCAGACCGTGGACTTTGAAAAGCTGTCGGAAAAGGGAATGTTCCTCATCAAGGGTCCTACGGGCAGCGGCAAGACCACGATTTTTGACGCCATGACCTTCGCCCTCTACGGCGGCAGCAGCGGCGACGACAGCAAGAGCAAGGTGGGCCGCAATGATCTGGAGGAGTGGCGCTGCAACCAGGCGGCAAGCAGCGAGGCCACCGTTGTCACCTTCCGGTTCTCCGTCCGGGGAAAGCGCTATGAGTTCACCCGGCGGCTGGTGCCCAAGCGGGTGAAGCTGTCGGAGGAGTATTCCGCCGGGGAGATCGACGACCATGGGATCCTGATTCCCTTTTTTAACAACCCCAAAAAGGATATGCTGACGAAAAAGGCGGAGGAGCTCATTGGCCTGACCAAGGAGCAGTTCCGCCAGGTGGTGCTGCTGCCTCAGGGGCAGTTCGAGCGGTTTCTGACGGCGGGCTCCGAGGAAAAGGGGCTGATTCTGGGCAAGATCTTTGATGCTCAGCGGTGGGAGGCCTACGCCCAGAATTTTTACGGTGCCGCTCTCGACCGGAAAAATGCCCTGGCCGGAGAAAAGAGCGAGATCAGCGCCTCTCTGGCAGAGGAGGGGCTGAAGACACTGCCGGAGCTGGAAGCGCGGATCTCCCAGCAGGAGGCGGCGCGGCAGCAAAATGAGGCGGACCGCCTTGCCTTTGACGCAGAAGGAAAGCAGAAGGCTCTGGCAGAGGACATTGCCCTGGGAGAGCGCTTCCAGGCTCTGCATGAGCTGGAAGGGAAATGGAAGGCTCTGGCAGATCAGGCAGAGGACATCCAGGCGGACCGGTCCCTGCTGAGCCGCTCCACAGCGGCGGAGAGCCTGCGGACGGTGATCTTGGACTTTGAGAAGGCCCAGGGGGAGTGGGATAAGCGAAGCGGCGACTGGAAGCGAAAGCAGGAGCAGCTGCCAGACTTGCAGAAGAAGACCCAGGCGGCGGAGAAAGCCCTGAAAGATTGGCAGGAGGCATCTCCCGTGGCCCGGCTGCAAAAGCGCTCAGGGGAGTTGGCCTCCAAGCGGGAGACCTATCAGACCCTCCAGGGCCTGGAAACAGAGAAGAACGAGGCGGAGAAGACCTGGAAGAAAAAAAAGAGCCAGGAGGAGGCCGCGGCTCAGGCTCTGGAAGAGGCGAACCGGGAGGCCCGGGAAAAATATCTGGCCTATAATGACGCGGAATCCCAGGAAAAGGACCTGCGAAACCGGTACTATTCCGGCATTTATGGCGAAATCGCCGGGCAGTTGGAGAAGGACTGCCCCTGCCCGGTCTGCGGCAGCCTGACCCATCCCGCCCCGGCGGCAAGAGCCGAAAACAGCGTCAGCAAAAAGACTGTGGACGAGGCGGAAAAGGCCACACGGAAGGCAAAGGAAAACTGGGAAAAGCAGGAGCAGGACCGGAAAACAGCCGAGGAGGCCAAGGATCAGGCAGCGAAGGAATTGGCGGAGAGCCAAAGGGCCTGGGACCGTGCCCAAGAGAGCTTGAAGCATGCCCAGGCCAGTCTGATCCCGGGGATCCCCACGCTGGCAGACCTGGAGCGGGAGATCCAGAACCAGGAAGCCGCCATTGCCCAATGGCAGAAACAGGAGCAGACCTTGCAGGCGTCCTTAGAGCGGGAAAAGAAGCAGCTGGATACCCTGGCCGCCCAGGCCGCCGCCGCGGAGGAGGAGCTTCGCCAAGCCACGGAAAACCGGGACCTGGCCGGAGAGCGCCTGGAAAAAGCCTTGGCGGAGAAGGGCTACGGCCATATGGCCCAGGCCAAAGAGGACCTGCGCACAGAGGAAGAGCGGACCGGTCTCAGTGAAAAGATCCACAAGTATGACGGTGCGGTAGAGGACACCGGGAAAAAGCTGGAGGAGCAGCAAGCCGCCCTTTCCCAGAGGCTGGAACCGGACAAGAGCCAGTTCGAGACGCGCCAGAGGGAAATCAGCGAGAAAACCCAGGCCTTTGCCCGCAGAGCCTCCACCCTGGAGGGAGACATTCAGCGCCTGACCCAAAAGAAGGGGGCTCTGGAAAAAAAGCAGGCCCATTACGATGCCAACATCCTGGAGGCGGAGAACGATCTGAAGGTGGCGGAAAAGGTCCGGGGCAGCAGCGGCATTGGCCTCCAGCGCTATGTTCTGGCCATCCTCTTCAATCAGGTCATCGGGGAGGCCAACCGGATGCTGGCCAAGGTCCACGAGGGGCGGTACCATCTGTTCCGCTCTGACGACAAGGGAAAGGGCAATAAGCGGGGGCTGGAATTGAAGGTCCACGACAACCGGTGCCCGGAGGCCCAGGGAAGAAGCGTCAGTATGCTCTCCGGCGGGGAGAAGTTCCTGGTGTCCCTGGCCCTGTCCATCGGCCTGTCCACCGTGGCCCAGAGGGGCGGGGTGCAGATCGAGGCCCTGTTCATTGACGAGGGCTTCGGCACTCTGGACGACAGCTCCATCCATGACGCTATGGACGTACTGGAAAGCGTCCGCAGGTCCAGCGGCATGATCGGCATCATCAGCCATGTGCAGCTGCTGGAAAGCAATATCCCCACCCATCTGGAAGTGATCAAATCCGGTGAGGGGAGCCGGATCCGGCTGGCCTGAGCTGAGCCGGGAAAACAAAAAAATCAGCGCCCGAAGAATCTCCATTCTTCGGGCGCTGACCCGTCTTATTGCAGTGTATCTTTGTAGGGCCCCTGGGCTACGGCCTTTTCGTAGGCGGCATAGGCATCCTCCAGGGTGCCGTAGGTGGTTCCGGTCATGTATTGCCTATAGGTTGCTGACGATGCCAGGGCGTTGTATTTGCCCTTGCTGATGATGCTTGTTTCCGTAACATAGAACTTCCCGTTGGATGCCGCTATGATCACAGGTACGTTCTCCGAGGGGGACAGTTTGCTGATATCTACGGAGGACCAGAACAGATTGTGATTGCCCTGGGGGGCGTTTCCGTAATAGCCCCAGCTGCATCCGGGCTGGGCTAGAAGGGTCCCATCCAGATTGTCCTTAATACCCTGGACCCGTTTGGTCCCCGCAAGGGAGTCGATTTCGTAGCCTGTGGCACCCTGTAGGCCAAAGCCGTCGGAGGTGTCCTTGTCCAGCATTCCGCTGTTCTTTAGGGGCCCCAAAAGGTCGCCGTAACGGTTCGGCTGGGGTCCGGATCCGCCGTTCCAGTTCAGGATGACTCCCACGTCGGTGCTGTAGCTGACCTGGCAGACGCCGCCGCCTACCGGCTCACCCTTCCAGTTGGGGGTGTCCCCCTGACCTGTGGAATGGACAATGCCGCCAATGTTGACGGTATCGGCAGACTGCCAGCCGTCTACCTTCTGCTTCAGCGCCACGGTTTTCTCCGCGTTCTCCGAATCGTCCAAAGAGGCCGCTACCAGTACCTCGGCGTAGGCAGAGCGCACGTTGGCCAGGTCCGTAGACTCCCGGCTTTTTTCCAGAATATTGGTAAAGGTGGGAATGGAGATTGCCACCAAAACGGCGATCATCGCCACTACGATCAGCATCTCCATAAGGGTAAAGCCGCTGTGATCTTTTCTTGTTTCCCAGTTATCCATACGTTATGTGTTCCTTCTTCGGAAAGAGATGCGAAAGTCAGTTATCGGAACCGGATTGCCATCCATTTTTCCATTTCCATTTTGGCGGCCCGGTCATCCATGCGCTGGACGGTATCCCGGAAGATCTTTTCCCAGTCCTCCGCCTTCCGGGGGCCCTGCTGACGGGTGATCAGATAGGGGCACTGGGGGATTTTTCGTTTTCCGAAGGCCAGGGTGTAGGGGCGCATGACGTTCAGAGCCATGGCATAGGGGGCCATGCGGAAATAGTAGTCCGGGTCCTGGGCCATATAGCGCTGAATGTCCTCCTTGGGGAGGTTTTTCAGATAGTCCCGGAAGCCCCGGATCTGGGCGTTTTCATGCTTGTTTACGTCGGACCGCTTGCCGCCGATGGCATAGAGCCAGCCCAGCAGGATCTGACCGATGCAGACCCCCAAGGGGATCCACACCTGCTTGGCAATGAGACCGATGATGATCCAGACCAGGAAGCTGACGGCGGCGGTGACATAGCCTGTCTGATCGCGCAGGCCGAAGCACAGGGACATGCCCTGGAGCTGCCAGGCGGTGATGACACCGATGGCACCGAAGGCCAGGCTCAGCACCACCTCCAAAGCGGCGATTTCCGTGATATTCATGGCCATGCAGATACCCAGGAATACCTGGACTGCGCAGAGAATATAACGGTAGAATTTTCGCTTTTTTTCCGTGGTGGCGCAGATGGCGTTTTCTCCCGGAAGCATGGCGGCGGTGCGGCGCAGGACCTTGGCATACTGGCTCCCGGCGGCATCGATGACCCGCCGGTCCCCGAAGAGGGTCCGGAATGTGCGGACCTCAAAGAGGCTCCGCTCGTTGCCCATCTCCATCCGCTTGTGCAGCAGGATCCGTCTGCCGTCTACCTGGATCAGCAGGTAGCCCATCTGGGCCCAACACAGCACCATGGTGGTCAGATCCGGCCCCAGCAGATGGACCCGGCAAGGCAGCTCTCCGGCGGTGATGCCGGGAGGCGGCACCATGCATTCCTCCTTCCGGTTGGGGAAGGTCCGCAGAAAGATCAGCCAGTACACCAGGGCCACGGCGGTGAGAATGCCCATGGGGATCAGCTCCGGGTTGCCGTCCCGCAGATAGGTGCTGACACCGGGGAACATGGCAAAGGGGGCCTGAAGGGTCATGGTCACGGACTCGTGGTCGTTGAAGCCCGCTTTGGTGGAGCCGGTGATCATGTTGCCGTTGATCAGCAGATTCAGCTCTGAGGCCAGGCCGTTCTGCTGGTAGGTGGAGTAGAAGTTGGGGGTGGCGTCGATGGCGTCCGGAAGGGTGATGGTGTAGTTCAGCATGCTGACAGGGTAGGAAAAGCCGCTTAAAATGGGCAAGGTCAGCACCAGGTTTTTCCGGTCCTCGGAGAGCACCACGATTTTTGGAAGGGTATAGGACAGCTGGGCCATAAAGTCTCCGGCTTTGCCGCCGGTGATCTTATTCAGACTCACCATCACATAGCTGCTGGACCGGGTGGTGCTGGGGGAAGAGCCGTTGATGGTGATGTTCGCGGCTGTGCCGGGCAGAGGAAAGTAAAGGTTCTCCTCCTCTTTGTCCAGGTGAAGGGACAGCTGCATAGTGACCAGGCAGTTGCCGTCGATGTCCACCGTTGCCGTAAAATCCGCCCGGGTTGCGGCGCTGTTGGACCCGGCTACCGCCGAAGCCGGCACACGGAAGGAAGCTGCCGACAGGACCAGCACCAGCACCAGCATTCTAAGGCGTCGCTTCAATGGGAATGCCTCCTCACATTTTGTTGAAAATCCAAATCCCTTAGACGCTCTAAGGATAAAATAATCATAATCTATGCAATGATATCATAGATTCCTGGAAAATGCAAGGATTCTTTGAAAAATAAGAGGCAAATCCGCAAAAAAGACAGAAAAAACCCGTTCAGAAGGCGGGAGCTTCTGAACGGGTCCGGGAATTTTCTTACAGCGTCCGCAGAGCGTCGATCAGGGCGGTCTTGGAGGCGGTCTGCTCGTCCTTGACCTTGATGACCTTGGCGGGGCACCCGGCCACCACCGTGTTGGGGGCCACGTCGGAGACGACCACGGCTCCGGCGGCAACCACCGCGTCATGACCGATGCGGCAGCCCTCGATGACCACGGCGTTGGCACCGATCAGCACATTGTCTTCCACAATGACGGGTGTAGCGGAGGCAGGCTCCACCACACCGGCCAGGACCGCACCGGCTCCTACGTGGCAGTGCTTGCCTACGGTTGCCCGGCCCCCCAGAACGGCACCCATGTCGATCATGGTGCCCTCACCCACCACGGCACCGATATTCAGAATGGCACCCATCATAATGACGGCGTTTTTCTCAATGGTCACCTGCTCCCGGATGAAGGCGCCGGGCTCGATACGGGCGGGGATGTCCTTCAGGTCCAGCATGGGAATGGCGGAGTTGCGGCAGTCGTTTTCTATTTCAATATGGGCGAATTCCTGGCTTTTCAGCACCGGACCGATGTCCTTCCAGTCACCAAAGACGATCTTGCAGTTTTTTCCGGCAGGGAACTCGTGGCAGTTGGGGAAAGCCACCGGCTCCTTCTCCCAGACATAAACCTTGACGGGGGTCTTCTTCTCCGCGTCCCGGATATAGGCAATGATTTCTTCCGCGTTCATCATAGTAGTCGTCTCCTTTGGATTTTTGTTTATGGTACCACTTTTTGAGAAAAAGCACAAGGAAAAATTGACAGAGCTTTTTGAAAGGAATATAATAGCGCAAAAGGGGCTGTCTGGAGAGCCGTACCGCCCCTCATCCGCCGCTGCGGCGGCACCTTCCCCCAAGGGAAGGCGAGGAATCACGGAGGCGATAAAATATGCAATTGACCGATGACCGCCGGGCGCTGCACCGGATCCCGGAGCTGGACCGGAACCTGCCCCAGACCATGGAATATCTGCGTTCCGCTCTGGAAAACCTGAACTGCAAGGTGTTTTCTCCCATGGACAGCTCCCTGTGTGCTTTTTTTGATTTCGGAAAGAAGGATGCCATTGCCTTCCGGGCGGATGCGGATGCCCTGCCCATCCAGGAAAAGAACAAGGTGCCCTACGCCTCGACCCACCCGGGGGTGATGCATGCCTGCGGCCATGACGGCCACATGGCCATTCTCCTGGAGTTGGCCCGGAGGCTCAGCGAAAAGAAGGATCTGCCCCACAATGTGCTTCTGGTCTTTCAGCCTGCGGAGGAGACCACCGGTGGGGCCAAGGATCTATGCGCCACGGGGGTGTTCCGCAGCCATAAGGTCCTGGCGATTTTTGGCCTGCACCTGTGGCCCCAACTGCCGGAGGGTGTGATCGCCAGCCGGAAAAACGAGATGATGGCCCGGTCCTGTGAGGTCCGGGTGGATGTCTACGGCAAGTCTGCCCACATTGCCAAGGCCCAGGAGGGGGTGGACGCTCTGGCCGCCGGTGTGGACTTCTATCAGCGGGTCATGAAGCTGGAAGGGGCTCTGCCCAAGAATATTTTCCGGCTCCTGAAATTCGGAAAATTCCAAAGCGGCACCGTCTGCAACGCCCTTTCGGACCACACCCATATGGAGGGGTCCCTCCGGGCCTTTCAGGATGAGGTGTTCTATTCCATCCGAGCGGGGATCGTATCCATTGCCAAGGATATTGAGCGGGCCTACGGCTGCACCGTCAACGTCTATATGACGGAGGGCTATCCCGCCGTTATGAACCCGCCGGACCTCTACAATCAGGTGAAAAAGTCTGTGGGCTTCTTCGACCTGGACAAGCCCACCATGACCGCCGAGGACTTCTCCTGGTATCAGAAAACCCTGCCCGGTATGTTCTTCTTCCTGGGCGTGGGAGATACGGCGGCCCTTCATTCGGATAATTTCAATTTCAATGAGGAAATTCTGGAGAAAGGCGTTCGGTTCTTCGAGGAGCTGGCGGAGACCTTCCTATGATGCCCATGAATCACGACCTGGAGCGGCTCCAGCGCAGCGGCATCCGGGTATTTACCAATCTGGCCCGGCAGACTGCCGGCTGCCGAATGCTGACCATCGGGGAGCCGGACCTGGACACCCCCAAAGAAATCCGTGAAGCCGCCGCCCGGGCTATGGAGGCGGGGCAGACTCACTATGCCCCCAACCAGGGCACCGAGAGTCTGCGCCGGGCTATTGCCGCCTTCGAGACCCGCCGGGGCCGCCGGACAGAGGCCGGAGAGGTCCTGGTTACCGTGGGAGCGACCCAGGCCCTGAATACCGCCCTGACGGGGATCCTGAACCCCGGGGACGAGGTCATTATCCCCACGCCCGCATTTTCCCTCTACGACAGCATCGTTACGGCGGCAGGGGCCAAAAGCGTCTTCCTGGACGTGTCCAAAACCGGCTTCCAAATCACAAAGGAGGCCCTGGATGCCTGCCTGACGGAAAGGACAAGGGCCATTGTTCTCAATTCCCCCAACAATCCCACCGGCGTGGTATTGAAGAAAAGCAGCCTGGAGACGGTGGCCGAGGCGGTAAGGCAGCGGGACATCTATCTGATTTGCGACAACGTCTATGGAGCGCTGAGTTATGTCAACTGTCCGGACCTGACCCTGGAGGAGGACCTTCGGGATAAGACCATCCTTTGCCAGAGCTTTTCCAAGCCCTATGCCATGACCGGCTGGCGGGTGGGATACCTGGCGGCTCCGGAGGGCCTGATCTCCCGGCTGCTGCTGCTCAGCGCCGCCCAGATCGCTGCCGTGCCTACCTTCATCCAGACCGCGGCAGAGACGGCCCTGACTCTGGACGTGACCCCTATGCGGGAATTGTACCGTGGCCGCCGGGACTATGTGACCGGCCGACTTCGGGACATGGGGCTATCCTTCCCGGAACCGGAGGGTGCCTTCTATGTGTTCCCCAGCATTGAAAAATTCGGCATTCCCTCCTGGGAGTTCTGCACCAGAATGATCCGTGAGGCAGGCCTGGCCGCCGTCCCCGGCGTGTGCTTCGGCACGGAGGGGTATATCCGGCTGAGCTACTGCTACGCGGACCAGGAGCTGAGGGAAGGCCTGGACCGGCTGGAAGAGTTTGTCAAAAGAGTATGATCCCCTCATCCGTCAGGGCTTCGCCCTGCCACCTTCCCCGTGGGGGAAGGCGAAAGAGCCCTCTCCCGGCCGGGAGAGGGCTCTTTGACATCATACATACTTTTCGATGACTTTGGTCAGCATGGGCAGCAGCTGCTGCTTCCGGGACAGGAGCCCTTTCTGGAAGGGGTGGTCCTGGGAGCCGGTGACGGCGAAGGCCTCCCTGGCCCAGGCGGTGCGATTGCCGCCGAAGTAGAGGATGGACCCGTTTTCCTGGATGCTGGTGAAGGCCAGCACGGAGAGGTCCAGATCCTTCTTTTCCGCGAACCGGTCCAGGGCGGCATCGATGTCCCCTTCCACCAGGTGCAGGTCCTCGGTGGTGGCCAGGATCACCTGGGAGATGGAGATCTTGCAGCCGGATACATCGAAGATCTTCATGTCCGCCTTGATAAGCTCAGCGGGATTGGGATCCAGCTTAGACGCGGCGGCGGTGAAAAGCTGGTCAGCGAAGGTGTCGATGTCCAGGTCGGCAATGGCCGCCAGAATATTGGCGGTAGACCGATCCTTCTGCGTGGTGGTGGGGGAATGAAAATTCAAGGTATCGGAGAGAATGGCTCCCAGCATGAGCCCTGCCAGATTCACAGGGATGGGGATCTGATTCTCCCGGAAGATGGTGGCAACAATGGTGCAGGTGGAGCCTACGATCTCGTTCCGGAACTGGACGGGATACTGGGAGGAGAAGTCGTTGATCCGGTGGTGATCGATGACCTCCAGGACCTGGGCCTTCTCAATGGCCCGAACGGACTGGGAGAACTCGTTGTGGTCCACCAATATCAGCTTCTTGCTGGGGGCCTGCATGATATGGTACCGGGATACGTAGCCGAACAGGGTGCCGTCTGCCTGGGTAACAGGGTAGACATGGTAGCGGCTCTGGAGCATCTTTCGGCCCACATCCTCTGCCAGCTCCTGGGTCCGGAAGGACACCAGCTCCGTCTTCATAATCTGGCTGACGCTGGGGGAGAAGTAGATATATCGCAGGGTGTTCATGCCGCCGTGGCCGGATAAGAGGATGGGACAGTGCCGGGCCTTGGCGGCAGCCAGAACCTGCTCGGTGACCTCCTGGGCCCAGACCACGATCAGCATACCGGCCCCCATCTCAATCACGGCCTTCTGGGCCTGGGGATCGTTGCCGCAGACCACGATCCGGCCGGCCACATCGTAGTTTTTGAGCTTGGGCTCCTCGGTCATGGCGATGACGCTGACCTTGCCGTTGAGCTTCATTTCCGGATCGTCGTAGAGGATCCGACCGTCCAGCGTTTTCCGGAAGTTTTCCAGAGGAGTCCGGGACATGATCTCAATAGACCGGGCAGTGTCGTAGAGACCGATGACGGAGATATCCGACTTGGTGAGGAAGCCGATCAGCTTTTTGTTCTCGTCCACCACGCCGCAGTAGGTCCGGTTGTACTGCTGCATCTGCTGAAGGGTCTCGAAGATCGTGGTGTCCGGGGAGGTGCAGCTGGGCGGGTCCATGACCACTTCTCCCAGAGTCACCCGGGCATCGGTGAGCCGCTGGGGCTCGGGATAGGAAAACCGGTCCAGCAGGTATTTTGTCTCGGCGTTTAGCTTTCCCAGGCAGCAGGGAACTGCCGGAACGCCCAGAGAGCGTTTAAAAAAAGCATAGGCAATGGCCGAGGCCACCGAGTCCGTATCCGGATGCTGGTGACCGGTAATATATACGGGGGGATTCTTCATGGCTGGCTCCTTTATATCTAGTTTACATAATATTGAAGAGGCGGGGAGACGGGGAAATGGCTCTGGCCATTTCCTATGGTGTCTACTATTCTACTACAGATTCTTTTTTTCGTCAATGAAAGGTTGATTTTTCGACAAATTGTCGAAAAATGCAGAAAAACGTGATATTTAAGGCATAATTCTCGGCAAGTGTCGATTCTCGACGAGCGAATGTTTCCCGTATCCTATTGCAAAAGGGCCTTCTTTATGCTAAATTATTGATGTCGCACACGGCGGTATCCGCCGCACATGGGGTATTTCAAGTTGACAGGAGAGGAAAGTATGGAACATCAAACCACCGTATTGATCGCGGATAGTTCAGAGGAATTCTGTGGGGGGCTTACAGCCGCCCTGCAGCGCACGGAGCGCTTCCAGGTGGTGGGCACCGCCAATGATGGGGAACAGGCCATCCGCCTGATTGGAGAGAGAAAACCCGATGTTCTGGTATTGGACCTGATGCTGAGCAAACAGGACGGCATCAGCGTGCTCAAGGCCATATCCGGCATGGATCGCAAACCGGCCACGCTGGCTACATCTGGGTTTATCACAGACTATGTGGCCGCCGCAGCAGCCAATCTGGGGGTTCAGTATATGATGCTGAAGCCCTGCGATATGCCGGCCATGGTGGAGCGCATGGAGGAGATGATCCGGGGAGGGGAGAGCCTCCGGACCTCCGCGCCCCGCCGGGCCGACAAGAACAGCATCGAAAGCATGGTCACGAACATCATCCATGAGATCGGTGTCCCCGCCCACATCAAGGGCTACCAATACCTGCGGGAGGCCATCATGATCGCCGTCAACGACATGGACGTGATCAACGCCATTACCAAGGTCCTCTACCCCCAGGTAGCCAAAACCTTCCAGACCACTCCCAGCCGGGTAGAGCGGGCCATCCGCCACGCCATCGAAGTGGCCTGGGACCGGGGTGACCTGGACACCTTGCAGAGCTTCTTCGGCTACACCGTCAGCAATACCAAGGGAAAGCCCACCAACAGTGAGTTCATCGCCCTGATTGCCGACCGCTTGCAGCTCCAGCTGAAAGCCACCGAGGCGGCCCAGTATTGAGGAAAAACTCCACAGCCGATCTTCACAAGCGGAGGAAAGGCTGTGGATTTTTTTGGGGGTGCCGTATCTCTCTTGCGCTTGACAACTTACGAAAAGGGTGTTATAGTAACCATAGAAAGTCGGGATGAAGACGGTAAACTCATCCGCGTGGTCGGGATGGAGACTGAAAACCCATCCGTTGCAGAGTCAACTGCGAAAAATCCGAGGGAACGGCAAATGTCGTTCCCTTTTGTTTCCTCTGACAAGTCAAAGCCCATGACCTTATTGCGAGGGAATCGTTTGGACCCATCCAAAAGCGCATCTGTTGATTTGATCCTTTGTAGGTCCACCGGAGCATCCTTCTTTGATGAAATTGTTTATGGAAACGAGCAGATGCTTGCAAAATATGGGGAAAGGATCAAAATGTTGTTGGCGGAAAATCTAAAAGAGACAAAAGAATTGCAGCCGATTTGAATATGTGAGATACCGCTTATTATAACAACTCCACAGCCAATCTTCACAAGAAGAGGAGAGACTGTGGATTTTTTATGGGAGTGTTGACGGGGCTGTGGAAAAATTTTGTGAGCGAGGTATGCAGCCAGCAAGCGCAGTTCACCAAATTCACAGAGAAAGCCATGGCCTGACTTGACGAGGGCGGTGGGCTGTGGAGTTTTTTACGGAAATTTTTTTGTAAATTTTCTTCATAAGATTTGACTTTTTACAATGAATCGCATATAATAATGGTGCGGATAGATTCCGCAAGACATGAGATCACAGCCCCCACGGCTGCCGCTGTCTCAGCTTGTCAGGCTCAAGTAAAAAAGCTTTCCCAAAGTTGATTTCCACGTAGAGCGCGTGGAAGGTAAACAAAAAAATGCTCACCGAGTTGATCTCCACGTAGAGCGCGTGGAGGGTAAACGAAAGAATGCTCGCAGGGAAAAACGGTCATGCTCAGTGCGTGGCCGTTTTGCTCTACATAGGGAGTCGAATCTTGATGAAACTTGTTTTCCTTTCGGCGGAATTCTATAAAGATTATGCGGATTGTTCTGAAATCGAACAGAAGCCGACCCGCCCTTACACCTCCGGGGCGAAGAATTCGCTGTTTTGAAGACAATAAACGCACATGCCATTGAGGCAAAAATGGCACAGTTTATTGGCACCTACAAAAAGGCGAAACGTGCTCCAAATGTGCCGCGAAATAAGCGACTGCTTACATATTCTACACTACAGTATTTTGAAGAGTACATTCCGAAAGATACGGAGTGACCAAGTTAAAATAGATAAATCCACAGCCAAGGGCCTTAGATGGGCACGGCTGTGGATTTTTTATGGGGTGATGAAGGGGGCTGTGGAAAAAATTTTGTGGGCGGGGTATGCAGCCAGCATATTGTTTTTGGGGAAGGGAGGGAGTATGCTGGTAGGGAAGGGGGGAAAAAGGAATGGCTTTTCAAAAGGCTGATGATGCAAAATACTATGTATTTGACTCGTCACTCAATGCAAGTAGCTCTGCAATTACCTTGTCTAGAAGGGGCAAATATTTTTCATCAATTCGATGGATGGCATCAAGCCGATTAGAATCCTCGGGCCTTTCGCTGCCAAATAGGACATAATCTGCGGATAAACCAAGAACTTTACACACTTTAATTAACATTTTAACAGAAATGCCGGTTCGGCCTCGTTCAAGTTCTGCTAAATACGAGACGCTGACATCCAGTTTTTCCGCAAATTTTTCTCTTGTATACCCTAAATCTTCACGAGCTTTGCGAATTCGCATATACATTTACCATCACCTCGACATATAGTATCGGTGATAGTCACATAAATTAACATCAACTAAAATTGTATGAAATACATATTGTATTAGTTGATATCATGTGATATGATGTAAACGCATTGTAGTAGCCAAAGCCGAAAAAGTAAGTGGACGCTGGAGAATACCAGCCAATACTGAATGTCCGAAGCAAATCAAAACAAAGAAAGAAGGATAAAAATATGAATCCGTTGAAATCTCATAATATCGTTGCGAAAATTCTTCAAGTATACGCCTATGTAAATGGTGCGGTTGGAATGCTTCTTACTTTAGCGCTTGTTGCAGATTGGGGCGCAGTGGTGGCGGTCATCTTTTTCGCAAGTTCTCTCGTTGTAAATTTTCTTATTTTTGCCTTGGGCGAAATCATTGACTTGCTGCAAACCATTAAAGAGAATACAAGTGGGACGCGGGCGGTCGTGGACGAGCTGCCTGACCTTTGAGGAGACTTCAACATGAGCGAACGATACAGTAAGGTTTTTTCCTTGCCGGAAAACCTCTACGCAGAGGGCGCACCGGTTGTGATTGCGGCGGGAGCGCTACTGAAGGATAACCAGACCGGGCGGGTGGTTGCTCAGCTGAAACTGCGCAATATAAGCCCCAAAACCATCAAGGCGGCAACTGTTTCCATTTCGCCCCTAAACACGGTAGAAAACCCTTTAGGAGAGGCCATTCGTTACGAGTATTTGGATTTGAGCAGCACCCGGGACACAGACTTTGGCAGCAAATCCGCTATACCTATGCCGGATATAACGACCCGCTCTTTCGATGCTGCGGTAGTAGAAGTTATTTTCGCGGACAATTCTATCTGGAATGCCAGTGATGCAGCCTGGGAGGCGCTGAAAAGCCCGGAACCTTTGACTTCCCGGCTGGACAGTGAAATGGTCAAACAGTTCCAGATCGAATATGGAAGCGGGGCTAAAAATTTCTTTCTGGAGCAGAAAGATTTGTGGCATTGTGTCTGCGGGGCTGTGAACCGTCAAGGGGAAACAAAGTGCCATTCCTGCCAGAAGTCTATTTGCGACTTAAAGAAACTCGACCTGGAGGCTTTGAGAGAGCACAAAGAGCAGCGGCTTGTTAAGGAACAGGAACAGGCGGCAAAGAAAGCGGCTGCTACACAGAAGACTATGAAGACATTGGCTGCTGTGCTAGTCGTTGCTGCTGTTTTTTGTGTTGTGGCTAGTTTTGCGGTTGGAGCGATCAAGAAAAACAAGGCCTATAATGATGCGGCTCTGCTTATGGAGCAAGGAAAGTATGAAGAAGCAATTGAGGCATTTACTGCGCTGGATGGCTATAAGGACAGTGCAGAACAAATCCAGGCTGCAAAAAATGCGATTGCGGACATGGAGCGTGCCGCTGAGTATGATCGTGCTATTCAACTGCTGGAAACAGGAAAATCAGAAAAAGAAAATGAAGCCTACCATCTTTTAGTGGAATTGGGCGATTATCAAGACGCAAAAAATCTTTTGACACATTTTACATATGCGTGTATTGCATCCGACGATGTTCGGTACGAGTATGATTTAAGCGGTAATCTGGTTGAAAAGGATTATGGTTCCTCTAGCCACCTTTATGAATATGAAAATGGGCACGTAGTTTGGGAAGGCCAATCGAAAGGTGATTGGTCAGCGAAAACATATACTTATTATCCGGATGGAGTATTGAAAAGTAAAACCGGAGGTGTATCATGTACGCAGTCGGGCGTGGTTACAAATGAAACTATTAACTATAACGAGAAGGGGTGGCCTGAGACAGTCATTTATACGAAAGGCGATGAGCCAGATGTGCATAAAATATGGAATTTTACGTATACATTTTCTGATGATGATTTGATTACTGAATTACGCAGCTCTTTTCAGGATTATGGAGAGACACAGACAATAACACAGTCTGTTGACTTTACGGAGTATGGCGGATTTCTATCAGATATTCAATTCAATAGTCTTAGAGACTGGGCCCTTTTGTCCATCACAAACGCAAACAAAACTCGCACAGAGGTATATATTACCAATGGTTTTTCTATGTGGAAAGATTCTGAAGCAAGCTTTGTATATGATTCAGACGGTAAAATTATATCAAAAACAACGCGTTACCAAAGGAATCGGGAAATTACGCTTCATTATTCTTATGACGACGAAGGAAATCTGATTGAAGAACGCTCCGATGCGAGTGAGAATACAGATGGAACACTCTATTTGACAAAATACACTTATGGCTATATTTACACCCCAGATGCTGAATGAAAACAGGGACTTGGGGAGGCATACTTTATGTCCATGAAGGCCGGAAAGAATGCACTAAGAACATATTTGGAAAAACTGGATGGTTTAGCTAATATTGATGCTCTATTGTACTATAAGTCTCGTATCCTAGACATCCCCAGTTGACTGAACACCCCGGTCATTTGCAGGAACGCCTCATTCATAGGGTCCGGCTGGTCGTTAAGGCGCAGTATTGAGCGAAACCTCCACAGCCCCTCTCCCATCGGGAGACCAGGCTGTGGAGGTTTCTTCCTAACCATACTTGCTTTTTTCTAACAATATGATTATAATAATTGTTAGATTGTTAGAATAATGTTAGAATAAATTGGAAGGTATCTTCAACCCACCTTTGAAAAGGCCGCCGCTTACTTTAAGAAGCGCAATGTCAGCTTTGGCCCGGCGCAAATGCGGTCTGGTTAAACAGGGGCGGGGCAGAAATCTGCGCTATGTGGAATGCGCCCCCAGAAGCTAAAAAGAACGTTCCCCAAAAAACCACAACCTCCACAGCCCCTCTCCCACCGGGAGACCAGGCTGTGGAGGTTTCTGTATCTTCCGCGTCCATCACGCCATTGGGTCCTCCAACAAATCCTCCACGTCGCAGCCCAAAACCCGGGACAGCTTGTAGAGAATATGGGCCTGGGCTCTGTCGATGCTGTTGACGCGCTGCTCATACATCTGGATGTTGCGAAGATTTACTCCGGAGCGCTGAGCCAATTCTGATTGAGACAAACCCCGGTTTTCACGAACTCGTTTCAGGTTGGAATCTCCCTCGGCAGATTTGTAGAAACCATCCATGGCATCGATGAAGGCTGTAATGTCCATCTCGTGGTATGTGGGATACATTTCGATGATGTTTGTCAAGGGGATGCGCTCAAAGATATCTTTGAACCTGCGGCTGCGGGACCATTGGTATTCGGCCAGGGCCCAGCCAGCCCAATATTCGGGGGAGCAATCCTCTACATTGGTGGGGGCGGGCAAGTTTTTCTTGCCGTAGGCTTTTGTGATCACCGCCCGGGCCAGTTCAACGCCGGACATACCCGCGACATAGGCTGGGTTGCCGCGCTCGAATTGTTCGGCATAGCCTGTGTTGACGAAGAGCGCTGTGACCCAATCCGGTGCTAATTTGCAGTCGTTGATCGTATAGTCGAAGAAAGAGGAGAGACGGTCCTTGGCGTTACTCAAATAGGATTCGCTGTATGCGTGGGTCATCATTGCGCATCTCCTCTCTTAAAATATCCAATACGAAGAGATCGTCCCGATAGGACCGACTTTTTTTGATTTCCTTACGATAAGTATCCCGGGCTGTGGTGTCTCTATCCAAAAACTTCGGATAATAGACGCTCTTGCTAACAGGGTAGGCATCGAGGAAATGAAGACGGTCAAACCCTTTTTGGGACACGACGACTGTTTGCTCGCCAAGCTTCCCCAGCCTCAATGCCTGATCCAGACTCCGCAGGGGCAGCGTATTGGAAACAAAGGACTCTGCGTACTGGAAATAAGAATCATCTGCCCGATAGCCAATGACCACATCATACCCATGCAGATCAATTGCGTAGTGGTCAATGAGGTAGTCTCTCGCATCAACCGCAACTTCAGAGTTGAGTTTAAAGGTGCGGTATTGCAGCAACAGGGCCATCCAATTCAGAACGGTGTGGTTCCCGTCCAGTAGATTTAGTACCCTTAGCCCATCTGTGTCAAAGGAATAGCGGTTGACAAATCCGTCTGAATTTTTTTTGCAGGCCCATTCTCTGGCCATCTCCTCGGCGCGGGTGCAGTAGAACCCCATACCATAGTCGTTGTGTGGATTGCCGATATGGATGTCCGGGACCTCGATGATGTGGTCGGTTCCGTGAAGCAATTGGATAACACGCATAAAAGCCCTCCTGTATCATTGTAATGATATGCAATACTATATCATTGCAATGATAGCTTTGTCAACCCCGAAGCTGTGGATTTTTTCACCCTTTCCCCACCCCATCCTCCACATTCGGCTTCTGGATATAGGTTCTGGACAGCTGGTCCAGAGACGCGTCGAAGGTCAGGTTGCTCAGGGCGGTGTAGAGGATGTCGATGATATTCAGCTGGGAAATACGGGAGGACATGGCGCCGGTGCGGAAGAGGGACTCATTGGAGGCGGTGTAGAGCTTTTCATCGGCCAGGTCAGAGACGGGGGATTTGACGAAGCGGGTGATGGCGATGGTGGGGGTGCCGTTTTCCTTCAGGGCCTTCATGCACTCGATCATCTCTACGGTGGCGCCGGAGTAAGAAATGACGATGCCTACATCCTGGGTGGTGGCGTTTCGGGCCTGGAGGAGCTGGGAGTGCCAGTCCTCGTTGAGGATGCAGAGCTTATTGGCCCGGAGAAATTTCAGGTAGGCGTCTTTGGCGGTGCAGAAGGAAGCGCCCATGCCGAAGAGGTAGATGACCCGGGCCCGATGCAGCAGGTCTACGCAGCGCCGGAGGGTAGCCAGATCCATCAGCTCCTCCGTCTCCTCCAAAGAGACGATGTTCCGATAGGTGATTTTTTCTATGATCTGCTCCAGTGAGTCGTTGCGCTCAATGGCCTGCTGCTGGTGCCGCTTGGTCTGGTCCCGGACAGCCAGCTCATAGGCCACGGCCTGGCGGAAATCCCGGTAGCCGGGGTAGCCGATGTGGTTGCACAGCCGGACGATGGTGGCGGTGGAGCAGAAGACCTTTTGGGCTAGGCTTCGGATGCTGTTGTCCAGCACCAGACTGGGGTCGCTGATGATCTGGGCGGCGACGGACCGCTCCGTAGGGCTCAAGGCTTCCGAGGCCTCCCGCAGGCGCAGAATGGGATTGCTCATGGCATTGCCTCCCGGTATAGATTCAAAGAGTAGCCATATCATTTTACATTCTTTCCGCCAGAGGCGCTATTCGCAGAATATCTAAATTCAACAGAAGATTTAGGTAATATTGCACATCTTTGCATAGGGAAGAACAGGGTGTTTCATGGAAAACCCCAAATGAATCCGTAAAATATCATTGAATGAAACAATGTTTCGCAATATAGATAATCTATTGACACAATGTGACGAATGGATTATGATGTAATCAATCTGGCAGGGTGGCCGAGGAAAATCAGAGGGGCCGCCGCTGCAAAGGAGGCAGCGCAGACATGGGTTTGACACTGGATAATCTACTCACAGAAGCAAGAAATCCCCAGACCATGGAATTGGACAGCATGACTCCCCTGGAGATCGTTACCGCCATGAACCGGGAGGATGCCAGGGTGCCGGAATCCATCCGCCCCCAGCTGCCCAACATTGCCCAGTGTGTGGCCTGGGCCACGGAGGCGATCCGCTCCGGCGGCAGGCTCATCTACATGGGCGCAGGCACCAGCGGGCGGCTGGGTGTGCTGGACGCGGTGGAGTGCCCTCCAACCTTTGGCGTTTCGCCGGATGTGGTGGTCGGCCTCATTGCCGGAGGCGAACGGGCCTTTGTCAAGGCAGTGGAAGGGGCGGAGGACAGCCGGGAGCTGGGAAAAGCAGACCTGGAGGCCATCGGCCTGACACCAAAGGATCTGGTGGTGGGCATCGCCGCCTCAGGGCGGACCCCTTATGTATTGGGGGGCCTGGCCTATGCCAACAGCCTGGGCTGCAAAACCGCAGCCATCTCCTGCAATCCCGGTTCCGCCGTGGGGAAAGAGGCGCGGCTGGCCATCGAGGTGGCCCCTGGGCCGGAGTGCCTGACGGGCTCCACCCGGCTGAAGGCCGGCACCGCCCAGAAGCTGATCCTCAACATGATCTCTACGGCCACCATGGTGGGCTGCGGCAAAGCCTACAGCAACCTGATGGTAGACGTGATGCAGACCAACGAAAAGCTGGTGGTCCGGGCCCAGAACATTGTCATGGAGGCAACCGGGGTCTCCCGGGACAGCGCCAAGGAGGCCATTGCCCTGGCAGGGGGCTCCTGCAAGCTGGCCGTTACCATGATCCTGGCGGACTGTACCGTGGAGGAAGCAAAAGAAAGATTGGAGCGCTGCGGCGGCAGCGTTCGACAGGCCATTGCGTTATAATGGAATCGAGGGATACAAACCATGGAAATCAGAACCTATTTGCAAAAATATGAGGCCCAGGTGGTGGACCTGTGGAATGAGACCATGACCGCGGACCCCATCACCGTCCAGAAATTCCGGACCCAGGCGCTGTTTGACGACAATTTCGACCCTGAGCTGTGCTATGTGGCCCTGGAAGGGGACCAGGTCGTGGGCTTCTGCCTGGGTATGCGCCGGAAGTTCCCCTATATGGAGCGGGGCCTGGAGCCGGACAGAGGCTGGATCGTGGCCCTGTTCGTGAAGGAATCCTTCCGCCGGAAAGGCATCGGCACCGCTCTGATGCAGCGCGCGGAGGGGGACATGGGGCAGCGGGGGGCTAAGAACATCACCCTCTTTGCCTACAGCCCCGGATACTTCTTCCCCGGTGTGGACGGAGAAAACTATCCCGCTTCCATCCCCTTCTTCGAGAAGCTGGGCTACATAGCGGGGAAGCATGAGTATTCTATGTGCAAGGACCTCCACGGCTTCCGGCTGACTCCGGAAGCTCTGGCAAAGAAGACCGATGCCGAGTTCAAGGGCTACCGATTTGTAAACTTCACCTATGACCGGGCCCTGGAGCTGCTGGAATTCAACAAGGAGCAGTTTGGCGGCGGCTGGAAGCGCAATGCCCTGATTGCCATGCGCAACGGCACCGCGGAAGACCTGATCCTGCTGGTCATCAGCCCGGAGGACAGGATCTGCGGCTTCTGCATGCGGATGATCGATGGCAACCCCGCCCGGTTCGGCCCCATCGGCATTGACAAGAATCTGCGTAACGACGGCCTGGGCAGTATCCTTTTGGACTTTGCCCAGCAGGAGATGGTCAAGCGGGGCATCTATCATATGTTCTTCATCTCCACCGACGATCCCGGCCGCCGCTACTACGAGCGGAAAGGCGTGCGGGTATACCGGCACTGCGTTTCTTATAAAAAAGACCTGGAAGCTTGGGAGGGATAACCAATGGGAGAATTGAAACGAGTTGTCAGCATCGGCGCCCACTCTCTGGACGCGGAGCTTATGGGTGGTCCCCTGCTCCTGAAATACGCCAAGGAGGGGGCCCACTGCACCTTCATCCACGTGACTCAGGGGCGGCTGGAGGATCCCAACGCCACGGAGGAGGCCAAGCAGGCCTATCTCAAGTCCCTGCTGGACCAGAATAAGCGGGCGGCAGAGGCCCTGGGCGGCGACACCATCTGGCTGGGCTATGTCTCCAGCAATATGCCCTCTACCGAGGCCTTCGCGGACAGACTGGAAAGGTATTTTGTGGAGGAAAAGGTGGACCTGGTCATTACCCACTGGCGGGGCTCTATGCATCCCCGGCACATCAATACCCACGATGCCGTGACCCTGGCCGTGAAGCGGCTGCGCCGGAAGGGCAACCCCATAAGGCTTCTGTACGGCGAGACCTTCGAGGATCTGGTGGGCTTTATTCCCCAGGCCTACTTCGTGCTGACGGAGGAAGAGAAGGAGCAGTGGTTCCGGGGGCTCAGGCAGTATCAGGTCTTCAACGGCGAGATCAACGATTTCCCCTACGTCCCCTACTACACCAACAACGGCAAGGTGCGCCAGATCGAAAGCGGCAGCGACGGCTTTACCGTCAATTATATGTATGCCAGCCTGATCGAGCCCAAGCTATGGTGACATGCTGTCATTGCGAGCCAGTGCGGGCACTGGCGTGGCAATCCTGCGGTCAAGAAACCGCCGGTCAAACCGGTATGATTTTCCCGGAAAGGAGGAAAAACCATGGGTAAGCTTTATGTACGCGTAGACGACCGGCTGATCCACGGACAGACCATTGTAGCCTGGTGCCCTACCCTGGGCATTCAGGAGATCATTGGGGTGGACGATGTCAGCGCCGCCAACCCGATGCTGAAGTCCATCCTCACAATGGGTGTCCCCAAGAATTACAAGACCGGCATCGTCACCACCCAGGAGGCCAAGGAACTGCTTGCGGAGGGCAGCGACAAGACGCGGCTGCTGATCGTGAAGTTCCCCCAGAAGCTGGAGGAGCTGCGGCAGGAGATCCTGGGCTGTGAGAAGCTGATCTTGGGCAATCTGGCCAAGCGGCCGGATACGGTCCACAAGGTCAGCGGCGCCACCGGTATCTTCTACCTCAGCGACAAGGACGTGGAAATTCTGGACGATCTGGCGGAAAGCGGCGTGGAGGTGGTTTTCCACCAGCTGCCGACCTCTGCCAAGACCACCTGGAAGGATTTCAAGGCAACCCTGTAACCCAACAATCTGAATAGAATAGGAGAATGTAAGATGAGTCCAGTTCAAATCTTTCTGATCGCGTTGTTTATCTATCTTGGCTCCATCGGCTCTATTGTGGGCAATACCATCGGCTGGTATACCCTGGGCCGTCCTCTGGTAGCCGCCTTTGTGGTGGGCCTCATCATGGGTGATGTGCCTACCGCCATGGCCATTGGTATCCCCCTGCAGATCATGTACATGGGCAACGTGACTCCCGGCGGCGCTGTGGCCTGGGACCTGAGCTATGCCACCTACATCGGCACTGCTGCTGCCCTGGCCCTGGGCAAGGGCATGGGCACCACCGAGATCATTGGTCTGGCCGTGGTCTTCGCCGGCATCGGCGGCCTGGTGGGCCAGCTGATGTGGAACCTGTCCTACGCACTGAACCTGCCCCTGAACCGTATTGCCAACAAGTACGCCGAGGCCGGCGAGACCGGCAAGATGTACGTCCCCAACGTGGTCTGCGGACAGCTCATCGGCTTTGCCTGCCGGTTCATCCCCGCGGTCATCGTTCTGACCTCCCTGACGCTGGCTTCCGGCCAGGGAGACTTCGCTTCCATCATTCCGGGCTGGGTCACCACCCTGCTCAGCGTCTTCGGCGGCATGATGGCTGCTCTTGGCATGGGCATCATCCTGTCCTTCCTGCTGAAGAAGCAGTACCACATCGTGATTTTCCTGGCGGGCTTCATCCTGGTCACTTATTTTGGCCTGAGCACCATGGCTGTGGCCGTGGTATCCGTGATTACCGCCGTGCTGTACTTCGTGGCCTATGACAAGGTAAAAGTGGAGGCATAATCATGACGAAAAAAATCAGTGAAAAAACATTAAAGAAGTCTTTCCGCAACTGGTTCTTCTGGAACGGCTGCTCGCAGCAGGCGGAAAGCATGCTGGGCATGGCCTTCGGTCAGGCTATGGCTCCGGTCATCGATGAACTCTACGACACCAAGGAGGAGAAGGCCCAGGCCCTGAAGCGCCATGTGGCCCTCTTCAACACCGAGTCCCAGGTGGGCTCCGTGGTCAATGGCATTGTCTGCGGCATGGAAGAGGCCAACGCCAACGGCGAGTGCACCCCCGAGATCATCAGCAGCGTGAAGACGGCCCTCATCGGCCCCACCTCCGCCATCGGTGACTCCCTGTGGGTAGCTACCATTATCCCCATCCTGCTGACCATCTGCCTGTCCATTTCTCAGGCCAGCGCCTCTACCTCCTGGCTGGGCGCCGTGCTGTATATGGTCATCTACCCTGTGCTCACCTGCTTCATCAGCTATAAGCTCTTCCGGTTCGGCTATAAGTCCGGCCTGGAGGGTATGCAGACCATTATGGCCAACGGCCAGCTGGAGAAGCTCACCAGCACCATGACCGTCATGGGCCTCATCGTGGTGGGTGCCCTTACCGCCTCCTTCGTCAGCGTCAGCCTGCCCATCCAGATCGTCAAGGATGTCTACGACGCCACCACCGACACGGTGCTCACCGGACAGGTCCTCTTCAACGCCGACAATATGCTCAACGCCATCTTCCCCAAGATCCTGCCTCTGGGCCTGACCCTGGGTGTGTACCACCTGTACGCCAAGAAGCAGTGGTCTCCTATGAAGCTGATGCTGGCCATCCTGGCTCTGGCTGCCGTCCTGACTGGACTGGGCTACGCCACCGGTTTCTACGCATAAGACAATGGCAGAAATCGTGATCATCGGCCATGGCGGCTATGCGGAGGGGGTCCGCTCCAATCTGGAAATGGTCATCGGGGTCCCTGAGTCTATGCACTTCCTGAACTTCGCTTTGGGCATGGAGCGAAGCGAATTGGAAGCGGCCCTCAACGCCCTGGTAGAAGGCCTGGAAGGAAGGGAGATCCTCTTCTGTGTGGACCTCCCCGGAGCCACCCCCTTCCAGCTGGCAGCCATCCACACCGCCCAGAACCCGGGGTGCTGCCGCACCGTGGTGGGCCTGAACCCCATGGCCTACATGGAGCTGGCCATGGACACCTCCGGCACCCCGGAGGACCTGGCGAAGCGCGCCATGGAAACCACAAAAGATTCGGTTCTTCTTTTCCTCTGATCTTCGGAAGAGATCCTCCCAGCCCCGCCGGGCCCACCGGCGGGGTAATTTTTGCCTCTCCCAAAGCTCCCTCCTGGGAGAGGGCGTCAGGGCGAAGCCCTGACGGGCGTGGGGCGGACACGTGAAGATCTCGTAAAAGACAGAAAATACCCCTTTCAGGGCCTTGAAATTGGCCCTGAAAGGGGTATCTCACTGTTCTCTCGGCACCCCTACCCCGTTGCCGGGGAGAATGGTGGTGGTGAACCGGATCTCTCGGTTGGGGATCTGGTTTTTGGATTCGATGCGCTCGATGATCAGCTCTGCCAGTCGGGCCCCCATGGCGTCCGGATTCTGCTCACAGCTGGTGGGGCGGACGAAGAGCAGGTCCTGGTTGGCTAGTGTTCCGAAGCTGCACAGGGACAGATCCTCCGGCAGCCGCAGACCGGCCTCTTTGCAGTATTGCAATGCCCCCAGGGCCAGCAGGTTGTTGCCGCAGAGAATGGCGGTGACACCCTTCTCCCACAGAACCCGGGCGCCCTCCTTGCCGGAATTCAGTCGGTTGAAATTGCCGGAGTAGAGATAGGGGTAATCCGTGCCCACATCGATACCGGCATCCCGCATGGCGCTTTGAAAGCCGGAGAATCGCTCAGCGGCGGAGGACACGTAGCTCTGGCCGTTGATGAAGCCGATTTTTCGGTGCCCCAGTCTCAGCAGCTGGGCGGTCAGCTCCCGGAGGCCGGAATAGTTGTCGTTATCCACAAAGTCTCCACGGAACTGGGGATCGGGGATCTTTCGGCTGAACAGGGCAAAGGGCACCTGACCGCTCATTTTGGTGATGAGGCTGCTGTTTTTTCCACTGGCGTTGAGAATAATGCCGTCCACCTGTTTTTCCCGCAGCAAGGACAGGCATTGGGCCTCCCGCTGCTGGAGGCCGTCGGTAGAGCAGACGAAGAGGTTGTAGCCCCGGTCATTGAGTACGTCTTCAATGCCCCGGGCCATGCGGGTGAAGAAGTCGTTGGAGATATCCGTGACCACCAGACCGATGGTTTTGGAGCTGTCGTTTTTCAGGGTGCGGGCGATGGAGTTGGGATGGTAGCCCAAACGCTCAATGGCCTGGAGCACACTTTGGACGGACGCTTCCTTGACGGTTCCCTTTTTGTTTAGGACCCGGGAGACGGTGGCAATGGATACGCCCGCTTCCCGGGCAACGTCCTTAATGGTTGGATTGGCCATAAGCAGCACCTCATAAAAAGAAAAGGTTTACAATTCAGACTATACAACATAAAAAGAAGAAAATCAATACATTCTTCGTAATTATTTTTGGAAAGGCCAAGAGAAGAGAAAATCGCTTCGCAATATCCACAAAAAGAACTTGTCAAAAATGTATGAAATAACGAAAAATAAAAAGTTCCGTTTGTTGGTATTGACAAAACTGGGGAGATTCAGTATGATGAGATCAATAAGAAAACGTATACACGAAATGACAGAGGGGAAAACTTTGCTGGAACTGATGATTCTGGACATCAAGCAGAGGCTTTCCTGTTTTTATACTCTGAAAAGTAAACGTTTTCACAAATAGAAATGGAGGAACTTAAAATGAAGCGAAGAATCATCTCTCTGGCCCTGTGTGCGGTTCTGGGCGTTTCCCTGCTTTCCGGCTGCGGAAAAAGCGGCAGCGACACTGTGAAGATCGGCCTGACGGTGCCGCTCAGCGGTGACCGGGCCACGGAAGGCAGCTACGCCACCAACGCTATGAAGCTGGTGGTAGACGAAATCAACAGCGCCGGCGGCGTATTGGGCAAGCAATTGGAGGTAGTGGTCCAGGACACCACCGGCACCGATGTAGGCGCAACCAATGCCTACCTGAAGCTGGCGGCGGACAAGAACATCACCGCCATCATCGGATCTGACAATTCCAACGACAATATCGCCATTGCCGGTTCTGTGGAGAGCGCCAAGATCCCCACCACTACCCAGGGCTCCAGCCCAACCCTCCAAGCTACCTGTGAGGCCAGCGACTGGATGTTCCAGCTACGGACCTGTGATTCCAATCTCTGTGCAGCTCTGATGAAGTATGCTGTGGAGGAGGTAGGGGCCAAGAGCTTCACCATCATCCACGACACGGAGACCGCCTCATCTGACCAGGCCCGGCTCTTCCAGGCGGGGATCGAAGCCATGGGCGGCACCGTGGACCAGGTGCTGTCCTTTACCAACGGCACCAAGGACTTTACCGCCCAGCTGACCCAGGCTGCCGCCAACAACTCCGATGCATTGGTGGTTGCCTGCCTTCAGACGGAAGGGGCTATCCTCATCCAGCAGGCCCGGGATATGGGCATTACCCAGCCGGTCTTCGGCTCCAACGCCTTCGGCGATCCTGTGACCATTGACCTGGCAGGGGAAGCCATCAACGGTGCGTATTCCGTCACTGCATGGGTGCCCAATACCCCCAATCCTGCCGGCGCGGCCTTCTCCAAGAAGTACGAGCAGACTTACAACGAAGCCTGCGCCAAGGCGGCAGCACAGATCCGGGATCACATCTACGTGCTCTGCGCCGCCATTGAGCAGGCCGGTTCTACCGACCGTACCGCCGTCCGGGATGCCCTGCTGGGCATGACCCACTATGAGGGTGCTATTACTACCTACAATTGCAGCACCAAGGGCAACTGCGGTACCGGCGGCCTGATCGTCCAGGTCCAGGATCTGGTGCCTACCATCGTGGAAGAGATCATTACCGGGTGATCGGGGCAAGCAGTCCGGGCCATTTGCGCCCGGACTGCGACAAAAAGTGGAAAGGAGAGAATATGGTCGTACAGCTATTGGTATCGGGCATCGCCGTGGGCATCATCTACGGCCTGATCGCCATGGGCATGGTGCTGATCTTTCGCACTGTCGGTATTATGAACTTTGCCCAAGGCGATTTTCTGATGTTTGGTGGATATTTCGCCTATACATTCAATCAGATATTGGGGATGAATATCGTCTTATCCCTGGTGCTGGCCTCTGTGTGCATGGGATTGGTGGGCGTGATCTTTATGCGTTCCTCCTATTGGTCGTTGCGGGGAGCTCAGCCCAAGGCGATCATCGTCAGCGCCATGGGCGCGTCCATCGTTTTGAAAGAAGGGGCCCGGCTTATCTGGGGGCCCATCCCCCTGACCCTGGACAAGGTCCGTGACGGTGCGGTGACCCTGCTGGGTGCCACCATCCAGTGGCAGTATGTGGCCATCATCGCCATTGCCCTGCTTATGATGCTGCTGGTCTACTTCCTGCTGGAGAAGACGTTTATCGGCAACATTATGCAGGCGACGGCGCAGGACCAGTATATGTCCAGCCTCTGCGGCATTCCGGTGATCGTGTCCATCGGCATGACATTTGCCATCAGTGCTGCCATTACCGGCATCTGCGGGGGTCTGCTGGCACCCATTTTCTTCCTGAACAACACCATGGGCGCTACCGCTGGCTCGAAAGCTTTTGCGGCCATCGTCATCGGCGGCTTCGGCAGCGTGCCCGGTGCCATCATCGGCGGCCTCATTGTGGGCCTGGTAGAGCAGTTCGGCGGCGCGTACATTTCTTCCACCTATCAGCTGGTGCTGATCTATGTGGTGCTCATTATCTTCCTGATGTTCCGGCCTAAGGGCTTGTTCCAGTCCCGGATCCAGGAAAAGGCATAGGAGGGCGGCATATGCGACTGAACCAAAAGAAAAGCCCTTGGGGCAAAGCGGCGGGGAGCCTTTTCGCCCTGCTGCTGGCGCTGATGCCCATGCTTACCTCTGTCTACACCACCCATGTCATCAGCGTGGCTATGATTTCCTACTTGTGTGTCCTCAGTGTGTATGTGCTGCTGGGCCTGTGCGGGCAGAACTCCTTTGCTCAGGCGGGCCTTTGGGGCGTAGGCGCCTATCTGGCCGGAAATATCCTGACGAAAACCGGCGGCGGGACCCTGGCAGCCTTCTGTGTGGCGGTATTGGGCACAGCCCTGACGGCCTTTTTGCTGGGCTTCGCCTTTTTCCGACTGAAGCAGTACTATTTCACCTTTGCTTCCATTGGGCTGATGACCATATTGAATGGCATTTTTATCAACTGGGAGCCCTTTTCCGGCGGAGCCCTGGGCATGAAGGGGATCCCAACCTTCTCCTTCTTCGGCTGGAGTGCCAATACGGAGCAAAGCAAATTTTATATCATCTTCCTGGTTTGCGCCGCGGCAACGGGCCTGGTGGTACTGCTGTTTCGCTCCCCTCTGGGGCGGGCCTTTATGGCCATCCGGGACAATGAAATGGCAGCGGACAGCATGGGCATCAACGCCTTGCTGACCAAGAGCATCGCCTTCGCTATTTCCGGTGCCCTGTGCGGGGCCGCTGGGGCGCTGTATGCCTCCCTCTCCGGCTATCTGAGTTATCAGAGCTTCACCTATAATCAGTCCACCATCTATCTGATCATGATTATGATCGGCGGTACCGTCTCTCCGGTGGGGGCCATTATCGGCACCTGTGTTATCACCCTGCTGCAAGAGGGGTTCCGGGTGCTGCAGGACTACATGCAGTTTATTTACGGCCTGGGTGTTATCATCCTGATGATTTTCCAGCCGGAAGGAATTCTGGGAGGAGGGAAAGCGTTTTATGAGCATCTGCGCAGAAGAAAAGAAAGAGCCAAAGCTGGTGCTGAATAATATCTGTAAGAACTTCGGCGGCGTGGTGGCGGCCAGCGACATCTGCCTGGATATTTATGGTGGGGAGACTATGGGTCTTATCGGCCCCAACGGCGCCGGAAAAACCACCCTCATCAACCTGATTACCGGCGTCTATCGGGCGGACAGTGGCCAGATCCTCTTCAAGGGAAAGGATGTGTCCAAAGAGCCTACCTATAAGCGGGCCATTCGGGGCATGGGCCGGACCTTCCAGCACCCGCATCTACTGGACCGGTGTGACGTGTGGACCAATATCGTCATGGGCAGCGATATGGCGGCCCGAAAGGGAAAACGGGCAGACCGGAACATCGAACAGGAACTTGGGGAGCTGCTGGAATGCGCCGGACTCTCCGGCATTGACCTGGCGGATCCCCTGAGCAAAATGGCCTACGGCCAACAGAAGCTATTGGAAGTGGTGCGGGTTCTACTGAGCCACCCGGATATTCTGCTGCTGGACGAGCCGGCGGCGGGACTCAACAACCGGGAGACCCAGTATGTATCGGAGCTGATCCAATATGCCGTGGCCCGGGACACGGGGGTGCTGCTCATTGAGCATTCTATGGAGCTGGTCATGGGCGTCTGCGACCGGATCACGGTGCTGAATTTCGGCCATCAGATCACCACCGGCACCCCGGCACAGGTGCAGAATGACCCGGAGGTTATCCGGGCCTACCTGGGAGGAGGCGGCGACAGTGCTGAAAATTGAAAATTTGGTAGCCAAATACGGCAGCATTGAGGCTCTGCATGCCATCAGCCTTCAAGTGGGCGAGCGGGAGATGGTGGCCCTCATCGGGGCCAACGGCGCGGGCAAGACAACCCTGCTGAACAGCATCTCCGGTGCTGTGAATGCCGAGGGCAGCATCCGCTTTCAGGATAAGGAGATCCTGAAGAAAAAGCCGGAGGCCATTGCCCGGATGGGACTTTTACAGGTGCCGGAGGGCCGGCATGTATTCCCGGGCCTGACGGTGGAGGAGAATTTGCTGGTAGGTACCGTGGCCAGCCAGGGTATGCGGCTGCGGCCGGGAGACAACAGCGCCGGATTGGAAACGGTCTTTGACCTGTTTCCCAGGCTGAAGGAGCGGCGCAGACAGCTGGCCTGGAGCATGAGCGGCGGCGAGCAGCAGATGCTGGCCATCGGCCGGGCGCTGATGGGAAAGCCGAAACTGCTGATGCTGGATGAACCCAGCATGGGCCTGGCCCCTATTGTTATTGATGAACTGTTTGAAAAAATTGTGGAGGTCAACAAAACCGGCGTTCCTATTCTGATGGTGGAGCAGAACGCCAATCTGGCTCTGCGGGTATCAAACCGGGCCTACATCCTGGACCGGGGAAGGATCACTGCTGAAGGCCCCTCCCAGAGTCTATTGAAGGATCCCAAGGTGAGGGAGGCTTATCTTGGCAAATCGGTAGCGAAAGAATAGAAAGGAAGGACTGTTTATGATCGTATCTGTCGGCAGCGACCATGCCGGATTCCAACTGAAAGTAAAAATGCTTCCCATTCTGAAGCAGTGGGGCTACGAAGTGTTGGACAGCGGCTGCTTTGATGACAAAGAAAAAGTGTATTTTCCGGATGTGGCCCGGGCGGTGTGCCAGCCTGTGCTGGATGGTCGGGCAGAAAAGGCCATTATGTTTTGCGGCACCGGCGTGGGAGCCAGTGTGGCCTGCAATAAGATTCCGGGCATTCGGGCATCTATTATCCATGATGTCCACTGTGCCCACCAGGCGGTGGAGCATGACGATGTGCAGGTCATGTGTATCGGGGCCCAGATCGTGGGGGACTGGTTGGCACCGGACCTGATCCGCCCCTTTTTGGAGGCAAAGGCCAACCAGGATGAGTGGACTCCGAAAGTAGTTCGGATGCTGGGTGAAATGGACGGCAGCATTTAAAAGGTAAGCAGCGCTTCTCAAAACCGAGAGGCGCTGCCTTTTTCTTTATGATTTTCGGAGTGCCCGCAGCTTTCTCCACCCCTCCGCCGCCAGAGGAATCGCCAGCACCATGTAGGGCAGGGCGTACTGCCCCTTGGCCTCCCACACCAGGTGGAAGAGGAAGCCGCCTACCAGGATCACGGCCAGCAGATATCCCTCTTCTTTTTTGCGACTGCCCGGGAGAAAGGCGAAGAGGACAAAACCGCAGCAGAGAATGGTTTGCAGAGGATCCAGGAGCAGGGCCAGAGTGCGGTCTCCCTGGTCGGAGAGAAGGGCTGTGATCCAGGCGGGCCAGGCGGAGCCGGGGACCTTCTGGGCGGTGTAGCCCTGCATGCCCCGGTTGAGCCAGACGCTTTCGTAAAGGGGGTCGGACCACTGGGTGGCGGTTTTCTGGGAAAAGAAGGAGAGGGCGGAGCCGGGAGTGAACCGGGAAAGGGTTTCCTGGAGGTCCATCATGGCCTGCTGCTTTTGGACATTGGGGTCCATGCCCGCTGCCAGGTAGCTTTCCATATTGTAGTTGTCCCACCAACCGGGACCCTTGTCGCTGCTGTTTCCCAGACCCATAACCACCCAGGAGAGAGTGGTGCAGCCGGAGTGGAGGTCATAGCCGGTCTTCCGTTCCAGAATCAGGGCGGGGACGCGGGCAGAGAAAAGAATCACCAGGACCAGACCTGCCGCTAACACAAAATTCCGGGGCTGCTTCTTTAGAAGGCCGGTAACCAGGATATACAGCAGGCAACCGATGGCGAAAATCTGATAGTTGGATTTGAAAACAATAGACGTAGCCAGAAAACCCAGGCAGAAAATACCGTAAACCCAGTGCCTGGAAACCCGGAGGGCGCACCGGAGCCCCAGCATGGCACAGAAAAGCCCAAGCAAAGTGCCGTAGACGAAGGTGGTGTACAGCACCAGGGGGAGCATCATAAGCCCCAGCAGCGTTGAGAGCAGCTGCCCCAATTTTCCCAGACCAATGTCTCCGGCCAGAGCACCCAGCAGGATCAGAATGCCCACATAGGCCCCCACATTCAGATACTGAAAGGCCAGGGAGGACCTTTCCCCAAACAGCCAGATCAGCACCCAGTGAAAGATCACCAGGCCGGACTGGTGGGGGTAGGCGGCAAGATAGCCTCCCGGCATCATGTCGGTGTAATCCTGCAAAATGAGGTTTTGGGTCACATGGAGGGTCAGGCTGGCATCGGAATAGGGGATAAACCGGGTAGAGGTGACCCAGAGAAGCCCCAGCGCGCCACCAATGCCCACCAGCACCCAGCGCAGTGCGGTATATAGCTTATCCGGGCTTCCTTTAGGCCTGGGAGCGAAGATGTACAGGGCTTCCAGGATCAGCAGAAGCGCCGCCTGGAGCAGCACATTGTCCGCCGCCAGGTGGGACCGCTCTTCCAGGTCCAGAAAATTGGTGCAGACCAGGCAGCTGACAAACAGCCACACCGCGCACACGGCAAAAAACACCCGTACCAGGCCATGATAGAGCCTGGTAAGCCGGGAAGAAAGAAGATCCATAGCGTCACATCCTGATAAAAGATAGAGCTATTCTACCATAGAAGCGGAGTGGGCGCAAGGCGGGAAAATTTTGCGGAAGGGTTTGACAAATGCCCACTTTCCCTCTATTATAAAACCATCACATCGCCCCAATTGCGGCGGCATCAGGAGGGTATTTACCATGGATGAACAGGTCAAAGAAAAAGAAACTGCCAAGGAAAGCACCGTGCTCTTTTGGGTGAAGCTGCAAACCTGCCTCACCGGCGCTGTGCTGGCGCTGCTGCTGATCGTGGGGATCTTTGCCGCAGTGCAGGTTGGGCATGTTATGCGGATGTTCCGCGGGGTAGACGTGGAGAAGATCAACGCCACCGTTCTGACTCTGCAAAGCGCTGCCGAGGAGCTGGACATGGAGACCATCAATAAAGCCGTGGACTCGCTGAAAGCCGCCGCGGAGAATCTGGGCTCTGCCGATATTGACGCGGTCAACGATGGAATCAAAGCTCTCACCGCCGCCGCCGACAACCTCCAGGGCCTGGACATTGAAAAAATGAACGAGCTCATCCAATCCTTGAAGACGGTCTCCGATGAAATGGAGAAAACCACCTCGGCTTTCAGCAAGATATTCGGCCGGTAAAACTGCCTAAATATAAATGTCGAAATTTGTTAAAAAGTGCTTGACAAATGGGTCTTGCGGTGGTATCATATGCAAGCTGTCTGATGAACGGCGTCGAAAGAGGCCGGGAGGACACAAAAACAGCGAAAAACCTTGAAAAAACTTCAAAAAAGTTCTTGACAAAGGCAATTTGCTGTGATATAATAAACGAGTTCGAATCGAGCGAACGCTTGAGCCGAATCGTCTGTACCTTGTAAATTGAATAACGTTAAGACGAACTATTTAACACCTTGGACAATTAATGGAATTGTTTAAGCGTAAGCGAAAAACAGCCAACGAAAATTCTTGAGTAATAATGCTAGAAGCAGATTATTCAAAAACTTGATTTGAGCCCTGAGAGGGGTTTAGATACAATTTTTTGAGAGTTTGATCCTGGCTCAGGACGAACGCTGGCGGCGTGCCTAACACATGCAAGTCGAACGGAAGCAAAGATTTCGGTTTTTGCTTTAGTGGCGAACGGGTGAGTAACGCGTGAGGAACCTGCCTTTCAGTGGGGGACAACAGTTGGAAACGACTGCTAATACCGCATAATGCTTTTGAGTGGCATCACTTAAAAGCCAAAGATTTATTGCTGAAAGATGGCCTCGCGTCTGATTAGCTAGTTGGTGGGGTAACGGCCCACCAAGGCGACGATCAGTAGCCGGTCTGAGAGGATGAACGGCCACATTGGGACTGAGATACGGCCCAGACTCCTACGGGAGGCAGCAGTGGGGAATATTGGGCAATGGGGGAAACCCTGACCCAGCAACGCCGCGTGAAGGAAGAAGGCCTTCGGGTTGTAAACTTCTTTTACCAGGGGCGAAAGAAATGACGGTACCTGGAGAAAAAGCAACGGCTAACTACGTGCCAGCAGCCGCGGTAATACGTAGGTTGCGAGCGTTGTCCGGATTTACTGGGTGTAAAGGGCGTGTAGGCGGAGATGCAAGTTGGGAGTGAAATCCATGGGCTCAACCCATGAACTGCTTCCAAAACTGTATCCCTTGAGTATCGGAGAGGCAAGCGGAATTCCTAGTGTAGCGGTGAAATGCGTAGATATTAGGAGGAACACCAGTGGCGAAGGCGGCTTGCTGGACGACAACTGACGCTGAGGCGCGAAAGCGTGGGGAGCAAACAGGATTAGATACCCTGGTAGTCCACGCTGTAAACGATGAATACTAGGTGTGGGAGGACTGACCCCTTCCGTGCCGCAGTTAACACAATAAGTATTCCACCTGGGGAGTACGACCGCAAGGTTGAAACTCAAAGGAATTGACGGGGGCCCGCACAAGCAGTGGATTAT
>OIZT01000166.1_pt1 | contig 47147 bp, 34 predicted proteins | sample 1588611 | NCBI WGS metagenome assembly OIZT01 (sample SAMN03283278) | human gut metagenome | biome: human-associated habitat; material: feces | host: Homo sapiens | place: Peru | collected 2012
GTCCTCGATGCGGCGGAAATCTGGTCCTTCGGAACGGGAAATACGGGCAGTTCTACGGCTGCTCCAATTATCCCAGGTGCAACTATATTCTCAACAAATAGAGTACGCTATCAGTGCGTTACTTCGTTTCTTCGATTCCTTCGAAGATTTCTTCTAGCTTATTACCCAGGCCCTCAAAGGCCTTTTCCAGTTCTTCGCTATTGAAAATCCCTTCCAGGGTCTTTCCCAATTCCTCTGAGTTTTCACCAAGTCCATCAACCAGCCCCTCCAGATATGAAGGAAGAATGGCTTCTAATTCTTTGAGATAGGCGGCAGACTGCTCAACTCCATTCTTGATAAGAAGTGAGTGATAACGCCCCATCGCCCTCGCTGTCATTTGCTTCTCAGCATCAGTGTACTCCTTTCCGGAGTTACTGTATTCCTCAACTAATCTTTCATACTGGAGCATTGATTTCTGCCAATCCTCAGCATCGTAATCGCTGCTATTAAGCTCAGCATTGTCAACAAAAGAATCAAGCTTTTGAGGAATATTGGAACTGGAACACGCGACTATAAAAGCCGATGTCAGGACGATGATAATGCATCGAATAAATCTCATAATCAATTCTTTTTATTCCGTACAACAAGGTAAATCAGATACCCAGCCACAATCACATCGACAATGTTCCAGAGAACCCTTCCAAGGGCAATCTTGGCAAATGGCTGAAAGAGAATGGCGAGGACGATGAACAAGATCATCCTGTCCACGTAACCGTTCTTGTATTGGCAGTATGCCAGGTATGTAAAGATGGCCATTGCTGCGAACCGGACAAACTGGTAGAAGCCATACGGCATCGGAAAGAGGCACAGAATAAGCGCTATCGCCAATCCTATGTACAAGCCTGTCTGCAGCTTCTTACGGTCGCTCTTATTCATCGTATATTCCAGAATTTCAAGTCTACTTCATTCTCGACTATTTCTTCGATAGAATCATCCAGCGACGGGAAGAAATCAAGCCCAGATATTGTTTCCAATTCGTTGATGCTCAAATAACTTTCTGGAAGTCTTTGCGTAGTAGGATTGTTGAACATCACGAATGCGATACCGTGATATGACTCATCTTTGTAAACCAGGAGCGCCTTGAAGAAAGCATCAGGAACGGTAATCTGGTGAGTGCCTATCTTGCCAGCCTGGTTTTGACCCACAATCGGACCGGTAACGACAAAAACACTTCCAAACTGCCGAGTCCAAGTCCTAACTTTATTCTCCAGGACGTTCCAACTGCCGTTGTTCAGTTTCTCATCCTGCGGGCAGCAATTAGTGTAAAAGAATGTGTCCCACATTGCCCCGTCATCCCATTTGAAATCTCCAGCAGGAGCCATATGACCACGAGACCATCCTGAACCACGATAGTCGTAATTGTCAGCCTGAACGACCTTTACTTTATCATCCGGCCGGAAGTTCTTACCACTGCGACCAATTGTGCCGTTTGCCTCATCAGCAGTCAGTTCATAAGCAACCCAAGACGGGATACGCGCTGATTCATTGTATGAGACAGTATAGCCATTGTATTCGATGATGCAATCCTTGTCAGAATAAGACGGCAACTCCAACCGAACCTCATTTCCGGCGTCCGGATAGCTGATGCAACCCACAAGAGTCTGGAGGATGCAAATGAAAATGAAACCTATGCTTAACATCCTGTGCATCACCTGCTGACAACGGACTTCTGTGTGTCATCCATTCGTATATTGCCGATGACCGGCACAATATGAATCAGGAAGCGCTGGTTGAATTCCTCCCGTGTTGTGTCCCTCGGAACCCCACCTTCGCCGCTGCCGCTTATGACCAGTTCACACTTAGGCATTGCCGAGAAATCAATCTCGTTCTTTTTCCAGAATCGATGAAGTTCAAGAGCACGCTGATAGCTCAGAACATCGTTGTTAAAGTATGGATTTACATAATACCCATCCGCGGATGCCTGCCCCTCAATAACAACCAAATACTTGATGTCCTGCTTTTTATCGTGCATATTCTGGAGATTCTGTACAGTTCTCTTAATCTCCTGGCCAGCAGCAATAATGCGTTTGCGAAGAGTATCTGCCTCAGCTCGGTTCGTACGGTCAGCCATCAGTTTGTAAAGGTCGAATTCACCCTTCTGATAGGTCACCTGAATCTTGAAGATGTGCTTCACATAAGTTGAGTCATACGCAAAGTAGGTGGAATCAATATTCTCTACAGTTTGGTAGATTTTCTTAATTTCTTCGTACTTATCTGCGATTTTCCTCAACTCGGCCTCCTTCACGCGGAAACGGCTATACGACACGGCAAACAACACCACCATGATAGCAAACAAGGTGGTGACGATGTCCACGTAGCTGGGCCAGAAGGATTCTTTGTCGCCTTTCTTTCGCATCTTCTAACCTACTTACGTCTGAATGGCCAGATGCCGCGTTTTCTGCGTTTTTCTTCACCTCCGGAATTGTTGCCAGAGGAAGAAGCAGCACGCTGGACGACAATCGGTCGACGAGCCAAATCTTCAATCTTAGCGTTGCCTTCCCGAACGGCCTTGGAAACATCTGCAAGGGCTGTCTTGTCAGCAAGGGCTGTCTTGATTTCACCAAGGCCACTTTCAAGAGCCTGGAGACGATCAAGGTTAGACAATTTCCTGTTGGCGTCCTCGACATCCAGCGTCTTATTAAGGGCAGTAATGAACTCTTCCAACTTCTGCTCAACTCCACTCTTGCATTCTCTGACGATAGTATCATAGGCGGTTTTGAAGTCCTGCATAGCCTTCTCAATATCGTCTCTGTTCTGGGAAACGGCACGGCGGAATGCGTCGGAAAGATCATTGACAGCTTTCGTCTGCTCTTTGTAAATCTTGTCAAGTTCTTCGACCTGAGTATCCTGATACCGGTAAACCAGGCTGTGCTTCGTCTTGAGGGCGCTCAGTTGCGCCTCTATTGCGTTAATTTGCGTATTGCCAAGGAGCTGTGTCTGTGCTATGTTAACGCCAAGGGCATTGATGCTCTGCTCAAATGTAGTAACGCGATCGAGAATGGAGTTGACCTGCTGCAAAAGTCTTGTAGGAATCTCCAGAGACTTGTTATAAGTTTCTTGCTTGTCAGCAAGCGTATTGGTGGAGGCGATGATTCTTTCCTTGGCCTCTTCCAGTTTCTGGATGAATGTGGTCACAGAATCAAAACTGTTGGCGGCTGTAACGAATTTGTCAAGAGTAGTGACCATATCTCTCTGACGTAGGGTTGTTAAGAGTTGATCCTGCTTCTGGATGTTCTCGTTGATGAGCGTCATATTGCTGCCCATCTCGGCAACAGCCTTGGTAAGAACTTCAGCATTCTCGGCAAACGTCCCCTTGAACATATCTGTACAGTCACGGAAAGCAGCTTTGAATTCTTCTATGACAGCACGGAATGACGGCTCAAAGTTGCCGATAGTACTTCTCAGTCTATTGAGCGAGGAAGATACATTCGTTCCCAAGGTCGGGATTACCGACATCTGTAGGAATTCAAAGAATTCATCCTTCTGAGTATCAACCTTCTTCTGTACATTGCTCGCGTGGATATTGCTGATGGTCATCAAGACAAGACCTACCAACGACGTCACCATTGAAACGATGATGCCGCCAATTAGTTCCTTGACCATTTGGTCCGTTATACCACCGTCACCTTGGCCCAAGCCTGCATTGAAGCATTTCAATCCGATGTAAACGCCGAAGAAAGTTCCCATAAGACCAAGGTATGTTGGGAAAGAAATCTTGGACGTTGCAAATTCATATAGGGAGTCAATGCGGCGTTCCGTTTTATCCTTGATGACAGCATATTCTACTGCACCGTTTGTCTTCGTGATATAGTCATTAATCTCCTTGACCAGTTCCTGGGCATTCTTGGAATCTTCTGGCTCGGCAATCAAAGTCAAATGCTCCTCATCGCCATTAGTTTCCCATTTCTTGGATGGGAAAAAGTGACTTAATTCATTCAGCTTTAACTGAGTACTGAAGAAGAACCAAAGCTGGATTGCTGCAAAAGCAGCGACACTAACCCAGGGATATGTGTCGAGAAACTGGAAAAAATTCATGTTTTATCGCTTATAAATGCCAGTCAGTTTCAAGATGGCCTCTACAACCGGCAGGAAGAACAGAGTATCGTTAAACGGCTCCTGGAGCATGTATTTGTCCAGAATCTCGGTCTGGAACTTGGAAACCAGCGCATCCTTGACAACAGAGTCCACGACCTCCTTCATCTTGGCAGAATCAACCTGCTCGATGACGGACTGCTGGATGAGAGCATCCAAAACTTCCTTGTAGATTCTGTTCATCGCAGCGATTTCAAGTCCGAGCTTGTCTTTCATACCAGACGTGTAAGCCGCATTGACGGCCTCAACATCTTTGTACTCCTTGTTGTTTCCATCGCCAAGGTAAACGACGGGCTTCGGCTCAACAGCTCCGATACGATGATAAAGACCGCCGTAGCAGGTGCTTTCCTTGCGCTCGTCCGGGAGAACCAGTTCTATGTCGGAAATGGCCTTGTCGTAAACCTTCGAAACGACCAGTTCCGTAATCTGCTTCAGGAACGCTACGGTATCAGTGATATAGTTGTCAATGTACTTACTACCGTTTCCGCTGAATATGATGGTTCTCGGGTAAGGAAGCTCGTTCGCCTTGAACATGGATGCCATGTAATACACGAGAGCGGTGTAGTGATAGACGAAGGTTGAGATATGGTCTTTCCTCAGTCTCTTGGAAATCTCGGTCTCCCTATCGTTGCTTATCCAGAGGTTGATGATATCACGTGTCGAAGTATTGTTCGACTTGAGCATCGCCTCATACAGTTCCTTCAGTTCAGGAGTCTCAAAGTTAATCTTGTCCTTGTAGTGGTTGAAGATGCCGTTGTCCCTTGCGTTAACGAACTGGTTATAACCGTTCTCCCAGAGCACATCGCAACCGAAGTGGACGGAATTGGCAATCTTGGCTTCTCCCTTTGCGTAGTACACAATATCGGTCGAGCCGCCACCGATGTCCATCACGGCCACGGATTCCACATTCTGGAAAGCGGCCTTAGTGGCGAAGTAGTAGTACGGTGCCTCGGATTCGGTATAGCACTTCAACTGCTGCTCGGCAGAATCAAGATTCAGAATATTGGAAGCCTCTTCCTTCCAGATCTTCTCAAAGCTCCTACGAATGCTCTCTTTGAAGCTGAGCGGACGGAACCAGATGACCTCAGTGCCAGAGATAACACCGTTTTCCTGCAGGATGTCAGCCTTTATGAGGAGGAGGATTTCACGGATGAAGACACGGAGATTCTTCTCATCCTCAGCCCACTTAATGTTGGTGATGACAGTCTGGTTGCCGGCACCACGGAACTTCTCATAGAAGAAGGCGATATTGCTGTTGTCGAACAGCACGGGTTTCCTGGTATCGTCACCGGTGACGCACAGGGCTGTGCGGATTGGGAACCGATAGGTCTTGTCGTCGATAAGCGCGGGAACAAATTCGGTCTTCACAAGAGTCTTGAAGGCCTCTGGAATCTTCCCCTCGATTCTGGAAATCAGACCCTTTTGGACGGATTCCTCTTTTGCGTGGAGATAGTTGACAATCTGCTGGTCCATCTTCAGTTGCTGAGGCTCAGTCATCCGGCCGCTCTCCCTACGAGAGATATACGTGTTCGACGTACCAAGGTCGATAGCGTATGAGAATGTCTTCTCGGACGGTTCTGATTTGTCCCATTTTGGAATGATGGCGAAGGGATAAGCCTTTCCTTCCAGGTATAGTTCAGCGCAAATGGCGTCGAAAGGAGTATTGAACACCTCGTAATACTTGGTGCCACAGTCGTTGTCGCTATCCTGCTGGGAGCGGATGAACGGCGCTTTTACGCCATTTTCATACGTGTTATCAGTTGCTTCTTCAACATGTATATACTTTCCTGCCTTGTCGGTTGCATAGAAGTCCAAGGCAAGATTGGCAACAGAAAATGTCTTGTTCTCGTTCTGGTCCGTAGCGGCCACAAGAATCTTGAAGTAGTTGTTCTCCTCTGCTTTGTACGAAAGGACATTCGGGAAGAGAGCAATGTCAAAATTGATTTTGGCAAGGGACAGATCGAGAACGGTGCCTTTACCAGCAGTCGGGTTCTTATCAGTCGTATAGTAGCGCTCGTGCCTCTTTCCATTGCACACCAGCGTTACGTTGACATCACCGTAGGATTTCTTGGTGCCGGTTATCTTGAGGTCACCGGCTTTAAGATGCTCAAGGCCTTCTTTGGTCAACGGGAGGAGATAGTCATAATCCCTGTCTGCGCTGTCGGGCGTGAAGATGAGCGTCACGAACTTATCGGAATCAATCTTATAAGGCAGACGGATGATTGCATCTGTTAGATAGTTGATGACATCGGTGGCCTTGCTGCAGTAGATGTGAATACCGTTCACCTCCAGCGGAGAATTGTCCACGGAATAAACCGGCTCCAAGTCATCATCAGACCAGCGGTTTGTAATCTGCCGGTCTGCTGAAAAGGCCTGAATATAGTTCCTCAACTCGGTGAAACGGGCATCAATAGTGGCGCCGCCAGAGAAGAGCTTGTTGTACATATAATTCTTGAAGTCATCGCTTCTATTCTCAAAGAGAAGAATATCCTTGAAATACTTGCCGCCCTCTTTTCTGGTAAGAGGAGTGATATTAAGCGCCTGATAGATTTCGCCGATGAAATCTTCTTCTTTCCGTCCTGCACGGGTCACGGTCTTAAGGTCGAGATCCGGAGGCGTGATGAAGCCGGTCATCGGAGAACTTGTTGCCAACAGGCATTCTTTGCCCTTGTCTTCCAGAATGATGAAGAACAATTTCTTGGAAGCCTCTCCGAGATCTTCCTTGAAATAACTTTCAACGACATTGCCCAGGATGGGGACGTCATTCTTGAGAACCTTCATCTGGTCAGCGTAGTTCCACTCCTTAATTACGATACGGCGGTCCTGGCTCTTCCAGCGATTCTCGTGATATTTCAGATTATAAAGCAGTTCGAATACGTCTAGCGTATTGGACACCAGATGCTCGTAAGCCTTACCGGCAGGTTTGTTCTCGGGGTCAAGTTTATCCTCCAGCACACGGCGGAAAGCCTCCTTGAACACGAAGAAACGGGCGAAAGGAGTAGGCAGCGCATTCAGGGCGCCGCAGTTGTCGGTGCGCTGCTCGCCGATTTTACCCAAATCTGCAGCAGTGATGTGTCCCTGCTCAGCCGACCACTCAAAATTGTTGGTGATGCCTCTCTGTATGATATTGATATCTATGCTACTCATAATTCAACTACAGATTTTTGGTGTAAACATTGATGGCGCTATAGGCAAACTCCAAGAAATAACGGAAGATGTTGTCGTGCTTTTCTCCGTTGCCCTTGTTGCTGGCCTTAATCATTTCAAGGAGGTAGTAGGATTCATCCTTGCCTTTTAGGGAGTTGCCCTTTACCCAGGCGGTAAGTTCCTTGCCTGGACCGACAAGGTTGAGAGGGGTAAATCCACGAGCATTCTCGGACAACTCCTTATACCACTGATAGAAACCCTTCGTGAACTGATCGAGTGCAACGAAAGCGTGGTCCCTGTAGAAGTCCTTGTTCATCTTGCGGTCCTTCTTTAGCGGGAACTGCGATTCCTCGGGAAGAATCTTCACGAGAAGGTCAAGCAGCATCATATCAGCCACGTTCTTGACGATTCCCTTGTAGCCGGTGCCCAGGGAGGCAAGGTCCAGAGCGACCTTGTCATCGTAGATAGCACGTGTAAGCGCCTGAGGTGCATCGGGCTTTGGTTTGGCAAGGAAGTCGAACAAAGCGGTGGCAGCTACCAGCTCGACGAAATGAGCCAGGTCTTTCTGCTCCTTTTCATTATTCTTGTAATTGGCACGTAGGGTTTGCTCTCCGACGTAATAGAGATAATCCGACTTGACGGTATTCTCATAATAGCTGAGGGCGGACTTGGACTTTGTGAAGAAGCTGGAAGAATCAATGTCACTTCCGGAGGCCGTCGGATCTTCCAGAGAGAAATAAGGAAGCACCGTCACGGCACCCATGATTGCCCGCTGGACATTCGGGAAACCTTCCGCATCGCGAATCTTCTTCTCGATGAGCGGATAACCGGAAGCGCCGGTGCCGCCGAAAATGGAGCTGATGATGAAGACACGGTCTCCATTCTCGCAGTGGCGGGTGAATGCGCTGTACCAGTCAGCACCGTTAACCATCTCGTTCAGGACTACGGTTCCGATATTCGGGTTGCCCTTGAAGCCTACGGAGAGGCTATTTGTAAGATTCTCCTTTGAGAATAGCGTCTGAACGAAGAAATTGTTCACGTCATCATTGCTGAGATTGCCGATATTCATATATTCTCCGAATGTGCGGCGTTCCGCCATGCTGGCGCTGGTATTATTCTGCTCATCATCGATCTCTGCGAGGCGGAGGAATTCCGTGTTGAAGAATCCCTCAAGCGGGTTCATCTGCTGCCCCTCGCTCTTTGTCGCATACTTGTAGATGCTGATATAGTCGTTGATAAGATTCTCAACCTTGGTCTTCTCTTCCAGGTCAATATGAGGGTCGATGATAATAGGGACGATGGAATAGCCATTCGTCTTTACGCCAGATGCAGCGAGCATCGTGATGGCTTTCATTACCCGGAGGCCAGTTCCGCCAATGCAGAAAACGAAAACTTTATTTGCCATAACTACTTGCCGATTTTAAGGAACCTGTATGCGTTAGTCTTCAGGAAAGGCATATTGCAGACCAGAAGAGCAGCAATGAAATAAATTCCGATGCCGTAGAGGACGTTGACACCGCTGACTCTGAGAATCAGGCCGTATCTTGCCGCAAGAGGAGATTTGACCATAATCAGTCCTATCACCAACGTAACAACGAAGGTGACAAGGGTCGTGATACCCATCCAGATAAGCCAGTGTTTCACTTTGTAGTGACGACGAGGCTTGTTGTTATAAGGCCCGTAGTAGATGATGGCGAAGACCAGTGCAATAACTACGAATGCGACGATAAACCAAACAGTACAAGAATCAAGCTTGCTCCACAATGCTCGAGCTTGATTGTACAGCGTGTCGTTGTTTTTGAAGTGGTTGAGGAAATCCGCCTGCTTGGGAAGCCCCCATCCGTAAATGTCAACAATCTTCATATGTTAGTTGCTTTTTGAAATCAAGATTCGATTAGGCTCCTGGTTCCAGTGGTTCTGGACGGCCTGGAATACGCCTTGAATGAAATTTGCCAGGGAGAAGGAACCGGTTAGGTCTGCTTCAGCGGCAGCGTTCTGTATCTGCATGAAGGTATCGGTAACAGAATACTCCGGATGATCCAAGGTCCATTCGATGACATCTGCATCCATCGGCATATTCCAAAGTTTCAGTTCAACTGAAGCGACGGCAAGTCTTTCCAATTTCTTCTGATTGTGGTTGTTAATGTTGACATTGATTTTGCCAATCTCTATATCGGAGCCGTAAGCTGCCTTAACCTTAAGACACTCTCTGAGGACATCTTCATCACTTGCAATCAGCCAACGAAAGTCAGAAAGGTCAAGATTCAGCACCACTTTACAGGTATCGGAATAGGAGACATCGTAATTGTAGAAAGTCGGTTCATCATCCAACTGAATTACATTGTCAGGAACACCGAATCCATATGCTGGACGCTTGTAATCAAATCCCGTCTCGATATTGTCCAGATAATTCTCCCGGTCGGAAAGGATGGTGGTAATGCAATTGCGTATCTCGGCCACACACACATCCTTGCCGATAACAAGGTAGTAATACGGAGACTTTTCGCAAGCTACGTTACCCCTTGAATCAAGAAATTCAGAATAAGCACCTACAAGGCTATATGCCGAACCGGGATACTTGCCTACAATATTCCTAATGTCTGTTGCATACTGCTGGAGAAGAACAGGAAGGGCTCTGTTGCCGACAGGGCTATACTTCATATCAGAAATCAAGACAGCTACAGCACCATTCTCATAATCTAGCTTCGACAGGATGCTCTCCAGCATTGCGGGTACCTGGGTCTCAGCTGTAGATACAAAGCCACCTGAATTCATCCTGCTACGGAATTGGTCTCCCGTATATCTCGTTGCCTGAGTGCCGGTATTTGACAACACAGAGACACCGGGACTACCGAAATTGGAAACAATCGCCCAAACATCAGTCTTGAATGCGGTCGCCTTATTGGCCCGGAAGAAACCATTCATACTGCCGCTGACCTCGACATAAAAGTCAAGAGAAGTCGGCATTATGGCCTGGAATGTAGCACCGAGACTGTCAAGATAGATACCGTTCTCGTCGAAGTGCGGATCATTTATGGTGTTAATCGGTGATGAGCAGGATACAAAGCACAAGGAGGCAATGGATGCCGCCAGAGATGCAACAGAGAAAAATGATTTCATTCTTTATTTCTCCTGTTCACCAGTGGCTCTTTGGTGAAATAGTCCCTTATTCGCAGAAAGCGTGAGCCACTTTAGACTCATTCTACTGATTGGCTCTGGACGGCCTCGCGTGACGAATAAGGTTCGGTTGCTCACGCTTTGCTATAGCGTGGGCGAACCCAGATATAGCCAAGCATAAGCGATTAAACATTATTCCCGTCACTACGAATTGTCCAGATTCATCAGTAAGGAACAAAGCTAAACGCTTTCCTGTATGTAAAAAGTTACCTGTGAGGATAACAAAGACAAAGATACAATTTTTCATTGAAATGCTTGTAATAAACTTGCATAGAATTGCATATAAGTCCCCACAGCTCTTGAAAAACAGTATTACATTTTATAACTTTGCCTGTTACTAAATGACCAAACCAAGTAGCTATGCCACGTTTTTCTATACTTCTTCTCCTCGCTTTATCCGCCCTGGTTTCATCTTGTAGCTGCTACACAAGGCAGAATGGCAAGTCTGACCAACAAGAAGAAATTACGCGGCTGAATTCTACTATTGACTGTCTTCAGGAAAAGATTTCTGAGCTGGAGGAACAGAACTTCAACCAAGAATCTCGCATCAAAGATTTGGAAGACGACCTCGAATCCGTCATTACCTTCCTGAACAACGAGCTGGATTACTAATCCCAGCAGACTGTTGTTCCGTTCCACCAGGGGAATGGAACAGGTGGAACATTTGGAACAAACCCGGTCAACAATTTCCAGGGATAACCCGCCATATCGCTGCTCCGGGGAGACTTTTCTGTTCCACTTGTTCCGATTGTTCCACTCAGGGGGTGGAACGGAACAGAAAATCAGCTCACGATTCTGTTGATCAATCAACGCGGTGATTTTTCCCTCAATGAGTGATGATTTCCTGCGTTTTCTTCCCTTAATGAGGGAAAATTGCTATATTTGCGCGGAAGTTATACAAATTCATGTTATTATGATTGACACACAACTTTATGAATATATGATGGAGATGCTGCGGAAAACTCCCACGGGGTTTCATCGGTATCTTTATCAGGATATTCCCTGGGAGGCGCAACTTGTCGGGATCACCGGGGCGAGAGGAATCGGAAAGTCCACGATGATAAGGCAGTATATTCTTGGAAATCAAGATAAAGGACGATTCCTCTATGTTTCGGCTGACCACACGTATTTCGCTGACCATAGATTATCCGATCTGGCGGATGAGTTTGTAAAGGATGGGGGAACGCATCTGTTCATTGATGAGGTGCATAAGTATAGTGACTGGTCAAGGGAACTGAAGCAGATTTATGATGTTCATTCAGATTTGCACGTGGTGTTCACTGGATCTTCTATTTTGGATATCGAGGACGGTGCCGCGGATTTGAGCCGTCGCGCGCTTGTCTATCCGATGAGCGGACTCTCGTTCAGAGAGTATCTGAAACTCTTCCACAAAGTTGATGCACCGACATATTCATTGGTGGATATTCTTGCGGGGAAGGGAGAGATCCCTGGCATTGAGCATCCGTTGCCATATTTCCGTGAATATTTGAGGAAAGGGTATTATCCTTTTTCGGGTGAGATTGGATTTGAGATGCGTCTGCAGCAGGTTGTGTCGCGGACGATTGAGTCAGATATCGCACAGCACGTCAACTTGAAGGCCTCCACCGCCCGTAAGTTGAAGAAGATGCTTGCCATCATAGCTTCGCTGGCACCTTACAAGCCGAGTATGGAGAAACTGGCGGTGGAGATAGGGGTTAGCAAGAACAATGTTCCTGAATATCTGACGTATATGGAAAAGACAGGCCTTATCGGCCAACTTCGGGATGACACTGGAGGGCTCCGTGGATTGGGAAAGGTAGAGAAAGTTTACATCGACAACCCTAACTTGATGTATGCGCTGTCGGGAAGTTCGGTTGACATCGGTAATGTCCGGGAGACCTTTTTCTATAATCAGACGAAGGTCCGTAACGATGTCATCTCGTCTAAGGAATCGGATTTTGTGATTGGCAAAAACACTTTTGAGATAGGTGGCCGCAAAAAAGGACGGAAGCAGATAGAAGGAATAGCTGGCGGCATAATTGTGAAAGACGACATTGAATATGCCCACGGCAACGTCATTCCGCTCTGGCACTTCGGGCTTAACTATTAGGCTAACGTTGTATTTTATCCAAAACTATTCGTATAGTGGATAAATAAGGCTTTTTTTATCCACTACAGAGCGTTTGGAGAGTGTGAAGACCTTGTGTGGAAACCCATTGATTGCTATCTTTGTAATAATAAACATTAGAATTATGGCAAAGGGTTTCGGGAACACGTGGTGGGGGAGCAGGTGGCTGCTTTCGCTGACGCACATCGACTATGAGAACCGGATTCCGCGCGGAGCGACGTACGCACGGGCGGGGGCGGTGCGGGAGATCAAGGTCAAGGGGAATGTCATCAGCGCAAAGGTGGAAGGGAGACGACCACGGCCATATTCAGTGACCATTATTGTCCCGCCGTTCTTCCCGGAGGATGTCGAGAGGCTTATCCAGGGGATTATGGAGAGGCCGGACATCGTCTCGAAACTGCTTAAGCATGAGCTGGATCCGGCGGTTATGGACATCGCTTCGGAGTGCGGGCTCAAGATATTCCCTGAAAAATGGACTGACTTCAAGATGCAATGCAGCTGCCCAGACTGGGCGGTGCCGTGCAAGCATCTGGCGGCGGTTATCTATATGATGAGCCGGGAGATCGACAACAATCCTTTTCTGGTGTTTACGATTCACAATGTGGATCTGCTGGAGGAACTGAAGAAACGTGGGGTGACGGTGGACGAGGCGGCCAAGACGGCGGCTGTGCCGTCAGTCAAAGATGTTGTCGAGTTCCGGAAACCGGCCAAGGAGGTGGGCAAGGAAGCTCCTGGGTTCCATAGGGTTAACTTCTCTCGGTTGTCGGACAGGCTGGATGTCCTTCTGATGCTGCTTCCACCGAATCCTGCATTCGATCTGAACGGTGACTTCAAGGAGCGATATTCCTCGCAGATGCGGAAAATCAGCGGCAATGCGGTCAAATTCTTTGAAGGCAAACTCCCGGCCGAGAGGCTTTTCCCGCCTCAGGCGCTTTCCAATGAACATAATGAATATGCTCTTTCCGGAGATTCGGCCGTGTCGCTGGAAGCGGATCTGCTGTTGGATTGGAAAATGTTATATTCACCTGACGGCAAGGAGTTTACCAAGGCGGATGAGAATGCTGTCCTGCGCGGGATAGCCGGCATCAATCCGGATTTCATCCCGGACTATTCCCCGAGCGTGGCCGCTGTACATCAAGGATTTCTGGCGTCGATGCACTTGATGGCGAACGGAGACATCGCCCCGCAGATTGTCAGGTTGGCGGACGGGAACTGCGCAATCCGATGGATTCCCTGCACTGTGGATCCGGAGGTGACATCGCTGCTGGAGTCTTTGGAGGCCATCATCCAGGACACGATGATCCGGTTCAAGGTCGGGAAGTCAGGAAAGTACGTGAAGAACAAGGCCGAGACACTGCTCTCTTACCTTTTGGGTAAACTTGTGCCGGAACTCAGTCTGGCATCGCATAGGCCGCTTACCGGGATATTATTTGACAATGAACGTTATGCCTTTGACCAGCCTGGCGAACGGGAGATTCCCGGCAGCATCGCCGCCTGGCTGTCGTCATATTCAATACGCCAGTCCCGTTTCGTGCCGGTGCTGACGGTAGATGAGAATGTGGACGGAATGTTCTATGTGAATCTCGGGGTCGAGGACGCAGAGGCTCCGGAGAAATGGATAACCACTTTGTCGGATGTTCTGGCCAAGGATGAGTTCGCGGCGTCCCGGCTTCCGATTCTGAAAGCGTTCACGGATCTTTCGGTGATTATCCCGGAGGTGGAACGCCATATCGCACGGAAGGCGGTGAGGGCGCTAAGATATTCATTGGACGAGTTCGTACCGCTTCTGATGAGGATTATTCCCGCTATCAAACTACTGGGTGTCAAGGTATTCCTTCCAAAATCGCTTGAGAGTCTGATAAGGCCGAAACCGACTCTGAAACTGAAGAAGAAGATTGACGGCTCACTGTCCTGCTTTAGGCTTTCTGATCTGTTCGAGTTCGAGTGGGAAGTGGCTTTGGGCGACGAGGTGGTCTCGGCTGAGGATTTTCACAGGCTTCTCGGACAGGCGGGCAAACTGTTGAAATTCAAAGGACAGTACATCTACACCTCTCCGGAGGATCTGGAGAAAGTCAACAAGGCTATCGCCGGAGTCGGCAATGTCAGCCCTGGCGAGATGCTCCAGGCCGCTATTCTCGGTGAATATGATTCCGCTCCGATTGTCCTTTCCGATGAGGCGAAGGAACTTATCGACAGGTTTACCAAAGAAGAGGAAATTCCTGTCCCTAATGGGGTTAAGGCTGAGCTGCGCCCTTACCAGAAGCGGGGATATTCCTGGCTCTACAGGAATATGCGGGTCGGGTTCGGCTCCATTCTGGCGGATGATATGGGGCTTGGCAAGACACTCCAGACCATCACTCTGCTTCAAAAGATGAAAGATGAAGGTGTGTTGAGGGAGAAGCCCGCGCTTGTGGTCGTGCCGACTGGACTTCTTTCCAACTGGCAGGCGGAGATCTCTCGGTTCGCTCCAGGTCTGACCTCGTTCATATATCACGGCACCGGCAGACAGGGACCTGAAAGCCGTGTGGACATCATCCTTACGACCTACGGCGTGCTCCGGTCTGACCAGAAGATATTCGCGAAAGTCAAATGGAGCGTGATGGTGATTGATGAGGCGCAGAACATCAAGAACCCGACCGCCATCCAGAGCAAGGCTGTCCGTTCCGTGCCGGCCGACACGAAAATCGCGCTCAGCGGCACTCCGGTCGAGAACCGCCTGACTGAGTTCTGGAGCATAATGGACTATGCCAACAGCGGTTACCTCGGCAACCTCAAATCTTTCAAGAGTGAATATGCCAACCCGATCCAGCTGTACAATGACGAGGAGTGCGCCGCGAGATTCCGCAAGGTTACCTCACCGTTCATGATGCGAAGGATGAAGACCGACAAGACCGTCATCAGCGACCTCCCGGACAAAGTGGAGATCAATGAATATTCCGCCTTGTCACCAGAGCAGGCTGCCTTGTACCACAAGACTCTGGATGCTGCGATGGCTGAGATCGAGGGCAAGGACACATCCGACAGTGCCGCCTTGTTTGAAAGGCAAGGCCTTATCCTTCAGATGATTCTTGCGTTGAAGCAGATCTGCAACCACCCGGCGCAGTACCTTAAGAACGGGAATATGTCTCCGTCGCTTTCAGGCAAGGTGGAGATGCTGCTCGACCGTCTGGACGGAATCGTGGACGCAGGCGAGAAAGTGTTGGTGTTCACGCAGTTCAAGGAGATGGGCGAGATGCTCGTGAAATTTGTCAATGACCGTACTGGCAAGGCTCCGATGTTCTATCACGGAGGTTGCTCGGTCAAGCAGCGCAACGAGATGGTGTCCCGTTTCCAGAACGGAAAGGAGGACAAGATATTCATCCTATCCCTGAAGGCCGCCGGAACAGGCCTGAACCTGACCGCCGCTTCGCACGTGATCCATTTTGATCTTTGGTGGAACCCTGCCGTCGAGGCTCAAGCCACCGACCGTGCCTACCGTATCGGCCAGAACAAGAACGTGATGGTTCACCGTTTCATCACCAAGGACACATTCGAGGAGAAGATCGATGAGATGATCCAGCGCAAGAAGCACCTAGCTGAGATGACCGTCTCCACCGGCGAAAGCTGGATCGGCAAGCTCAGCAACAAGGAGCTCCACGACATCTTCGGGTAGGACATTATAGCTTGATGATCATTCCGGAGGTGGCGTCCAGCTTGAGGGTGGTGCCTTTGGCGGTTCGTTTGCAGGTGGCCTTGCCGGTGGTCAGGAGAGGGGAGACGAGGCCTTTCACGGATTTGAGAGCGGAAAGGTACGGCTCGGTCTCGCCGTCAAGGACGAGGGTCTTGCGCTCGGAGGTCGGGTTGAGGACGATCAGGAAGGTCTCCGTGCCGTTGCTGCGGAGATATACCATCGGGTAAGGCTGTTCCTCATTGAAAATCGGGATGAAACGGCTGTCGGCCCATAGGGCCTCGCTGTTTTTCCTGAGCGAGATCAGGGCTCTGGTCCAGTTCAGGATGGATTCCGGATCATTCTCCTGAGACTCCACGGTCGGGTTTCCTTTGGCGATCGGCTTGACTTTCCCGGCGGCCAGTTCCTTTTTCCACTCGGTGTACTGGGGAAGTGAGGATGCCGGAGTCCAGTCCGTGCAGACAGGAAGGTAAAGTTTGTCCGGAGCGCAGTCGCTGAATCCTGCGGTCTCGTCCGCTGTCCACTGCATCGGGGTGCGGGCCCCGGCGCGCTCCTTGCCGTTGTGGTTCGCCCCTTCCACATTCGGCATATCCACAAGCGAACGCATTCCGATCTCGTCACCGTAATAAAGGATCGGAAGCGGCATCGTCATAACCCACGCCATCATTACCTTGAGCTGCTCTGGAGTGTTGCGGGCTCCTGTGTTGATCCTAAGGTGGTCGTGGTTGCCGGTGATGCTGGCGAAATAGCCCATCGTGCGTGTGCTCTCGACGCAATCGGTGAAGTAGTCGTAATATTCCTTGAGCATCTGCGCCGGCGTGGTCTTGGAGTCAACCTTACCCTCCGGCCAAGCGTTGCCGTAGAGGTCCTTGACGGACGGCTGGCCGCCATTCAAAGAGAAGTAGCTTCCGCCATCAGCCTGATGCTTTCTGTCGAAGTACATCCTGCGGTTGTGCGCCCTCGTGTTGTTGAGGTCCATATCCACGTTGTAGCCGGCCGCGAGGCAATATTTCGGAGAACCCCATTCCGCCATAAGGACGTGGTCAGGGAAGTTCTTGTCGGACCACTCACGGATCTCTCTCCAGAGATTGAGGATCTCTTTCTTGTCCTTGTCGTTCTTCACGAGGCTGCTGGCCATATCCACACGGAATCCGTCCACGCCCTTGCCGTACCAGAAGGCGAGTATGTCCTTGAGTTCCTGGCGCACGGCCTTCGGTCCTGGCTCGTTCACGCCCTGCTCCCACGGATGGTTAGGGTCAGGGTTGGCGTAACCATAGTTGAGGGACGGCTGGCAGGCGTAGAAATTCTTCATATAGAATTTATCGCGGGGATATTCACTCTTCATCCATTTGCCGATGGTGCTCTGCATATAGTCAGGGCTTTTCAGCATCGCCTCAAGGTCTTTCTCGGCCTTGGCGTCAGGAAGACGGTCGGACCAGATGTAGTAGTCGGAGTACTGAAGGTTGCTGTCCTGCGCGCTCTGGAGGAACCACGGATGCTTGTCGGAAGTGTGTCCAGCCACAAGGTCGAGCATCACCTTGATGCCCTTGGCGTGGGCTTTCCGGATGAGCTCGACGAGATCGTTGTTGGTCCCGAAGCGTGGATCAACACGGTAGAAATCAATTACATCATAACCTCCGTCGATCCATCCGGAGACGAAAAGTGGATTGAACCAGATGGCCGAGACGCCAAGGCTCTCGATGTAATCCAGTTTGGAAATCACTCCCTGGATATCACCGATTCCGTTCCCGTCGGAGTCCTTGTAGGAGGACGGGTACACTTGATAGATCACTCCGTTGCGGAGCCAGTCAGGCCCGACTTTCCAAGTCTGCTCGAAACTGCCCGCTGCCGGCTGGGCTGAGACAATCGCGCTGACCAGCAGAGCGAAGGACAAAATGAAGCTCTTTTTCATAATGTAAGACTGATTATGCCAATTAATATGCTCGTTCACCATCAGGTGCGTCTATTCGTCTTTATGGGACTTGCGGCGGAACGCCGGGATGTTCAGAAGCTCACTGATGTCCTGGCCGTCCTGGACCACAAGCGCTGGCTTGCTGTCTTTGTCGAAATGAAATTTCTTTCTGTTGTCAGGCTGTTTTTCCTCCAGCGTGATGTTGATGACACCCTCGTCGCGGTTGGTGTCATCCTCTTGCTGGAGAGTGCTGTGCTTCTCGTACTTGAAATCCTTGTCGATGACTATCACATTTCCAAGATCCTGTGTGGCGATCTTGGCCAGATCGTCAACAATGAAACCGGTGGCGATCGCCGTGATCTGGATCTCGTCTCTTATTTCAGGATCCTCCACCCAGACTATTCCGGTCTTGAATTTGTTCACCTTGCCGGTATATTCCCCGATCTTCTTGTCAATCTCCTTCAGGTCATCCATAGTCAGGCCGTCCTTGTTCTTGCCTGTGGTGATGTTGATGAGCAGATTCTTTGCGGTGGTCAGGTCGAAGTCGTTGAGAAGAGGGGATTTAAGCGCTCCTTTTACGGCATCCTCTATCCTGTTTTTCCCTTTCCCGATTCCGCATCCCATCAATGCCATACCGCTGTCTTTCATCATCGTCTCGATGTCCTTGAAGTCGATGTTGATGTAGCCGTGCCGGCTTATGATCTCAGTGATGCCTCTGACGGCTGTGGCCAGTACTTCGTCCGCTTTCGGGAAAGCCTCGTGGATAAGCATACTCCCGAACAGTTCATACAGCTTCTCATTGTTGATGATGAGCAGACTGTCAACATTGTTCTTGAGCTCGTGTATGCCTTTTATGGCTTTGGTCAAAGGAGTTATGCCTTCGATGTCAAAAGGGATGGTGACCACGGCGACGGTCAGGATCCCCTTGTCCTTGGCGGCCTTGGCGATGACCGGGGCGGCTCCGGTACCGGTTCCGCCTCCCATTCCTGCGGTGATGAATAGCATCTTGGTGTCATCCGTAAGGACTATCCTCTCGATTTCGTCGAGGGACTCTATCGCCGCCTTGCGGCCCTGCTCCGGTCTCGTGCCGGCTCCCAGGGCGTTGGTGCCGATGTGTATCTTAGCCTGTACCGGACTGTTGTCAAGGGCTTGTCTGTCTGTGTTGCAGACGTAGAAGTTGCAGCCCTGGACTTTTTCACGGTACATATAGTTCACGGCATTGCATCCGCCTCCGCCTACACCTATGACCTTGATCATTGATTCAATAGGTGTCCAGTCATCCGGAGTGATTTCTATATCGATGTCTCCCATATCAGTTGTTTCATTAGTTATTCATTAACATCCTTCTGGACGTTGTCGTACAGTCTCCAGAAAAATTTCACGATCGGATTCTTGGTCCCCTTAGGCTTTGGTTCCGGACCTGGCTCCGGACCAGGTTTTGGCACTGGCTGCGGACCTGGCTCCGGACCAGGTTTTGGCACTGGCTGCGGACCTGGCTCAGGTTCAGGCTTAGGTTCTGGTTCCGGCACGACTGGCGGTTCCGTCTCTTGGGTATCAGCCCCTTGACCGGCGGAATATTCATCTTTGCCGGAATCCCTGCCGGATGGTTCTGTCGTCCCCGGTAACTCCTTGTTCTCCAACTTGGCGCTCTCATCGGTTTCGTCCCCGTCCACAGGATTGACCGTAGGGGATTCCTCCGGTTTTACCGGGGCCGGCTCCTCAGTCGTTGCGATAGCCGCACTGTCGCCGTCAGGTTTATATTCATTAAATCTCGTCGCATCATCAGGGCTGTCTTGAGCCGCCGCGCTTCCGCTGTTCCTTTGAGACGCCCTGAATGTGACATCGTTGATGCAGTTGATTGACTTGTCGCCCTTTACGGCCAGAATCATCCCGATCGCCGTGGAAGCGGAAGCCTCGCTGGCCTCCGGACAACCATCGCAGGAGACATATTTCTTCGGCAGACCCATCTTGATGGAATATCCGGAAAGCTCCTTGAACAGGTTGACGCAGTTCAGCATCTCCGCTCCTCCGCCTGTCACGACTATTCCTCTCTTGAGGTAATCCTCTGACGACAGCCCGCTTTCCTGGATCTTGTAGAGCAATGCGTTGATGATCTCCTCCATCCTTGCGTTGACAATCTCGGAAAGCACCTTGATGGACAGTTTCTTGAGCACCCTGCCGTCATCATCCATTATATGGAGTTCTTTCTCACCAAGTGTCGAAAGTTTGTCAGGCAGACAGGCACCGTATGCTTTCTTGATTTCCTCCGCCATCTTGAAGGAGAATCCGCAGATGGACTGGATGTCCCTTGTGACACAGTCGCCTCCGAAAGGAATGGCGGCGTAATACCTCATAAGGTTGTCTTTGAATATGGTCACGGAGCTGACGCCGGCGCCGATGTCAATCAACGCCACGCCGCTTTTCATCTCCTCAGGGCTGAGGACTGCCTTGGCCGTTATTCCCGGGATGAAGAATTTGCGGGCGATGCCGATCTGCATACTGCCGAAAAGTTCGTCAAGGTTCGTGGACAATCTTTTGCTTCCGATGAATACCTTGAACTTTCCTTCAATCCTTTCCGCGCTCATTCCGATGATCTCGCTCTCCGGCTCGTTTATGCAATCCTCTGTGGAGAAGGACTGTGCGACGGCCCCATAGATGATCTCTCTCTTGTCGTCCTTCAGCGGATAGGTCTTCAACGCCTCTGACTTAAGGAAGCGGATCTCGCTCTCGCTTATGAACCGGGAGTCGTCCTCCCTTTCCGCGGCGGCGGACGCTGTCTCCTGACGTACCTGCCAACGAGGGAGTCCGACGACAACCTGCTGGATTTTGATCCTCAGGGTCTGCTGGGCCTCGGCGATGGCGTTTCTCACAAACTTGTCCGCGATGCCGGGGTTGGTGACACGGCTGTTGCGGATTCCTTCTGACGGTGACTCCTTGTAATATATTATCTGGACATTCTGATCCTCGATGCTGGCCACGCAGACGGCCAGTTTCGAGGTGCCCAGATCAACGGATGCTATGTATCGTTCTTCCATATTCAATGATCTTATTTTCTGCAGACGATCTGCCCATTGTTTTTGACATTCACTGTTGAGTAGTAACCTGCGCCTTTTTCAGGCAGGATTGTGGAGTAGTACCGCCCTATTCTTTCGAATTTGGCTTCGTAGTCGGCGGGCAGCCCGAAGATGAACCGCTCTTTCCCCTGGCGAGGGATCAGGACCAGGTCACCATTGCTTCTTACGGTTATCTGGCTGATGTCTTCGGCCCAGGTCTGTGAGGCGGACATATAGTTCACAAGCCCCAGAATTCCTTCCAGCCATTTCTTCTCGGCCTTGGTTTTCGGCTCGCCCTTGTAGCCTCTCTCCACATTCAGCGGCACCGCACCGTCAATGATCGGTACCATCGAGGTGTAGTTGCTCTGGAGAGGGAAGAGAAAGCCTCTTTCATCGGCATAGAAACCATTGTTGTCTTTCTGGAATCTCACCACCGGCTCCCTTTGGCGGATCTTTACGTTCAGAAATCCGTCAGGGGTCGTGTAGGCCTCAGCCTTGAGGATGGCACTCTTGCCGTCAAGAATCTTCTCTACTTTGGCAAGATCCACGCTGTCAAGCCTTTGGCCGATGTAGGCACCGTAGTCTTTCTTCAGGTAACCTTCAATGTCCTGAGGTGTCACAAAGTTGAAATCATCGGTGAACTCAACTTTCACACCGGCACAGGTGATCTGCCTTGTCCTCTTCTCGTTCATCCCGTGGATCACGAGACATCCGAGAGCAAGCAGGCAGACCGCAGCGGCGATGAGGGTTATCCTGAGGCCTTTCTTCATTTCTTCAGTCTGTTTTCAAGGAGTTCGGTGATAGGTGCGATGAACCTGTCGATGTTACCCGCCCCGAATGTGGCGAGCACGTCAACCGGCTCATTCTCAAGGTATGACATCAGTTCTTCCTTCTTAAGAAGAACCTTTTCCGGTGCGGTAACCTTGTCGAAGATCAGTTCGGAGGTGACTCCAGGGATAGGCTCTTCCCTGGCCGGGTAGATGTCCAAAAGAATCAGTTTGTCCACCTTGCTGAGGGCGGCGGCGAAATCATCGGCGAAATCCCTCGTCCTGGTGAATAGGTGAGGCTGGAATATGGCCGTGATCTTCCTGCCAGGGAATATCCCCCTCATCGAGGAGATCGCGGACGCGAGTTCCTTCGGATGGTGGGCATAGTCGTCGATGTAGGACAGGTGCGGAGTGTTGAGGTGCACGTCCAGCCTGCGCTTTACTCCTGAATATGTTCCAATGGCCTGCTTGACCGCTTCCGGGGTGACACCGTGGCAGAGGCAGACCGCGGCCGCGGCCACGCTGTTCTCCACGTTTACCCATCCGGGAATCCCGACTCTGATGTTCTCGATCGTGCCTCCGGGATAGACAAGGTCGAAGATGTAATGTCCCACCTCGTCCGGCTTGGAATTGATGGCATAGTAGTCGGCGGAAGGATTGTCATAGCTGTAGTGCAGGATCTTCGCCTTGGTGTCGTCCTCCGTGATGTCGAGACCATATTTGACGATAAGCGTGCGGCTTACCTGCGAGGCGAAGGCCTTGAACGCTTTCTGATATTCCTCAAGTGTGCCGTAGATGTCCAGATGGTCGGCGTCCATAGCCGTGATGGCCGCGATCGCCGGGTGCAACTGTAGGAATGAGCGGTCGAACTCGTCCGCCTCCGCCACCATTGTCGGAGTGTGGCTCATAAGCAGATTCGTGCCGTAGTTCTTGGATATTCCTCCAAGGAACGCCGAGCAGCCTTTCCCGCTTTCGGTCAGGATATGCGCCACCAGAGTGCTTGTGGTGGTCTTTCCGTGTGTGCCGGCGACCGCAAGACAGGCCTGTCCTTCGGCCAGTTCCCCCAGCATCCGGGATCTTTTCACGACCGTGTAGCCGTGCTCCATAACGTAGCTCAGCTCCTTGAGGTCTGACGGAATGGCCGGCGTATAGACGATCAAGGTTGATGCGATGTCCTTCGGGATGTAGTCTGGGTCGTCCTTGTAATGAACGTCAATCCCTTCTTTATCAAGGGCGTGCGTCAACTCGGACGGAGTCTTGTCGTAGCCAGCGACAGGATAGCCTTTGAACTTATAGTATCTGGCGATGGCGCTCATCCCGATGCCGCCGATGCCGATGAAATAAATCTTTGTGTATTTTGACATAACTATTCCTTGACCAATCTGTAAATCTCTTCGGCGATCTTCCCCGCCGCATCCGGAAGAGCCATCTTTCCTGCGTTCTCCTCAAGAGCCGCGATTCTTTCAGGCTGTCCCAGCAGCTCAAGCGCCGTCGGAATCATCTTCTCCATAGCGTCGGAATCCTTGACGATCACCGCCGCATCCTTTTTCACCAGAGCCATAGCATTGTGCGTCTGATGATCCTCCGCGACATTAGGTGATGGAATGAATATCACAGCCTTTCGTGCGGCGCAAAGCTCGGACACAGAGCTCGCTCCCGACCTTGAGATCACCACATCCGCGGCCGCGTACGCCAATTCCATCCTGCCGATGAAGTCGGAGTAATGAATATGTTTGAGCGCCTTCGGGTTCTTGGCTTTCCGGGCGGCCATAAACTCATCGACACCCGCTTTGTAATATTTCCCGCACTGCCACAGCACATCGACTCCGTCAATGCCCGGGCATCCGTCCGAGATCCATTTCTTCATACATTGGTTGAATCTGCTGCTGCCAAGGCTTCCGCCGACAATGAATATGTGCTTTCTGGAAGGGTCAAGACCATATTCCTTGATGCCTTGCTCTCTCATTTCCGGTGTGGCGGGAACTATGATGCTTCTGATCGGGTTGCCGGTCATCACTATCCTGTCGGCAGGGAAGAACCTCTCCATTCCTTCGTATGCAACGCAGATCCTCTGCACCCTTTTGCCTAACTTCTTGTTGGTCAGTCCGGCGAAACCGTTCTGTTCTTGTATTAGAGCCGGGATTCCCATTCCGGTGGCCGCCCAGAGCAGGGGAGCGCTGGCATATCCGCCGACTCCCACGGCGATCTGGGGCTTGAACTCCCTCACGATCTTCCTGGCTTTCCGAAGGCTCGCCAGAACCTTGAACGGCACGCAGAGGTCGTTTAGGATGTTCTTAAGGCTCAGTTGTCTCTGCAATCCGACGATCGGCAGGCCCACGATCCTGTAGCCCGCCGCAGGAACCTTCTCCATCTCCATCTTGCCCTCGGCTCCCACGAAAAGGATCTCTGTCTCAGGATTCAGCTCCTTCAACTTGTTCGCGATCGAGACGGCAGGGAAGATGTGACCTCCCGTGCCGCCTCCGCTGATTATGACTCTAAGCGCTTTATATTCCATAGTCCTACTCATTGTTATGGTCGTCAATCCCGTAGTCCGGGATGTCATTCTCGTGTAAAGGGACATTTCCGTCCGTTCCCGTGAGGTCATTGTCCCGGCCATCGAACCCGCTTTCCATCTGGTCGAGGTCGTCCATCATCACGCTGACCTCATCGTTTATCTTCCTGTCGACAAGAGGCTCTGCCTTGGCGGTCTCCCTATCGATCTTCCGTTTGGCTATCTTGCTTATTGATAGGATGATTCCGAACGCTATGCTGAACATCAGAAAGGACGAGTTTCCGTGGCTGACCATCGGCAGCGTCTGGCCGGTGAGCGGACCCATATCGCAGTTGATGAGAATGTGCATCATCGCCTGGCCTGTGATGAGCAGCACGAGTCCCGCCACAGCCGTCTTGCCGAACAGATTGTCGCAGTTCCTCACGATGATAGAGCCTCTGGCCAGAAGGCTGATGTAAAGGATGAGAATCACTATCCCGCCGATCAGTCCGTATTCCTCGACGATGAAACAGAACATATAGTCCTCGAACATAATCGGAACCACGTACCGTTGGGTGCTCTTGCCCGGTCCCTTACCGATAAGCCCGCCTTCCTTTATCGCCATCTTGGCGCTGATCGGCTGCTTGACATCATCCAGGGCATCCTGGAATTCCTTGCTACCGGAGGGCGATTCCGCCATAATCCTCAGTTTGTCGGCGATTCCGTCTCCTGTCAACCGGCCCAGTGCGTGGTCCAGATGCGGGAACGGTTTCCGGCCGTCATCAAAGCAGGAGTTGATTCCTATGCAGGCCACCAAAAGCCCGACGGCGATGCCTGTCAGCGGAATCAGTTCCTTCACCTTGATCCCTCCGATCAGTATGGTGGCGAACATAATGCCTCCTATGAATATGGTGCTGGACAGACTGCCTACCATTATGCACAGGCAGACACTTAATATCGGGAAATAGATGTAGGCTATCTTCTTGACAAGGGGCTTTTTCCAGACAGGGTGTTTCTCGGCCAGAAGGTTGGCGATGAAGAAACTGTCGTTGCGGAAGGCGTTTACGGCCCACGCAAGGTACATTATCATAGCCACCTTGACGAACTCAAAGACGTGGAATTGGAACCCGAAAAGTGAGATCGTTCTCCAAGCGTCATTGATTTTGTTCACGGTGAGGAGCCCCAGATTCCAATTGTCTCCTTTAGCAATGACCGCAGCGAGCGCTAGCAACAGGAGCGGGGCCATAGAGAACACGTAGCCGAGCTGCGAGACGACCCTGAAGAAGCCGAGTTTGGGAATGGTGCAGCAGATGATGATGATCACCAGCCCCCCCACGGCCAACCCTAACTGTTCTCCGACAATCGCCATCCTGGTAGTCTTCTGTTGGATCGCCAGCAGGGAAGTGGACGAGAATATGGCCACGATGGAGAACAGGATGAGCAGGATGACAATCATCCAGACAACCTTGTCTCCTTCGAGGGAGTCAATGAAATTCCACAGATTCTTCTTCTTTTTGCTCTCGGCCATATTCATTTGAATATTAAAGTCTTCTTACAGCTTCCTTGAACTTTTCGCCGCGGTCCTCGTAGCAGGTGAACAGGTCGAAGCTGGCGCAGCAAGGGCTGAGCAGCACGACATCGCCGGCCTTAGCGAATCCGCTCGCGGCCTTGACGGCCTCGTCGGCCGAGAGGGTATCCACGATCTTGTCCTTGCCCACAATCTCCTCGAAGGCCTCGTGGAACTTGTGGTTGTCGACTCCCATACACACTATGGCTTTCACCTTCTCTTTCACGAGAGGCTTAAGCACCTCGTAATCATTGCCTTTGTCGGTTCCGCCAACGATCCAGACGATCGGTTTCCTCTGGCATTCGAGGGCGTACCAGGCGGCGTCCACGTTGGTGGCCTTGGAGTCATTGATGTAGAGCACATCCTTGATGCTGAGGACCGGTTCCAACCTGTGCTCGATAGGCTGGAACGTGGCCAAAGCCTCACGGATGGTCTTGTTGTCGATTCCCGAAGCCTTGGCGGCGAGGGCGGCGGCCATCGAATTGTAGATGTTGTGCTTCCCGCCCAATGCAAGCTCTTTCAGGAATATGTCGCATTCCTCCTCTCCGTATTTCACGACAATCTTGTCGTCCTTGAGGTACGCTCCCTGCTTCACCTCTGTCTTCTGGGTGAAAGGCAGACGCTTGGCCGAAAGGATGATCTTGTTCAGATGCTCGATCGTGATCTCGTCGTCAGAGTCGAAGATGAAGCAGTCCTCCGGACGGAGATTCTGCGTGAGACGGAACTTCGCCTTGACGTAGTTCTCCATCTGGTAGTCGTAACGGTCCAGATGATCCGGGGTGATGTTCGTGATTATGGCGATGTCCGGACGGAAATCATAGCAGTTGTCAAGCTGGAAACTGCTGATCTCCAGTACATAATAGTCAAAGTGCTCGGTGGCCACCTGAAGGGCGTAGCTCTTTCCGATGTTGCCGCCAAGTCCGACATTGAGGCCTGCGTTCTGTAGCAGGTAGTAGATCAGGGAAGTCGTTGTGGTCTTGCCGTTGCTTCCGGTGACGCAGATTTTCTTCGCCGTGTCGTAGCGCCCGGCGAACTCGATCTCGGAGATGATGTGCGTGCCCTGCGCCTCAAGTTTCTTCACGATAGGCACTGAGCTTGGGATGCCCGGGCTCTTTATGACCTCATCGGCGTTGAGGATAAGCTCTTCAGTATGATGGCCTTCCTCAAAGCTGATGTCCCATTTGCGCAGATCCTCGGCGAAATGCTCCGGAATCTTTCCGTTGTCTGAAAGGAACACGTCGAATCCTTTCACCTTGGCGAGAACGGCGGCTCCCACACCGCTTTCTCCGCCTCCTAAAACAACAATTCTGCTCATATCCTCAATTCTTTTATCTTATCTTCAACAAAGCCAGGGTGGAGACCGCCAGGATAACCCCGATCAGCCAGAACCTTGTCACTATCTTCGCCTCCGGAATGGCGTGGACCGGTCTGGAGATCAGCGCCGGAATGCCTTCCTTCTGGTAATGGTGGTGCAGAGGAGTCATCTTGAATATTCTTCTGCCTTCACCGTATCTTTTCTTCGTGTACTTGAAGTACACTCTCTGCATAATCACCGAAAGCGACTCGACCAGGAATATTCCGCAAAGGATCGGCAGCAGCAACTCCTTTCTCATCAGGACGGCGCTCACTCCTATGATGCCACCGATGGTGAGGCTGCCCGTGTCGCCCATAAACACCTGGGCGGGGTAGGAGTTGTACCAGAGGAATCCCATAAGCGCCCCCACGAAGGCTGACAGGAATATGGCGATTTCCCCGCTGCCAGGGATGTACATAATATTCAGGTAGTCCGAATTGACCAGATTACCGCCCAGCCAGGCAAGGATTCCGAGCACGACTCCGACGATCGCGCTGGTCCCGGCCGCAAGCCCGTCCATCCCGTCCGTAAGGTTCGTTCCGTTGGAGCAGGCCATTATCACGACCACGATCATCAGCACGTAGATCGCCCACTTGCAGTACCATCCCCATTTCCCCTTGAACGGAGAGAACCATTTGTAGTCGAACTCGTGGTCCTTCACGAACGGGATCGTGGTCTTCGTGCTCTTGATGACATTCTCCATCTTCCATCCGGTGTCCTCAGCCACAAGCGTCTCCGTGTCCACGTTGAGCGATCCCGAGTTGCCTTGGGCGACCACATTCGCCTTTCCCGGGACAACCGGAACCTTTTCCCTGACCACTATGTCGTCGCTGAAGCAGACCGCGAGTCCGATGACAAGGCCGAGGACGAGCTGCGAGACCAGTTTCGCCTTGGGATGCAGTCCTTCCTTATTGTGCTTGAAGACCTTGATGTAGTCATCGGCGAATCCGAGGGCTCCGCACCAGACAGTTGTAAGCAGAAGTAGCTGGATGTAGATGTTCCTAAGGTTGCAGAACAGCAGCACTGGAACCACTATCGCAAGGATGATGATGATTCCGCCCATAGTCGGCGTGCCCTTTTTCTGCATCTGTCCCTCCAGACCAAGGTCACGGATAGTCTCTCCGATCTGCTTGCGCTGGAGCCAGCGGATGATCCTGCGTCCGGCGAAGAACGAAAGAAGCATCGCCGTGACACTTGTGAGCATAGCCCTGAAGGACAGGTAGGTGAAAAGCCCCTGCCCAGGGATGTCATATTGCCTTAGATATTCAAAAAGATGGTAGATCATCGCTTTCTTTCCTCCTTATTCGTTTGTGCTGATGGTGCCGAACACTTCCGCCACGACCTCCCGCTCATCGAAATGGCGGTGCTCGGTGCCTATTATCTGGTAGGTCTCGTGCCCCTTCCCCGCAAGCAGGATCACGGCTCCGTCCGGAGCGAAGTTGATCGCCACGCGGATGGCCTCCTTCCTGTCGGCGATGAATATGGCCTTGGCCAATCCTTTGGCTGTGAATCCTTTCTTGATGTCGTCAAGGATGTCCTCGGTCCTTTCCGTGCGGCTGTTGTCTGAGGTGACCACGATCCTGTCAGCATATTCCTCGGCGATCTTCGCCATCTCAGGCCTCTTGGTCTTGTCCCTGTCGCCTCCGCAGCCGAACAGGCAGATGAGTTCCTTGCCGTCGTCTATGTCCTTGAGAGTCTTGAGCACGTTCTCCAAAGCGTCCGGGGTGTGGGCGTAGTCGATGACCACGGACAGTTTTCTCGGACCTCTGATCACCTCAAGCCTTCCCGGGGCCGACTCAAGGTTGCTGATGGCGACGAGGGTCTCATCCGGATCAGCGCCCACGGCGATGGCGGCGCTGTAGATCGCGAGAATATTATAGGCGTTGTGCTGGCCGATGAGCCTTGTCCAGGTCTCTCGCCCGTCAATCTTCAGCAGCATCCCCTCGAAAGTTTCCTCCATAATGCGGCAGGTGTGGTCCGCGATGCTTCTGCAGGAATATCTCACCACCTTGGCCTTTGTGTTCTGTACCATCACCTCGCCGTTCTTGTCATCGATGTTGGTTATCGCCGTGGCCGTGGCCGGAAGGTTGTCGAAGAACAGCTTCTTGCAGCGGAGATATTCAGCAAAGGTCTTATGATAGTCGAGGTGGTCGTGGGTCAGGTTCGAGAATATCCCGACCTTGAACTCAAGTCCCGCCACACGTTCCTGCTCGACACCGATGGAACTGACCTCCATAAAGCAATATTCACATCCGGCCTCAACCATCTCAGCCAGAAGGGAGTTGATGGTGACAGGGTCGGCCGTCGTGTTGGCTGTCTCGCTCCGCCTTGTCCCGACGTAGTTCGCTATCGTGGACAGGAGGCCGCAGTTGTAACCCTGCGCCATAAACAGCCGGTAGAGGAGGGTCACGGTCGTGGTCTTGCCGTTGGTTCCGGTGATTCCCACGAGGGTAAGCTTCTTCGAAGGGTTGTCGAAGAAATTGGCGGCCATCATCGCGACCGCATGGCGGGAGTTCCCGACCTTGACGAGGGCCGGGGCGGTTCCTGAATATTCAGAGACCGCGTTCTTCAGGGCTTCCTCGTCCTCATAGACGATGGCCGCCGCCCCGGAGGCAAGCGCCTTCCCTATGTAGGCGTGCCCGTCGCTGTCGTGTCCCTTGACGGCTATGAACATCGCTCCGGGAGTCACTTTCCTGGAATCGTTGCAAATGTCCGTGATCTCAAGGCTCAGGTCTCCCCGCACCCCGATGACTCCGCTGTCCTTTATGATGTCTTCAAGTCTCATTTCAAAGTGATTGATATTGTTGTCCCCTTCGCGGCTTTCTGCCCTGCCTTAGGACTCTGCGAGGCCACGTGTCCTGTGCCTGAATATGTGCATCTAAGCCCGCTGTTCTCTATCAGGAATATGGCGTCCTTAAGCCCAAGCCCAAGCACGTCCGGAACCTCCGGATTCTTTGGATCCGCCGGTTTCCCGACCTCTCTGTCCAATGTCATTTTGGGGATAGTCCCATTCCTTTCCACTTCTCCGCCCCAGTCCGGGTCGAGGGTGTAGATCGCGTCCACGACCTCCCGCATAGCCGTTGCAGGTGCGACACCACCGAACAAGCTGCCTCTGATAAGGCTGGATTTCATACAGATTATGGCACTGTACTTCGGATTGTCCGCCGGGAAGAAACCAACGAACGTGGCCATATTGTGATAGCTGCCGTCCTTTGTGACGTATGGATCCTGCATCCCATATTCCTTGATTTCCTCTCCGGAGAGGACCTGTCTGGACGTTCCGGTCTTTCCTGCCACTTGAAGTTTCGCTCCTTTGAGCCTTGTGGCGGTTCCTTCGGAGGTCACGGCCTTCATAGCCCTGAGCAATGTGTCCGCTGTCGCCTTTGAGCAGATCGAGGCGTTCAGCACGCCCGGCCCTTTCTTCGTTTTGACAACACCGTCTTTCTCAATGCTTTCCACCAGATATGGCTTCATCATCCTGCCTTTGTTGGCGATCGCATTGTAGAATGTCAGGATGTGCAGCGGAGTCTCCCTGATGGCATAGCCTATCGCCGTGGCCCCCAGATCCGTCGCACTCCATAACTTTGAGTCCGGAGACGGAAGGTAAGGTTCCTGAAGCCCTTCCAGATCGAAGTCGAACGTCTGCCCGAGCTTGTACATATACAGCTTGTCCAGGAACCGTTTAGGGTCGTCCCCATAGTTGTTGACGGCAAGGTAGCGGAACACGTAGTTGGAGGAAATCTCGAATCCGTGCAGGATGGAGATATCTCCGTTACCGTTGATATGCACGTCTCTTGGATAGCCGGGGATCACGCCGTTGTTCATCGGGATCACATCGTCCAGCGACTTGACGTAGCCGTCCTCGATCGCTGTCATAAGGGTCGTCGCCTTGAACACTGATCCCGGCTCTGCTCCGAAACCGACCGCCATATTGTAAACCTCGTTGAGGCTGCTGTCCTTAGGGCTCTTAGTCAGGTTCACCATCGCGCGGATCGCTCCGGTCTTCACATCCATCAGCACTCCGCATCCCTCTGCGATTTTCGGGTTGGCCGCCATCTGCTTCCGCATAGCCTTGTCGAGGATGTCCTGAATCGTGATGTCGAGGGTCGTCCTGACATCCAGTCCGTTCACCGGCTTGACGTAGGCGCTGTCGTAGTTCTGGATCCTCTCCTTGTTGTCGGTAGGCCTGAGCCAGATCTCACCTTCCTGTCCGTGCAGGGCATAGTCATATTTCCCCTCAAGTCCTATGTGGTTGTTGCCGTTGGAGTTGCTGTTGTCCTTGACATAACCGATGGTTCGTCTGGCCAGCGTGCCGTAAGGGTATTTTCGGGTGTCTCTTTTGACAACGATGATCCCGCTCTTGTACTGGCCTTCCTCCATCAGCGGAAGCTTCTGCAGCCTGAGGAGCGTGCCCCTGTCGATATTTCGGGCCAGCAGAAGGTATTTGTTGCCGTTCCTGCGTCCGTCAGTGATGGACTTATAGACCGCTGGAGCGTTCATATCCAATTCCTTGGAGATTCCTTCCGAGAACGCCTTGGCCTTGTCCAGCCATTCCTGCTCCAGATTCTTCCCGGTCGGTTTTTTCCTCATCTTCTCCTTGAAATAGTCCTTGCGCACCGTGCAGTCCATCCTCAGCTCGTACATCGGGGTGGACATCGCCAACAATTCTCCGTTGCATCCGATGATGGCGCCTCGGTCCGGAGCTATCGTGCTTTTGACGACAGGAGGGACAAAATATTTCACAATCCTCTTGTCCAGTTTCCAGAAACACTGGATGTAGATGATCCTGCCGACGACAATGACTCCCAGAATCAGGACAAGGGTGTAGAGCAGGTACAGAATCACTCCGATCCTGTCCCGTTTCTTCCTGTTCGTATTCTGTTCATTCTGAGCCATAGTCTGTCCTATTTTTTAAGTCTGTCGGCCGGTTTGACGGGCATAGCCAAATCGGAGCCTGAATCCTTGAGCATATCTTGAATGGTGCTGAGCCTTGAATATCCCGCAAGCTCGACCGTTTTCTGGGCGTGGTAGATCTCGATGTCGGAGAGAACCTTCCGGTTGTCCTCGACCCTTGTGAGGGTCTTCTCTATCTTGAGACTCAGCCAGATGCTGGCCCAGAACAGGAAGAATGTGTAGATGATGTGTATGAAATAGCGTGAGACGTTAAGCCTCAGCAGCAGTTCGCCCTGAAGAATGGCCAACCCTGCGTTGCCCAGCCATTTCCAGATGTCTGAAATCTTCCATTTCCTCAGTTCCGTCATCTTCCTTGCCCTCCTTCGTTTTTCTCGGCGATCCTCAGTTTAGCGCTCCTTGCCCTTGTGTTGGAGGCTATCTCGTCCTCCCGAGGCAGGATCGGCTTGCGGTTCACAGCCTTCAGCGGGGCGTGAATATTCCCGAATATGTCCTTTTCCTCCTTGCCGTCGGCCCTTCCGGTCTTGATGAAGTTCTTCACCATCCTGTCCTCAAGCGAGTGGTAGGTGATCACTACCAGCTTTCCGCCAGGCCTGAGGGTGTCCGCCGCTCCTTCGAGGAATTTCTCCAGAGAGCGCATCTCGTGGTTCACCTCGATTCTGAGAGCCTGATAGACTTTTGCAAGGTACTTGTGCTCAGCGAATTTCGGAAGCGCGGCCTTGATGGCCTCGTCAAGCTCGCCGGTCGTGCCGATCGGATTCCTGTCTCTTGCCGAAGTAATCAGTTGTGCCACCTTGCGGGCGTTGTCCACCTCGCCGTAGATGCGGAGAATCCTTTCGATGTCTTCACAGGAATATTCATTGACCACGTCCGCGGCTGTCTTTCCGCCCTCGCGGTTCATCCTCATATCCAGTGGCGCGTCGTAGCGGAAGGAGAATCCTCTCTCCGCCGTGTCGAACTGGTGGGATGACACTCCGAGGTCGGCAAGGATGCCGTCCAGGCCGCCTGTAAGTTTTTCTTTAAGGGTCTGGTCTTCGGTCTCGTGCGCCTCGTTCAGCACGAAATTGTGTATGAACCGAAAATCGGCCCGCACCATAGTCAAGCGAGGGTCGTCTATCCTGTTATTGATCGCGTCGCTGTCACGATCGAAGGCGATGACGTGACCGTCTTCATTTAAGCGTGAAAGTAGTTCGGCGGTGTGACCACCGCCCCCGAATGTGACATCGGCGTATGTTCCTGACGGATTGGTGACAAGGGCGGAAATGCTCTCGTCAAGCATCACTGGTGTGTGGTATTCTGACATCGTCCGGCCCTCCTATCTCTCCTGAGACAGCTGTCCGGCAATATTCAAGAATTCTTCGTTTGAGATTCCGCTGGCCTCGAATCTCTCCTTGGCCCAGATCTCGATCTTGTAATCGTTGCCCGAGAAGACTACCTCTTTCGTTACACCAATTGACTCCAAAAGCTTCTTGGGGATAGAGATGCGTCCGAGCTTGGCGTCCGGTTCGACGATCGCGCGGTCGCGCATGTACTCTCTCCAGAAAGCGGCGTGAGCACGATTAAAGAAATTGAGCTTTGACTTGACCTCCTCGGACTGGCGCTCCCACTCCTCAAAGGTGTACATCTCAAGGCATTCCTCGAAGATGTCCTTCTTTATGACAAACCTCTGATCGCCCTCGGACGGCATCAATGACTTGAACGGCGAAGGGAAAACCACTCTCCCTTTGTCGTCAATCTTGCCTGAATATTCTCCGATGAATGTGATCATAAGTTATCGTCTTTCACGCTTGAGGACAAAGTTAGGAATATTTTTCCATTTTATTCCACCTCTTTCCAAATTTTTCCACAATGATATCAACAACCGTTGTGTGGACGCTTTCTGGACCGTTTTTTCATTGCGGCGACAAATGACAAAATTTATAAAGGAAAGATTCGAGCGGTGAAGTGGTCGGGAACAGAAAAGGGGCCGGTCGATTGACCGGTCCCTTCGTTGGTATATTCGTGAATATTTTAGAAGTTTCCCTTGTCGGCGTTGTCCCACCAAACGCGGGTTCCGCCCTGGTCGCCGGAGTGGCCGGTCTTGCTGGAATTCTCCTTGTTGAGGAGCTCGATACCGGTCTTGAGACCCTCGGCGTTGGTGTCACCGGCATTGCTGCTGTAGATCTGGCGGCGTACGCCTTCCTCTGTGGTGACGGCTCCGTTGCTCTCGTTGACGTAGGCAGGGAAGAGAACCGGATAGCCGGTACGCCTCTGCTCGGCCCAGGCCTCGGTTGAGAGAGGGAAGAGCGCGATGTACTTCTGGGTCATGATGCGGGCGAGCTTGTCCTCGTTGGAGGCATTGTTGTCCCACTTCACGCCCAGCTTGTTGAGGGCTTTGGTGTTGAGTTTCGGATCGAAAGGATCGACGAAATCAATCTGCGTGTCGGTTCCGCTGATGTACTTCTCGACAGCGCCTTTCGCATATTCCGCGATCTCGGCGTACTTGCCCTTGTAGGCAAGCTCATTCGCCATCGAGGTTCTGATGCCTTCCTCGTAGAGGGACTTCACGTCGCCGGATGTCCAGCCCCTGAGGGCGGCCTCGGCGAGGAGGAAGTAGGACTCGGCCTGCTTGAAGATCGGAAGCGGAGCGCTGTAGATGCCCTTGCTGTTGTTGCCGTCTACCCAACCGGAGAGCTTGCCCCAGTTGTTCGGCTTGCCTGGCAGACCGCTGGCGAACCTGATGCCGTAGTAGCCGGTTCCCTTCGCAACTTCCTTTCCGTCGGAGGTGGTGAACTTGTCCTGGTTCTTCGCCATGTACAGAGGCTGGCGAGGATCCTTGAGACCTGACATCAATGTCACGAGGTTGGCGTTGAATCCGCAGTCTCCCCAAGCGAACATAAGCCAAAGCTCGTTCTCGAGACTCTTGTCGATCATGATGTCCTTGCCGCCGTTGGCGAGGGTGTTGCCCGCTGCCGCCTTGGCGATCGCAGGAAGGTCGTAGCCCGCGGCCTTCATCTCGTCCGCTCTCTTGGAAAGACGCAGGGCGATACGGAGTCTCATCGTATTGGCCACCTTCTTCCACATCTCGAAGTCGCCGCCGCACCAGATGTCGAATGTGCCGAGTCCGGCCTTTTCGTCATCTGTAGGCTTGTTGAAGGCGTCCAATGCCTTCTGAGTGTCGTCAAGCATTGTCTGGTAGAGCTGCTGCTGGCTGTCAAACGGGAAGTATGACTCATACTCACCGGACAGGATGGAGCTGTGGGCGAGAGGGCCGTACACGTCGGTGGTCATCATAAGGCTGTAGGCCTGTACGATTCTCATCACGCCGGCGAGGGCTGGCTGGTTCTTGCCGTCAAGGGTGGCGATCAGTCGCCTTGTGTTGTTGAACACGTGGAGGTAGTGGTTCTCGTACATACCGCCCGAGTGTCCTCTGTTCTCGCCCATGTCACCGTTGGTGAAGTTTCCGTTAGGGGTCATGAAGTAACCGCTGTAGAAATCCACGGTGAGGTTTGTCCAGAACTGGAACATGTTCTGCTGAGGAGGGTAGCAGTACTGCATCGGCTCAGCGCACTGGGATGAGAGAGGAAGATCGTCCGGGTTCACCTGCACGTCGCTGGTGTTCATCTTCTCGAAGTCGCCTGTGCAGGCTACGATTCCGAGTCCGAACAAGGCCGCTACTGAATATTTTAAAATATTTTTCATTGTCTTGGAAATTTTTAGAAGTTGAGTTTAAGGTTCAGACCGAAGCTGCGTGAGGTAGGGAGGGCGAACATGTCGATGCCCTGCCAGCCGTTGCCTGTACCTGCTGAGACATCAGGGTCGCAAGGTGCGTCCTTGTAGAAGAAGAACAGGTTGCGGCCGATGATGGATGCTGTCACGTTCTTGCCGTTGCCGAGGAGGTTACGGAATGTGTAGCCGAAGCTGAGCTCGCGCAGACGGACGTTGGTGGCGCTGTAGACGTAGTTCTCGTTGGCGTAAGGAGAGTTGAAGTTGCTGGCTCCCGTGGTCTCGTACCAAGCCCTTGGATCGAAGGAGACTCCGTCAACGGTGATGGAGCCGGCGTCGCGGGCCTCGCCTGACCTCTGTGACACTCCCCAGCCGTCCAGCGTGGCCTCGGTCATGGAGATGACCTTGCCGCCGAATCTCGCGTCGATGAGCATCGAGAGATTGAAGTTCTTGTAGCGGAATGTGTTGCTCCAGCCGGCGTAAACCTTGGAGTTCATGTTGCCGACATGCTTGAGCTGGTCGTTGTTGTCGTCGCCGAGGATCGGCTGTCCGGCATCGTTCTTCTTGATCTTGCCGCTCTCGTCCCTGAGGATCTGGCGTACATAGAGGTCACCGTAGGAACCACCTTCCTTGAGGATGATCTTGGCACCTCCGAAGTTGGAGAGTGTAAGGCCGTTAGGAAGCTCGTCCACGAGTTCCACGATCTTGTTGTTGTTGTAGGAGAAGTTCACTCCTGTCTCCCAGCTGAAGTCGTTGCTGAACTGCTCGTACCAGCTGGCGGTCATCTCGATACCCTGGTTCTCCACATTACCGGCGTTCACATAGCGGTTGCGCAGACCGGACTCGTAAGGAGAGGCTACGGAGAAGAACTGGTTCTTGGTGTTGGTCTTGTACCAGGTGGCGGAGACGTTGAGCCTGTTGTTGAAGAAGGCTCCGTCGAAACCGGCCTCGATGGAGTGGGTCATCTCAGGCTTGAGGGTTCTGAAAGGAGCACTGTCCGGAGCGGAGATCGATCCCTGTGAGCCAAGGCTGTAGAGCAGGTTGGTCATGTAGACAGGGACATCGTTACCCACGATGGAGTAGCTTGCGCGGAACTTCACGAGGTCCACGGCAGGGCCGAGGTCGGCGAACTTGTTCAGAAGGAAGCTGGCTCCCACTGAAGGGTAGAAGAATGACACATTGTCGGTGAAGGCAAGAGCCGATGACCAGTCGTTACGGGCGGTGACATCGATGAAGAGGCCTTCCTTGTAGCCGAACTGCGCGGTCGCGAACACGGCGTTAAGACGCTTCTCGGTGTTCCAGTGGCCACCCTTTCCGACAGACGACATATTCCCATAATAGTTGTTAGGGGTGAATATGTTAGGGTAGTAGACGTTGCCGTTGCCAGGGGCTGTGAACTGTGTTCCCTCAGCCCAGAGATCCACGTTTCCGGTCTTGCTGTGGGTGAAGCTGGAGCCGGCGGTCACGGAGAGTGAGAAGGTGTCGTTCCAGTTGTGGTTGTAGCCGACGAGCACATCGCCGTACATCTGGTCGCTGAAGTAGCGGTTGTCCTTCATTCTGCCCATAGGGTAGAGGTCACCGGTGCTGGAGGCGTAGGCGTTGTGCACGAAGTGCTCCTCACCCCTCTCGTAGCGGAGACGGCCCTGTACGTAGAGATCCTTGATGATGTCCCATCTCACGCTGCCGCCGAACTCGTAGCGGTTGCGGTCAACGACCGGCTTCTGGCGGTTGAGCACCCAGTAAGGGTTGCTGTACTGCTGCTGCTTCGTGTTGGTCCAGTTCTGGACGTAGCAGCTGCGTGAGGCGTCATAGACCTCGTAGTTGTTCTTGTAGTGATCCCAGTCCTCGCCTCTCGGGAAGAGGTAGGCGCCGGTCAGAGGGTTCCAGAGGAATCCCGATGCGGACTGGTTCTCGATGTGCTGGTTGGTGAGCTTCGCGCTGGCCTCTATCTTGATGTTGTCGAGGACGGTGAAGTTGACCTTGGTGTTGAAGTTGTGGCTTCTGTACTCATTCTCAGGAGTCATGCCCTCTGAGTAGACATTGCCGTAGGAGAAGTAGGCTCCGAAAGAGTCGTTTCCGCCGGACACGGCGAATGTGTTGTTGGTCGTGAAACCTGTGCGGAAGAACTTCTTGAGATAGTTCGGCGCCTTTGAGGAGAGCTTGCTGCCCCAGCTGTAGGTGCCGTTGTCCGACATCCCGTAGTTGTTCTGGAACTTAGGAAGCACCATAGGGCTTTCTGCTGTCGTGTTGCTGGACACGGTGACGTTCACCTTGCCGGCTGCCGCTGACTTTGTCGTGATCATGATCGCTCCGTTGGCGGCCACGGCACCGTAAAGCGCTGCGGCTGACGCACCTTTAAGGAGGGTGATGGACTTGATGTCGTCAGGGTTGATCGTGGACATCACATCGCCGCCGTCCCTCTCGCCACCATAGTTGGAGGCCACCTGGGATGAGGTGATGTTCTGCATCACTGGTACACCGTCCACAACAATGAGAGGCTGGTTGCTTCCGTTGATGGACTTGTTGCCTCGGAAGAGGATCTTGGATGATCCGCCGGCTCCTGTCGAGTTAGGAGTGATGACCAGACCGGCGCTCTTTCCTTGGAGGGAGTTGATCATGTTGATGCTCTTGATGTCGTTGACATCCTTGCCGCCGACTGTCTCGGCAGCGTAGGTAAGGCTTTCCGACTGGCGGACCATACCCATGGCCGTCACCACGACTCCCTTGAGAGCTGTGGCTTCCTCGAGGATGACGATGTCGAGTGTGGCCTGGCCGTTCCAGACGATCTCCTTGGTCTCGTAACCGATGATGGAGACGGTGATCACATCGTTGGTTTTCAGGTTGCTAAGTTTGAACTTTCCGTCAATGTCAGTGGTCTCACCCGTTGATCCACCCTTGACAAAAACGGCCGCGCCGATGACAGGGCCATTGGCGTCCTTGACTGTACCGCTGACGGAACCGCCCCTGTTCTGGGCACCCGCCGCGGCAGAGAACGATACAAACAGAGCGACAGCAGCCACAACAGCCGCCATTCCTCTGAATATCGAAGACTTGATTCTGTTTAACATAATTTTAAAATATTGGTTTTGTTGTGTAGTATGTCAATGTGTGTGTACTTTCTCTTCTTTTCTCTTCTTTTCTCTTCCGTCTCTTCCGCTTTTTCATCTCTTCCGCCTCTTCTGTCTCCTCAGCTTCTTCCTCTTCTTTTTCTTTTCTTTTCTTTTCTTTTCTTTTCTTTTCTTTTCTTTTGCCTTTGTCGCTCTCCACTCTCTCTCTCTTGCCTCTTATCCTCCTTTTCCTCTGTTTTCTCATCCACTTCTTCCGTCTCTTCTGTCTTCTCTGCTTCCTTTTTTTTTCTTTTGCCTTTGTCGTTTCTACCGTTTCTTCCACCTCTTTTCCCCTCTTTTTCTGCCGCTCCTTTCGTCTCTTCCGCTTCTCTCGCTTTTTGCCCCTTTTGCTCCCTTCCCATCTTCCGTCTTCTGGCTTTTTCTGCTCCTTTCACCTCTTTCTTTCTCTTCTGTTCAAAAGCCCGGTCAATTTTGCCTGCTCCTGGTATTTATCCCAGCTGATGTCTCCACTTTCTACCTCTTTTGTCCCAAAGCTCGGTCAATCTTAGGATGTTTGTCTCAACCTCCAGATTAAGCCTCTGGTATATTTATTCATTATGCAAAGTAAAGTATCATTTTGTAAATATACAAGAGGTTTTCTTCGGAAATGATAAGCTGCGGTTAAATTTTGTTTAATAATATTAACGAAATCGATTGCTCAACTTTAATCTGTTGATTTCCTGTCCCCCTCCCCTGGTCATTTCCCTGTCACGTTTATTTCTTCCGCATCTCTTTCATATTTTTTCCCCCTTCCCCGTAGCCCTTGTCATCCCTCTCTTCCAGGTGCGTGATTCCTCTTCGCACCTGGAGTCCGTTCCCGCTGTCGGCCAGTCACTTGCGCTTCCAGGTGCGTGAGAAAAGTCGCACCTCGGAGCCCCACCCCACATCCAGACCCTCTGAGTGGCCTTCCCTCTCTTCCAGGTGTGTGATTTCCCTCGCACCTGGAGTCCGTTTCCGCTGTCGTTCAGTCACTTGCGCTTCCAGGTGCGAGAGAAGAGTCGCACCTCGGAGCCCCACCCCACATCCAGGCCCTCTGAGTGGCCATCCCGTTCTCCCAGGTGTGTGATTTCCCTCGCACCTGAAGTCCGTTTCCGCTGTCGTTCAGTCACTTGCGCTTCCAGGTGCGAGAGAAAAGTCGCACCCTGGAGTCCCCACCTGCATCCCAGCCCTCTGTGTGGCCTACCCTCTCTTCCAGGTGCGTGATTCCCTTCGCACCTGGAGTCCGAAATGACAGCTGTTCAATGATTTGCAGTTCCAGGTGTGAATTAGCCGTGGAATATTTGGATAGTTTGCTGATTTGTTTGTACCTTGCCGATGGAAAAGGGATGGAATTCCGTCCTTGAATATTAACTTAAACAAAATGTGGCGTTTATGGTTGAGGTGAAAGATTTGAACGAAAGAAAAACTGGGCAGGAGCCAGTGAGAGAGCAAGAGGAGGCTGGATGGTTCCACATTTGCTCGCAAGGACTGGAGGGTGTGGACTTGTTCCCTGATGAGAAAGCCTTCATAACTGGGGTGAACAAGTTCGCGGCGGCCTTCAAACTATTCGGAGAAGACATCGAGGTCGCGATCCTTGTGCTCGTGTCAACCCATTTTCACTCATTGGCTTGGGGGCGGAGAACCGATGTGGTCAGGTGTGCGGAAAGATTCAAGAAAACAATCAGTATGTACTATTCCCACCGCTTCGGCACTTCGAAAGTGATGAGCAGGGTGTGGGTCAAGGTAGGGAGGGTGGACTCTGAGGAATACCTTAAGAATGTTGTGGGCTACATCCTTAACAATCCTCGAAAACATCACGAGACGAACAACCCATTCTCCTACCCTTGGAGTTCCATCCTTGAATATTTCGCCGCGGAAGGCTATTCCTCAGTCTTGCGGCCAAGGATTACCGACATCCTTCCGTGGCAGAAACCGAAAGTTATCGGGACAAGCCGTCCGGTTCCGCAATCCTGGAAACTTTATGCCAACGGGATGGTGGCATTCGGCTCATTTATCACGACCAAGCGACTGGAATCGGTGATCAAGACAATCGGCTCGCTTTCCTATCTGGTGAACAAGGCGGACCTGAACGCCAATCAGGGAGAAGCGGTCCGCTACCCTGTCAATGATCGGGAGGTCAGGAGCGCGGTCGCACGAATATGCCCGATGATGTTCCCTGACACCATCGGGCGATTGGACGAATCTGTTCTTGCTCCAGTGCGGAACACTGGTTATTGTCTGAAGGAGATGCGGAAATCCATCGGCTCAGCGGCAGAGGAAATGCTGGCGAAACTCAATTCCAATCAAGTCGTTACGCTGAGGAATATCCTGTCGACCCGCTATGGCTTCCCCTTGAAGATCGTTGACCGTGTGCTTGGCTCCGGTTCCCCATAGTGGAGTTCTTTGCGGCACATAGAATATTCATTTGACACAATGGGGAAAATTAAGAGATGAGTCACACGAGGGTTCTCGGTGCATTTGAAAAATGCGGTCTTGAAACAGATCTGGTGATAATAAAACGTACCAGCCGTGCGGAACGGTCGGTACGTTACGAAACGTTTCGTAATCTCTTGTATGAACAGGTATGCTACCTTTTGATGGTCTCGATCTGCTTGCCGGCGATGTGGAGGTCGATGGCGCAGTTGAGGCTGGTCTTCAGGGCTCCGTACCAACCGCCGGCGTCCATCATTGTGGCGGTCTGCACCTTGATGAAGTCAACGCCTGGAAGATGAACCGGTTTGCCGTCTTTGTCCACGGCCCAGTCGATGTCGAATGAGGAATTGATTTCATCCTTAGGATCGGAGTTGCAGGCATAGCCGTAGTCGTACCATTGGGTCGCGCCAGGAAACATTCCGTTCATCTGAGTGTTGCTTGGCAGCTTTGTGACACCGGTGAACGTGATGGTCTTGCCCTCGTCGCTTTCCCTCAGCCAGAATGGCCATACCGGAATCGTGTTGGGCATCGAGCCGCTTGAAAGAGTCCCTGAAACACCATTTATGGTGTAGGTGATGTAATCGTTCACCTCTTTTCCCATACTGACGGTTGTGAGGAAGTTGTCCGGACGGTTGTAGATGACGGTAAGGTTTGACAAAGTTGTTGTCTTGCCATATTCACTGCCGGCGATCTCGTACCATTCGTCCTCGTCAGGCTGTCCGTTCTGGTTGGCATCGAAGGCGACATAGACGATTCCAGGCGCCGGGTAGGCCGTCTGGCTGGCGTAACTGCCGATGCGGAAGTCGCGCAAACCGCTGACATTCATCACGGTGTGGTCGAACTTGAACACGATGTAGCCTCCCAAAGGACCAAGGGATAGACCGGTGTTGGAAGTACTGAAATCCTTGTTGAGCTTCTCGCTGGCCTTCTCCATCGCTGATTTCTTCGTGTCGGTCATCCCGAAGAACGAATTCCCGGCTCCTACAGAGGAATACGGAGCGAGCTCAAGATCAATGACCTCGGACAGGTAAGGTGAATAGGCCTCTTTCTCCATCTCAACGTTTACTTTGGAAGTGCTGACCATAGAGATACCGCTGTCATCGGTGACGGTCAGCGAGACCTCATATTCACCGGTCTCAAGTTTGATGAAATTCAATGTGCTTCCGTTTCCGGCTGCGCTTGCCTCGGAGTCGTTCGGTCCTTTGACTGTCCAGGCGAAGATGGGGTTCTTGTCGAAGCCCGTGATCTCCGGGACGATGCCCAGAACCTTGCAGCGAGGAGTGGTGTAACTCCCGGCGAGGGACATCGAATATTCATACCCGGCCTGTGTGATGTTGATTGTCAGCTCCTTGCCGCTTTCGGCCTGAAGAAGCGTGACGCACCCTGGCTCGCGGGCCTGGGTTGTGCTGTTCTCCGCCACATTGATGACGAGGGCGGTCTGCTCGATTGTGGCCGGAGCCCATTCCGGTGCGGATTTGACCTCGTAGGCTACGTTCGTGGTGCTGCTGCCGGCGGTCTTTGTGGATGTCACAAGGATTGTCTGTGCGCATCCTTCGGCCGGAGCCGCGATGGCGCTGTCCTCAACTTTGACGGAGAACTCGTAGATGACTTCCGGCTCTTTGTCATCGTCGCAGGCGACAAAGGTGGGACAAATTGCTCCGATGAGCAGTAACGTTTTGATTGTTAAATGCTTCATAATGCTGTGTCTATGATTTGTGAATAATCGTGGAATTTGTGTATGGGAATGACGTTGAAATATTCATTGGTCAGGATTTCACACACCTTACCGCATACCCGTCGCTGCGTGGGCCTATGTCTTTTTTGACAACCGGCAATTGTTCGTACGGAGAAATGTAGACGGACAACTGGTAGGCATTTCCGATGCCTGTCGGAGCCGTGCCGGACCAGATGTTGGCGGCGAATCCGGAGTTTTTCAGGCAGCCGCCGCCGTTCCTGTAGCGCAGACCGTTGTAAGGGATCACGCCAAGAGGCGAGTAATCGGTCGTGACTCTGTCCAGACCGTTCCATATGAACTTCCCGTTCTTGTCGTAAGGCACCTGCCACCCTTCCGGGCAAGGATCGAACGGGGTCTTCGTGCGGTTCGCTCCGCACCAAAGCGTGTCACATTTCCTGACAACCACAGGCTCGTCGCCGCAGAACCAATCGTGGTACGAACTTTCTCCGAGCAGAACCTCCATCGGCTTCATCACTGACTTCGCGAATCCTGTTGTGGAAAGGTCGTGGCCAGACTTCACGGAACGGATTCCGCTTCCTCCGGACCGGGACCCTTCGGTCAGCACGTTGCCGGAGGAATCATAGATCGGCTTGCTGTCGAAATATTTATAGTCAGTGCTGTTGTCGCCCCTGAATTTCCGGTCGCCAGGGAACGGATCCTTGCGTCCCCACTGGTACATCAGTCCGCAGGCGGCCAACGAATCGGCGGTGCTGTTCCCGATCACCCAACCGTCATTCACTGCTCCAAGATTGCGATCCATGAATATGTAGTCGGCTACACCGTCCCCGTTGTTGTCCCACGAATATGTCTTGCCGTAGGAAACCTGCTCAGTATCAGGATTGTACCGAGTGACCCACACGTGCCAGCTCCAGCGGATCTCTCCCCGTATCCGAAGCCCGATGACGGCGTTGCCGATCTTGTCGGATGTCGAGACGATCATTTTTGCGGTCTCCGGCGAGTGCCCTTCGATAAGTCCGACATTGGTGATGAGACCGGGAACATCCTGCCACAGCAGTTCCGGCTCCGCTTTCTGCCCGGCAAGATCAACGTTTCCAAGCAGATCCGTGTAAAGCACCCAAATTGCGTAAGCCTTTTTCACTGGAATGTCAACCGATGTTCCAGGGCGGATCATATAGCAGTTCGGTGAATATGTCGCCTTGACATACTCCTCGTTCTGATCTGGTTCCGGCTCCGGCTCAGGTGTCGGAATCGGCTCCGGATCCGGGTAGACATTCGGGTTGTCATCGTTGTGATAGACACACGAAACGCAACAGGCGGCGGCGATTAAAAATGTCAGTATGTTCTTGAATATCATTGCAAAAAGTTGATCATTGATGTTGTCCCGGTCTCACCCGCACGTGGAGGTCACGCGCCGAGAAGATCTCAGTGGAGGTCTCGCCGAGCCATCCGCAGTACTGGTTGAGTCCGGTGTAAACCCTGATGAAATCCACTCCCTGGAGGTGGACAGGCTCACGGGTGTCCGGATCGACGGCCCAGCCGATGTCAAAGCCGTTCATCCAGCCGCCGTCCCTGTCAGTGTCGTTGTTCGGATAGTTGTCGGCGTACGCCCCGTATTTGAACATATATTGAAGGTAGTACGTCCCGTTTCCCGAAACGTCCTCGGCGTTCTTGGGCAGCAGAGTTCCTCGGAAGGTCATCTTCTCCTCTGACAGCCATTCCGGCCAGTAGTCCTGGTCGTGGAACTTGTTCTTATAGACGTAGCCCGTCCGCCCGGCGTTGTCCTCCCATCTGACATATTCAATGTCGGTCAGGACCCCGTCTGCTCCCGGAACTGCGTTGTGGTCAGCGGAAGGGCGGAAGTAAGTTATTGAATATCCAAACCTTGCCGCATCGTTCGTGTACCACGGATTCTTGTCGATCTCATACCATTTGTCATCAGGCTTCCCGTTCTGGTTCTCGTCGAACATCACCATCACGATTCCCGGCTCGCAGCTTCCCGCGTCAAGTCCGTCATGGGCGGCGCTGCGGAAGGCGTTGCCGTCTATGCGGAAATCCTGCTCGCCAGGGGAGTTGACGACGGTGTGGTCGAACCCGAAGGTGACATAGCCTCCGTAGGACCCGAGAGAGACTCCGGCCCCGTAACTGCCTGCCAATGACTCCTCTGCCTTCTGGATCATCGTCTTTTCGGTGTCGCCGTCCTGATAGGCAGGCATCTCGTTGATGAACTGTCCCGGAGCCGGCCGGTATTCATAGACGTGAGCGATGTACGGGCTGTACTCGACCTCCTCGTTGACCACGTGGATCGTCATCGGATGCACGATCGGATTCACGGGATCGTCAATTGTGAAGGTGACCTCATAGACTCCCGGGTAGCGCGTCAGGAACATGCAGTCCTTGCTCTCGCACAGCAGCGAGTCGGCCCCCGAAGCCGTCTTGACCGTCCAACTGTACCGCTCACCCGTGTAGGCCGGCCTCAGAGCCAAAGTCTGCATCCTCGCTACCTTGTACACATCGTCCAGCCCGAGGCTCACGTACGGAATCTCGACCTTGCACGCCGCAAGAAGCAGAATGATCAATGAATATGTCGCCAAACGTCTCATTCAGAACTCTTTTTACGATCCAGAAACACCATGTGGGCGGGGATGTCCCCGGTCCTCACACTCCATTTGTGCACTCCTTCTTTGGAGTAGCAATGCAGCACCCCGCTTGAAACGTAGTTCTTCGCGTCTGTTATGAATATGTCCCCGTTCTTGGGATGAATCGCCAAACCGTATGGAATCACAATGTTACGCTCGGTTCCGTCAGTGATGAAGCTGCGTGAGACCACACGTTTTTCTTTCACGTTGATGATTGCGTAGGTCACGGTGTTCTTTGATGTCTGGTTGCTGTACTCCACGCTGTAAACGTAGAGCGAATCGCCGTGCAGGGCCATGTTGGACGCGGGAATATTCATCGCCTCCGCCACCCTGTAGCGTCCGCCGTATGGCTCCAGCCGGTAGAGGTTGGAAGGAATGTCATCGTAATTGCCTCTGGACGAGACCCAAAGGTTGCCGTAGGCATCGGCCTTGATCCGGCTGAGGTTGATCGCCACATCTATTTTGTAGACCTGCCGCATCGACTCCAGTTCGACCACGGAGACGGTTGAATCGTAGTTCGGAGCCCGGTAGCCCCCGGAGTTCGCCACGTACGCATAGTCGTCCACAATCGCCAACTCGTCAGGCTGGTAGCCAACGGTAGCCTCTCCGACAATCTTGTAGTCACTTAGATCCACTTTAAAGACAGCCCCTTTCCGGGCGTTCGGATCCATCGCCACCGGGCCGACATAAGAGGAAACGTAGGCATATTTCCCTCTGAACCTGATGTAACGGCAGTTGGGAATGTCTATCTGTGTGATTCTCTTGGTAGTGTACGCATCCATCACTTCGATCTTGTGCGAACAGTTAATGACAGCGAACAGTTTCCCGTCGTAGATCTGGATGTCATTCCCGACATCTCCGAGTTCCTTCACCACATCCGGATTCTTCTCGGCGTAGATCCCTCTCGCATAGACGGCCGTCCTGTAGTCCAGATAGTCCAGGTCGGCCTTGTTGCTGCCCATGTTCCCCTCGTTCAGAAGGTACATCCCGATCGGATCCGCGTCCGGCTCCGGCTCAAGGTCAAGCACGTCATATTCAGTGGGATTGACAAGCTCGATCTTCCGGCACCCAGTTGAAAGTGTCAGAAGGATGGCGGCCGCCCAAGGCAATATATTCTTGAATATATTCATTTACAAATTTACAAATCAATGCTGGCGGTGAATCGGAAATTGGTCTTCGGCATCGGGTAGTTCAGCACAACGTCGTAGTCTTGGCCGAGGAGGTTGTTGATCTCGGCGGTTAGCTTGAGGGTGCGTGTGCGGATGGCGAAGGACTTCTGCACGGAGAGGTCGCTGGTGTACCACGGC
>OIZT01000168.1_pt1 | contig 46650 bp, 41 predicted proteins | sample 1588611 | NCBI WGS metagenome assembly OIZT01 (sample SAMN03283278) | human gut metagenome | biome: human-associated habitat; material: feces | host: Homo sapiens | place: Peru | collected 2012
CCCAGACGGCGGGACGTTCTTCTGATGGAAGCGCTGTCGAATACGGCAGCTTCCAGAAGGACAGACTTGGTTTTCTCCGTGACTTCGGAGTCAAAGCCGCCCATGACGCCTGCGATGCAGGCAGCTGTATCGCTACCGTCTGCGATGACAAGGTCAGCTACATTCAGCGCTCTCTCCTGCCCATCCAGTGTCTTGATGGTCTCGCCTTCTTTGGCAAAGCGGCAGGTCAGAGAATGGCCGGCCACCTTGTCATAGTCATAGGTATGAAGCGGCTGACCGATTTCCAGCATGACATAGTTGGTGATGTCCACAATGTTATTGATGGGACGGACGCCGTTGGCACGCAGGCGCTGGCGCAGCCACTTGGGGGAAGGGCCGATTTTTACATTGGCAACCATCCGGGAGGTGTAGCGGTTGCACAGCTTCTCGGCAGGGACTTCCACGTCCAGATGCTCGAAGATGGAACCGGCATCGGAGCCGTGGACCACAGGGTCATGATGCTTCATGTGCCGGCCAAAGGCGGCTGCGGTTTCCCGGGCCAGGCCGATGATGGAGTAGCAGTCCGGCCGGTTGTTGGTGATCTCAAAATCCACCACGGTGTCGTCATTGCCGATGACCAGGTTGATGTCATCCCCAGGCTTTCCGGCCTCAGGCTCCAGGATCCAGATGCCGTCGGCAAAGACCCCGGGCAGATCATTCTGGGTCAGGCCCAGTTCCCCAAAGGAGCAGAGCATACCGTTGGACACTTCTCCTCTGAGCTTGCCCTTGGTGATGTGAACGCCGCCGGGGAGCCAGGAATTGTGCAGGGCAGCGGGAACCAGGTCACCCTCATGGACATTCTGGGCACCGGTGACGATCTGCACAGGCGCTTCCTGTCCCACATCCACCTGGCAGATAAACATATGGTCGGAGTTGGGGTGCCGGACCATGGAGAGGACCTTGCCCACTACCACATTCTTGATTTCGGCGTCCATCCGCTCCCAGGTCTCTACCTTCTGGCCGAAGACCGTCAGGGTCTCTACAAATTCCTTATCGGAAACCTCATGGAGGTCTACGAATTCTTCATTGATCCATTTTCTGTTCAGTTTCATTTTCTTTCCCTCCTCAGAACTGGTTCAGGAACCGAACGTCGTTGTCGAAGATCAGACGCAGGTCGTTGATCTTCAGTCGGCCCATAGCCATACGCTCCAGGCCCATACCGAAGGCAAAGCCGGAATATTTCTCCGGGTCAATGCCGCAGTTCTCCAGCACCGTGGGATGGACCATACCGGCACCCAAGAGCTCGATCCAGCCCTCTCCATGGCAGGTGGAGCAGACCTGGCCCTCAATTTCCCCGGAGCCATGGCACTTGTGGCACTGCATATCCATTTCGCAGCTGGGTTCCGTGAAGGGGAAGTGATGGGGCCGGAACCGCATGGTGGCGTTCTCCCCGTAGATTTTGCGCATAATGCCGATGAGAGCACCCTTCAGGTCTCCCATGGTGATGTCCTCGGCTACCACCAGACCCTCGATCTGATGGAACATGGGGGAATGGGTGGCATCCGCCTCGTCTTTCCGGAATACCCGGCCGGGAGCCAGGATGCAGATGGGAGGCTTGGCGTTCTCCATGACCCGGATCTGCATGGGGCTGGTTTGGGTCCGCAGCAGAACGGAGTCGTCATCGGTAAAGTAGAAGGTATCGCTGCGGTCCCGGGAGGGGTGCCCCTCTTCAATATTCAGCCGGGTGAAGTTGTAGTCCGCCAGCTCCACCTCGGGGCCCTCTACCACCTGGTAGCCCATGCCCACAAAGGTATCCTTGATCTGCTGGAGCACCTGGTTCATGGGGTGCTGATGGCCGATGTTGAATTCCTTCCCGGGAATGGTCACGTCAATGGCCTCAGCGGCCAGCTTGGCTTCCAATGCGGCGGCGTGGATGGTGGCCTTCCGTTCCTCCAGCTTTTCCTCAATGGCAGCACGGACAGAATTGGCCATCTGGCCCATGACAGGCCGCTCCTCAGCGGAGAGCTTGCCCATCTGTTTCAGGACGGCGGTGAGCTCGCCCTTCTTGCCCAGCAGCTTTACCCGCAGCTCTTCCAGAGCCGCCGGAGTCGCCGCATCCTCCAGGGCCGCCAGGGCCTGCTGGCGAATGCTTTCCAGTTGTTCTTTCATAAATTTCTCCTCCTGAATAGAAAGGTGTTTATGGTATAAAAAAAGCCCATCATCCCACACTCCCGGGACGAAAGGCATTCCTTCCGCGGTACCACCCGCACTTTGCCGACAAAACGGCACACTCTTCGGACGCAGGCACGCCCAAGACGGATAACGGCGTCACCCGACCGCTCCTACTTTGGTTCCCCGTTCAGGCGGCGGCTCCTGGGAGAAGGCCCGCACCGTTGCACGTAAGCGGATCCCACCATCCCGCTCTCTCTGAAATCGCAAACCAACAGGGGGCAGCCCATTCGCAGCTTTTGGATATGACAGGGGTATCATAGCACATCTTCTGTCCTTTTGCAAGGATTTTCTTTGCTTGACTCCGCCTCTTTCCCGTGCTATGGTAGCATCGGAATACAAAGGAAAGGACGATTCCCTATGGCATACACAAGTTTATCCCAAGCCCTGGAGGATTTTGACAAGCTCCAGAAAACCTTAGCCGCCTACAACCACGCCGCCGGCGTTCTGGAATTGGACGCCTCCACCGCCGCCCCTGAGGGCTCCTGGGAGGGCCGGGGACAGACCATGGAGATTCTCTCCGGGCTGACCTACCAGCTCACCGCCGACCCCAAAAACGGAGAACTCTACCGGTATCTTTCGGACCACCTGGAGGAACTGACGCCCCTGCAGGCCCGGGAGCTGGAGGTCCTCAAAAAGGATTACGACCGGATGCAGCGGATCCCTGCCCAGGAATACATCCGCCACACGGTTCTTCTGAACGAGGCCCAGGCGGCCTGGCACAAGGCCAAGCCCGCCAATGATTTTGCCTCCTTCGCCCCCTATCTGGAAAAAATCGTGGCTGACTGCCGGAAATTCGCCGGGTACTATAATCCGGACATGGACCCCTACGATGCCCTGCTGAACGAATTTGAAGAGGGCCTGGACCAGAAGACCCTGGACCCCTTCTTTGCCCAGCTCCGGCAGGCCATTGTACCCCTGGTGGAAAAAATCCAGGCCGCACCTCAAATCGATGACAGCTTTTTGAGGAAAGAGTACCCGGTGGCCCAGCAGCGGGAATTTTCTGACTATCTGATGGAGGTCATTGGTCTGGACCGGAAATACTGCGGCATTGCCGAAACCGAGCACCCATTCACCACCAACTTCAACAACCGGGACGTGCGGATCACCACCCATTATCTTCCCCATAGCCTGGCGTCCAATATGTACTCCGTGATCCACGAGGGAGGACACGCCCTGTATGAGCTGGGCTGCGACGACTGCTACAACTACACCGTCCTTTCCGGCGGCGTATCCATGGGCATCCACGAGAGCCAGAGCCGGTTTTACGAGAACATCATCGGCCGTTCCCCGGCCTTTGTCCATGCCATTTTCCCCTATGTGAAGGAGCACTTCCCCCAGCAGCTGGAAAACGTCACCGAGGAGATGTTCTACCGGGCCGTCAACAAAGCCCAGCCCAGCCTCATCCGCACCGAGGCGGACGAACTGACCTACTGCCTGCACATCATGGTCCGCTATGAGCTGGAGAAGCGGCTCATTGCCGGGACTCTGGCCATAAAGGACCTGCCGGAAGCCTGGAACAAGCTCTACAAAGAGTATCTGGGTCTGGATGTGCCCAGCGACAGGGAGGGCTGCCTTCAGGACTCCCACTGGTCCTTCGGCGGCATTGGCTATTTCCCCAGCTACGCCCTTGGCAGCGCCTACGGAGCCCAGATGCTCAGCGTCATGGAACAGGATCTGGGGGATGTATTCGGTCCCGTCGCCAACGGTGACCTGAGTCAGGTCACCCAATGGCTCCGGGCCCATATCCACCGCTACGCCAGCTTCCGCAAGCCCGGTGCCCTCTTCCGGGAGGTCTGCGGGGAGTTCGACCCCAAGTATTACACCGACTACCTGACGAAGAAGTACACCGCGCTCTATGGGCTGTAATATGGATATCCGGGAATTGGATCTACCGCAGGTGCGTTCCCTTCTCCCCCAGCGGAATGACAATGCCCACAAGGGTGACTTCGGGCATCTTTTGCTGCTGTGCGGCAGCCGGGGCTTTACGGGGGCCGCCTGGTTCGCGGCCATGGGTGCTCTCCGGGCCGGGGCAGGCCTTGTATACCTGGGGGTGCCGGAGAGCATCTATGCCATTGAGGCCGTGAAGCTCAACGAGCCTGTGATCTTTCCCCTGCCAGAGAAGGACGGGATGCTCAGCGAAGATGCCCTCCCGCAAATTCTGGAAAAGCTCCCCAAAATGGACGCCCTGCTCATCGGCCCCGGCCTGGGGCAAAGCCCAGGGACCTTCCGGGTGCTGACCACCCTGCTTGAAAATGCCCGGTGCCCGGCGGTGGTGGATGCCGACGGCATAAATCTGCTTGCCGGGCATATGGATGTGTTACACGGAAGGGCTTGGCCCACAGTGCTGACACCCCATGACGGGGAGTTTGCCCGTCTCTTCGGCCCCGTGGGGGAGGACCGGATGGCCTCCGCCCAAAGGGCCGCCCGGGAAAGCGGATCCATTGTCCTGCTAAAAGGCCACCGGACCTGCATTACCGATGGAATAACTGCCTATCGCAACACCACCGGCAATCCCGGCATGGCCGTTGGCGGCAGCGGAGACGTGCTGGCAGGGATCCTGGTTGGGCTTCTGGGCCAGGGTCTTGCGCCCTTAGAAGCCGCCGCCTGTGCCGCCTGGCTCCACGGCAGCGCCGGGGACGCCTGCGCGGAGCGGCTGGGACAATACGCCATGCTCCCCACCGATCTATTGGAGGCTCTTCCGCAGTTTCTGAAATAAGGCGGGATGCGTTTGAAGCGAATCTGGGGGCTACTGATCTTCTGTCTCCTCCTCTCCGGCTGTAAAAGTGAGGAAGATGCCGCCATGTCCCTGCGGCAGCGGGTTTTGAAAGCCCATCATCTTCAATTTCAGGCGGAAATCACAGCGGACTATGGGGACACGCTATCCGTTTTCACCCTGGACTGCCAGGCCTCTTCTCAGGGGGACGTGACCTTCCAGGTCCTGGCTCCGGAGAGCATTGCAGGCATTGGGGGAACCATCCAAGCGGGGAAAGGGGCCCTGACCTTTGATGGGACGGCCCTTTTCTTTCCCCTGCTGGCAGACGGTCAGCTCTCCCCTGTCAGCGCTCCCTGGCTCTTTCTTCGGGTCCTTCGGGGCGGAAATCTTCTGTCCCAGGGAGCCGAAGGGGAGCTGACCCGGCTGACCTTCCGGGACGGCTTCCGGGAGGAAGACCTTTTGGCAGATGTGTGGCTGGATGCCGACGGCACCCCGGTCCGGGCCGAATTTCTCCACAAGGGCAGCAAAATACTGTCGCTCGATCTCCCTTCCTTCCGAACAGAGTCGGATCCCGGCGCATAGAATGGGGCAAAGCAAGGTATATTTTCCGCCCCAGCGTGGGAAACTACTGTCAGCCGCGTTACATAAGAGCCCTTCGTAGCGCGGTCCAAAACGAACAGCACGGAGTGTGAATCGATATGGACAGCACAGTCAGACGCGGTGACATCTTTTATGCCGACCTGTCACCGGTGGTGGGCAGCGAACAGGGCGGCACCCGTCCGGTGCTCATCGTACAAAACGACACCGGCAACCGCCACTCCCCCACGGTCATTGCCGCTGCCATCACCAGCCAGACGGGAAAAGCCCGGCTTCCCACCCACATCAACATCGCCGGTGGCAGCGTAGGCCTCAGCAAGGATTCTGTGATCCTCCTGGAGCAGATCCGCACCATCGACAAGCGCCGTCTCCGGGAACATATGGGCAGACTGGACGATAAACAGATGTCCATGGTGGATGACGCCATCGCCGTAAGCTTCGGACTGCCGGAGAGTCGGAGTTAGTGTTCTCTTCCCTCTCGCCAAAGGAGAGCAATCCCTGCCTTCTCCAAGCAGGAGAGGGCAGGGTTGTTTACCTTTGGCTGACCTGTATCCCAGAAGCAATGCTCGTAACCCGAACGTCCCCGTTCACGGTCTCATACACCTTACAGCCCAGGCTCTCCAGGGCGGCAAGGGTCTGTGCATCCGCCGGGTTTTTATTGGAGCAGGTGATGGCGGCGGTTTTCATGCCCAGGGCCTGGAAATATTCCGGCAGGGCGCTGTTGTACCGGCCGTGGTGGGGGACCTTCAAAAAGTCACAGGAGGTCACGCCTGTGGACAGCAGATCCTGGATCCGCTGCTTTTCCACATCCCCGGCGAAGAGGAGGCGGTTTCCTCCGTGGGTAATATACACCAAGAGAGAGGCGTTGTTGTCCCCATTCTTGGCGTAGGCCCTTCCGCCGGTGCCCAGGACGGTGAGGCTTGCCGTACCCAGGGTCAATTCCAGTTTGTCACTGACCTTCGTCACCGCCACGCCGCATTTTTCCAAAGCCTGACGGTAGAACACATAGGCCTCCGCCTCCGGGTTTTCCGGGGTGTAATCCGGCTCAATGACCCTATCCACCGTAACGGCTTCCAGGATCTGGGCCGCGCCGCCTACGTGGTCCTTGTCGAAGTGAGAGATGATCAGGGCATCCAGGTGATCCACATTCTTTTCCTTCAGCGCCTCCAGAATTCTGGGGGCGTTTTCCGCTTCACCGGTATCGATCATGTAGCCGGTCTCTCCCTCCTGAAAGAGGGTGCAGTCCGCCTTGCCGATTTTCAGAATGTCCGCTGTCAGGGTACTCCCCTGCTCCTGGGCTTCGCAGCCGGTGAGCAGGGAGAGGATCAGGCTGGCCAGCAGGAGCCAGCAGGAAACGCGCCGTCTCATTTCTGAGCCGGGGGCTGCTGGCCGCCGTCCATCTTTCCGTCAGGCGGATTGCCATCGGGAGGATTGCCCTCCGGTGGCGTCTTTCCGTCAAAGTCCGGTCTTTCTCCGTCGGTGTTTCTCCGGTCCCCATCCGGCCGACCCATGCCGCCGTGACCGCCGCCAAATCCGCCCATACCGGAAGTAACCGCTCCGGTCTGAACCTCTGCCGTGGTCTGGGTATCTCCGGAGACCAAGGTGCAGCTCTCGCCCCCTGTCAGCCGGTCGGAGGAGAAGAACAGATAGGAGGCATTGCATTTTGCTGTGCCCTCATAGAGGGTGCTGCCGGAGGCATCGGTAATGGCAAAGGCGCTGTTCGCCGTCGCCAGGCTGCTCCCCTGCCCCATGCCGCCGGAGCCGCCGAAGATCAGGCAAGGCTGGTCTGCCTGGAGATTCAGCCCCATGCCGGCACTGCCGCCGGCTGCCAAAACCGTACCGCCGGAGACGGTAACGGTGCCGTCGGCATCCAGAGGCTGGTTGTCCGCCGCGTTGGCGGTCCATACGCTGACAATGCCGCCGGATATGGTCAGGTCCCCGTTAGAGTCGAGGCCATCGCCGCCGGAGGTATAGGCATCGATCTTGCCGCCGATGATGTTTACCGCGAAGGTCACGTCCTTCAGGTCCGGATCGGCAGCGTTGATGCAGTCATCCGTGGACCGGATCGTGATGTCACCGGAGTAGATATTGACACAGGCCCCCTCCAGCCCCTCGTAACAGGACTGGATATCAATGGTAGGCCCTTCCTTGCCTTCAGCTCCAATGTTCAGCGTCACGTCACTGTGGATGGCATCGTCCCCGGCGTTGACGGTCAGGCTGCCGCTGGGAATGTCCAGCAGCGACTCCGCGTTGATGGCATCGTTGACGGGGGCGTCAACAGTCAGTGTCAGGTCCTGGATCCTCAGGCTGGCCTCCCCGTCCTCGGAATCCGCGCCGGACTTAATGCCGTTTTTCCCCTTGGCGGTAACGGTCAGGCTGCCGGTACCGCAGAGGACGACCTGGGAGCCGTCCTTGCACTTGATGACGGCGTTCTCCGCGTTTTGATTGTCCGGGTAATTTTCATCGTTGTTTTGCTCCCCGTCCGCCAGGGCGCAGGTGCCGTTTACCTGAATGGTGACCTGAGTGCCCCTGTTGCAGGCAATGGCTCCCCGGTCAGAAGCAGTAAGAGATAGATCCTCCAGCACCAAGGTTACCCCGGTGGTGCCCTTCTTCACGGTGACGCTGCCGTCGGCGCAGCTGCCGGAAAGCACGTAGGTACCGGCCTTGGAAATAGACACATGGGTGCCGTCGATCTCCACCCCGGCCCCGGAGCCGCTGACAGCGGCATCGGAGAAGGTCAGCTTCACCCCATCTGCCGCAGTCACAGTTTCGGCAGTCTGGGGAACCTGCTCTGTCTGAGCCGCCTGGGTAAAGACGGCGGATGTCTTGTCCGCCGCGGCACAGCCGGAGAGGCAGACAATGGACAGGCCCAGAACCAGGGCCATAGGTTTTTGATATGGAAAACGCATAAACTTTACCTCCTATTTGATACCCTCTCCCGGGAGAGGGTGACCCGGCGAAGCCGGGTCGGGTGTGGGGCGGCACGCAGAACCAACCTGGTTCCGCCCCTCATCCACCGCCGGGGCGGTCCCCCTTCCCCCAAGGGAAGGTTTTGGATTTACAGCCGTTCCCCGTCCTTGGGTTCGGCGGGCAGTCCGCTGGATATTTCCAGATTGCCGTTGCGGCAGCGCATGGCGTCCAGCAGCTGTTTTTCTTTTGCGGTCTCCTTCAGCCGGACCTGGTATTCCAGGCTGTAGAGGCTGCCCATATTGACGGTTTTCACCCGGGTCAGCTGGGCCTGGGTCGTAAAATCTGCAAACAGATCCGTAAACAAATCCATATAGTCCAGGTTTTCCGGCACCGTGACCCGCAGGACCCGGTCCACCTCCTGGGCGGTATTCTGTCCGGGGATCAGCAGCACAGCGCAGACGATCACCGCCGCCAGCACCGCCAGAGCGGCATATCCCATGCCGCAGGCGAGACCCACCGTCATGGCCAGGAAGATCACCGCAATATCCCGGGCAGAGCCGGGAGCGGACCGGAACCGGACAAGGCTGAAGGTCCCCGCCACCGCCACACCAGCCCCCAGGTTGCCGTTGACCAGCAAAATCACCACATGGACCAGGAAGGGCAGCACCAGCAGGCTCCTTGTCAGGCTCCCGCTGCTGTGCTTCTCCCGGCTGTAGGCAAAGGCCAGCAGGGCCCCCAGACTCAAGGATACCAAAGTTGTAATACAAAAGGCCCCAAAAGTCAAGGAGCTGCCATAAACCGAGGCAAAAATACCGTTAAGCATAGCGTCTGTCCTCCCGGATCATTTCTTTTTCCATCTGCTGATAAGCTCTGCCGTATTTGGAATAGGACAGGGGGAATATCCCTATATCCGACAGGGCCGCGCTCAACCACAGGGGCATGGCATTGGAGATCTTGATTTCCATCAGGGTCTCGCCCTCTTTCAGCAATGGCTCGCCCCAGGCACCCAGCCGCAGGTCCAGGCCGCAAATGCGCCAGAGGATGTCCCGGTCCAGGGTCAGCCGCAGGCCCGGGTCCTCCAGCCCCCGGAAGGAATCCCGCTCGTAGCTGACGAACATGGCCGGAGACAAATCGCCATAAGCAAAAAGGATCCAGTCCAGTTCCCGGAAAATCTGCCCCTCACCGCCGGGGATACTGCCATCCAAGTAGGCAACGGCCTGGCTATAGGGCAGGCTCTCCCGACGTTTGTACACCACACCCAAGGCCTTCTTTTTGATTTCCAGAAAGGCCTGGCTGCTGTCCTCCGCTGTGCCGTAGCTGCGCAAACGGAGCTTCTCTTTGTATAAGGGCTTTTCCAGAGACCGGCGAACCATCCGAAAATCCGGGGTATCGTAATACAGGTTGGAAATACTGCTGTGAGGGAAGGCATCGGGCTCCATATGCTCCTCCATGGCGGTGCGGAAGGCCTCCAGCTGTGCCCTCGTAAGCAGGTACTTGATCTCTTTTCTTTTAAAAACGGCTTGATAGCTGTCCATATGTTGTAACCTCCTTGGCTTGTTTGCCCTTATTATCCACAGCGGGCTGAAAAATTTCTGAAAGCCCGGATGAAATATTTTCAGACTCTTTTCAGAAGCAGTCCTATAATGTATAGTAGTAAAGGGAGGAGATACGCACATGAACATATTGATCGTTGAAGATGAAAGCGCCTTGGCCGAGGCCCTGGAGCACATTCTCCGCAAAGCCGGACACAATACCGACTGGGTAGCCGATGGGCAGAGCGCCCTGGACTATATCCGTGGCTTTTCCTATGACCTCATTTTGCTGGATGTCATGCTGCCCAAGCTGGACGGCCTGGCTGTTGCCCGGCAGATCCGCGCCGAGCATATTGATACGCCGGTGCTGATGCTCACCGCCAGAACCACCGTCCCGGACAAGGTGGCTGGCCTGAATGCCGGGGCTGACGACTACCTGACCAAGCCCTTCGACCCAGAGGAACTGCTGGCCCGGGTCAACGCCATGACCCGCCGGAAGGGCTCTGTGGTGATGAACGAGATCCACTACGCCGACCTGACCCTGAGCCTGGAGGCCGTGCGGCTGCGCTGCGCCCAGAAAGAAGTCCAGCTGAGTCCCAAGGAGTTCCAAATTGCCCGGCTTATTCTGGCGGAGCCCCAGATGACCTTTACCAAGGATCTGATCATCTCCCGGGCCTGGGGCATGGACTCCGAGGCCTCAGACAACAACGTGGAAGCCTATATCTCTTTCCTCCGGAAAAAGCTCCGCTATCTGGGGTCCAGGGTCACCATCCGCAATCTGCCGAAGATCGGCTACCGGCTGGAGGCAGAGAAATGACGGAGTATCGCAAGCGTTTTGTCCAATTCAATATGCTGCTCATCGGCCTTGTTCTGACCGTGATGGTGTGCCTGGTAGCGGTATATATGTACCGGGACTATTATTCCGGACTGAAAACCACCATGGAGCAGGTGGTGGCTCCCCTGAAAGCTTTTCCAAACGCTCCAAAATCCGAAAAGCCAGGTGACCAAGGCGGTAGCCGGCAGCCCAGGCAGGACAACCAGGGCAAGGATATTCTCACCGTCTTCTACTCTCCGGACACCGAGGACATACATCTGCTCTCTCCCAATGACTATTTTGACGAGAGCGCGCTGCCGGAGCTGCTGAAAGCCGTTACCTCCCAGAGTGCCCAATTCGGCACCCTGTATTCCAGCCACGTCATATACTACTACACAGGAAACAGCAGCCTCTACCGGGTGGCTCTGGCCTCTACAGACTACATTACCCACTCCATGCTGCACCTGGGACTGGTGCTGCTGGCCATCTGGGTGGGCGCCATGGGCTGCTTTCTCCTGGTCAGCATCCAGCTCTCCAAAGTGGCCGCAAGGCCCATGGAGGAAGCCATTGGGCGGGAGAAGCAGTTTGTGGCCGATGCCTCCCACGACCTGAAAACCCCCCTGTCCGTGATCCTCGCCAACAACAGCATCCTTCGGGAAAACCCGGAGGCAAGGGTAGGATCCCTGTCCCGGTGGACGGACAGCACCCAGCAGGCCGCCAAACGGATGCAGCAGCTCATCGGAGAAATGCTGACCCTGGCGGACGTAGAGCGTCCGGAGGCTCCTCTGGAGCTAACCCAGGTGGATATCGCCTCCGTGGTGATGAAAGCCGCCCTGGAGCTGGAGTCCGTTGCCTATGAGCAAGGCGTGGCCCTGGACACGGAATTGCCGGACAGCCTTCTGGGAAGATCCAGCGAAAACTACCTACAGCGGATTGCCGCCAGCCTGATGGAAAACGCCATCAAATACGAGCCCAGGGGCGGCCAGGTCTTGGTAACCCTTACCCGTTCCCGCCGTTACGCGATTCTGGAGGTCCGCAACCGGAGCACCCGCATCTCTCAGGAGGACCTGCCCCATGTCTTCGATCGGTTCTACCGCAGCGACAAAAGCCGCCAGTCAAAGACCGGCGGCCACGGGTTGGGTTTGGCAATTACGAAGGAAATGGTCACAAAGCTGGGAGGCACCGTCCAGGCTGGCAGCGGAGAGGATGGGACCACGTTTTCCGTAAAGCTCCCGTTATGACCCTCTCCTGGGAGAGGGTGGCAGGGCGAAGCCCTGACGGGTGTGGGGCGAGAAGCAGACCTAAGTCTGTGCCGCCCCTCATCCGCCGCCGGGGCGGCACCTTCCCCCAGGGGAAGGTTGGGGGTTATCTTCCCAGTGCCCAGCGGAATTTTGACCGAAGCAGCAGCTCATTGAGGAGCGTCAGCACCAATAAAATGAGTGCCAGTTCCAGACTCTTCTCCCCCAGCATGGCGAGCCGGTTGGAGAAGTTCTCCATGGGTATCCCCAACTTCGGGAAATAGACATAAATGGCCGTGATCACCGGGGTCTGGTGCCAGACAAAGTAGATCAGGCTGTTCCGGCCCAGATAGCGGATGGGCTTCGCTGTTATCCACTGAGAGGCAAGGAGCACCGCTCCGATGCCGCAGAAGGCCCCGAAGTAGCTCCACAGGGGGCTGCCATACTGATTCTTGAATACGTCCATGCCGGCAGTCATTCCCTTCACCACCGTGAAGGCAACGGCCAGGTTTCCGGCGGTCAGCAGCCCGAAGGCAATGGGTCTGGTTTTTCCACTTTGGAGCCAGGACAGGGCCTTCGGGCTGTCTTTCAGCAGATATCCCCCAATAAAAAAGGGCATGACCCCAAAGCAGGCATCCAGGTTCCAGGGCAGCACAGGCAGCCCCGCCTTTGCGTAAAGAATGCCCGCAGCCCCCATAGCAGCTGCCGTCAGCGCCAGAGGTACCGGCTTTTTAACCAGCCGAAGCAGCCAGTAAGCCAGAATTTCCAGCAGGAACAGGCAAGCCAGAAACCAGATGGGCCACAGCCGCCGCTGGACCAGCACTCCCAGGCTCATCTCCCCCACCCGTTCCCAAAAGTCTGCCGAACTCCCGGCCAGAGCCGCCTCCGCCGGGATGATGGGCAGGGCCAGCGCAAAATAGGGCAGCAGCAGTTTTTGAAGCTTCCCTTTCCAAAAGTCCCCCCAGGGCCGGTCTGCCCGAAAAAGGAACCCGGACAGAAAGAAAAACAAAGGCACATGGAAGGTATAAAGCCACCGGGAAACCGGGTGCCCGGTCATCACATGAGAAAGGATGATGGCCAGCATCCCCCAGCCCTTGGCCGTATCCACCCAGGTGACTCTTTTCCCTCTTTCCATATACCCAGCCTCCAACTTCATTTCTCAAATCCGCAGGGGCGGCTGCCAGCCGCCCGCCAGCCTTTCGGAACGGAACGCTGAAATCAAGCGCTCAATCTCGGAAGCCAGACGGGCGGCTAATAGCCGCCCCTACAGGAAGGTGATCAATCCATATAATACATATCCAAAGCGTCCCGCATCTTGTAGTAGTTGGGGAGCTTCCGCCAACCGTAGCCGATGGCATCGGTGCCAATACCCACCACATGGGTGTTGGGCAGAGCCTGTGTCCACTCGTAAACAACGCCGTTGCCACGCTCCATGCACCAGAGATTTTTCAGCCAGGTCATTTTCTTGACAGGCTCCGGATCGGCAAAGGTGCGGCTCAGGTTCACATCCTCCAGGGCGGTGCAGCCCAGCAGAGGCTCGTAGGACTCAATGGCACACCAGCTCAGCTCCAGCCATATCAGCTCCTCGCAATTGCTGATAGGTGTCAGGTCCCGGACATCGGTATCCGCCAAAATCAGGTACTTCAGGTGAGGCATATACGCCACGAAGTCGATATTGCGCACCCGGGAGTGGCCGATGTCAATGGCGATCATATCCTCGCAGTACTTCAGATCCACGGCGTTCCAGTCCCGGAAATAGCCGTCGCCCTGGGTCAGGGGCATAAATTTCGTATCATCCGTCCGTGCCTTGCAGATGGAGCCTAAGTACACCGTCCAGACCACCTTGTATTCCGCCCGCTTTTCTTCCCGGAAGGCGGCCAGAGTCTCGTTGTCCAGGCCGCAGTCGGTCAGGTTCAGCTTGGTAATATTGGGGAAGCAGGAGGCATAGCGTGCCGCCTCTTCGGTGCTCGTGAGCTTCAGCCCCGTCAGGTCCACCTCTTCCGCGGTTTCAGGCACGATACGGTCCCCCACCTGAATGCTCCAGCGGATGGTCACATTGGGGTAGTCCTCCCGCAGCTGACGCAGCTCCTCCCCTGTGGCCTGGGGATTGGTGATGTCCACGGTCTTCAGATTCTTCATGGCCGGAATGACGCCGCTGAGCTCCTGGGCGGTGGCATTCGTCACCGTCAGAGCAGTCGCCGCGAGATCCACCACCTGGCCGCCAATGCGCATACTGAAATTCACATTCCAGTCCGGATGATCCGTTTGGAGCTGCAGCAGCAGCACATAGTCATAACACTTTTGGGCGTTGACGGTGTGAAGCTTGGGCAGATAGGCCATCGCGTCCACATCCTCCTGAGTCAGCTTCGTCACCTTTACCGTGGCCGCGGACTGATCGTAGGTCCGGCCGTCGATCTGCACGTGATAATTCACCTGGCAGCCGGGCTTGCGCCGGACCACCTCCATGAGCTGGGGATAATCCTGGCAGTCCTGGGCCTGGAGCACCTCCAGCTGGGGAAAGTAATCCAAAGCCTCCACATCCTCATCCGTCAGGGTTTCCACGGTAAGCTCCGAGGTAAAACTGGGGTATTTCTCCCCCTGGAAGGGAACATTCCACAGGATGGTACATCCGGGAAGTTTTTTCTTCAGCGTATCGTAGGCAGAGCAGGTCACCTCCCGCTCCCGCAGGTCCAACGCGGATTCGTTCCGCTTGTACAGGTGCCCCTCTACAACAACAAATCGCTCCAGGGTAAAAAACGCGCCTGCCGCCACTGCCAGCATCAGGATCACCGCAATGACGATTGCGACCCACTTTGCTACGGCATTTTTCATAGCATATGCTCCTTATGTGTGTTTCCGAAGAAAACCGAAATTTTCTTCCATATTTTCTCTCTTTGTATTATGCGCAAAATGGAAGCATATGTCAAGGACTTTTTCACTTTTCAAAGGTTTTGGGAATGGTGATGGTCAAAACAATTTGGTTTTCCGTCTCCCGCCGCTCCGATACCGCCGGAATGCCGGAGCGCTGGATCTTTGCAAGGGAATCCGTCAGACTGTTGAGAAAATTTCCCAGGTTGGTCTGCCGTTTTCTGGGCGTTTTTCGGGACAGCAGTGTTTCAATATAGCGCTCAGCAGCTGCCACGCTGAGTCCGTTCTTCTCGATATAGCCGATGGCCTCCCACTTTTCTGCCTCTCCCGTCAGCTTCAGCAGAGCCCGGGCATGGCGCTCCGTGAGCCCCGCCTCCCGGATGGCATCCAGGATCTTCTCTCCGTGGCGCAGGAGCCGCAGCTTGTTGGCCACGCTGCTTTGGCTTTTTCCCAGGAGCCTTGCCGTCTGCTCCTGGGAAAGATTCTGGGCCCGCATCAACGCGGCAATGCCCATAGCCTCCTCCACAAAGTCCAGATCCTGCCGTTGGAGATTTTCTACCAAGGCGGCAATACCGGACTCCTGGTCGTCCATTTGCAGCAGGATGCAGGGCACTTCCGTCAGTCCCGCCTGGGCCGCCGCCCGAAGCCGCCGCTCCCCGGCGATGAGCTCATAGCCCCCTGCTGTACGCCGAACGGACAGCGGCTGCAGCACCCCATGGGCCCGGATGGATTCTGCCAGCTCGTCCAGGGCTTCCGGCCGAAACACCCGCCTCGGCTGCATGGGATTCGGCCGGATAGCCCGGATGGGCAGAAAGACGACCCTCCCGGTCTCCATATAGGTCTTCAGCTTCTGGCACTGCATTGCCCTTCCTCCCCCGGTAAAAGATACCTCCTATTCTAGCCCCTCGGAATGCGGAAATCCCACGAAACCGTCCCCGGATCCGGTGCTTTTTCCGCAGGACCGGCATCACCCAAAAAAATTCAGGAAATCCTAAAATTTTCCTTTACTTTTTCAATCAATACGTGTATACTGATTGGCGAACAGAGTAGGAGACCCTGCGTGAAGTGCTGTCAAGATGGGGAGTTGTGTGACAGACGAAGGACCTGTGTCCGCGATGGGATCTCCGCACCCGCTGCGCCATAATCGAGGGTCTGCCTTCTTTTATGTAGCAACGATACTCCGTTAGGTGACATATGCGCCTCACGGTTTACTCGGCATACTTTCTCCCCGGCGGTATTTTCCGCTGGGGTTTTTGTTTGCCGGGTCCCTGGTCTCGTCACCGCTACAACAAAGGAGGTACTTTTTCATGTCCAACAACCAAAAATCCACCGCACTCTATCCCCACCCCTTTTCCCGGGCCTATTGGCGTGACGCCGCCGCGGAGCTGAAGGACACCCACATGCTGGTCTTTGCCGCCCTGATGATCGCCCTGCGGCTGGTGATGAAGCAGATCTCCATTCCCATTACACCGACTCTGCGGATCAACACCGGCTACTTTGTCAATGCCTTAGGCGCAATGGTCTTCGGCCCCGTCATGGCTGCCATCTGCGCCGCGATCACGGACGTGCTGGGCTACATCATCCGTCCCAACGGTGTCTACTTTCTCCCCTTCATTCTGACAGAGATCGGCGGCTCCGTGATCTTCGCCCTGTTTCTCTACCGCGCCAAGGTGACCACCACCCGGGTGGTTTTGAGCCGGTTTACCATCAATCTGCTCATCAATGTCGTGCTGCAAACACCCATTTATATGGCCTACTATGCCCTCTACATGGGCGGTAAGCAGTATACGCTTCTGATTGCCATGCCCAGCATTGTCAAAAACATCCTCATGTTCCCCATTGAGAGCTTCCTGCTGGCCCTGTTTCTCTCCGTCATGCTGCCCATTACTGCCCGGCTGGGCCTTACCTATTCCGGCAGCGACGCCAAAAACGAGCTGAAATTCACCGGCAAGCAAGTTGCCACCCTGGCGGTGCTCCTGGTTGTGGGCATCGGCTGCGTCTTCGGCTACCTAAGCTACTACTACAAAACCACTTCTCTTTCCGCCAAATATTCCACCGAGGAGCGGTATGAGAAGAACACCCAGATGACTCAGGTCCTGGCCCACAGCGAAAACCTGGACCCGGAGACCGCCGTCACCATTGTGGAGAGCGCCTACAAGAAATTCCTTTCCAACGAAATCACCTATACCGTAGCCGTCTACACCCTGGAAGACGGCAAGCTGGAGGGTTACGATAAGGATCTGGAAACCATCCGAGGCCTGTCCAAGTCCAAGGCCAAAGCCGTGGCCGAGGACGGGGTCATGTCCTACCAGGAAACTGCCACGATTGTCCTCGACGATAAGACCGGCCAGGTGCTGTCCCTGAGGGTAAAATAAAGCTCTTGGACAGCCCCAAATAATTTGGGAAAATACAAAAGGCAACCGGAATGGAACCACGATGGGGACCATTCCGGTTGCTTTTTTATTTCAGTAGCCGCCGATATACCCGGAACCACCGGAGGCGGACCAGGGTGATCACAGCTTTCCAATTTTTCTTATTTTTTATGCCTAGACTTCAAAAAGGACAGAACGTAATTCATGGCATCCAGACGTATTATTTTACAGCAAAGAAGGTAGACGATGGCACCGACACTGATTTGAATGACAAGAATAGCGAAAACGCTTATTGGCAGCAATTCGACCAATCGCACGCAGACAAGCATAATAAGCCCGCTGAACAAAGCTGGGCACATATCTGTCAGTTGCTCTCGGATGCCATAGCCCAGCAAGCGGCCGGCACAGACCATAAAGCTAGTCAGGCTGATAACGGAAGTCAGCAGAGATGCGGACGCAACAATAAAAACACTGTGAAAGCAAATTGCCGCAGTGGTAGAAAAGATGAGGGAGGATGCATTGATGAAAACCATGATCCGCAAAACGGTGTCGCTTCGCCCGATGGACAGCAACGCTTGGTGGCAGGCTGATTCCAAAGGCCGAGTCAGATAGACAATACAAAAGATTTGCAGCAGCGGCACACATTGCAGCCATTTGTCTGTCAGTATGACGATCACAAAGTTTTTAGCAACTGCACAAAATCCAATCAGCAGGGGGCATAGGAGAAAAATACCCACAGAAATGGAACGGCGAAGCATGGATTTCAGGTGAGACAGATCCTCCTGATTCCGTGAAAAGGCGGGAAGCATCACTTTGTTGATCGCCGTATTGAGATTGTTCACCAGAAGCGCCGGATATTTCTGCCCCTGATCGTAATAGGCCAGGTCAGCAGACCCACACGCTTTTCCGACGACCAAACTACGAATGCTGTTTACAGAAGTGTATACAAGCTCCGTCGCCAGGACCTTCCAGCCAAAGGAGAACATTTCTCCAGCGCTTTTTCTGGAAAAGGCAGGACGGGGAAACCACTTCTCTACAAAGAGGAGCACAATGGTATCCACAGTGGTGTTTGTCAGATACTGGGCCACCAGAGCCCAGACGCCAGCACCTCTCCAGGCCAGCCACACCCCTACAAAGCCGGAGAGCACCGTACCAAATAATGTGGCGATAAAGAAGCGCTTAAAGGTCATCTCCCGTTGAACATGGGCCTGCTGGATGTTGTTGATGGCAGCCAGTGGAAGCCGGAGTCCCATGACCCGAATGACGGCAGTGAGCGCCGCCGCTTTATAAAAACGGGCAACCAAAGGCGCAGCCAAAAATAAGAAAAGATAAGCACAGGCGGAGATTCCAAGACTTATAAAGAAGGCGGTGTTGTAATCCGTGTCAGAAATCTCTTTTTTCTGGACAATCGCGCTCCCCATGCCGCTGGACACAAAAACATTGCAGATAGTGATAAGCACGTTTACAATGGAAATCAGCCCGTAATGGGCAGGATCCAGCAGCCTGGCAAGGACAATGCCAACCAAGGTCGTGACAATTTGGGCAGTGATTCGCTCAGCAAAGGACCAGGCCAGGCCGGAACCAATATTGTTTTCTTTTGACAAATGAATAGCTCCTTCTGTTGAGACGGCTTACCATAACACCAAACGACTCTGTTGGCTACAGTATTTGGATTGCAGCGCCTCATATCTTGAACGAGCACCAGAACGGCTAGCCAGCCCATATGGTCGTCTCGCTTTTGGGACTATGGTAGCACACTTGGGTGGGGATTGCAAGATATGGTTTTAGCGAAGGTGCTTAATGGCCGCCCAGGCTTTGCTTCTCCCGTTTTGCTATTAATTCTATCATTTCGCTTCTGAAAGCATATAAGCAAATCAATTTTTCCTGTTTTTCTCCGCTTTTCTCTTGATTTTTCGAATGTACTATGATAGAATTTCCAAGAAGAGCAAATCTAGTTTCCATCTTCGCTCTCTAATATGCTATAAATTCTATCATTTTAGAAAGGATACTTCCCTATGAAAAAGCTCTCCTTCCGTCTTCTGGCCGAAACCGTAAAGACAAAGCGCAAGGAAAAAGGGCTGACCCAGATCGATCTGGCGAAGCTCACCGGCATCAATCGCTCTATGATCGGCCAGCTGGAAAATATGACCTTCAAGCCATCCATTGAGCAGCTGGAGGCTCTGGCAGAGGCTCTGGACTTTGACATTACCAATCTGTATGTGGACGATGCCAAATCCGCCCTCAAGGCTGCCCCCGCCAAGCGGTACAAGGTGGCCGTAGCCGGTACGGGCTATGTGGGTCTGTCCATCGCCACCCTGCTGAGCCAGCACAACCATGTCACCGCCGTGGACATTATCCCGGAGAAGGTGGACCTCATCAATAAGCGCAGATCCCCCATTCAGGACGAGTACATCGAAAAGTACCTGGCGAAAAAGGACCTGGATCTGACCGCCACGCTGGATGGGGAATCCGCCTACCGGGACGCGGACTTTGTGGTCATTGCCGCCCCCACCAACTACGACAGCAAGAAGAACTACTTCGACACCTCCGCCGTGGAGGCCGTCATCGAGCTGGTGCTGAAGGTGAACCCCAATGCCACCATGGTCATCAAGTCCACCATTCCTGTGGGCTACACTGCCTCCGTCCGGGAGAAGTACGGCACCGCCAACATTCTCTTCAGCCCGGAATTCCTGCGGGAGAGCAAGGCCCTGTACGACAACCTCTACCCAAGCCGGATCATTGTCTCCTGCGACGCTGAAAGCCGGGAAAAGGCTGAGATTTTCGCTTCCTTGCTACAGCAAGGTGCCATCAAGGAGGATATCCCCACCCTGTTCATGGGCTTTACCGAGGCCGAGGCCGTAAAGCTCTTTGCCAACACCTATCTGGCCCTGCGGGTCAGCTACTTCAACGAGCTGGACACCTATGCCGAGACCAAGGGGCTATGCACCAAGGACATCATCGACGGCGTATGCCTGGACCCCCGGATCGGCACCCACTACAATAACCCCAGCTTCGGTTACGGCGGCTACTGCCTGCCCAAGGACACCAAGCAGCTGCTTGCCAACTTTGAAAATGTGCCCCAGAACATGATGACCGCCATTGTGGAAAGCAACCGGACCCGAAAGGACTTCATCGCCGACCAGGTGCTGGAAATCGCCGGGGGCTATGAAGCCAACGACAGCTGGAGCGCCAGCAAGGAGGGCGAGACCGTGGTAGGCGTGTACCGGCTGACCATGAAGGCCAACTCCGACAACTTCCGTCAGAGCGCCATCCAGGGCGTTATGAAGCGCATCAAGGCCAAGGGTGCCACCGTCATCATCTATGAGCCCACCCTAAAGGACGGCGAGACCTTCTTCGGCTCCAAGGTGGTCAACAACCTGGAGCAGTTCAAGAAGCAGTCCCACTGCATCATCGCCAACCGGTACGATCCCTGCCTGGACGATGTGCAGGACAAGGTCTTCACCCGGGACATCTTCAAGCGGGACTGAGGTGAATACGATGGAACGGATCGATCTGAAAAACAAAACCGTCTTCGTCACCGGTGCCGCGGGCTTCATTGGCTCCAACCTGGTGCTGAAGCTCCTGGATACCGTGTCCCCGGTAACCATCGTGGGCATGGACAACCTGAACGACTACTACGATGTATCCATCAAGAACTGGCGCCTGGACCAAATACAGGCCAGCGCCGCAAAGCATCCCGGCTCCGCCTGGACCTTTGTGAAGGGCGATATCGCCGACCGGGCGGCTGTGGACCGCATCTTTGCCCAGTGGAAACCCGATGTGGTGGTGAATCTGGCCGCTCAGGCCGGAGTCCGGTACTCCATCACCAATCCGGATGCCTACATCCAGAGCAACCTCATCGGCTTCTACAACATCCTGGAGGCCTGCCGCCACAGCCCCGTGGCGCACCTGGTCTATGCCTCCTCCTCCAGCGTCTACGGCACCAACAAAAAGGTCCCCTACTCCACTGAGGACAAGGTAGACAACCCGGTCTCCCTCTATGCCGCCACCAAAAAGAGCAATGAGCTCATGGCCCACGCCTACTCCAAGCTCTACAACATTCCCTCCACCGGTCTGCGGTTCTTCACCGTCTACGGTCCCGCTGGCCGGCCGGACATGGCCTATTTCGGCTTCACCAATAAGCTGCGCAAGGGCCAGACCATCCAGATCTTCAACTACGGCAACTGCAAGCGGGACTTCACCTATATTGATGACATTGTGGAGGGAGTCCTGCGGGTGATGCAGGGAGCCCCGGAAAAGAAAAACGGGGAGGACGGCCTGCCCATTCCTCCCTACGCCGTATACAACATCGGCAACAGCAACCCGGAGAACCTTCTGGACTTCGTCCAGATCCTCTCCGAGGAGCTGGTGTCCGCCGGTGTGCTTCCCGCCGACTATGACTTCGAAGCCCACAAGGAGCTGGTGCCTATGCAGCCCGGCGATGTGCCCGTAACCTACGCCGACACCGCCCCCCTGGAGCGGGACTTCGGCTTCAAGCCCGCCACGCCTTTGCGGGAGGGGCTGCGGAAATTCGCCAGATGGTATCAGGAATTTTATCAGGTGTAAGGCAACTGCCGCGGCTTTTCGCCGCGGCAGTTATGTTATACCGGTTCTGCGAAGGTATCCGGGCGGCCTGGGTCGAAAACCTCATTGCAGGTCATGACGGTTACCAGGTCCTCGGTATCGCTCAGGTTGATAATGTTGTGGGTCCAGCCGGGGATCATGTAGACGGCCTCGATTTTATCGCCGGAAACTTCAAATTCTACCGTTTCCCCCGTGTGGATGTTCCGCTCCTGGATCAGGCCGTGGCCGTGGACCACGATAAACTGCTCCCATTTGGAGTTGTGCCAGTGCTGGCCCTTGGTGATGCCGGGCTTGGAGATATTGATGCTCACCTGGCCGCAGTCGGCGGTGTGGACCAGCTCCGTGAAGCTGCCCCGGGCATCGCAGTTCATTTTCATGGCGTATTTGAACTTCTCCTCGGGCAGGTAAGTCAGGTACAGGCTGAACAGCTTCTTTGCAAAGCTGCCATCGGGGATCCTGGGCATGAGAAGGGATACCGGCTGGTTTTTGAACTGGGCCAGCAGGTCCACGATTTCACCCAAGGTGACCTTGTGAGAACCGGGGACGCAGCAGTAGCGGCCATTCTCGGTAAGAACAGTCTCTACGCCGTCAAACTCGCAATGCTGTTCCTTGCCCTCTAGGAGGTCAAACATTCCCTCCACCAGGTCGTCAATGTAGAGAACTTCCAGCTCCGTGGACCGGTCATTGACGGTAAAGGGTTCGTCGTTGGCTACCGCCCAGCAGAAGGTGGAAATGGCGCTGTTATACTTGGGGCGGCTGTGGCCCATGAGGTTGACGAAGCGATAGACGGCCACCTTTGCCCCGGTTTCCTTGGCGTAGCCGAAGAACAGCTCCTCCCCCGCTTTCTTGCTCCGGCCATACTCGGAGTTGCCGAACCGACCGGCCAGAGTGGCCTGGACAGAGGAGGACAGCATAATGGTTGCCTTGTTGCTGTGTTTTTTCAGGCAGTTCAGCAGGTCGGAGGCAAAGCCAAAGTTGCCCTTCATAAAGTCCTCAGGATTCTCCGGGCGGTTCACACCGGCCAGATTGAAGACGAAGTCGGCTTTGGCGCAATACCCGTCCAGCTCTTCCGGGGTGGACTGCATATCGTACTCGTAGATTTCGTCAATATGGAGATTGGGCCGGGTGCGGTTTTTGCCGTCCCGGATGTTTTTCAGGTTGGCACACAGGGCGGTTCCCACCATGCCCTTTGCGCCGGTGACCAGGATATTCATTTAGTACTTCCTCCACACCATCTTATTGACCACGTTTACATAACCCTGAATGATGCGCACCACCTTCATGGAAACAGTCTCGTCCACATAGTCGGGGCAGGGCTTGCCCAGGACGCCCTTCTGCTTCATCTCGATGGCCATATCCGTTGCGTTCAGCAGCTCCCGGGTGGTGATGCCAGCCAGGATAAAGTCCCCGGCTTCCAGGGCCTCGGGGCGCTCGGTGGAGGTGCGGATGCACACGGCGGCAATGGGATGGCCGATGGAGAGATAGAAGCTGCTCTCCTCCGGCAGGGTGCCGGAGTCGGAGACAATGGCCAGGGCGTTCATTTGCAGCTTGTTGTAGTCGTTGAAGCCCAGGGGCTCGTTGACCCGGACTCTGGGATCCAGCCGGAAGCCGCTCTTCTCCAGCCGGTGACGGCTTCTGGGGTGGCAGGAATAGAGGATGGGCATATCGTACTTCTCTGCCAGGGCATTGATGGCGGTGAAGAGGCTCAGGAAGTTCTGCTCGGAGTCGATATTTTCCTCCCGGTGGGCAGACAGGAGAATATACTTATCCTTTTCCAAGCCCAGGCGCTCCAGCACATCACTCTTGCGGATCTTGTCCAGATTCATGTGCAGCACCTCCGCCATGGGAGAGCCGGTCATGTAGGTCCGCTCCTTGGGCAGGCCCGTGTCTGCCAGATACTTCCGGGCGAACTCACTGTAGCACAGGTTCACGTCGGAGATCACGTCCACGATCCGGCGGTTGGTCTCCTCCGGCAGGCACTCGTCCTTGCAGCGGTTGCCAGCCTCCATGTGGAAAAGGGGGATGTGCAGCCGCTTGGCGCTGATAGCGGAGAGGCAGGAGTTGGTATCCCCCAGCACCAGGTAGCCCTCCGGCTGCAATTCGGCCAGAAGCTCATAGCTGCGTCCCAGAATGTTGCCGCAGGTCACGCCTAGGTTCTCCCCAACCACAGGCACCAGGATGTCCGGGCCGAACTGGCCGAAGGTGTTTTTCAGCTCGAAATCCTCCCAGAACACGGTGCTCAGGTTCCGGTCCCAGTTCTGATTGTAGTAGACCACGCAGCAGTCAAAATATTCCCGGCAGCGCTTGATGACGGCGGCCAGCCGGATGATCTCCGGCCGGGTGCCGCAGCCGATCATGACCTTGGTGCGGCCGTTGTTTTTCCATTTGAAGTTGTGTTCCATATCATTTCTCCGCCAGCCGCTGCTGGATATAGCTGAGGGAGGCGATGGTATCGATGGTCTCCTGCAAATTTAAGCGGCGGGTGTTGTTGGAGTTGAACTCCGTCAGGGTGTTCCGCTTGTCGTCGCCCTCTTTGAAGTACTTATCGTAGTTCAGCCCCCGGTTGTCGGCGGGGACCCGGTAGAAGTCCCCCATGTCGATGGCCTTGGCGCACTCCTCGTTGGTGAGGAGGGTCTCATACATCTTCTCGCCGTGGCGGATGCCGATGACCTTGATCTCTTCCTTCTTGCCGCCGAAGAGCTCGCAGACGGCCTCGGCCTGGGTCCGGATGGTGCAGGCGGGGGCCTTCTTGATAAGCAGATCGCCGTTCTCGCCGTGCTCAAAGGCGAAGAGTACCAGGTCCACGGCCTCTTCCAGGGACATGATGAACCGGGTCATGTTGGGCTCGGTGACGGTGATGGGGTTGCCGGATTTGATCTGGTCGATCCACAGGGGGATGACGGAGCCCCGGGAGCACATGACGTTACCATAGCGGGTGCAGCAGATTTTCGTCTTGCCAGACATCCTGGATTTGGCAATGGCCACCTTTTCCTCAATGGCCTTGGACATGCCCATGGCGTTGATGGGGTAGGCGGCCTTGTCGGTGGACAGGCAGATGACGCACTCCACCCCGGCCTCGATGGCGGCGGTGAGGACATTGTCCGTGCCGATGACGTTGGTCCGCACGGCTTCCATGGGGAAGAACTCGCAGGAGGGCACCTGCTTCAGGGCGGCGGCGTGGAAGATATAGTCCACCCCGGTCATGGCCCCCCGGACGGATTGCAGGTCCCGGACGTCGCCAATGTAAAACTTGATTTTGTTCGCCACCTCCGGCATTCTGGCCTGGTACTCGTGGCGCATATCGTCCTGCTTCTTCTCATCCCGGGAGAAGATGCGGATCTCGCCAATGTCCGTGGCCAGGAAGCGGTTTAAAACGGCGTTACCGAAGGAGCCGGTACCGCCGGTGATCATCAGGGTTTTGTTTTTAAAAAGAGACATGATGTGTCCTCCATTCTTATGTTTGGCATTCAAAAGACCGGCTCCAGCAGGTCCACCTTCTCGCCGCCGCGGAAGACCCGCTTGATCCGCAGGTTTGTCCGGTTTTCGCCTTTGAACTCGGCCCGGAGAATGTAGCCCGAGGGGTAGTGAAAGTCCCACTTGGTGTCGGTCAGCTTCTGCAGGCGGTTTTCCTCTGCCTTGTTGCCCTCCTGCTTTCCGGCGGCCTTTACCTCGGCGCACAGGACATTCACGGGAGGGATGCCGGCGGCCTCGTCGCCCCGCTTGCGAATGAGTATATCCAGGCCCAGGTGGGGCCGCTGTCTTGTCTTCTTCGCGGTAATGTCCACCCCCACCACCAGCCGTCCGTACTCCATGTCCACCACGTAATCCTCGATACGGCGCATCCACAGGAAGCACTGCAAATAGAAGGCGATCCGGGCAGAGACCATCAGCCGATCAAAGGGCTGCGTCAGCAGATCCTGGTCATGGCGGTTGAACTGGGCCACCGCGTACATCATCATATAGTCCTGGAGCGCCGGATTCTGGGGCACGGGAATGGAATAATCTGGGGCTTTCATGGGCGGTTGTGCTCCTTTTCGTTTTATTCTATGGGGGTATTATATACGAAAAGGGGGGAGTTTGCAAGGGTCCGCTGGGCATATCAGGTAATTTTGTTTCCATCTCCCTTCTTCGGTCTCATCTCTCCCCGGTCCTCCTCGCATAGCTTGCGCATCTGCTCCATGCATTCCTCCAGCCGGGCCGCGTACTCTGCCACAGTGGGGTATTCGTGGGATTTTGTGAACTCGTAAAAGCGGCCATGGGAGAGGTCGTTGGCGATTTCATCCACGATGCGGATGTAGGGGGTGTATTGGGACATGAGGGGGACCTTCTTTCTAAGTTTTTATAATCTTGGCATGGTATTCGTGGCGCATATCTTCCTACTTCTTCTCATTTGGGAAGAAAATGCGGATTTCGGCAATGTCGGTGGGCAGGGAGCGGTTTAAGACGGCGGAAGCGAAGGGGCCGTACCACCGGTGATTATGAGGGTTTTGTTGGTGGATAGGGACATTACCTTTCTCCTTATCGTAGCCTTCGAACTTTCAGTTTACACCATATAGCCTTTAAATCATTGTGCAAAGCCGAAATTTTAAATTACTTTTGAAATGGAATATCAATATTCATCTCAAACGCAATCATATTCGCTCTCTTTTTAATGACCTTGCGGTATGTTGTTTTATTTTCGTCCAACGACAAATCCGCAGTGCGATACATCTTGATGATTTCTTTTCCGTACTCGATTTGCTTGTACACCGGGTCATTCACATCACGCCATTTAGCATCCATGGCCAAAGCGGTTGCATAGTAGAAATATCCACTATCGACACTTTCCTGCTCCTGTGCGGACACACTCAAGCCCCTTTGTGCGTAGTCCAGCACGGACTGATAGTCTCCTGATTCCAATGAAATTTCTACAATTTTCAAGCAACACTGCGGTGAAACGGTAACTTTTGAAACACCATCTTTCAGAACATTCAGGAGGTCGTTTGTCTTTGCCCCCATACTTGCCTTAACGTCATATTCTGCCATATACGCTTTTTCTTCGTCTGGTAAATATGCCTTATATTCTCTGACAAGTTTCTGACACGTATTCTTTAAATTATCTTTGTTAACTTTGTCGCCAAATATGCCAGTCTTATTACAAGAGATCAAGTAGTCGATAATAAATGTAAACGACCGCCATGTATAACGATCATGCGGAATTTCGTATAAAATGTCGAAATATTTTCCTGCTTTTCCCATTTCTCCAGCTCTGACTCCATAGCTCAGATAGTCAGCGAGTAAATCGGTTTCCTTTGGATAGAGTTCCAAACCCTTTTCCAAAACGAGACATGCATCCTTAAATTGACCGCTTCCGGCAAAAGCTGTGGCTACGTTATGAAAAGCTTCATTACTTCCAATCAGTTTCAGGTCTACTGGCTGACTTCCCTGCTGAGTATCGAGTGATTCGCCCAACATTTGCTTCATTCGGTAAGTGGGGTATTCGGTTACATTCATTGTCATTTTATTCTCTCCTATCTAAGTATGTTTGGAATATAAAACGTATCGCTTGACAGTTTTGCCTGTGCTTGATTTTTAGATTCGATTTTGTCTTTGATGGCTTCTGCAGCCGTTTTCAGGGAAAACTCCAATCTGTCAGAAAAATCCTTCGGAAAATCGGACGGAAGGTTCCGAAGATCACAGTACAAGCAGGTCACTCCCTTTAAGTCTGTTAGTTCCTTATGTGGAATATCGAATCCTCGATATTTTGAATCTGGGAGAACCAGCACCGTCCTCTCCCTACCAAGTCTTGACATGAAAAAGCCAGTTTCAAAAACCACATTGTCCCGGGGGCACATATAGTCCTGGTGCCGGAAATTCAGCCTGTCATCATCGCTCAACACGAAAATTGCAAAATCCGAGTTGCTGACTTCGTCCTCTAGTGTTTGAATGGTAATATTCCCAAGCCCAAAAACACCGGGTTTATACCATAATCTGGGAATGACTTGAATCTCCGATGGAAAGTTAATTGTTTTTATAAAATGTTCTAATTTTTTCACCATGTGTTGGCTTTCTGACGAAGAACCAAGAAAAATTCTGAACGGAATCATCATGTACCTCTCTTTCTCGTTTCGGCATTATATGGGCAATACTGACACGATGTTATCTATGCAGGACAGCTCTCAAATCAGAGTATTCCTTATACAATGAAGTGGCGTCTTCTGCCGGAATTTCATACGCACTGCGCCCCATGTAGCCAGAACACATTTTTACAAAAGCATCCACCTCGTCATTGGGTTGATAGTGCGTATATATTCTCAACATGGTGATCATTGCTTCTGCAAACTTTCCACACTCAATAGAATCTGCGTTGAACATAAGCTTCATGTTCACATCCTGTGAGTCTCTCTCTACTTCCTTTTCCAGCGGAATTGCAATATAGTTGTGAAAATTCCAGGTCATCTCGGTCATAACAAATTCTCCTTCTATGAATTGATTGATAGTATAAACCTTTGTTACTTACATAATTGCTTTACGCTGATATGAAAAGCATTGTGTCATTTCTTCTTACTTGTCCATATATTAATAACCGTCCTCTTTTTTGTTAATTATTGCTTTACTATCAGAATAATTCTTTATAAGGGCAACCGCTATTACAATGCATATAGTAATTACGACATATCGGAGAATTGTGTTAGAATAAAAAACAATTCCAAGCAAAGAACCCGTTGTTGTTACCACAGCCAAAAGAAACAGTGCTTTTCCATCGTAGATGTCCTTGATTGTTGTATTATTATCCCTGCACACCTTACTGCTCCACATTGCCTGCAATATAGCTAACACAATATACGAAGTTAGTGTTGTATACGCTGCTGCCATATAGCCAAAAGCCTTTATAAAGACATAGTTCAGAACAAGATTGAGTCCAGCTGCCACCACAGCAGGATACATTACATATTTTGTTCGTTTATAATAAACCGCAATATTTGAATACAAATTTGCATAGGAGGTAAAAAAAACTCCAGCTGCAATTGGCGGCATAATGTAAATGGCCTCATAGTATTCGTCAGTTGCTAGAATTCGTACTATTTCAGGGGCAAAGTATGTCAGCAGTAATGCAAATATCGCATATGTTCCCATCAGTAGATTTGAAAAATTTTTTATATTATGCTGCTTTTTTTCTATATTCTGGAAAAGATATGGTATAAATGACGCATTGATTGCTTGCCAAACCATCAACGATAATGAACTAACAGTATACAGTGTGCTATATATACCAACAGCACTGTTATTCACCATCTTGCTAATCATCATCCTGTCAGAAACATTTAGTATCTGACCTGCGATATTATAACCGATAAGGGGCACGCTGATGGTTAACGACATCTTCCAGTACTCTTTACAGTACAGTTTTTTCCCCTTAAGTATGATATAAAACCATATCACAGCCGCTACGCCGTAGACAACAACATAATTTGCGTAAAGTCTCCCTACCGCTGTATCTCGGCCATAGGCCTGACTCATAACAACAGCAAAAATTGACAACGCAGAAGCAGCAACAGCAGTAAAGATTGAAACAACTCCCGCTAGTTTATACTTATATTCATATCTTTGTCTTGCTAACCAAAAATCACGAGCCGGCGCAACCAGAAAACCAACCAACATCAGAAGAATAAGTGTATTGGGTAGGCCCAGTGTCTGCTGCCAAAAGGCCGGTGCCACTACATATACAAGTGCAATCACAATCGCAACAATAGAAGTTAATGTCAGTACAGATGATTCGTATTCATCTCTCCTATCAGCATATTCTTTCATTGCTACCGCAAATCCCCCCGATGTAAGAGATAACGTTGCGAAAGCGCTAATTAATGAATACCAAGAGTTGTAGATATTTACAAGTCCAATTTGACTTGTTGTCATAAGTCTTGTGAAGATGGGGACAGTAATTATTGCGAGTCCACGCGTAAACACAGAAGAGGCAGTGTATACAACAGCAGACTTGACACCTTCCGGAACGGTTTTTAATTTTTTTATTATACTGTACATATGTATCTTCCTTACAAGCGCCTATACTAATTAGGCCATCGTGAGCTATGATGATTGTTCAAGTAGGCATCATTTTTTGTTGCATTTTCACTTAATTCAGTCTCTTTAATCATCGTAAATCCGAGTACCCATGTAAGTAAAATAAATATATGGGTTTCTTTATTAAAAATCATAAGCATAATCAACACATAAAGCGCTTTCGAGTAAATGCTTATACTTTTACATCTAATCGGTCCAGCAATCATTACAAAAGTGAACAAAATCCCCAATACGCCATAGATTGACATTAAATATGTCGATGTTGAAATATCGCAACAATACACCTGATTATCTATCACATAATTGTACCCTGCGCCAAATATTGGAAACCTTGAAAACACCTCAAGATTGTGCACAAGCGCTGTATATCTTGAAGACATTGTAAGATTCCCCGTAAGAAGCTTGGCGATCCATGGATTCTGCGAAAGCCCCGTGGCGATAATGATGGCATCCATATTAATCGCAAGTATAATTACAATAAAAGTCATGAAGAAATACAGCACTTTTTTGATGCCAGAAACCTGTTTATTACGCATCAACACAAATGGTATCGTTACAAATAATAGCGCATAACCCGCAGAAGATTTGGCTGTTAAAATTCCAAGGATAAATACAACTATTTTTTTCCAATTCTTTTGCACATTATCTGATGCGAATACAATTGCAATTGTAAGATAAGATGCAAAAATTCCTGGCTCCCAGAAGCATCCACTATTTCTCTCTGGAATGTCTATAATGTAGTTGTATATAATTCCTATTGCATAAACTCTGTTATTTACGTTACTAACTTTTGGTAGGACAGACAAAAAATTGGTATTATTCGCCAAAAAATAAAACGCAAAAGAAGCTAGAGTCACGTAAAACATCCAATTGAGATATAATGCCTTAATCTTGTGCGCCTGAAAACGGTTCACTATATAAAGCGCTATCGTCAAACATGCAATTAATCTGTAATGTGGTCGAATAAAGAGTTCTGAATTCACAATAGCCGTCGCCAGAACAGCTAATACTAAAACAACATACAAGCCAGAGCTCGTTGAAAACGCTATCCTCTTACGCAACATTGCGCACATGGGAATGACTGCTATCGGTAGTACAATATTACTAATGCCTGTATTAATTGTTGCAAATGGGGTGCCACCCAACAGAAACACAAGGACAAACCATCCTATCACTTCTAAGCTCTGCTTGGCCTTTTTTACAGAAATAAATCTTCTCATTCCTTTAGCAATTTTTCCTTAATATGTTGCCTTACACTCTTCGATTCTGGTATATGTAGGATTTTCCTCGCAACCGCCTGCAACTTATTTTTTATTCGATGGCCTAAAGGATAAAGAATGATTTTTCCTATCTGCTTTTCAAACTCCATATCCCGTAAAACAGAATCCGGATGAACCAGTGGAAATTCCATTGGATAGGATTCCATACCACAAAATCTCTGAGTCATAACCATCGAAAGATCATATCCGCCATGTGTTGAAAACTCATCGACCCCAATGTTCTTTATTTGATTATTACACGGACATATACCTAGTAAATGATTTGATTTAATAGAGAAATCCATCTGGTAGTCCCAAGATAGCGGTTTGGCATTCGACTGAATTCTCCTTTTTTCAGCCTTCGAATAGCCAATATACTGCTCATATACATTTTTATTGCAATATTCATACTGTATATTGTTCATCACAAATGGATCATCCATCAGTTTAAGATCACCATCATAGTATCTGCAAAATTTATCTGCCCAAGATGCCCACCCACACGGCAACATATGGCTTGTAAAACAATAACTATGATTATATGGTGAATTGTATTTTCCTAGATAGTTTGTTCCACAAATCCAAAGAATCCTTTGATCATCATTATATCTATCTAACATTTCTTGGCAAAAACGAAAAAAAGTCACCTCAGGCAAATTATCATCTTCAAGAAAAATTGCCCTAGCTTCTCGCTCAAACACCCACTTTGCGCCTAATCCAATGTTCTTATACACGCCTCTGTTTTCTTCTGCATAATTCTTGATCAGTTCACAGTCCCAATCTATTGCAGACTCAACAAGTTCCCTGCATTGATCAGCAAGTTTTTTTTCCTCATCATTTCTTCCATAATCAGCAATGATGTATAGTCTCTGCGGTTTTACTTCTGAAATACGCTTAATAATTTCTACAGCTTTTGTCCGTTTAAATATAAACAGGACCACCGGCACATCAAACAATCCCTACACCTCCGTAAGTAGTTCTATAATCTTCAATGTTTGTGACTTTGCATTTTTCTCTGATATAACAAAGTTTTTCCCTTTCATCCCAAGTTCTTTTCGCTTCTCCAACGGCATTGATAGAATATCTGTCAGCGACCTAGCCAGCGCAGTAGGCGTATTGTCATCTGGGTAAGTCAAATATTCGTCATATTCATCCGGAATTCCATCCAACTTGTATGCCACCACCGGCACACCAGATGCCAAATACTCCATTGTCTTGGATGGAAAGCTGTATTTTGTAAACTCATTGTTATTCTGCCGTGGATTCACAAGAACAGTTGCCTTCCGCTGGAGTGCCAGTGCTTGTTTTCTGTCTACTTTCCCTAGATACACAATGCGCTTGTCTGCTGCGTTTAGAATCGCTTCCTCTGCCTCTCCAAAACCGCAGATCACCAATTTCAAATCTGGATTTTGAATTTGTTTGAAGGCTTCCAAGAGTGTTCCTATTCCAAACTCATAGTTCAGTGTACCGCTATAAAGAATATACCGTTCTTCTGAAAACTGATTTGCAAGTGTAACATCGATATCCACATCAGCCTTCGGTGCAATGCCCTCCATCACAACATACGGAGCTTTTAGCTGAAGACGCTCTGCCATCTGTTCTGTCAAGAGTACAAATTTATCCACGTATTGATACAGTGCAGCAGATTGTCTAGCCTGGAAATCATTATAGAATTTTCGGATACCATGCAGCGTCCTTGCAGAAGAAAACTCTGGTAAATCTGCAATAATACAGCATGTTTCAATATCTGGATTTATTTGCTTAATGTATTTCGCGATTTTCAAAAAAAGGGCATTCGCAGTGTACAGCATCAATATTTTCTTCTGTTTTCCTCCATCTGTTGCCCATTTATTGGCCTCCTTTTTGAAGGGTGGCAAATTGGCAAACTGCTTTACAATCGAAAGATTGGTGCATTTTACTATTTTGTCGTCCGAACGATACTGAGAGGTATGTTGAAAGACATATTCTTGGATAGTCTTATCTGTATACCCTTTGGGATAACTGTTAACCGGAAGATAATCAAGAATCCGAATGTGACCGCAGTCATTCGCATCCAGGCCCTCAATGATGTTCCATTGCAGGGCATTTGCTGCATCCTGCATTCCCGTCTTCATTTTGGACTTGATATCGTATTCAATGTCCTTTGGAAACAATTTTCCCAAAAATAAAAAATCAAAGTTCATTTCTTTACTTCCATTAAGCTGTTATTCGAATTATAAATTTTTCCATTTTGAAAACCGCGATAGCCCTCTATCATTAATTTCAGTTTTCCTTGTATTGATATATCTGTCAGCCCTCTTGTCCTGATAGCCATATACAGGATGTAGAATGGTGATAACATACCAAACGTGTTTCTTGCCAGTGCACCGGTGTCAAAGAAATATTTATCCTCATATCCATCAAAACATGTTGACTCATCCTTTGCCGTGCTACCAATTATTTGATGGCACCCATAAACCTTCAATCCACTTTTAAAGCATCGAACAATAAAGTCTGAATCTTCACCATGAGAGTATGGGCAACCCCCACCGAACAATTCTGTGAACATGATATTCTTTTGAAGAACCGACTTGCGTCGCACCGCAACAGAGTAAGTACCATATTTTAAGGATTTCAAAAACGGGATTCTACCATTCTTAGGACATCTAGTCTCGTATACCTTTCCACATTTTGAAAGATGAAAACCGAACAAAATAACATCCGCATTTTTGTTTTCATTAAACGCTTTGCAAACAATATCTGGCATGTTATCCACGTAAACAACATCCTGATCCGCAAACAACAATATATCAGCAGAGGAAAACAGCAGACAAAGATTTCTATTTTTTCCTACTCCTCTAGTGTCCGTTGAGATCATCAAGATCCTGTTTTCAGAAATGTATCTTTTTTCAAAACTTACATTGCTACATTGGTTTGCTATGACAGCATTCGCCGTCATATTCATTTTTTCCACTAGAGAAAAATCATTCTGATTCATTGCCGCTACAAGTACTTCAAGCGTAGGTTTCATCCTTATGCAGCCCCCTTCCTTATGCTTATCGCCCCGATGGCATTTTAACTTTTCTTTTTCAAGGTTGCCTTCTGCCCAACAACCACAGAATCATCTGGAACATCGTCCACCACAACTGCGCCTGCTCCGATTTTTACATTATTTCCGATATGAATTTCACCTATAATTACAGCATTGGCACCAATGCATACAACAGCTTCATGTCTTGCTCCTCTCTAGTCCATTTTCTGAATTGCAGCAAAAGTTCTTTCGCAATTCTTGGTGTCATGATACGCAAAAAAACTATCCACCCGCTTTTCATACTTCATGTCTAAAGCAAACCTGTTCTGGATTCCATTTCTTAACACCGTAAGCAATTCAGATTCCGTTCTTACAACCGGGCCAAAACCATCATTTTCATAAGAGAAATACCCTTCTTGATACTGTCCTTTACGGTATTTTTCATAGTCAAACTGGTAGTATACCAAAGGCTTCTTCATATAAGCGAAGTCAAAATAGATACTGGAATAGTCGGTCACCAGCATTGCGGACTCCATCAACAACTGCTGCACATCGTAATCTTTTGCAGAAGCCACTTTGATATGCTTCGATTTGAGTGTGAACATTTCAACATACTTTTGCATCGAGGCATGGGGAAAGAAAACAAGGTCTACGTTTTCTCTGTCAAGTAATTGATGTAGTTCCGGATTGTTCAGCAGCCGATTCCACGTCACAACATACTCTGATTTTGAAATATCTCTATGCCCTTCATACAGCTCTGTATCGGATGATACACTTCTTAGCCATTCTCTCATTGTTGGCATAATCAAAATCTGCCGTCTCACCTGATGCGGTGAAAGGAGATTGTCAAATCTGCACAGCCCCAAAAGTTGAACATTCTCTTTGGGATAGCCAAATTTTCGGCTCACAAATTCATATTCCCTTTGAGCAGAACACGCAAAGAGATTCATCTTTGTCACATCATAATAAACCCATCTTTGATCATCTTTGCAAATACCATGTCGAATATATGCTCTATTCTTTCTCGCACCTAGGTAAACTTCCAGAACATAGCATAACGCGGCATTGGGTTTACCTTCCTTTTGCGAACTGATGTTCCGTTTTGCCGCAAAATAGTATATCCAATGAGTTAGCGAACCAAAGGAAATAACTTTACCCAACTTCTCTACCTTTTTATAGTCACTTCCATTCTTATTAATGGCGTATACCGCTTCAATCTCTGGATGGTTTTCACAAAGGTACTTAAAGAACCAGTATCCGTTATCCCTGGCTTCATCCTTTCTCTCGCATATCAACCAAATATTCTTATGCCGGATTCTAAAAGGAATGGACGCTATACATCCAACAAGCATTGCAGGAATCGCCGTAATGTCTTCTTTTTTTACAAATTTTAATCTCTGTGTAAATTGCTTAATATCGTCCATTTTTTACCTTTCCCGCGCCAATCTCTGAAACAGAAATCCTCGTATCTTATTCGGCATCAGCACTTGTAAAACAAAGCGTTCCGCAACATTCACAACATATCTAGGAACACCTATTACATGATTCATCAGCATAAACCCCTGTAACCGTGCTTCACTCTTAAAATACTTCCATCCGCCTCGACGGCTATACATCTCCTCGCCTACACGGACATTCACCAGATTATCTTGTACATTTTCAAATCGGTACGTGGCTAATGCCAAACGAATCCACAAATAATAGTCCTCATCGCAGAACCAATCAATATATCCGCCAACGGAAGCCACATCTGTTTTCCGGAACATAACTGTCATCTGATTCATTGGGCAGCGTTTTTTCATGTACTCTTTGATATCCGCATCTTTTTCCGGCACAATCCGTTTTCCAACACAATTATCCGGTGTCCCGATAAACTCCTGAATATTACCGCCAACAATGGTCAGTTCAGGGTCATCAGCAAAACATTTCAGCTGTTTTTCAAACCGATACGGCAGGGATAGATCGTCAGCATCCATAAGCGCAATCAATTCGTGAGTACAATTCTCAAAGCACATTCTTCGCGCCTCTCCATGCCCCATGTTCTTTTCAAGATACACCACCCTGAATTCAATATCCGTTTGCGCAAACTGCTCTCTATACTTCTGAATGACCGCCTCAATTGTCCCTGGTATTGGCCCATCGACAGTCAAAACAATCTCATTCGGCTTGACTGTCTGCACTACGATACTCTCAACAGCCAAATCAAAGAAATGAGGATCATCCCCACCGTAAACACACATCGAAACCGAAAATGTCGGGTAACTGTATTTCTCCATACTTCTCCTTCTATCCAAGCGCATCTCGCGGGGCGATGTGGGCATCGCCCCCTACGCGTTTTCGGACCGCGGCGTGAGCATTCCTACACCCCCAGCAGCCCTCTCGCCTCTGCCTGTTTCCTTTCGTATTCTTCCTTACTCACTCTCCCGGCTTTCAGAAGATAATCCCCAAAGTCGTCGGTGATCTCCACCTCGTCCACGTCGCTGTCTTCCAGGCCCTTTTCACCGAAGAAGACCTGCTTGACGGTATCGAAGATGATCTTCAAGTCCCCCAGAAAGGTGACATGTTGGATGTATTCCAGGTCCGTGGACAGCTTGCCGTCCCAGCTCAGGGCGTTGCGGCCACGGGTCTGGGCCAGGCCGGAAAGACCTGGGCGGACGGTGTGGCGCTGGCGCTGCTCCGGGGTCATAAAGACCATATCCCGCACCAACTGAGGTCGGGGGCCGATGACGGACATATCCCCTTTGAGAATATTAAAGGCCTCCGGCAGCTCGTCCAGGCTGGTGGACCGCAGGGCCCGGCCAAAGGGGGTCAGCCGCACATCATCGGGCAGCAGATTCCCCTGCTCGTCCCGGGCATCGGTCATGGTGCGAAACTTATAGAGCTTGAAAATCTTCTCGTCCTTCCCGGGCCGGGGCTGGGTAAAGAGCACCGGGGAACCCAGCTTGACCCGGACCAGGATAGCCACGATGATATACAGCCAGCCGAACACGGTCAGTGCCGCCAAGGCGCAAAGGATGTCCAGAATACGCTTTATGTACCGCTGGTAGATGCCTTCTCTTCTTTCCATTCTTTCCATCTCACTCAAAACACGCCCGAATGACCTGAATGATCCGCTCCTGCTGCTCCTCGGTCATCTTATTATCGCTGGGCAGACACAGCCCCCGCTGGAAGATATCCGCGCCTACGTCCAGCACCCCACCGGCAATGTAGGCGTTGGTTTTGGCCCGGCCGGAGCCGGACACCGTCACAAACTCGTGCATACGGTACATGGGCTGCATATGCATGGGCTTCCAGATGGGGCGGCCCTCAGCGTTCAGCCCGGCAATAGCGGTCAGGATCTCCGTGGGGCAGGACTTGCCGTCCTCAGGGTTATAGAGGGCTTCCGTCTCCCCCCGGACCTGGCGGCACAGGGCATCCTTGTCGATGATCATGGCGGAGAGCCAGTAGTTGGGAACGCATTTTGTCTCGTCGAAGGGGTTCATATTCACGGGGAGGTCCTTCAGCCCCTCCTTGTAGCGCTCGTAGATGGCCTTCTTCTGGGCGATATGCTCGTAGAGGTAGGGATACTGGCCCCGGATGACACCGGCAATGACGTTCGACATCCGGTAGTTGTAGCCCACCTCCTCGTGCTGGTACCAGGCTGCGTTTTCTCTGGCCTGGGTGGACCACTTCCGGGCCTTATTGGCCACCTCGATATCGTTTGTCAGCAGGCAGCCGCCGGAGGAGCCGGTAATGATCTTGTTGCCGTTGTAGGAGATGGCAGCAAAGTCGCCGAAGGTGCCGCAGTTGCGCCCCTCCCAGCTGGCTCCCATAGCCTCCGCCGCATCCTCCACCAGCAGCGCCCCGTGGGCCTGGCAGATCTCCTTGATCCGCCGGATATCGCCGGAAAAGCCGTAGAGCTCCGCGCAGACCACCAGGCGGGTATCCGGGTACATCTCGAAGGCTTTTTCCAAAGCGACGGGATCCATGTTCCAGGTGTCGTACTCCGTATCGATGAACACAGGGATGCCGCCCTCGTAAACCACAGGGTTCAGCGTGGCGTCGAAGGTCATGTCGGAACAGAAGACCCGCTTGCCCTCCAATGCGCCGTGGCTGATCATGGGCTTGCCGTAGAGCTTCTCTCCCGCCAGCTTCATGCACAGGTGCAGAGCCGCCGTGCAGCTGGAAAGGGCCACGGCGTACTTGACCCCGGCGGTTTCCGCCGCAAGGCGCTCTACCTCGTTGATATTCTGGCCTACAGTGCTCATCCAGTTGGTCTCGTAAGCCTCGGTGATATATTTCAGCTCCTCCCCGTGCATGGTCGGGGTCGCCAGCCAAACCTTATTCGTAAAGGGACGAAAATCACTTTTTCTCTTGAATGCCATATTCCTCGATCTCCCTTCCTATTCCTTAGAAGAAGCTGATGTCTTCTCCGCTCTCCTGCTCGTAGGAGCGGACCCAGTCTTCCTTCACGTCGTTGGGCACCAACACATCCTTCTGTAGCTCCACCACCAGGCGGCTGCCCTTTGCCGACACGGACTTGATCACATACTTCCCCGCGACAGACAGTGCCGCCTGCTCCCCATTGACGAAGGTCTGGCTGCTGCCGTTGATCACCAGTTCTACCTCACCCTTGGTGTACTCCAGCAGCCCCCGCAGGGTCACAGCGCCTCGGCCTTCCTGGAAGTATCCGGCAAAGTCCTGAACCTCCACTTCCTCCTTGGCGCAAATATCCCGGACCTGCTTGCGCACATCCTGGGGCATGGTGGTGTCCGCCAGGATCACACATTCCACGCCGTACTTCTTGATCGCCTCCGGGATCTTCTCTACCCCACCGATGACAGGCAGCCCCTGCATCACATCTCCCAGGCCATCCGCCCGGAAATCCACCAGGCACACGGGCCGGGCCGCATTGTTGACATCCCGCTCCACATGCCGCAAAATCACATGGCAGGTCTCCCCCACGCCCACGATCATCACGTTGACAGCAGTGTCATCCTTCCGCTTGCGAATCCTTGCCCGCTCCGTCTCCAGCAGGATGATCCGGTAGGAGAACCGGCTGGCCGCAATCAGTGTGAACTGGATCACCGCGCCGATGAGATAGTAGGTCACCGGCATCCGCAGCACGAAAATGGCGGACCCCAGGACCTGGACCACGCAGGTCACCGCGCAGGCGCAAAGTATCCGGTTCAGGTCGCTGAGCCCGGCATACTGCCAGCGGCTGTTATACAGCTTAAAGAAATAGAAAATCACCAGGCAGCACACGGTATAAATCGGAGCGAATTCCAAAAACGCCGGCACATACCGCACTGCCCACTCGTTGAACTCAAAGTTTACATAAAATCTGACAATGAGAGCAACGAAATAAGACAGGTTCACCGCCAGAATATCGAACAGCACCAGCGTCAGCCGCAGAACAACGGAACGCGTGTTGAGCCGGTTCTTCTTTTTTCCATCCATGATCGTTTCCTCCTTTAATTGCTGTATCCTCAACCCCTCGCAGGCTCCAGCACCATCTTCATCTCCTCCGCCATCTCTGCCTTGGCGTTGACCTCTTCGGGGGAGCGATAGGTGGGGACCACCTGTTTCAGGGTTTCGCGTACAATTTCATCGTCTTCGGTATCCACAGCCTTGTGAAGCAGCTCCAGGCGGCGGGATATCTCTTGCTTGGACAGGGGTGCGTCCTTTTCAACAAAGATCAGACTGTTGTCCGTCTTGTCCAACTCCTCAGTCTTTACCAGCAGCTCCTCGTAGAGCTTCTCGCCAGGACGCAGGCCGGTCTCGATGATGTCGATCCCCTGAGCGCCGGAGAGGCGGATCATATTTTCCGCAAGCTCCAGGATTTTCACCGGCTGGCCCATATCCAGCACGAAGAGTTCTCCATTCTTCGCCATGGGTCCGGACTGCAGCACCAGCTGAGAGGCCTCCGGGATGGTCATGAAGTAGCGAATGATCCGCTTGTCTGTAATGGTCACCGGGCCGCCGCTGGCGATCTGCCGCTTGAACAGCGGGATCACGGAGCCCGCAGACCCAAGGACATTGCCGAACCGGGTTGCGCTGTAGTTGACGGTGCCCCAGGTGCTGGCGCTCTGAACAATCATCTCGCACATCCGCTTTGTTGCCCCCATGACGTTGGTGGGGTTCACCGCCTTGTCCGTGGAGACCATCATGAACCGCTGAACCTTGTATTCCTCACACAGCTCCACCAGATTCTGGGTGCCGAAGACGTTGTTGTAGACCGCTTCCACACAGTTCTTTTCCATCAGCGGCACGTGCTTATGCGCCGCGGCGTTGATGACGATTTGAGGCCGGTACTTCTCAAAAACGCGAGCCAGGGCCTGCTTATTGGTGATAGAGCAGATTTCAATCTCCAGGTTCACGCTGCTGCCATAGGCGATTTTCAGCTCCTGCTGCACGTCATAGGCTCCGTTTTCGTAGATGTCTAATATCACAATTTTCTTTGGAGCCATCTTTGCCAGCTGCCGACACAGCTCTGATCCGATAGAGCCGCCGCCACCGGTGAGGAGGATCGTCTTGTCCCGGTAAAAGGCATTGGTCCTTTCATCGGAAATGCTGACCGGCTTTCGGAACAGGACTTCTTCCACATCGAATTCCCGCAGATACCGCTTTTTCCCCGCGGTCTGCATCACCGGGAAGTCATAAACCTTTACCTTATATCCGGCCTTTATGTAGCGGGTGTATAAATCCCGTCGCTGGTCGTTTCCCAGATTGGGGATGGCGAAAACCACCTCCTGGACCTCATGTCGCCGGAGCTCGTTCAGCGTGGCCTCATTCTCCAGCAGCACCGGAATGCCATGGATGGACCGCCCAGCCTTCTCCGCATCCGTATCTACAAAGCATCGGGGGCTATAGCGTGCCTCGGCGTTGCCCAGCAGCTCCTCTGCCAAGTTCACGCCTACCCGGCCAGCACCGACAATGGCGATTTTGATCTTCTGCTCCGTCTCCTGGTTGGCCCGTACCAGCTCAGGCCCACCGAACAGTTTCAGCAGCCATCGCAAAAACCGTCCCATTGCCGTATCCACGGTACCACATTTAAATGCGTAACGGTAAATCATACGGATGGCCAGAGCGCCCAGTGCATTCATGCTGGCCAGCGCCAGAAGCCTGGCAAAGGACACCTGCTCAATTCGAATAAACAGAGGAATGGTCTTCTCTATGATCAAATCGACCACAAAGGCAATACCGTCTGCCACCAGCAGCCGGATATAGCATTGGATTCCACCGTAACGCCAGATTTGCTGATAGATCTGTCCAACACCCCGGGCCGTAAATACACAGGTAAAAGCCAGGCAGCTGTGCAGCAGCACGCCTTGCCAAGAGAGTCCATCGTAGAAAAACAGCAGCAACACATCCAACGCCAGCAGGATTGCCGCATCGTATACCACCAGCGGCCAGCGGATCTTCCATTTCCTCATTGCTTCCTCTTCCCAGCGGCCCGTCCCCCGTCTGTGCCGCTTCTACTTTTTCTTCTCTCCCCGTCTCTCCGCCGTCACCTGCCCGGCGGCCACTCCTTCGGTGCTTTCCGGCTGGAAGAGGATCTTCACCGTGGCGAAGATGATCTTCAGGTCCGTGACCATGTTCATGGAACCGATATATTGCAGGTCCATCTGGAGCTTATTATAGGGAGTTGTGTTGTATTTGCCGTAAACCTGGGCAAGGCCCGTAAGGCCTGCCTTGGCCTGGAGCCGCAGGGCGAACTCCGGGAAATCCTGCTCATACTGCCTGGCGATCTCCGGACGCTCGGGGCGGGGGCCCACGATGGTCATGGTGCCGAGCAGAATGCAGAAAAGCTGGGGCATCTCGTCGATGCGCAGCATGCGGATGATTTTCCCCACAGGGGTGATGCGGTCGTCATTGGTCTGGGCCAGCCGGGCCACGCCGTCCTTTTCGGCGTCTACCCGCATACTGCGGAACTTGTAGACATAGAATTCCTTCCGGTCTTTGGTGAGCCGCAGCTGCTTATAGAGGACGGGGCCGCCGTCGTAGGCCTTGATGGCAATGGCCGTGACCAGCATAAAGGGGCTGAACACCACCAGGGCCAGGAGGCTCAGGAGGATGTCCGTCAGCCGCTTGACGGCCAGATACCCGATGGAGGGGCTGGACCGGTGGCACAGCAGCACCGGCAGACTGTCCAGCTGGAGGGACCTGGCCCCCTTGATGAGGAAGTCCCCGATGTTGGGCCGGACGTAGGCCTCCACCCCCCGGTCGATGCAATACTTCACCAGGTCGTTGCGCAGGCTGGAGGGGATGCCGCAGAGCATCACCGCCCGGGCCGACTGCGCCTCGATCTGGCGGCACAGCTCCTGCCCCCCCTGCCTGGCATCCAGGCATCCCAAGATGCGGAATACCCCAGGCAGACTCTTCAGGATGGCTTCGCCGTCCTCCTTGGCATCCTTGTTGTCATAGATCAGCAGGATGGTCCGCTTGGTCAGCAGCTTCGCCGTCAGCTTTTTCACGCCGTAGGCCCAGAGGGTGCCCACCAGAATGGACACCGCGATCAGGCCCAGCATAGGCCACAGGCTGGGCACGGCACGCATCAGCAGCGCCGTCACCAGATACATGATGGCGCTGCTCAGCACCGCCGAGACGGCGTGGGAATAGGCCAGCTCCCCGGGACCGTGGAAGGTCACGTCGAAGCCGCCGTAAAGCTGGGCAAAAATAGCGTACAGCACCGTAAACAGCAGGATGACGATCAGATCGCCCTTGGCAAAGAAGGGGAAGATATACATCTTTTTCTTGTAGCAGCTGTACCACATGAGGGCAAACAGGGCCCCATTCATCAGGGTCAGCACCAGGCTGAATCCGGTCATCAGCGCCTGGCGCTTCTGTTGGCTGTTAAACATCTATGTTCTCTCCAATCGGCCAAATTCCCCTTCCGGATTGTCACCTTAATTATACTCTTTTCGCATGTCGTTTCAAGAATAAATGTGCCAAAAAACGCATAACCGAAATATTCTCTACTTTATACAACAGAGCACCGGGAAATTTAACCATTTTTTGTCAAACTCCCGGCAAGGGCATCCTGCCTCGGGGTATATCAAAGACATTCACGCATTATTATACCCAAAAACGCAGGAATTGCAATCTTTCTATGGAAAAATCCCCGGATTGGCGAAACCGCGCCCCTTCCCTCCTATCCTAAAGAAAATGGGACCGGAGCCCCGCAGAGTCCCGGTCCCGAGTCAGTGACCTGCGGCCGGCAGAGGCTTATCTCCGGTAAACTGACTCCCTGCAACCGGGAACGCATGCAAAATTCCCTGCGGCAAAATATGCTGCTTTGTGTTGCATTGTGTCTATTATAGTAAAGATATGTATTAAAGTCAATAGTAAATATCTTTACTTTGGTACACTTGTGGTATCATAACCACATAGGAGCTTAAACCCATGAACACCTTTCTGGACCGTCTCCGAGGACTGCGGGAGGACAACGATTTGACCCAATCCCAGGTAGCCGCCTTCCTTGGTACCTCCCAGACCATGTACGCCCGGTATGAACGGGGCGCCAACGAAATGCCCCTCCGGCACCTGGTTGCCCTGTGCAGGCTCTACAATGTCTCCGCGGATTACCTTTTGGGCACCGCCCCGGACCCCAGGCGGCGGCAAAAGCGGGTCCCCAAGCCACCGGCCCAGCACTAGGCCCTGTACATCAGGATAGCCCCCTTCCCTTCCGAAAACAATATGCCGACTGCATAGCATTTACAAATTTTACCTAATTTGTTCTTCACTTTCCAATGAAACTATGCTATAGTAATGGTGCGTTTTCTCGAAACAGCAATGGGAGGACGATATGTACGCATTGTCTTATTGGGAAAATAATACCTTTTGTATATTGATCCTGACGATTCTGTTGGTCTGTCACCAGCAGAATCCGGATTTTCGGCCCAGCAGCCGGTACTTCCGGGGTCTGCTGACCAGCATGATTTTTTACGCCGCCATCGACATGGTCTGCGGACTACAGGAAAACCAGGTCTTCTCCCCGGCTCACTGGGTCGTTGCGGTCATGAATGTTCTGTTTTTCTATGCCTCCGGGGTGGTGGTCTATCTGGGCCTGCTCTATACCGAGTGTGAGCTGGGGGCCAAGTGGCTCAGTAATCCCAAGAAGCGGCTCCTGAGCGCCCTGCCCACCATTGTCCTGCTGATCACCGTGCCCCTGAGCCTCTGGGGAAAGTTCTACTTTTATATTGATGCCGAAGGCCGGTATACCAAAGGCCCCATGTATCCCCTGCTTCTGGTGCTGTGCTACGGGCACCTGGTGGTGGTCGGCGTCCGGGCGCTGGCAGGGCTGCTGAGCAAGCACGGCTACGCCCGCCGGATGGAGTATCTTGCCATGGGCTCCTTTGTGGTGCTGCCAATGGTGGCCGGCATTGCCCAGGCCTATCACACAGGGGTATCCATCATCTGTCTGGCGGTCACCGTTTCCGCGGTACAGACATTTGTCAATCTCCAGCAGACCCGGATCACCATTGACCCTCTGACCCAGCTCAACAATCGGACAAAGCTCATCCAGTATCTGGACAAATGCGTCAGCCATCAGCGCTCCGGCACAGGCCGGCATTTGGCGCTGTGTATGATCGACATCAACGACTTCAAGCAGATCAACGACCGGTTCGGCCACCCGGAGGGTGACGCGGCCCTGATTCTGCTGGCGGAAACCCTGAAGCAGGTGGGAGAGCACTTCAAGGGCCTGATCGCCCGCTACGGCGGAGACGAGTTCTTCATCGTGCTGGAAACAAAGAACCCCCAGGAGGTATCCGCGTTCCGTCAGGAGCTCCTGGACACCCTGGCCCGGAACAACGCGCAGGCCGCCAAGCCCTACAATGTAGAGATCAGCCTGGGCTTCGCCGACTATGACCCCCAGCTCACCATCCCCGAGCTCATCGAAAAAACCGACCAGGCCCTCTATAAAAATAAGGGCATTTCAAAGTCCGCCAAGCGTCGGGCTATTTCCGTTGACAAATCCGGCCTGCTGTGATAAAATCAGACTCGCCGCAAGCGGTATGCGGGCATGGTGGAATTGGTAGACTCGGTGGATTTAGGTTCCACTGCGCAAGCGTGCAGGTTCGAGTCCTGTTGCCCGCACCATAATGAGTGTTCATAACGGATCTGCGTTATAAACACTCATTTTTTATACTTTAGGGTCTGTAAAGCGCCTGTCCCATGCCCTAGCGAAGGCGGGCAGTTTTGGTCCAAGAAAAACATTTCTCTTGAAATTATCAGAGCGGAGAATCACGCTTATTTCCGCCCCGACAAACGAGTAGGAGGTGGAGCGAGGCCTTGCCTGTTTGGCCGATGGGCCGGGGGCGGCTTTGGATTGGCTGCGAAAGGCGATTCAAGAGCACAACTGGTGGTATCGCCCGGAAGTGCTGGAGGACGAGGACCTGGCGGCCCTTCAAAGCGATACAGAATTCCTTTCGCTGAAAGCAATTTCGGATGACCGCTATTGGGCTGCCCTTTCCAAGTCAACGGCAATTCTTTCATGGAAGAAGAAAACGGCAGACAATCTGCTTCTGGCCATTCATGGGAACGCACAAAACGGTGACGTCGCACGGGCAGATTGGGAACCGATTGTGGGAGCAAGTGGCCTGTGGCAGTTGGAAACCGTCCAGAGTGCCCAGCCGGACGGCTATGGAACCTACCGCTGGAGCTATGACAGCACTTCCTATTTGCCGGTGGCAAATTCCCTGGAAAGAATACAAGACCAGGGCTACCACAAAATTGCCTGCGGCGGCTTTTCTGCCGGATGCGATATGCTTTTGCGGGCGGTCACGTGTTCTCCTGCACACTGCGATCTGCTGATCCTGCAAAGCCCCTGGATCCCCATATTGCAGGATTATGCAGAAGATGTGGTTCGTGCCATTTCGCAAAAGAACATCGAACTTCGGATTTTCTGCGGCGCAGAGGATGAGGACTGCCTTCCTATGGCAAAGCAGCTATATGCCGTGGCGAAGCAAGCTGGCTGCAATGTGACACTGACGGTTCAGGAGAACACCCGGCATCAGTTTCCGGTGCAGCCGTACCATGTATAGAAAGGAACGCAACATGAAAATCTATGATATTTCCCAAGAGGTTTTCGGCTGTCAGGTATATGCCGGAGACCCGGCACCGGAAAAGGAGCTGCTCTCTTCCATGGAAAAAGGCGATTTGTATAACCTGACGGCTTTTCGCATGTGCGCACATAATGGCACACACATTGATGCGCCGTTTCATTTTATCAAAGGCGGAAAAGCCGTCGATTCCATAGGCTTGGATACGTTCGTAGGACTGGCTTATGTTGCGCAGCATCATGGTATCGTCTCTGCCGGTGATGCTGCGGCAATACTCGAAAACGGGAAAAAGCAGAATCCGGAAGCGGCAAAGAGAATTCTGATCAAGGGTGATGCAGAGGTTTCTTCGGAAGCAGCCAAGATATTTGCTGCCTCAAATATTCTCTTGCTTGGAAACGAATCCCAAACCGTTGGTCCTGAAAATGCCCCGATGGAGG
>OIZT01000172.1_pt1 | contig 46119 bp, 36 predicted proteins | sample 1588611 | NCBI WGS metagenome assembly OIZT01 (sample SAMN03283278) | human gut metagenome | biome: human-associated habitat; material: feces | host: Homo sapiens | place: Peru | collected 2012
TGTATACGTAAGTGGCTGTATGCCACAGTGTTTTTAAATTTTTAACGTAGTATTGATATAGTAGTTGACTAACAATTCCGACTCTGGGCTCCTATTAATGGGATCCACGGAAGTGTGTGGCAAATATTTCTGGGGAAACTATTCAAAACAATTAGTCAAACGGCAAACAATCATTTAGATATAATGCTATTTTAACTAATTGTCTACTAAATGTTTGCATAAATGTTTCGTAACTTTATGTTTACCAGAATATAAATTTTCAGAGCATGTGTAAAGCATCAAACGAAAGCGCCGAACTATTTTGTCCGACCAGTCCTGTTGACGGCTTCGCTCGCCTCATTCCCACATAGGCTTGACCATTGATGTCTCATGATGAGACTTCCTGTTTCATTCAGGACACCCCAAGCGATGACTTTTTCAAGTGCGTTTCATGCGTTGGCGCCGCCCAGAGTTGCCTGGGCGGCGAGTTGTCGGGATTTACATCGTTTTCAGGTGCCTCAGCGGACAAGTTCGAGATATATTCGCCGTTTGTGTAGAGGTTGAGCGCGTTTCTGCGTCCGGATTTTATCCACTTTGCGGGCACGATAACGAACATGCGCAGGAACCGCTTGCGCCTCGCCTGTTGTAGTACGTGATTATGTCGCTTTCTGTGCTGTCCCGATCTTCGCGAATAAAATTAACGTTGTCTTTGGCAGGAACGGCAGCGGCAAATCATCTCTGAGCCGTGCTGTGCTGCAATATAAAAATGGAAAAGGGTGCGAATTCTCTGACGTGCATTTCAATGTGGAATTGGATGACGATGTAAAGGAGCATATTTATGTGTTCAACGAGAATTTCGTGCGTGAGCAGATGCAGGTAGCTCCGGATGGCACGCGCCGTGACAAGCTTGGGACAATCGTGATGTATGGCAGACAGATAGCGGATTCAGGAGAATTGGAAAGAGCAAGAGCCGAGTATGAGGCTAAGAAGTCTGAAAGAGACCGGATGTCTGCGGAAAAAGAAAGGCTGACCTTGCGCCAGGGAGAGTTGGAGAATAGCATACTGAAATCCTTGAAGAAAGATGGAGCGTATTCTTCGCTTCAGTGTTGCAAGGTGTGGAGGAAGGAAAAGAGGACTTGCAGGATGCGCTTATATTCATTGATGATCCTGTCTCCAGTTATGATGCAGACAATCGGGTCGGCACACTGTCCTTTCTTAAATGGAAATTGTTCTCTCTGCTGATATCCAGACGTGCGAAAAGGAAGATAGTGGTGTTCTCGCACGAATTGGGAACTGTAATGGATTTGGCCCGTTTGATTCGTACGCTTCCGGATAATATAAGGCCGGAGGATGAGAGACTTATGTACTATGAGATCACGAAAGATTCAGTGAATATAGTAACGGTTAATACGATGATGACGGAATATCAACGTCTCATCGGGCTTGTTTATGAATTCGCTAAAACCGGTAATCCTGATTTGGAACTTGTTGTGGGTAATGCTATGAGGCGCGTGGCTGAGGCGTACTCTTCTTTCAATTATAATATTGGTTTCAAGGAGATGCTTACGGACGGTAGGATATTCGGTAAACTTCCGAAACCTTTATACAATAAGGTGAAAAACAGAATGGTAGGGCTGCTTTTTGATAATGAGAGTCATAGTCGGGAAGATGTCGCTGTGCTTAGTTTGAATACGAGCCGTTTCTCACCAGAGGATTTACGTCAGGCGGCACAGTATCTTCTCGCTTTCTTGTTCCGGATAAATGAGCAGCACGTCAAACATTACCTTGAAGATGCGTGCTACACTATAAGTAGGTGGGCTGAAGAGTTCTCCACAGATTAGGTGCTCTGTTAGTGTACCGTAGAATACGGCTTGGTTCAATACTGAAAATCGAATGAGGTACGTCAAATCTCAAGGATGCCAAATTGCTGAGTGTGCGGAATATGGATGTCCATATGCTCAAAATTGACATCTTCTTTGCTTGCGATTCTGGTGATGAGTTTCTCTGATCTGGTGTCGGAGGTTACAAAATACTTGATTTCGTCAACGCAATTGGCTTGGGCGAAGATTTTTGCATCATTGGGAATGATCAGCCTGTTGTCAATTATGATTTCTTTGGCAGTTCTTGCGTCATATAAGGCCTTTGCAAATTTGCCGGCTACAGTGGCATGCTGGAAATTGAATGGGATGATACGGACATTGCGAAGAGGAAGCTCTGAAACCTCACCATTCACGCAATACTCAGCTATGGTGATTGTAGAGACATGCATAGAGACGTCGTTTTCAAGAAAATACTTGAAGTATCCAACGGCATTAGTATGTAAATTATCTTTTGCCGAAAGGAGTCTTATCAGAAAACTTGTGTCCAGAATGACACCGTATGATGGTCTCTTATGCATACGTCCCCCTTATCTTTGAAATATACTCGTCCACATCCATTCCGTTGAAGCGGTCACCGACTTTATTGATCAATTCATCAAGGTAACTTTCATTAAATGATGGCTCATAGTCAATGATCTTCAAAAGTTTAAGCGATGAGTGGTCAATCTCTCCGGTTTCGATGTTCTGTTTGCCCAATGCCTGAATTCCATACTCTTTGTAAAGAAGATTCCGTTCTTCGTTCTTCAGAATTTCACGCTCAACTGACACGACGATGGTTCCGAAGTTTTTGGTCTCAAGATGGATGTTTGATTTGTCTTTTCCACCGGCATCTACAAGGATCCCGTAAAAATATAGTTCGGCGTCTGCCCACAATGCTTCTGAGCGGTAAAAATGCGTGGATGGTGTAATGCTTAAGATGCTATTTTCTCTCTCTGGTGTCTTAAACTCAAAATTGTAGTTGTTCTTGATGGCCATGGCCTGAATCTGTTCGATGGCTTTGGCTGAAGGTAGTTCCAGAGCGTCGATGGATTGAGTGGACGCCACCATAGAAGCTATGGCTGCAAAAGCTGTTTCAGCTTGCTTTGTTACTGTGAAGATGTTCCTTACTGAACCAGGTTCAATCCGATATGCTATGTCAGGCCTGTTGCTTTTCATGCCGGGGTATAGAAGCGGCTCTATATTAGACAATAAAGAAATAATCTCCTTTATGTCGTAATTGTCAGGAGTGAGTGGGTTGTTGCCTTTTAGTCCCACGATGTGAATCTCTATTTGACCTAAATTCCCCATATTGACAAATATATGAAAAAACTTCCGTATTCATTTACCTTTCAAGATTATTTTGTTTTTGAGGTTGCGAAAACTGATGCATTCGTGTATTCCATAATATTAAAGAACAGAAGTTATGGCAACAGTTGAGCAGAGGGTAAAGGATATTCAATCTTCTTGGGAGCGGGAGAGAAGGGGAGAGGTTTTCGTGGAGGGGGGACTTTTCGGGATGAGGGACATTGACGGGACGGTCATTCATCGGGCGGAGTTCGCTTTCGTCGGAAAGTGCCGGGATAACATCTTGTTCATTCGCCAGGATGGGACTTATTGCAAAAAAAAGTCCCGGGTGCATCGAGAATGGCTATATGCCTGAGGAACTTAGGCCTTATGTAAAGGAGGGAAAGGCCGGATTCAAGGTGGATGGAAAGGTTGTCATCGCGCCGGAGTACGAATATATTCAAAGCACATTCGGCGACAATACGGTGTTCACTGTGGTCAAGGACGGGCGTGAATATTACATCAACGACAAGGGGAAGGAGGTTCTGACGAGGGTCCGCAGGTTTGATGGGGAAAGCAGCGGCAGATCGCCCTTCCGGTTGCGAACTCATGAATTCAAATATTTCACAGTTATGGAATATGTCGGGCGCGAGGACGAAGGTAATCCGAATGTTGTGCGCATAGGCGGCGAGTGGATTGAGCTTGAAAGGTACAGCAAAGAGGAGGTCCTGCGGATGTTGATCGATCCCGAGGATGATCTTGCGATTACCGAAAAGGACACGGCTCTTCTTTGCGACAAATTCTCGTACGAGTATAGTTTCTATTTGGCGCAAGCCTCTGGAAACAAGCCTCTTGCCGAATGTATGGATCAGTTGGAAAAGATGGACGCTTTCTGTAACTCGTGGCATTTCGTGATCAAGATCTGGCAGGCTCCGGGGGAATATGTGAGTGTGGATGAGCTTCGACAATTCGAGGCGCGCCTTCTACGGAAACAGGTTCTCGGCTCTCCGTTATATGCGGTCGGGCATAGTGATTCTATTAGGCCTGGTGAGGTGCGGCTTCTTCTGGTGACTTTTTACCACGAGCGGTGCTGGCCGGGGAAGTTCGAGTTTGAGTGGACTGACAAGTGCCGGACTCTTCCGATAACTAAACTTCAGAAATGCGTCCCCGGACTCAGAAAGACCGTCGAGGAAGAGGCGCTGCCGCAATATGTGGAAAGCGTCTTTCACGACCAGATTGTGAATTGCGTGACGGATCTTAAATACTATAAGGGGCTCGGTTGGGGAGCGACACGAAAGGCGTTGGAATATTTTCTGGAGAAAGGCAGTGCGATAGAACGCTCTCTTTATGAATATGTTGTCAATGCCCGTAACGCTATCGGGAGGGGACACTCCAGAAAAGCGGAGTTTTTCCTGAAGGCAAGCCTGTGGGCGGTAGAAAAAGGCGCTGAGGTTAATTATACATTCAGTATATTCAGTACGCGCACGGCTTTGGACTGTGTCAAGGAAATCCAGGAGAAACATCTTGACTCAAAGGTTGAATCTCTTGTGAAAGCGCTTGAAGACTCTCTCCTTTCGCGCGGCGCGAAAACCTTCGGTGAGATGAGGGCCGGACGCCTTGCGAACACGGACTATTTCACGGAACTCGGTTACATTCACAAATGATATGATTCAGCAATCGGAAGAAAATATTGATGGCCTCAAGTTCTGGTCGGTGCTACGCTACGGGGAAGTGTTACCGGAAGATAGTGTAGGATTCCAAAAATCATCATCTATGGAGGGGAAGTTTGTTCCTGTGGACATTGACGAGGTTAGGAAGAGGGTGTATGCTATCGCGGATGAATTCGTTGAGGCCAATGGAGGAATTGACGTGACAGTTGTGCTGTCATCATCAAATCCGGTTTCTGTGTATTTGGCCGGGGTGATAGGGCAGCGGTGCGTTAGCCCTTTCTATATCACGGATGTTATGGCCAAACTTTACATAGAAGAGGTGGATGACTTGATCTATGAAGAAAAATCATTTTCAGAAAGCATTACGGAGTGGCTTATTGGCAAATGTACAAGGTCTTCAAGAGATATTGCGATCAAATGATTGATTCCGGCTTCCAGTTCAAGAAGATCCCTGATCCGGAAATGCGAGGTGTCATTGAGGAGACAATCAAATCTGGCGATGCATACTATTCGAAATATATTGATGCGACCAGTAACAAGAATGTCCTGGTTTTGAGTGACAGAATTACGCTTGATGAGTCTGATCTTGAATCTTGGAGGATTATAAACACATATTATTCACCGAAGTCGGTTTCGGTGATGACAATCTTTCCACTGGCGGACAACCGGAATGAGGATAAAAAGGAAAACTATATAGGAGTTGACTAATTATTTATCTTATAGTACTAATACTTAAATGGTTACGCTCTGACAGCACTCCTGCGCGATAATACGTATGTCAATGGTAAATATCCATTATGGTGATATAATCGCCTAACAGACAAGGTTGGTAAACGTGAATCTGGAAAGTTGCCTCTCGCCGATTTCGTCGTGAATTTACGAAACACTTTCAGCCTAAAGCTGGTCAGAAGCATCTGGATGGCACAAGGTCGTGAAAATCTTGCAATCTGGGTTCCGAGTTTTTCAACCTGATCTGACCTCTGTGGGCCTGGGGACCTTATGTGGCTGAAAGCATTTTGTAGAATCTTGGCTGTACGTAAGTGGATTTCACGGGAGAATACTGAGATCAGGCACACGAAAGAACTTTTATATATTCCCCAAAATAATTCAGGACGCTTGTTTTGTTAGTCGGAGCAAAGGAACATGTTATACGCTTCGCGTAACCGGTTTTCCACGGCGTGCTGAATCTTGAATTGTGGTTTGAACACAAACACTGAATATATATGCCGGTGCGAGGCGTAATCCGATGTTGTCATAATCGTATATGCGTCATCTGTGTCATCCATGTCAAAGCCCTTGGCCTTTATCCGCATGGTGAGTTCTACGGTAGGCGGGCATGAGACAACAAAGCCGAGGTTGATTTCATCTTTGTACAAAAATTCAACAATATCTCCGGGTTTGAATCTTATTTGCTCTGGTGTGCGGCCAGGGTATGATTGCTTGTCATCGATGATGCTTGAGCACATGGTTTCATCGATCTTTACCCCTTCCTTGTCATAAATTCTGATGGAATAACAACCATTTGTAAGAGTGTCCAGTGACCTCTCCTCTACGCGGAAACTGTGGATACTTGGCATCATATAGTAATACTCGCAACATAGGATTACATGGTCACGGATGAGCCTTTCCGCAGATTCTACAGTTGTCGCGGTTGCGATCTTTCTTTCCGTCACCTTGTATGACGGATAATGTGGACCTTTTCTGGTGGTGTCCCTGATGACAACGATGTCAAAAACTGATTTCATATTCATTTTGTTGTTTCTATCAGTCATTAATACTATCAGGATACAGAATGTGCAACCCAAAAATCGGAAATAAAGAAAATATTCACTAATTTGGTTGCTGAATAAGACTTATGTAAGGTAATAACACAAGAAAAACTATTAATGTCTATGAAAATATTCTTTCATCCAGATTTTTCCGGGCGCTGCCATCAGAATATTAATGGTTGTCGCTTGGGACAGGTCGTGACCGGGGAGGCTGGTTTGCTTAAGCTCCTGCAGGATTATTCTGGCATTCACCGTGTTGCCCCGAGTGACAAAGACCGCTTGGTGACGTGCTTTGAAAGATTGAATAAGGTTGTGGACGATGCCTGTCCTCTAAAAAGGTCGTTTGAGATTGACCCGATGGCCGCCGCGGCCAAGGTTTTGGAATGGCGCGATGAACTTGTTCTCAATGGCTGGTCACCGTCTGGTGAACGGGGTGACTGGAAACTTGACCTCATCACTTCTTTGGAGTGTGAGGACATTAAGGGAACGGCTGACCAATGGGCGGAAATGCTTCGTGTCACATCTGAGACACAAGTGCTTCCTAATGGGACGGAATTGGTCGTTCCTGAATTGTTTACGAAACCGATGTTCCTGCGCTTGCTCGAGAATCTCCAAAAGTATGGAACCAAGGTGTCCTACCTTGACTCAAAAGGAGCGGCTCCGGCAGGAACAAACCTGGGGATAATCCAGTCCAGGTTGTTCGACAATAATGATAAAATCCGGCTGAACAAGGACGACGGCACTTTCAATGTCTTGCATTTCAAGACCGAGGATGAGGCTGTCAGGTATGTGGCGACCACTATTCCGGCTTCGGAGAAAAGACTCTTCGTCTGTTCGTCCACAAAGCGACTGGACAATATCCAGACGTATTTGGGGCAACCTCGTTCGGGTTCTTCGGTTGAGGATTCCGAGCCTCAGATAGTACAGTTGTTCAAGATCGGGATGTCACTTTTCCAATACCCGGCCAACATTGGTTCGGTTGTTTCCTGGCTTCAGGCTCCTGTGAGTCCTCTGGGTAATTTGAGGTTCAGCCTGATGCGTGCTGTCAAGGATTCTGGCGGTTTGTTCAACGAGGAGTGGGACAAGGCTATAACTGATGAAAGGAACGCGATCAGTGACAACGAGGAAATAGATAAGAATGAACGAAAGAGACAACTAGCCAAATTTGATAGTAAGGTCAATCAATTCATAATCAAGCCATCCGTGGCGATAGACAAGGACAAGGTCATCGATTTCTGCGGAAATATGTCCCAATGGACTGTCGCGATGTTCCAGTCTGAGCATTATCGTGCGATGCCGGGAGCTGTCGCTCAATTCTCCACGCTCAAGAGTCTGTTTGACTTGATGCGCGAAGTTATAAATGAATATGCCGGTGATATGGACGGCATCACCTTGCGCCGTATGGTGATCCAACTCTGTCATGGTGATGAATATGATCTGTATCACGCTGAATGCGGAGGCCGCGAAGTCGTTGCCTCGCCTGGCGACATTCTGGATTCTGTGTCGGAGGTGGTTTGGGTTGATATGTATAGCGTGTCAGCGCCGTCCGGACAGTTCAAATTTCTGACTGCCAGAGAGAAAGCACGACTTGGTTGTGAAGAATGGAGGGTTGGGGAGGAACTGAGATTCCGTGACGATGTTCAGGCGATGCCATTATTCAAGGCCAAGGAGAAATTGACTTTGATTTATGCGGATTATGCGGACAATGCACCGACTATGAAGCATCCGTTGCTGGTCCGCCTTGAGGCGCGGATCGAAAATTTCAAGGATTTTGTGAAAGACTATCCTGAAATCCCGGATGAGGCGTATGAGGAGAGAGCCCGGATTGACAACTATGCGGAAAACACAGTTGAATCTCACGAGATCGGGCTCAGGGACAGCGCCATTCCTTCAAGGCGTGAAACGGAGAGCTATTCATCGCTGGATTCACTTGTGCAACATCCTTTCGATTATGTCTGCAATTATGCCGCGAATCTGCGTGAGCCGACATATTTCGACAAATCCTTGGTAGAAACGGTTATGGGAAATGTGGCTCACAAAGTAGTCCAGATTATGTTTTCCGAAGGAACTCCGTTCAAGGAAAGCTTTGACCGGTCGGTTCTCGAATGCGGGGCGGTTCTGCTTCTGGACGAGAATGCGGTCGCCAGAAAAGAACTTGAGGTAAGGCTTGCAAAGGGGATTGATAGGTTGAAACACTTCATCCAACGAAACGGCCTGACATTCTATGCCTCCGAGAAGGAATATTCTTGTGAGTGGAAGGGTAAGTCTCTTGCGGCAAGAGTGGATATGATTCTTACTGACAGTGCTGGAAATCCTGTGATACTTGACTTCAAGAACACCTCTGTTCCCACTTCTTATGAGAACAGGGTGGCGCAGAACAAGGCTCTCCAGTTGGCTGTTTACGAATATGTAGTCCTGAAATCGGGAGAGTTCGCCGGCAAGGCGGTGAGGAAGGCCTACGTCATTTTACCTGATGCCGAGATATTCACGTCCGATGAGTTCGAGATGGTCTCTCCAATTGCTCCGGCTGACAAAGGACGTGTCGAAGGCGACTTGATGGAACTGCTTGGTAATTCCTTTGATTTCAGATGGCGGCAATTGGGTGAAGGGATTGTTGAATTGGGCGAAAACCTGCCTGTTGATGTGACGGAATACGGCAAGTCACAATCGGAAAAGAGACTTTACCCTATCAAAGAGGGTGAAAAGGGGATCAAATGTGACAACAGTTACTCTAACGTTAAAGGATTAAGATAGTCTATGAAAAATACAACGTATATAAGTGCAAGCGCCGGCAGCGGTAAGACCAACAGGCTCGTGAACGAGATGGCCGGCCAGATTCAGAAAGGAATTGTCAGGAACGGCGAGGTGGTAGAGGTGCGTGGTGATCAGGTTATCGCTACGACGTTCACCAAGAAAGCGGCTGCTGAACTGCAGGAAAGGACCAGGAAGATTCTAGAGGATAAGGGAATGTTCGACGAGGCTTCCAGGCTTGCCAATGCGGCTATTGGCACGATCCACTCCGTTGCATTTCAGATGCTGAGTAGATTCTGGTATCTCGCCGGAGTCAGCGCGGACGTTAGAATAATGCCTGAGGAAGATGTACGGTTCTATGTCAATCAATCGTTGGCATCGTGTGTGACCGAAGAAGACATTGCCTTTTTTGACAAGTATAGGAAGTTCTTTGACTTGACGACAACTAAGGATGGCAATTACCTAAAAGTGCCTGATACAAAATTTTGGCTCGAAGACTTGAAGGCTATAGTGAGCACGATTCATAATTTTCGTGTGGGAGATGTTGAATCGGGAGAGAAAGAATCGGTCCGGCTCGTGGAGGAGTTTTACAAGAATCCGTATCCAAATCAAGATGCCACTTCGGAATATGCCAAAGGAGTTATGGAACGTCTGGAAGTTGGTGTCAGAAAATGTAGAAGATTGGCTAAGGCTGCGGATGATTTGGCCGGAATGGTAGCGAAAGCATTTTCAGAGAATGTGGAAGAAGCGAAACTGAGGCTTTTGCTGGCAAGCATTATCAAACGTCTTTCGGGATCGAAGAGCCTTGATGGTTCAGCAGTTGATGATCTTGCGGAACTTTTGCGTATCCAGAGGGTGCTTGCCTGTTCGCCGGAGGTGTTGAGATTGCAGAAAGAGTATATTCATAGAATATTTGCCCTTGCCGAGAAGTGGAAAAATGAATATGCCGCATTCAAGGAGTCACGTTGCCTGCTGGACTTCAACGATCTTGAAAGGAAATTTTACGAACTTCTAGAAATTAAGGATGTGGAGGAGGAGATCAGAAGCAACTTCAAATCTTTGTTTGTGGATGAGTTTCAGGATTGCTCGCCGCTCCAGATCAGAATTTTTGAAAAACTTGGGTCTATGATGGAGTCTGTGACTTATGTCGGTGACAAGAAGCAGTCCATTTATGGTTTCAGAGGGACAGATTTAAGTGTCGTTGAAAGTGTTACGAATGAATTTCCGGAGCAGCTGGATGTTGTGGATGAGAACGGAAACATGATCACCACGCTGAAGAAAAGCTGGAGATCCACCAAAACCCTTGTGAATTTCACAAATCAGATTTTCGAGCGGGCGTTTGAAGGTGAGATCGCTCCGGAATTGGTGCGTTTGGAGAAGGCGGACGGAGGCAATGGAGATGCTGATGAGAAGCCGGAACATTGGCGGTTCGATGTCGGTAATAATGATCTCTTCTATAAGGAATTGGCGTTGAAGGTGAATTCTCTGATAAAAGAGAGGGGTTTGAAAGCGAAGGATGTGGCTATCCTTTTCAGAAAAAATAATGATTGTGTCGAAATGGCTTCCTTGCTCAGAGGATTGGGACTGCCGGTCAACACACAGGAGGATTCGAAGAGTAAGAAAGATAGTTCTCGGTCATATTCATTTATGAATGCCCTTGTGTCGTTGCTCGTGAACGAAAAGGATGCGTACTCGAAGGCGGTTGTCCTGCTGGGCGGTGAGCCGGGTCACCATATAGGGGATGTTCTTTCCGACAGGATCGAAGACTTGAGGCTTTCCACTCAGGATGGTCAGGCACGAAATCGTTGGGACGAAGAACAGGTGATCAAGAGACTGCTGGCTCTGTGCGAGCCTATCAGGCGGCAATCGGTCGCTGCGGCGATTGACAGTTTGGTGACGGAGTTTGGAGTGAAGGAGATTTTGTCCGGAATCGAAAATCCGGTGTCTGCGTCCCTTTTTGTTGATGACTATCTGGCTGCTGCCAAGACTTATGAAGACCGTTGCCGCCTGAATGGAGAAGGTGCGTCATTGTCCGGCTTCCTGACGTACGTCTCGAATTATAACGTGAATGGTTTGCCTGACGAGAATGGCGTTTTTGTTGGAACTTACCATAAATCAAAAGGTCTTCAGTGGCACACGGTGGTTTGCTGTTCTCTTGACATGGACCCAAATAAGATAGATGTTAAACAGGATATCATCGGGGTGGGACGGTTTAAGGATGCGGACGGAAAGATAGGTGTGTACGTCTTGCCTAAGACCGGGTTTGCTCAGGATGTTTTGGCTCCGGATTTGAAAGCCAGCGTCTTGGCTAATAGTGTCCGCCAGGAAAAACTTGCGGAGGCGAAGCGGCTGATGTACGTTGGGTTGACGCGCGCCCGGACTCACTTGATAACCGCTGCCAAGCAAGATAAAGTCGCTTGGTTGGATGCTTTGACCGGAAGCGCTTCTCAGGCACGTCCGTTCCCATTCCTTGCGGACGATGTTATGACAGTTCACACATTTGAACCTACCGCGGAGAACATAGATCAAAGTGTTCCAAAGGCTTCTTTCAAAGTACTTTCGACTCCTGCGGTCAGAACACTTTACAAAGAAAAATTTGTTGAGCCAAGCGCTGTGGTGAATGAAGGACTGGTGGCGAATGCGAAGGTGAGGATTGTGAAAAGAGTCTCTGACAGGATAAATGTGACGTCAGAAGGAGATTTTGCTGATTACGGCACTTATTTCCATCAAGTCCTGTTTGGCTGGAGATTAGGAGAGGACAACACCGCTCTGATCAAATCATTGGCGCGGGACTTTCATTTGTCCGATCCGCTGAATGAGCCGGATAAGATTTCTGCGACGGTTGAGTCGTTCTATTCTTTTATGAAAAACACGTACGGTGATCCGATGTCCCTGCACAGAGAACTGCCATTCAGGGAAGTGCGTGACGGACAGGTGATTTCAGGGAGCATGGATCTTGTTTATGAGACCAAGGATGGTGTGGTGCTGGTGGACTATAAGACTTGTCCTCGGCCAATCGAAGAACTGACCGACAGGACAAGTGATTTCTATGCTGGCAAATATGCTCCGCAGTTGGATTGCTACCGGCACGCTCTTGAAACTTCAGGTAAAACAGTGGTGGACACGATTCTTTTTTACCCTACATCCGGAGTACTTGTGAAAATCTGAGACCTCGGATTCTGATGGTATTCAATGCCATCAGAATCCGATCTTCTTGATGCTCCTGGCGCGCTGGAGGGTTTCGGTGCGGCAATATTCAGACAGCACGTTGTAGTCAAGGGATTCGTTGCCGGTGAGGACGGCGTCCACGGCTTTCATCCGGGAGATATTCTCGATCTGGCCGCCGCTGAAATCGAATTCAGAGGCGAGCCTTGTGGCGACATCGTCAGAGAGGCCGGGGATCAGGGATTCCCAGATCTTGGCTCTAACGGCGGTTTCCGGTCTCTTGAAGTCGATCTTGTAGAGGAAACGCCGCTCGAAGGCCTTGTCGATGTTGTCGGTGAGGTTGGTTGTGGCGATGAGGATTCCTTCCATCGACTCCATCTCCTGAAGGATTATGTTCTGAATGGCATTCTCCATCTTGTCCACGGCGCTCTCGGCTCCCTCCCGGCGTATTCCGAAAATCGCGTCAGCCTCGTTGAACAGCATTATAGGCTGGATTTTCTTTTTGGAGCACATCTCCTTGTAGGCCGCGAAGGCCGCCTTGATGTTCTTCTCGCTTTGCCCCACCCACATGCTCTTGATCTGGTCCACATTGACCGGGAATATGTCCCTTCCGGTGGCGCGCGCCAACTGATAGACGGTCTCTGTCTTGCCGGTGCCTGGACTGCCGTAGAACAGGCAGGCGAATCCTTTCCTCATCCCGTGCTTTTCAAGGTTGGCGGTGATATTCCTGAAATTCTGTGGTTGGAGAAGATTGGAGAGCCTTTCCACCTGGGCGTTCACGTCCGCGTTGAAGAACATCTTTTTCTCCGTCACCTTTTTGTGGGAAATGAGGCTGTTGTTGATGTCATTCGTCTCATTCCTGCTTTTCATCTTGTGCTCCGGCAGGAATTTCTTCAGTCCTTTTTTCGTGAACCTGTAGGAGCCCCTGTCAAAGAACGATTCGGCCGAGTCGAAGACAAGAAGTCCGTCCGTGATCAGCTGGTTCTCACCTCTTTCAAGGGACCTCAGCATCGCTCGGAAAGATTTCGGGGACTGAAGGGCGTCCCGGATGTCGGACTGGTCGAACTTGTCCTTGCATTCGCTCACATACAGCGCGCACAGATAGACGACAACCGTCTTCAAGTCTTTGTTCTTCGTGTAGCAGGAAAGCGTCTTGACAAACGGAAGCTCCTGGTTGGCCTTCAGCACTGAGTTGATTTCAAGGAATAGCGACTCATCGTCAAGGTCATTGCGGGAATTCCTTTCGTAGAGGTCCATAATGGTGTCAAACAATTCCTCTTCAGTCATCTTTGAATATTCCGGAGCGATGAACGGCTTGTCGGCGGCCAGACACTTCAGCACTCCCATCGGCACATTGTAGCCTGAAGAGTCGATCCCGCTGTTCCGTTTGAGCAGTCTTTTGGAGACAAGGTCCTCAATCTCATCCAGATGCATCAGCAATGATGTCCGGTGGCATTGAAGATGTGAGCAGAGGTTCTCAAGCGTGACCGCGGACCATCCGGACTGCTCTATGAACAAGGAGAACAACACGGCCTGTGTTTTCGTGATTTTCAGCCTCTCGCCAAGGTAGGCGGAGAACGGTTCGACCATATTCATAAACTCATCTGTCAGGCCCGAGTCGCTGGATCTGGAGACGATGCCGTCCACCGCCTTGAGCAGAGTCAGGTTATCAAGCTCCTTAGGTGTCGGGGCCGGCAATTTCCGTTCGATGTCTTCCAAGTTGAAAAAGTCATTGTTTCTTCTTCTCATAGTCTTTTCATTTTTATGGTTAATACTATCTTCTTCGCTGTTTCTCAACCAAAATTTTGACAAATGTCGCGGCCATCGTTTTTATGGCCGGGCGGACGTATGCCGTGAAGATGTGCTCCTCTCGTGGTTGAGGCCGTGCGGCGGTTGATAACAATAAAAACAGTGCCATAGTTCAAAACTTGTCCGGCCTATCTGGACACATTCGTTAAATGACATAGTTCGCACTTTTTTTATAGTTTATGGTTGCGGAAAGAGTGCTTCCAGTGTATTGGATAACAAACAACATAAAAATAATGATGCTATGATTTGGAAATTTTTATTACTGGCTTTCATCCTGATCTTTGTGGTGATCACGGTGCTGGATATTCGTAAATTCTACGGATTTTTTGTGGATACATTCACAGTTGACGATGAGTCTATTAAACAAGAGTTCAGAGGCCTTTTGTCAAGAAAAGATCTTTATGTGATGAGCCTGGACAACTTGGTGATGACGGTCTTGTGTCTGGCCAACTTGGTGATGCTGTGTTACATCCCGCTTTACGGTGGGCCTATGTGGCTGACTTGGAAGTGGATTGTCGGAGACATAGTTGTCAGTGCCGTGTCAGGAGTGGCAACGTTCTTTATCAACAAAAATGTGTCCGGAATTGTGGCTCCCTTTGTGGTCAAAGCCAAGCGTTGCACGGATTTTTCGAGCGGAGAGCGGGTCTGCTATTCATTGACCCGGGAAAGTGACGCGACACTGATCTTTCTTGCTGTGGCCGTCACCGCGCTAACGATTATCGGACTCTTTTGATTCGTGGATTAGAATTTTTCTATTAAATTTGCATTTGGAGAACTGCCCGTGAAAGTCCTTTTGCTTAAAAGGAAAGACAACTTGATTCAGATTATAATATTAGATTTTATTCTCCGCTTTTTCACGGGCTTGGTGAAAAGCTGAAAGAAACCCTGCTTGCTTGGGATTGTAAGATCCCAGGCCATCGATTAAGAACGTGAGTGTGGCAGTTCTCCTTTTTTATTATGGAAAAATCATCATTTGAAAGCTTGGCCGATTTTGCGACCGATGATCAAATATTCCGTCTCATCGCTAAGGAGAGAGGAAAGTATGCTGCCAAAATACAGAAAAATGCGACGAATCCTTTTGGCTCGGAACCTCTTTTTAACGAACTAAAGGCGATGACACCCCCGCACAAGCTTTGGGGCAATCCGGGGCACGGAAAATTGCCACCGAAAGCCACGTCGGGACTTGCTGTCTGGACGTACAAGAAGAAGCGGGCGACGGTTCGTGTATACCAGGCGATCAAGAAAAAACGCGGTTTGTATCCTGACGCGCCGTGGGTGCGAAACTTGAATGATTTTGTCTTGTCGGTTCGGAATAGCCTATCCGGGATTGAGCCGCTCGTCTTGGAGTCTCCGCGGATCCTTGCGAAATTCAAGGAGAAGGATGCCGGAAGTGGGGACTTTATATATCGTCCTATCTGTAAGTATTCAGATTTGAAGACCAAGATCATCCTGGCGCTTGCCTATCAGTACATCCTTGCGAAATTTGACAAGTATTTCCATCGGAATATGCTGTTTATGCGCGCGGCGAGACGTGTTGAGGGAAAGCGATATGAAATGCCAAAGTACACGGATGCCATCGACCTTGTGTCGGATTTCAGGAGGCGGAACAACCGGAAGTCAATTTATGTAGGGGAGTGCGACATCCAGAAGTTCTACGACATATTCAATCACGATGTGATAGTAGAGTGTTTTGAGGACCTTTTCGCTGAGGTGAAGTTGAGGGATGGAGCCGTGGACGGTGATTTCGATCCCTTGCGCCGCGTGATAAGGGCTTATCTGGATTCGTTTGATTATCCTGAAAACGTGATGAGCAAGAATGATGATCCGGAATATTGGAAGAATGAAGTCCGAAGGCATCGAAGCGATGCGTGTCCGGAACCGGTATGCAGGTTCAAGTGGGTGAGCGATGACGCTTTTGTCTCTTCCGGTTGCTATACGACGAAAGAAGAATTCTATGCCGCTAAGAACGGGAGAAAATTAGGCATCCCGCAAGGTGGCGCCCTGTCCGGCATAATTGTCAATGTGGTTATGAGGGTCGTGGACAAGCCGATCGTGGAGTCGGATTCTCCGGACAAACTTTTCATCCGCTATTGCGATGATATTCTTTTAATGCACACTGATGAGAAGGCTTGTGAGAACTATCTTGAGTCCTACTACAGCAGACTGATAGCCTGCAAACTGGTTCCGCATCAAAGAAAGGATGTGGCTGATTGCAAGTCGGGCCGGAAAACGAATGCTGAATTCTGGAAAGCCAAGTCAAAGAATGTATATCGGTGGGGACCGGGTGATGGTGCGGCTTCCGATTGGGTGGCGTTTGTCGGATATGAGATGCGCCGTACCGGAGAGATACGCATCCGCAAGGATAAGATCGATGCGGAGTTCAAGAAGATCGCCCATCAATACTATAAGATAATATATTCAAAGAAAGAGGCTTCCGGAGACCAGGCATCGGAGAAAAAACCGTGCGAATTGATTAAAAAAATGGACAGCCTTTCCGAGCGTATCCAAAACTTTGTGAAGGCGGAAAATAATGTATATACCCGTTCGCAGGCTCGCCGACTTGACAAGTATCTCTACAGGAAGACCCGCCAGGCCGCTTCCAGAATCGGCATCGCAGATCCAAAAAAGGCGGCCAGGGAACGGGTGACATATCTGGAGAAGATAGAAGGACTGTCCTGAACCCTTTCGGTCACTTCGCTTGGCCCCAGTGACTTTTCGGCCACTATTTTTTCTTTATCCGGCGAGCTCCCAAGCCAGGTTGAGGCGCTTGTCTGTCTTACGGAGTTTGCAGAAGAGTTTCTTACGGCTTTTGGAGACGGCCTGATGGCTTATTCCGAGGCGTTCTGCGATCATCTCATCGGTAGGGGAGATGCATGCCTTAGTCAGCCGGATCATTTCATCAAGCACACGTCGCTCGCACGGTGTTATGTCAGTATATTCCAACAGGTGCTTGAGGCGGACGGCGGCGTTCTCACGGTCTTCCGTTCTGGAGATGGAATATTCAGAGTCATGTTCAATGAAGTCATATCTTGCTTCGTCGCGGTCCTCACTGTCCCAGCCTTCGTCAATGGATACGAAGCGCTTTTGCTCGTTGGCCATCGTGATGAACTTCTTGCGTACGGCTGAACTGACGTATGCCGTGAACGGAGTGCCTTTTTCGGGGTCGAATCCACGCAGGCACTTAAAAGTGACCCACATTCCTATGCGCGTCAGTTCTTCTGCTGAATATGTGTTCAGGGATCGGCCGAAGCTTTTGATCAGCGCTGCCGTCAGGCCGGTGCAGTCACGGATTACATTTTCTTGTGCTTTGCGGTCACCGTGTAGGGCGGCGAAGATCATTGAGTCAGGGATGTTGACTGGCTTAAAGGAGAATAGTTTTCCCATAAAGTTAATATTTAAGTTTATCTATCTGTGCTGTTGCGGACCATTGTTAGGTTGCGCGGTGGGGGAAAGTACTAAAAATTATGCCAAAATCCCGAACCTGTCCAGCCTATCTGGACAACTTGGAAAAAACAAAAATATTCACGAATTTGGTTGCGGATTGGTGTAATGCGACGTATTACCAGTGTCAGTGACACTGACTGGCAGGCAATACAGTTCTTGCCGGAATGTCAGTGTGGGGCAACTGCCTGTAATTTAATATATTAGGAAATCATGCCCTCCTGATTCGCCTGGCAGCGTTTGGCAAGTTATTGAGAGTCAACGGAAAGCGATTTCACTGTAATAAAGTAAAAGAGAAAGTAACGACAAGAAAGAAAATATTTATTTAAGTATGAATAGAAGCACTATGAGAAAAGAACCTTATGACCCTGCGGTGACAGCGCGCAAGGAAAAAAACGCTGAGATATTCTCAGAGACAATCGCTGCGATTAATGATAGTTTTTACACCGCTCCTTCCGGGAAGTTGGTGAATCTTCCTCCGTTGCGGCCGATGCTGGAAGGGGCTGAATGCTGGCATCGGGAGCAGCCTGTGGTTGACGCTCCGGAGGTCGTCGGTGGAACTGAGATCGTTGTGGAGAATAATGATTGCATCGAGGCAGCAAAGCGCCTGGTCGCGAGAGGCTATAATCCGGTGATGCTGAATTTCGCGAGTGGCGGTCACCCTGGTGGAGGGGTTGAAAACGGCGCCCGTGCCCAGGAGGAGACTCTTTGCCGCAGGAGCACGCTTGCCAGATCAATCTACACCTTCGACGCAGAATATGCGCGGAACTATCATTACACGCACAGAAAGGGCGACAACTATCCTCTTGACAATCTGAATTACAGCGCCATATATTCCCCGTATGTGACATTCTTCCGCGAAGGGCTTGATTGTACCTTTATGGAAGAGCCGTTCCAGTGCGCGGTGGTCACCTGCGCGGCTTTGAACCTCAATGGGTCTCATCGACTGAAACTGACTCTTGACGGTAAAATGCCGCCTCAGGCCCGGTTGATTACTGCGAACAAGATCCGGACAATATTCCGTTTAGCTCTCCGCCATCACCACAATGCCCTTGTTCTGGGCGCTTTCGGCTGCGGAGCGTTCAGGAATCCGCCCGAGGAGATGGCGATGATATTCAAGTCCGTCCTGAACGAGGATGAGTTCCGCAATAAGTTCCTCCTTGTGACCTTCGCGATAATCGAGGATCACAATTCCCGCAATGTCAATCTCCGCGCGTTTCGGAAAGTGTTCGAATAGTAGGGATTGAATCCGTTTTGATTTGCCTTGATGTTCTTTGTCTTTTGGATAAGAAAGAGCCTTCGGGCGGCTCAAAACGGATTCTGACGCTTCCCGCCGCTACTGGATTATGCCGTTTATGCTGTTGATGATATGATACTTACAGAAGAAGATATTAAGAATCTTCCAGTTATCTCGGAAGAGGAAGATGATTTTTACGCTCCCGGCGAATTCGAAGCCGTCGTCCTGGCCGACTTCAACGAAGAAGCTGACCGGATTGATGAAAAGTACCGCTCCCGCACTGATTCACTAGATGTTTAGATAGTTTCCATTTGGAGGAATGTGATGAAAAAGAATCTGTTAGCAGAGAATTATAATCCGGGTTACAAATGTATTACCCGTTTTGGAGTGATCGCGGCAGATTGTCCGGAGACAAACCTGCTGTCACCTGATCTTGATCACATACGTCGATCCTCTATGGCAAAAAGCCTTGGATCAGGTCATTATGTGTGGATGGGCGAGCAAGCTTGCCTTGGCGGAAAAACCGCATATTCAATGTTTGTCATTAACATATCAGTCAGAGCCGTCGCATATTACAGTCGCAAGTTCCAGCAACCGGCTTTCATCTATGGTGAGTTTCGAGACGGGCATATCCACAGTGAATACTGGGAAAAGGCGGATGTCACAAAACCATTGAGCGCCAGAGTTAACCAATATCAGAAAAAGGAGGAGATGGATGCGATGATCACCTCAGCAGGATTTGATGATCAATCAGTAATAGGGGAGCGTTTTGAGTACGCTGTCCCGTTCAGCCTTTTCCCCGCAATCTCAGAATATATCCATAAGAATATCTCGACTCTGGATGCCCATAGCCGAACCGGAGCGATGAATATAGCGCTTTACGGCATAGGTGAAAATGCTTGGCGCTACCGTGGCCTTGTATATCGTGGCATTAAACCTATGGAACTGATAATGTGACCGACTGCGTGGAATGGTGTCTTGGCTATCTGTTATACATAAAATTCGTATTAATCGACTTTAAGGTTGAATTATTGGTGCGATTTGCTATTTTCTTTGTATCTTTGTGCTGTATTGAAGAATGATAAACTTATGGCGACACGAAATGAAGTTGAGCAATTCTTAAGTCAATTCAAGGTTAAGCTTGACATTTGGGGCATAGTATTCCTTGATGGGAGGGAAAAGAATATGCAGGCTCTTGCGTACTTGAACATCTCTCGTTTTGAAAGGCTTAACGAGATTAGAACCATTGAAGTGGAGCATTATTCCGATGGCCCTATCCGTGATGTATTGAATGATTATGGTGAAATGTGGGTGTTCGGCAAGGATGTGAACGGCATAGAGACATACATAAAGATCACTCTTGGCAAGCCGAATCTAAAGACAATCTGCATATCATTTCATCAAGCGGAGCACCCGATGACTTATCCACTCAAACAGAACAAGGAGGACAAATAATGTTGCAGGATCCAAAGAATATGAAAAGCCCGTTGACGGGTGGCAACGTCACACTGCACTGGGAGTGGCGTGACATAGATTTCCGGAAAGACACCTTTCGGGTGTTGGCTCCGTATTATGTTTGTGAGGACACCAAGGAACAATTCACTACAACCGAATCCGATGGAATATGGCTGGCTCAAATGCGGAACCAGTATTGTCATAAGTATGGTATACCGTACACGGACGAAATCATCGCCCTGCGTGCCCGCTATGGGATTTCCGCATTGAAGATGTCTTTGATCCTTGGGTTTGGTGAGAACCAATGGCGTAAATATGAGCAAGAGGAGATTCCGAGCCTGTCGAATGGTAGGATGATCCGCTCCATAATGAACCCGAAAGTATTTCTTGATTTGGTTGAAAGCTCAAAAGAAATTCTTTCTGATAAAGAATATGCGAGAATCTCATCAAAGGTCAACGATGTGATTTCCGCGGACAAGAATCTTTCCATAGAACGTTACGAGATTCAGCGAGTCTATAATTGTGCTCGTTCCGAGGATAATGGATTCGCTCCTCTTTCATTAAAGCGATTGAAGAATATTATGTTATATGTTCTTCAGCGTTGTGGAGACACCTTTTGTACCAAGATGAACAAACTTCTCTTCTACATTGACTTTCTTTCCTACAGGGAGAGAGGCCTCGCGATGAGCGGTTTGTCATATCGCGCCATCAGTTATGGCCCCGTTCCCGAAAACTGGGATAGGGTCTACAGTCAATTCGATGAGATCCATCAGGAGCCACGTCTTATCGGCGATTTTGAAGGCAACGTCCTGACCTCCTCCGAGAACCCGGACGAGACCCTCTTCACTCCCGATGAACTAGCTGTCCTCGACGCCGTCTGCACCCGATTCGGCTCAATGTCCTCCCGTGAGATCTCAGCCCTCAGCCACAAAGAGAAAGCTTGGCTCGACTGCCACGAAAGCCACAGCCGAATTCCATTCACGGATGCGTTTGAATTAAAAGCGGTGTAAGGCTATAATAACATTTAATCATAAAACTCTTCAGGAATTTCAGAACTGTGAGTATTCAACCAATAATTGAAAAAACGAAAATATTCACGAATTTGGTTGCGGATTCTTGTGTTGCGGATTCTTGTTATGAGATGTATAACTTGTGGTGCAATGCGACTTATGGACAGGAATGACAGTTCATACTTGATTGTCTATTGAACGCAATAACTTGTAATTTAGTATATTAGTAAATTCTGCTCTCTTGATTTGCCGGCCAACGTTTGACAAGTTATTGAGAGTCAGGTGAGAACAATTTACTGTAATTTGTGAAAAGATGATTGTCGGTGAGAAGGCAAGCGGTGGTAAGAATTATGCCATAGTAGAAGATGACGAAGTGAAAGTCATTCTGAATGAGGAAACTAAACGGATTGGATGTATGCCGATATCGGAGACGAAGGGGTTTGCTCATTCGATTATTGACGCGTTGAGTATGTGAGAGAAACTGCGTATGGCAAAGAAAAAACATATTGATTTAATGGCAAATAGCAGCACTATGAAAGAAGAAAAATATTCATTGACCGATGTTGATGAGCTTATGGAATATATGTGGCTGAAGCCTGACAGGACGGGGCTGAGGGTGGATATATTCGTGGATGATTGCGGGTCTTATGAAAGGTATGGGCATCCGCTGCTTCTGTGGGCGAGAAATGGTTATGGGCGTGAAGTGCCCGAATTTATTCCTTTTCTTGTTTCGGACCAACCGACTATTCTCAACTTAGGGATTGACTGTCGGATCTCGGAAGAAGATGTTGTGGCGATTAAGGGTTTTATCCAACGGAATCTTGAGATCCTCGTCAAATTGCCCGCCGATCTGATCAGTCAGACGGATTTCGTTGAATCTGTGAAAAGGCATTGTGTCTCAGATAAACAGGTTTAGGTGAGGCTGATCGGCGGTAAACTTAAAGTGTATAATTTTGAAATATAATTGATTATGGTGCCTTTAAAAGAAAACGGCGAACTGGATATCGAGCGGATTAATGAACAGCCGATAGAAGAATATATGGAAGTTATAGGTGGTTTGACTGAGGAGCAATATAAAGAATATCTGTCCAATCTGCCAATTAATGAATCAAAAGAACCGGTCCGTGCGGTAGTGGTTGACTATACATTAGAAGAAGAATTAGAAAGAGGAAGTGTTCTTGCGGAGGACCTTATCAATAAACTAAGGAAAAATGAAAAGACTTCATTTAAATGATAATATTTATCATTAGCTATTTTGGGTGAAGAAATATAATGAATCCCTTGACCATTGGAGAGTCACCGTGGTTGATGTTATCAACCAACTGCATATCATTGAACGAATTTCAGCGGGATCCCGTTTGGGAGAGATTTATAATACGCTGTAAATGAATATATTCGTAAATGCTGCCCTCTGAATTTGACTGCTAGCTTTTGATAACTTGTTGTAGCTGAAAGGGTGGAGTTCCACACTCTGATTATCAGTAGGTTGCGAAATTCTGCCCTCCGGATGTTCAAATGGCGGAGTTGCCCTTGGCAAGATGAGCCTTGCCAAGGGCAATAATCTATTGACCTTAAGATGGATAATCAAGTTATCGGAGCCTCCATCAGCGGAGCCGGGCGATGGTCTCTTCGAGGGAGTAGGACTGGTATATTCCTTTGGCTTCGGCGTAGCGCTTGTTGATCGCCATAAAGGGGCGCCAGAGTTCGGCGAAAGAGCCGGAAAAGCTGACGTTTTCAGTTTCACCGTTACGGGTTATGGCGTTGCATCGGTTGATGCCGGAAAGGGGGCTTCCGGCCAGATAGTAGGTGAGGGCGTGGATCTCTCCGTCTTTCTTGATAACGGATCTCTCGCAGGTCTCCCACCATTCAAGATAGACTCCGAGCGTGGCGTCGCTCAGGCCGGATGTGCCGGAGTAGGCGAGGTTGTTCCGGAACGGTAACGGGGTAAGGAACATACGGCTGTCGGAGAGGATCCGGTCACGATGCTCGTAGAGGAAGAAGGCTTCCTTGTAGAATAATTTCATCCAAGGCTCCTCGCTGGTCTTGCGCGGTGCCTTCGCGGGCATATTCCCGATCCGAAGGTATTCGCCTGTCGTGTCAAGCTCAAGGCCAGCGTCTGGCTTGATGTCATCAGGCGCTTCCGCCTTTGGATAGCATTCAAGAATATTTCCGTTCATCAGCAGGATCTTCCCATTCGGGTGAATGACCGCGGTCTCATTGTTCACTGTACTCATATATTCATTGTTTTATGGGTGGCGCTTGGAACTTGCAAAAGATTTATAATTACTGTGCGCAAATCCTGGTGACAAAATTAAAATCATCAAGCGTCATCCAAGTATAGTACAAGGTTATTCAGGAATCCGCAACCAAAATCAAGAAAATGGTTGCGTTTTGTTGATTGAAAGTGTATTCAAGATGCAGTTTTCAGTTCCAGCCGCTATGGCAGCGGGCGATCAAGAATGAATATAATATCAGAAATTTGACCTATATGCAAAGATTTGAGAAAATAATCCTGAATATTCCGCATAGTTCGGATAGGATGCTTCCACGGCGGACCGAGGCCGCTGATGGCACGCGCGGCCCCGAATGGCTGCCGGATGTAGCCTTGGCCAGTAGCCAGAAGAACTCGGCCGGGCTGCCTTCGGTAAGCGGATGGACGGATCCGGCGGCCATCGCGAAGGAGGTGCGCCGTTGGACCGATTGGTACACGGATTCGATGTTCCGGCCTGATGCGGACCTGGCCGGCAGGGTCGTGCCTGTCGTGTTCGGCCTTTCGCGTTTCTGCATTGATGTGGAAAGGCTCCTTGATGACCCTTTGAACGCCGCCGGCCAAGGCATCCTCTACGAAAGGTTCGGCGATTGCCGCCGCCTGATTTCCGGGCGGACCGCCTTGATGAATGAATATCACGGATTCATCTCGCGCCTTTCCTCTGAGTTGGCTCCCGGCTCGCTCATCATAGACTGCCACTCGTTTCCTTCGGATCTCGCCGACATCGACATCTGCATCGGCTATAATGACGATGCAAGCAAGCCTGAGCAGGATTTGATCGACAATGCGGCGCGCCTGTTTGATCGCGCCGGATTCAGGGTCGGCCTGAACAATCCATATTCAAACTCGATAACTCCCAAGAAACCGATTGATTACAAATCCTTGATGATCGAAGTCAACAAGCGTTGCTATATGAATGAGGGCACTTTGGCGCGGACGGTAGGCTATGGCATCATTTCCGGGCTTGTCAACGACTTCTATCGCCTGGTATTGGCATAAAAGAATATCACCGTGCGTGAAAAGCGGCGTTTCGTTCACAAAATCCCTTTGGGGCGTGAGTGGAAAAGCGCTTTTTGCGCACAGTGATGATGAAGAATACGTCAGTCGGCCTTTTACCTCCTGCTGCCTATCGGCCTTTCCTTGGTGAAGCCAGGGAACACCCTGACGAGAAGCACTCCGTGCGGAGGTACATCAGCATCGAAACGATCCCTGTCGTTGGTGATTTCGGCGACATCTTTCTGCCTCCAGACATCCCTGACGATGATTTTGTCCCCGATAATTCCGATGGCTCTCGGCTTGAAACCGATCTTCTGGGTTGTCTCGCTGAGGTTGAACATGGCGATTGCCAGCGAACCGTCCTCCAAAGGCTTGAAGTATGTGGCATAGGAACTGTTGCCGTAAATCTTTGTGGCCGCGTAACCGAGCGGATCCTGATTGATGTCGATCACCTCGTTGTTGCACAGAAGGCTCTTCGTGAACTTGTCGGCGACCGCCATGTCGCAACCGATCAGAAGCGGAGATGCCTGCATAGCCCAGAGGGTGACGTGTGTGTACTGCTCGTCCGGGGTGAGATTGGTGTAGTGGTACTTCCTGCCCCAGCCAACGTTGCCGATTACAAGCATGTCGCCGTCAGGCCAGTGGCCTGGGGCCGAATATGGAGCCCAGCTGCTGTTCCTGCCGAAACCGATTCCGGAGATGCTCTTCCAGTTGTCACGGATGTCACCTGTGGTCCTCCAGCAGTTGGCGTATTTGACATATTCCTCGGCCAAAGGAAGAAGGGCGGTGTTGGAAAGGCTGTAGACGATGTCCCTGCCGCACTTTTGAAGTTCATCGTGCATCTCTTTCATGCTGTACCAGTCGTGCGGGTTCCAGTCGTACTTGAGGTAGTCGAAGCCCCATTCCGCCCACTGGCGCGCGTCCTGGGCGGCGAATGAATATTTCCCGCTGTACCAAAGCTTCTCTCTGGTCAGCTCGCCGGACGGATCCACCATCCTGTAGTTCTCGTTGACGAGCCCTTTCTTTACCCACTCGTAGGTGCCGTCGGCGTTGTCGCACTGGGTGCCGATGTGTGCCGCGTAGGTCGCCACCCACGGACCGGAATAGATGCCGACCTTGAATCCCATGGTGTGCAGCGAGTCCACAAGACCTTTCATGTCAGGGAATTTCACGTTCGGCTGGATCGCGTTCTCCTTTCCGCCGCGGAGTCCCTGCCAGCCATCGTCTATGTTGATGTACGACCAGCCATAGTCCGCCAGTCCGCTTTCAAGGATCGCTTTCGCGGAGGCCATCACTTTCTCATGGCTTACCGTGTTGCCCCAGCAGTTCCAGCTGTTCCAACCCATCGGAGGAGTCAGCGCGATCTTCTCTCCGATGACGATCCTGAACTCCCTTGTCGCCTCGCCGAGGCTGTTGGCGGCCTTCAACGTAACATTATAGGTGCCGGCTTTCTTGACCTTTCCGGTGATCACACCTGTTCCGGAGTCGATTTTCAGGCCTTTGGGCAGGTTCTCGGCCGAGAATGTCATCGGTCTGTCACCTGTCGCCGCCACCTTGTACAGGAAATCTGAGCCTGGACGGGCGCCATAGATCTTGGCTCCGTTGATCCGGGGAGTGTGTGGAGCCTCCGGAGTAAGGATATAGCCGGAATAGTCCGGAACCTTCACCTCGTCCGATGGCTCTGATTGGGCTGATGCTGTGGCACTTGCCAGAATGGCCAGCGCGCCTGTCAGCAGAAAGGAAATTTTTCTCATGATCTGAATTTTGTGTTATTAGTATTGAATATCCTGCATTATAAAACGCAGCGACTCCGTTTTACCCTACCTCGCATGATTCCGGAATATGGATGATTGCGTCCGAAAAGTCACTTCGTGCAAAAAAAATACGTACCGATCATCGCGGAGCAAGAGGCAGTGGAATCTTTTGAAATATTCATTTGAAAACAAAGGTAGGGTAAAAGTCCGGTTAAACGTTAAATATCTATATGAAATAATTAAAGTCATTATGAGTAAAGACGACAGAAGGATTTCAGATGATCGGATCAAAGAGAAATGCTTCAGATATTTCCGTGGCGAATCCACTTACGAGGATGAGGTTTCCATTCGCGAGAGCCTTTCGGACGGTAAGCTGTCGATGGATGATTTCAGGACGATGGAGAAGGATTGGTGTGACAGCGAGAGGCCGACTGCCGGGCAGAGGATGGCCTACGCCAGACTTACGGGCAAAATCAAGGCGCGCCGGTGGAAACGCTTGCTGCTGAGGATTTCCGTCCCGGCGGCAGCGGCGGTGGCCGTCATCGTGGCGTTGTTCTTCAATCTGTTCAATGACAAGGAGAATCCGGTCTCCACTTTCTCGACAGCCTATCTGGAGACGAGACTGGTCGTGCTTCCGGACTCGTCCAAAGTTTGGCTGAACTCAGCTACGACCCTGACCTACGATTCGGATTTCAACAAGAAGGGCAGGGAAGTGACGCTGTCCGGAGAGGCCTTCTTCGATGTCACGAAGAATCCGTCCAAGCCATTCATTGTCAGGATGGACGATGCCAGTATCACTGTCAAAGGCACCTCGTTCAACGTCTCTGCCTACAACGGCGAGAACGGAATCCAGGCGGCCCTCCTTACGGGACAGATCCAGTTCCAGACCGGTAAGGACTACATTTATCTCAGCCCGGGCGAGGTCATCTCCTACAACCGTATCGACCGTTCCATGAGCAAGTCCAGGCGGGATGTGAGCCAGTACCGCTCATGGCTTGACGGCAAGCTGGACTGCGAGTCAGTCACGCTTGACTGGCTGTTTTCCAGACTGACATCCTTGTACGGAACGCGGATTCATTACAATCCGGTGAAATACAGGAACAAGACTTTCCGTGTCATACTCGACACCCGTGAGTCCATCGATGATGTGCTTGGGGCGGTGGCCGTAATTGTGCCGATCTCGTGGGCATGGCAGGATGACAGCAGCATCGCGATCACAGAAAAATGACAGACAATCAAAACTAATAACGTTAACTAAACCCACTGTTCAACAAAAATGAAGAGACAACTTGTTTTCAAGAGCGCGCTTCTTGTTTTGCTTCTCGTGATGACCGGGCAGTTCATCTCCGCCCAGTCGTTCACAAAGCGGTTCAAGAACGAGCCTCTGACTGGTGTCATCAAGGAACTTGAGCGCCAGACCGGCTATTCTTTCATCTACGAGACAGGAATTCTTCGGGATGCCCCGGCTGTCACGGCCGACTTCAACTCGGCGTCCGTGCAGACTGTCTTGCGGCAGATAGTCAAACCGCCTTTCAAGTATGAGCTGAAAGGCAAGATCATCACGATCACCAAAACCGAGGCAAAGACCTCAGGCAAGACAACCGGCGATGACAAATCTACGGAGGTCAGCGGAACCGTCAAGGACGCCAAGACCGGCGAGCCGCTTGTCGGAGTGGCGGTTTGGGTCAAGGACACTCCGATTGGAGTCTCCACCGACCTTGATGGCCGCTATAACCTTTCATTCAAAGGCAATTACGGCTACATCAGCGTGTCCTGCATAGGCTATGTGGCCCAGGATGTCCAGATAAAGAAGGGATCACAGGTCATCAACGTGGCCCTTGAGCAGGATGGAAACACTTTGGAGGAGGCTGTGGCTGTCGGCTACGGCCACCAGAAGAAGGCCAGTATCGTGGGCGCCATCGCCACAATCGCTCCGGACGCGGTGAAGATTCCGGTGTCCAAGATCAGCAACGCTCTCGCCGGAAGGCTTTCCGGAGTCGTGTCGGTGCAGAGGAGCGGCGAGCCTGGCGCGGGATCCACTTTCTGGATCCGAGGCATCAGCACCTTCGGAGCCAACGCCAACCCTCTCGTCCTGATCGACGGAGTCGAGCGTGAGCTTGACCTTGTGGATGTCGAGGACATCAAGGAATTCTCCGTCCTCAAGGACGCCGCCGCGACGGCCGTTTACGGAGTGCGAGGAGCCAACGGCGTGGTGCTCATCACGACACGCAGCGGAGAGGAGGGCAAACCAAAGGTCAGCATCAAATTCGAGAACGGTGTGACCAGCCCAGTCAAGGTGCCGGAGATGGCGAGCGCGACACAGTACATGGAAATGTACAATGTGGCTTCCGGGACTGAATATTTCGATGCGGAGAGGGTACGCAAGACCTTGAGCGGAGAGGATCCGGACCTTTACCCTAATGTCGATTGGGTCAACAGCATATTCAAGAACCTCAGCAACAACACCAGGGCGAACGTCAACGTCTCCGGTGGAACCAGCTCCGTGAAATATTACATCTCCGGAGGTTTCTACAACGAGAACGGACTCTTCAAGACTGATCCGACCGCGGATTACAACACGGGAATATATTACCGCCGCTTCAATTTCAGGGCGAACGTGGATGTGAAACTCACTCGCCACACGTCCATGAACGTCAACCTCGCCACGACTTTCGAGCAGAAGAACGAGAGCGGAACGAGCAGCAGCTCGATCTGGTCGGCCGCGTTGAAGACACCGTCCGTGATCTTCCCGATGGTCTATTCGGACGGCCATTATCCAGGACCGGGTACTAACATGGGCTACAACCCGTACGCCCTTCTGACACAGACCGGTTACAAGCAGGCGTTCTACAACACGGCTCAGTCTCTCGTGTCCCTCACCCACGATTTCTCGTGGCTCACCGATGGACTTACAGCCACAGTCAAAGGCTCTTTCGACGCCAAGAACAACGCTTACCAGAACCGCACCAGGACTCCTGAGCAATACGGTCAGGCGTACAGGGACGAGAACGGAGAACTGCACCTTACTGAGCTTGTGCAGGGCTCGCAGACACTGGATTTCTCATATTCCAACACCGGATGGCGTTCCCTCTATCTGGAGGCCAGCCTGAACTACGCAAGGTCATTCGGAAACCACAGCGTCACAGGTCTCCTTCTCTACCAGCAGTCACAGAAGAACTACATAGGCTCCAGCGCCACCTCCAGCAACGCGGCCCTGCCGTACAGGCATCAGGGAGTGGCCTTCAGGGCTACCTACAACTATGACTCACGGTATTTCGCCGAGTTCAACGCCGGTTACAACGGCTCCGAGAACTTCTCTCCTGGACACAGGTTCGGATTCTTCCCGTCAGTGGCCGGTGGCTGGCTGGTCTCCAACGAGAAATTCTGGACAGGACGCCTGGCTGATGTCATCAGCTTGCTGAAAATCAAGGGCTCCTATGGAATTGTCGGAAACGACCAGATCGGAGGCAACCGTCGTTTCATCTACCTGGAGACAATCAACTCCGGTGATAAGTGGAGTTTCGGCGAGACGGTGACCTCCTACCCGTCCTACCGGCGCGGCGAATGGGCCAACGACAATGTCGGCTGGGAGAAATCACGCAAACTGGATGTCGGCGTGGATGTCTCGTTCTTCGACAAACTCCGCGTGCAGGTGGACTGGTTCAAGGAAAAGCGTTCGGGAATATTCCTTCAGAGGTCTTCCATTCCTGAATATATCGGAATCACCACGAAGCCTTACGTCAACATCGGCCGGATGAGGAACTCCGGATGGGACAGCTCCCTGCAGTACGACCAGAAGATCGGCCAGGTGAACTTCTCGGCGATGGGTAACTTCACTTTCGCCCGTAACGTCATCGAGGATCAGGACCAGCCGGACTACATCGAGAAGTACATGAACCGTACCGGCCAGGCCAGATGGCAGACATTCGGCTATGTGTCCGACGGACTGTTCAAGGACGAGGCTGACATCGCCACGTCTCCGGACCAGAGCGCTCTCGGCGAGGTACGTCCTGGCGACATCAAGTACAAGGATCTCAACAACGACGGTGTGATCGACAGCAAGGACGTCAAGGCCATAGGGTACACCGACGTGCCTGAGATCGTGTACGGTTTCGGTGTGTCCGCCCAATGGAAGGGATTCGATGTGTCGGTTTTCTTCCAGGGCAACGCCCACGTAAGTTTCTCGATAAACTCCTCTATGGTACGCGGATTCACCGAGCCGAAGATGGCGGCGAACAACGTCTTCTCCGACATCTACGGGAACTACTGGACCGAAAGCAATACCGACGCGAAATACCCGCGTCTTACCACGACCGAGGCGACGAACAACAACCAGTCATCTGACTTCTGGCTCGTCAACGGCCGCTACATCAGGCTCAAGAACGCTGAGTTCGGCTACACTTTCCCTAAGAGATTGATTCAGAAGATGCGCCTGAGCCAGCTGCGTGTCTTCGTGTCCGGAACGAATCTGCTTACCTTCGCTCCGTTCAAGCTCTGGGATCCGGATCTCCAGACGGGAGCATCGAACTACCCTAACACCAGAGTGGCCAACATCGGTCTGAACATCGGTTTCTAATAATCAAGAAGTACTATGAAGAAGAATATATCAGCAATAATCCTGATGATTGCGCTGGCGGTCTGCGGCTGTGACAGTTACCTGGACAGGCAGCCTGACGACCAGCTGACCTCAAAGAACATATTCGACAAGAAGACGACCACGCTGCAATATCTTGTCAATGTCTATACATATATTCCGAGCGAATGGTCCCCGGAAGGTTACGGTTCCTCATCCGGCATCGCGATCACTGCCAGCGACGAGGCTTCCTGCGCCTACACCGGCTCACGTTTCTTCGCTTTGCTGAACCATAACCAGCTTTCCCCTCTGTCAACCCACGGCGGTTACCGTCATGCGGTTTACAGACTTTTGTATCAGGGAATAAGCGAGGCGACATATTTCATGTCCAAGGTCCAGGACTGCCCTCAGCTCACGGATGATGAGAAAGTGATGTGGCGGGGCGAGGCCCGTTTCCTCAGGGCGTTCTACTATACCGAGCTGCTCAAATGGAACGGCCCTGTCATTTGGCTCGGGGACAGGCAGTCGGACTATTCCGACCCGGATGTGTCAAAGGTGGACAGGTCTCCTTGGAGCACGATAGTCGATTGGCTTTGCGATGAATATGACCAAGCGGCCACCGAACTCCCTGATACGAGAAGCTCCTACGAGATCGGACGCGCCACGAAAGGCTCTTCCCTTGCGATGAAGGCCAGGCTCCTCATGTTCAACGCCAGCCCTCTTTTCAACGGGCAGAACGGCACCGGCATTTATGACGGCATCGTGAACAAGGACGGCGAGAAGCTCTTCAACACTGAATATGACGAAAACCGTTGGAGACAGGCGGCCGAGGCGGCGAAGGCTGTCATAGACATGAACACGTACAATCTTGTGGATGACGAGAACGCCACTCCGCTTGAGAATATTCATAACGCTGCGGTGCTGCTCAATTCCCCTGAGAACATATTCACGGTGCAGTGCGGCGGACGCAGCTGGCGGGTCGGTGAGACTCCGGTCTCGGCGAGCGGATACGGCGGAATCGGTCTGACCCAGAAGCTTGTGGACGCTTTCGCGATGGACAACGGCTACTATCCGATCACCAACATGGATGACGAGTCCTACGACAACGGCGCGGGCGCGATCGAGGTGGATCCACGTTCCGGCTACACTGAGACCGGCTCGCAGAAGTTCGTCAACCCGTTCTTCTCCACCATCCCTAAGAACCTGAAAGCCAACGACGCCATCGAGACCATGAACATGTACATAGGCCGCGAGCCAAGGTTCTACGCCAATGTGTTCTGGAGCGGCCAGACATGGATCATGGGCACGAACAAGCTTGCCAACATCCAGTTCTACAAGAACGGAAACTCCGGACCTATCACATCGAACAACTACAGCCCGACCGGTTACCTCTGCCTCAAGTTCATCGATCCGGATCTGGACACGAAGTCAAGCCGGTGGGGGAACCTCTCGTGGCCGATCATCAGATATGCCGATGTGCTGCTGATGTACATCGAGGCTCTCAATGAATATGACCCGGCGAATCCGGACATCCTCACTTACTGGAACATGATACGCCACAGGGCCGGGGTCCCGGCGATCGGAACCGGCGAGGACGAGGTCTATCCTGAGATCATCGGCGACAAGGATCTCCAGAGAAAGTACATCCGCAGGGAGCGTATGGTCGAGCTTTGCTTCGAGGGGAAACGTTACTTCGACACCCGCCGCTGGATGATAGCCGAAAGGGAGGATAACGGCAAGGTCGTAGGATGCAACATCGGAGCGTCTGACCATAAGATTTCCGGTGATTATTGGAGGCGCACGTCCATTTTCGACACTTTCGGAGAGGCCGGCACCAAGTCCGAGAGGGTGTTCACCAAGAAATACTATGTCCTTCCTATGAACCAGGCCGAGCTTGACAGGGTTCCGGAACTGACTCAGAACTACGGATGGTAGAACTGGAAACGATTTCTAAAAAAGAATCATTATGAAACGAAAATATACTCTTATAGGCTTAGCCGCGCTTCTGTCCGCCGCGGCCTGCGAGCCGAGCCACCTGGAGGACAATCTTTACGACCCTTCCGTGTACATCCTCAACAACGGGTACCAGAGGACGGAGACATTCTATGACGTGCAGTCCTCGTTCACGGCTGAGGTGAACGCCTACTGTGGCAGCTATTACGACCAGAATCCAAAGGTGAGGCTGTCGGAGGACGCCGCCGTGCTGGAAAGGTACAACGAGGAGAACTCCACGTCACTTCAGGCTCTGCCTGCCGACTGCTGGTCTCTGGAATCGTCTGACCTCCAGATGAAGGACAAGAAAGCCACGTTCAAGGTGGATTTCAACATCGAGGCTCTGAAAAGACTTTCCACTGAGCCTGACTATTCCGATCTTGGGAACTATGCCGTGGCGTTGAGGCTTAAATGCCTCACCGATGGCGTGAACGACGCCCAGACCGATGAGCTTGGCAGCACCGTCATCGTCCCGGACATGAGCATGATGGCGTTCAGACTGGACAAATCCGGCGTGTCAGAGACGGATCTCGACAATCTTGAGGACAAGGACGGATTCATCATTGTTGAATACAAGGTCCGCACAAGCATCGAGAACAATTGGGACAACGGCGTGAAGTTCACTTTCAACGTCCCATCGGACAAGGCGGAATATTCGCTTCTTCCGGAGGGATCATATTCAGTGACATCCTCTTCTGAGCAAGGTTTCACCCCGGGTGTCTCCGAGATTGTCTATACTGTGCGCATCGACAAGTCCAAGGCACAGGATAGGTATTATTCCCTTGTGGCTGGTGTCGAGTCGGAAGGCGGCTTCAAGGTGGAAGGTGAGTCGGAGTCAGTGATGAATATGTTCAACAGGCATCATTACAGCCAGTCCGACATCTCGGTGCGTGACTGCAACTCCTATAAGATCGGAGCCGGCCCGGAGCTGACGATCGACGGGAAGATCAACACGAAATGGGAATCCGGCTATCAGACCACCGATGTCGTGGCCTCGAAACTGCCTTATGTCATTGAATATGAGCTTGCGAACCCTGTGTGCATCTCAGACTTCGACCTGTACCGCCGTCAGGACCGTTATGCGTCCGACCTTAAAGGCGGGCATCTTGAGGTGTCTTTGGATGGAGAGAATTACACCAAGGTCTGCGATTTCGACTACACCGGCGTGAGCGCATACCGTAACGTTCACGCGGCGGAGATCGAGCCGGAGGCGAAGTACGTCAAGTTTGTCGTGACGGCGTCAGGACGAAAGGGCGGAGCCTTGAAGGTTCCCCTGTGCAGTCTGGCCGAGTTCAGCATCTGCTATAGATAATTGTCATGACGTAATATTCAGAGAGGGTGACTTTTTAGCCACCCTTTCTTCTTATATTCAACCCTATGTCCGTGATCAATCCACCATGCAGGTGAGGATGAACAGCAGCCAAAGATGAGCGGCTCCGCTCTGGAGATCCGCGTTCCCGTTGCCGGCGAGGCCGTCCAATTCTTTCCTGAACACCGTCAGGGCTTTGTGGATGTGCTTTTCCACAGCCTTCTCAGAGATTTTCAAAGCCGCCGCGATTTCCCTGTTCTTCATGTTTTGGAACCTGCTCATCATGAACACTTCGCGGCATCTGTCAGGAAGCTTGCCCATGATGCTGTGGATGTTCGCCGTGAGTTCATCGTAGATTGTCTTCCGGTCGGAGTCGTTGACCGCGAAATCCATCTGATAGAGACCTTCGTCGCAGACGTTTCTGAAAGAATCCGTGAGACTGACAATCCTGAGTGATGACTGGTGGCGCAGTGTGTCAATCGACCGGTTCCGTACAATGCGGAACAGAAGAGCCTGCCATGCGTCGCTTTCCTTTCCTTCGAATTTCTCCCAAAGCGTGCCATAGGCCTCGTGCACGATGTCTTGCGCTGTGTGCTCGTCCGACACGAACCTGAAAGCGAAGTTATAAAGCCTGTCGCTGTACTTGTAGTACAGCCCTTCGAATATCGTTTCATCCAGAATCATCTTTTCTTATCCTTTGACATGGCTTTATATCATACAAATATAGCCTTTTTTAAGGATTACCTGATAAAAAGTCTTGATCGTTTTTTAGCATATAGGGCATCGAAGGTGTCTTACCTTATATAAAACATTTTTATACTCCATGAAACTAAAACTCATAACAAAACTCATTCTGGTCGTTCCGCTGCTTCTTGGCGGGACCGCTTGCCAGAAACAGACTGTGTCCGAGGTGCACGACACTGTCGTCATCAAGACTACGTTGGCCGCCAAGACACCTGCTACGTTGGTGGGAGGCGGAACCGATCAGATCACGATCAGCGCCACGTGTGACTGGTCGCTTGAAGGCGAGGACTGGTTCACCATCGAACCCGCTTCAGGAGTGAAGGGCATCAGCGAATCCAAAATCATCACTCAGCCTAACACGACAGGAGCGGACCGTACAGGTACAATCCGCCTCAAGGCCGGTTCTTACACAGGTACTTACACATTCACCCAGGCGGGCAAATAATGAAGGGCGAAGACAACAGACGCATCCTGGATTTCTTCTTCAGCGGTGTGGAGGTCTCTGATGAACTGAAACAACGGTATCTCGGGTGGCTTGCCGCGTATGGAGATGAACCAGAGGTGAAGGCTTTGCTTGAGGAATATTGGGACTCTGTCTCTTCGGACTCTCCTGATTTCGACTTGACGGCCGGACTGGAGAGGCTTATGGCTTCGTTGGGAGAGGATGGCGCTTCGACAAGCTCAGCGAGCATCGAAGGGACTGCCCCAACGGCTCAAAGACTCGGATGGCTGTCCAATCTACTGCACAGCAAGCAATTACGTTACTGTGTCACCGCCGCCGCAGCCGTGGCGATATTCATAGGAGGCGCGACAGTCGCGAGACTGAATATGACTCCCGAAAGGGAGACCGTGCTCATCGCCTCGTCCGACAACGCCTGCTCCTACACCTTGCCTGACGGCACACGTGTCTGGCTCAACCGGGACAGCCGGCTGTCCTACAACCAGGACTTCGGCAAGAGCGAGAGGAATGTCTCCATCGATGGCGAAGGCTACTTTGAGGTCACCAGAAACGAGGCCAGCCCGTTCATCGTGAATATGCACGACAACCTTCAGGTCAAGGTCCTCGGAACGACTTTCAACGTGGTCAGCGACCCTGTCGGCCATTCCGCAGAGGTGATCCTCCGCAGCGGCTCCGTGCAGGTCTCAGACATAGAGAGCAAGGAACTTGTCATCCTCAAGCCTGACCAGAAATATTCCTGGGACAGGGGAAGGACTGAGGTCACGGCGGTGAACGCCGATGACTGCTGCCGCTGGTACGAGCATCGCCTCGCATTCGACAATGTGAAGCTCGGTGACATCCTGGAAAGCCTGTCGCACAAGTACCAGATGAAGATCGCGGCTGACCTCGGCAATCTGAAGGACAAACGTATGTCATTGACGGTCAAGGATGAGTCCGTCGATGAGATTATGGAGATCCTCTCAACCCTCCTTCCGGTCCGCTGGGAGCGTCAAGGAAAGACAATCACAATTGATAACAAAACCAAAAACACTAATTATTAATGAAAGGAATATCTAACATTCTTCCTTCATTCACCAGAACCGTGCTTTGCGTGCTGTGCGCCCTCGGGCTCTCGCTCGGCGCGTACGCCCAGAGCAGGACGGCGACCGTGAATGTCAAGGATGTGACAGTCAAGGAACTCCTGAAGGCTATCGAGGCCGGTAGTTCCTACACTTTCGCCTATGTGGACACCGACATTGACCTTGCCGGCAAGGTTTCGGTCACGGCGAAGAACGAGGACATCGAAGCTATCCTGAAGAAAGTGCTTCCTGGTGTCAAGGTCGAATTCAAGGACCAGAAGATCCTTCTGAGCAAGAAGGCTCCGGAGGCCAAGTCTAAGGCTACCCAATCAGCAGGTCCGAAAGTCATTACCGGAAAGGTCGTTGACAAGTCCGGTCAGCCGGTGATCGGCGCTATGGTCATCGAGCGTGGCACCAACAACGGAACCGGAACAGACATCGATGGAAACTACGAGCTCAAGGTCAAGAGCGAGGACGCTGTCCTGGACGTTTCCATCATCGGCTACAACAGCGCCTCCGCTACATTGACCGCTGGCCAGTCCAAGGCCGATTTCGTACTTGAGGAAGAGGCCATCAAACTGGATGACGTCGTGGTCATCGGTTACGGCGCGCAGAACAAGAGGGATGTTACGACATCCATCGCGTCCATCAAGGCCGAGGACTTCGCCAACACTCCGACCACTGACTTCCGTGAGTCGATGGCCGCCAAGATGCCTGGTGTCCAGGTCATCAACCTCGGCGGGCAGCCTTCCGGTAACGTCTCCGTAAGGGTCAGGGGTATCCAGTCGGCCACCTCCGGCAACGACCCTCTCTACGTTATTGACGGAATCCCTTGCGACTCAAGGGCTTTCGCCAACCTTGACGGCAGCGACATCGAGAGCCTTGAGGTCCTGAAGGACGCTTCAGCCGCCGCCATCTACGGTTCAAGAGGATCCTGCGGTGTCATCCTCGTCACCACAAAGCGTGGCGCCAACTCAGAGACTCCGGTCATCTCTTACGACGGACAGTTCAGCGTCTCCAATGTCTCAAAGAAGATCGATATGCTCGACGCCTACGAGTTCGCTGAGATATTCAAAGAGGCCAGGGACGGCGCTTATCTTTTTGAGGTTCCTACAGGCTCCATCGGAGATCCGTACAGCGGTCGTCCTAAGAGTTATCACAATGTCGATCCTCTCATTACTTCCTACCTTCAAGACAAGACCGGCACTTTGACGAATACGGACTGGCAGGACGAGATCTTCCGCACCGCTCTCTCTCACAAGCACGCCCTCAGCGTGTCTGCCAGAACGAAGAACTACAACTACTACATCGGTGTGAACTACCTCAACCGCGAGGGAACGATCATCGGATCTGACTTCGAGAGGTACGGACTCAGGGCCAACCTCGATGGCAAGAAGGGCAAATTGAAATATGGCGTAAGCTTCTCACCGTCATATTCAAAGACAAATTATGTGAACTCTGACGGCCAGTACGGCAGCGACGGTGTGATCGCGTCGGCTTTGATGGCACCTCCGGTCTTCCCTGTCTATAACTCTGACGGATCCTACAACTGGGATATGAACGGTTATATGAGGTTCAACACTTGGGACACCCAGACCAACGAGGTGCTGAACCCTGTGGCCCTTGCCCTTGAGATCGATGATGTCAGAGAGAAACTGAATCTTGTGGGCAACGTCCACGCCTCCTACGAGTTCATCAAGGGACTTGAATATAAGGTCACGGTCGGCGGTGACTACTATTCCTACATCAGGAACTACTACCGTCCGTCCTACATCCCGCTCAAGAACCTGAAGTACTACGACAAGCCTTCGGCTCCTACGGCGGCCAACTACACGCAGTCATATTTCCACTGGAACGTCACCAACCAGATCTCGTTCAACAGAAAGTTCGGTGAGCACTCCATAAACGCCGTGGCTGTCTATGAGGCTGAGAAACAGGCCATCCAGACTTCCGCCATCAAGGGTACGGGCGTAGAGGGTGACGACAAGATCAGGACAACCAAGAGCAAGACCATCTCGATCGATGACACCTACAACGACAAGTACGCGTACACCTTCGCTTCTTGGCTTGTCCGTGCGCAGTACTCCTACAAGGGACGTTATATGTTCTCCGCTTCGATCAGAGGTGACGCATCCTCACGCTTCGCCCCGAACACAAGGTGGGGATATTTCCCTGCCGCATCCGCCGGCTGGCGCATAAGCGATGAGAATTTTATGAGATGGACCAAGAACTGGCTGAACGACCTCAAGCTGCGCGCCAGCATCGGCCAGACCGGTAACGCCCAGATCGGCAACTCGGCTTACCTGGCCCTTTATGGATCCAACACACTTGACCTTGGCAACGGACTCGTCACTTCGATGTACCCGTCACAGATCGCCAACAACGAGCTTGGGTGGGAGAAGAACACCCAGACCAACATCGGTTTCGACGCGAACCTCTGGAACGGACTTCTTGGCATCAACGCAGACTTCTACTATTCCAAGACCACGGATATGCTCTTTAATATTCCTGTGTCATCCGTATCAGGTCTCACGAAGTCGAATGTCAACATCGGCTCGATGCAGAACAAGGGTGTGGAGATCACCCTGACCTCCCATAAGTCATTCGGTGACTTCTCTATGGACTGGAACGCCAACTGGTCGCTGAACAGGAACAAGGTTCTGTCGCTCGGTGACGAGGACGCTCCGCTGATCGTGGCTTCCTCATATTCAGGAGCCAACTACATCACGAAAGTCGGCTATCCGGTAGGTTGCTACTACCTGCTCGTGCAGGACGGTGTCTTCCACAACCAGGAGGAACTCGACTCGTACCCTCATTTCCCGACCACCACTGTCGGTGACTTCCGCTTTGTGGACGCCAACGGCGACGGCAAGCTCGACAAGGATTCCGACCGTGTGATCGTCGGCAACTATATGCCTGACTTCTACTACGGATTCGGCGTTCAGCTCGGCTGGAAGGGACTTGACCTTTCCGCCAACTTCCAGGGAGTCTATGGCAACGAGATTCTGAACCTTGAGAGACGTTACCTTCTGAATATGGAAGCGTCCTCGAATATGATGAAGGAGGCATTGGACAGATTCCCTTACGGCAATCTCAACAGGGCCACCAGAAAGTCTTCCGGTAACAACGGTTCCTGCACATCCACCTTCCATCTGGAGGACGGCTCGTACCTCCGGCTCCAGAACCTGTCCCTCGGCTACACAATGCCGGACAAGTGGTTCCGCGGCACGACCATCTCAAAGATGAGGGTTTACATCCAGGGCACGAACCTGTTCACCCTGACTCATTATTCAGGCTACAACCCAGAGGTCAACAAGAGGTCAACCAACGCCCTCAGCCCGGGCGAGGACTATTGCTCCTACCCTCTTTCAAGAACCTTCAGCGTGGGTATCAACTTTAATCTGTAATGAATATGAAGAATATCATAAAATCAGCTTTGATCGGCCTTGCGGCACTTAGCCTTGCCTCCTGTGGCGATAGCTTTTTCGAGCAGTACCCGGCGAACACCGTGACCGAAGGCAACTATTACAAGACCGATGATGATTTCAACCAGGGCGTTTACTGCTGCTACGACAAGCTGAAGACCCAGATGGGCTTTTTCATCAACGAACTGGCTTATAGAAGTGACGAGTGTGAGCTCACCGCAATGGCGGTCTCTACTCAGGACAGGTACGACCTTGACCATTTCCAGGAAAGATCCAACAATGCGATTCTCACGAATATCTGGAACGCTTGGTACAACGGAATATACCGCTGCAACGATGTTCTCGACCATATGGCCGGCAAGACCCTCGCGAACGGGGACAAGTACCGTGGCGAGTGCCTGTTTATGAGGTCCTGGTGGTATTTCAGCCTCTACAGGGTGTTCGGAGTCGTGCCTGTGACACGTACCGTAGTGACACCTGTCCAGGCCAAGACAATCCCGAGATGCACGGATGAGGAGATGTACAACCTTCTTGTCGAGGATCTCAAGGAAGCGATCGATCTCCTTCCGGCTAAGCGTTCCGCTGAGGTCGGGCGAGTGACGAAGATCGCCGCCCAGGCTCTTCTCGGCAAGGTCTATTTGACTTTCGGCAAGTACGCCGAGGCGCAGACCGTGCTGGAGGACGCGATGAAGGACACGAACTTCGGCCTTATGGCGACTACCGGAGCCGCTTTCGATGTGGCCAACAAGATGAACAAGGAGATCCTCTTCGCCATCTACTACAACAAGACAAACGACAACGGTCACGGTTACTGGCACAGCACCAACATCGCCGACCCTAAGCTGAGGCCTAATCCGACCGGCGTGTTCAAGTCTGTCTATTCAGCGGATGACAACAGGTACGCCCTTATTGGGGAGTATCAGGAGATAACGCCGGGTAAACTTTACGCGATCAACAAGTATATGGACACCTACGATGCCACATATACCACGCTGGTTGGCAATGATTTCCCGTTCCTCCGTTATGCTGACGTCGTTCTGATGTACGCCGAGGCCTTGGGACAGCAGGGAAACATCTCCGAGGCTCTTACGTATCTCAACAAGACACGCACCCGCGCCGGCCTTCCAGAGCTGACCGAGGCCGAGGTCTCCGGCAAGGATGCCTTCATCAAGGAACTGGCCGATGAAAGAGGAAGGGAGTTCGCCCTTGAGGGACAGAGATGGTTCGACCTTGTCCGTCTTGGACTGGCCGTGGATTTGTTCAAGAGCCTTGGCTACTCGCTTGACTCCCACAATCTTCTCTTTCCGATTCCTCACGATCAGATCGAGATAGTGAACGATGATTCCATCCTCTGGCAGAATCCTGGATTCTGATGATAACACTAAGATATTGATAAACACTGAAAAGAAATGAAACGAATATTATATTGCATCATTGCGGCGATCGCTTGTCTGGCGATGAGCTCCTGCTGGCAGGAGGATATTCCCGAGACAGGAGGACCGCGCCATCAGGTGACTGATTTGAAGGCCGTTCCAGGTGATGAGGAGGTTCAGTTGTCGTGGTCTGTCCCTGAAGGATGGAATCCGACTGAGTACATCATCACTTACACGAAAGGCTCTGAGCAGACCATCCGCACCGACGGTCAGAACTACACTGTGACCGATCTTGCGAACGGAGACGACTATGTGTTCTCCGTCCAGGCGGTTTATGGCAATCTGATTTCCAATCCAGTCGAGGTTTCGGCGAGGCCGAGCACCTCAAGACTCCCTGTGACTGACCTTGACGCGGACGCTTCAGATGCGACTGTCACATTGACTTGGACCCGTCCGTCCCAATTGCTTACTTCCTACACCCTGACTTGGTTTATGGAAGGAGCCGAGACCGACGTTCAGAAAGCCGAGATCGAGGCAGACAAGGAAAGTTATGACGTGACAGGCCTGACAAACGACAAGAACTACACGTTCACCCTTGTCGCCAACTATGCTAAGGGACCGGCCGAGGCTGCGCAGATCAAGGCGATGCCGACTCTGGCCATTCCTTATATGCTTGACAGGACAAAGGCCGCCATCAACCAGCCTATCAAGTTCACATTCAACACCGAAGGTTATCCTGGCGCGTCGAATGTCAAGTGGGCATTTCCTGACGGAAAGGTTCTCGAAGGTGTCGAGGTTTCCAAGGGCTTCACCGCGACCGGAGCGCAGCAGGTTACCCTGAGCGCGGACATCAAAGGCAAGACAAAGACCTGGACCCTTGAGGTGGAGATCCGTCCGTATGTCGTATTCTTCAACGATTGGGAGATGTCCGGAACGTCCTACGAGGGATTCAAGGCCAGCTGCCCTGTCTTCTCGCCTGACGGAAAGACCGTCTATAATATCACCTTCAACAAGAAGGCCATCCTCTATGCGTTCGATGTCATCAGCGGAGATCTCAAGTGGAAATATGTCCCGGAAACCAATTCGGCCAGCTACAATCCTCTGACTGTCAATCCTAAGACCGGAGACATCTACTACGGTACCACTTCATCAGGCCAGTTCTACGCTGTCACCGCTGAGGGACAACTCAAATGGAAGTTCACCGAGGCCGGCTCTATGCAGAGCGCCGCACCGGCTGTCAACGCCGCCGGTACTGAAGTCTATATCGGTGACAAGGCCGGAAATGTGTTCGCCCTCGACGCCGCTTCCGGAGCGAAGAAATGGCAGGCAGCCATTGGCACGGCGGTCGCCGGTCTCCTCGTGAACGGACCAGAGCTTGTAGTTGGCGCCGGAGCGACCATAACATTCCTGAACATCTCTGACGGCTCTCTGCTCAAGGCATTGACGATGAGCGCGAATATGGTCGGGATCTCAGGCTTTGCCGTGGCTGCGGACAAGAACACAATGTACGTTCCTGTCGCGGCTGGACTCAGCTCGATTGATCTGGCCAAGAAGGAGATCATCGTTGACAACTTCGTCTTCGCGGGCAACAATCCTTATGAGCCGGTTGTGGCTCCGAACGGAACCGTCTTCGTAGGCTGCAAGGACAACCACGTCTATAACATCGACAAGGATCTGACCAAGGTCAACTGGAGTTATGAGCATATCCTTTCCAATGGAGGCAAGGCCAACGCTTTCAACTTCTCGCACCCTTGCGTGGACACCGAGAACCACTTCTACATCACTTCCGGACAGTACGGCAACACTTCCTATATTTTCAATAGTGATGGAACGATCAAGGAATCCTGGAGCGAGAACGCTGATGACACAAACCAGAAGCAGATGGGTGGCAACAACCTTCTTGACGGTGTGTTCTACTCAGCCTTCATCGGAAGCAACAAGGGTACGGGCAACGGTCTGATGGTCGGCAAATATGTCGGCGGCGAGAGAGCCTCCGGATGGAGCACCCACGGTGGTGACATCTGCGGTTCCTGCTGCCTAAGGTAATCATTTCTGACCCGGTCCGTGGGGGAAAAGTCCTGCGGCCGGGTCGGGATATTCATTAAAAATGAAGAGAATGAATAAGATAAGGTTTATATCCATTGTGTCGGCCGCACTTGCCTTGTGTGCCGCCGGCGCTTGCTCGGAGGACAAGGATTCCGAGATAAGGGATCTTGCGGTCAAGGCTAAGATAACCTTGAGTCCATATTACGAGGCTGGCAAGGACTTCAAGACCGCAGGGGCGATTGTCACACCGGCTTGGGGAGCCGATGACAAAGGTGTCATAATGCTGGAGCCGGATGGAATCGCGAAGAGGGCCGAAGCTTCTCCGATAATCACGGGAAGCAGTTCTTCGTATTTCCTGTTCAACGTCCAGGCTTCCAGGCTTGAGACCACGGTGTTGAGTTGGTATCCTTCCGGGGCTGACGTGCGTCTGTCCGGAAAGACAGTGAAATATACCATCCCGACAAACCAGAACGGAACCGAGGTTCCTGTTATGCTTGATGTGGCGAATGCGAATGTCAATTCCTACGAAGGCTGCGACTTCAAACTTAAGCCTGCCGGATGTATGGTGTTCGTGAACGTTGCGATGGGGGACTACGATGTGGCTTCTCTTGAACTGACCGCCAACGGTGGCGAGAACCTCGCCGGTGAGGTCACCGCTGATATCGCGGAGGGCACGTTCACCGCAAGCTCAGCGTCCGTCAAGATGACTCCGGCCACTCCTGTGGACTGCCGCTCGAACTCTGTGTTCATCCCTGTCTATTGCGCTCCTGTCACCCTTTCAAAGGGCTTCACCGCAAAGATAACCACTTCTTCCGGCCAGACAATCACCGCCGCCAACCACAGCGAGATCGTCCTTGAGGCGGGCGAGAGGATCAGCACCGAGAAGCTGGCCGAGGACGAATCGACCGAACTTGTTTTCTGTGGAGACAACCACGTGTTCGTCATCAACGCGACAATCGCCAAGGATTCCTACAAGGAAGGCCTTGTCTGGTCGTGGGACGCCAGGTCGGCGGCCTCTGAACTCGGACTTGCGGCTGATCGTTGCGACCATCTGGACGAGTGCAAGTTCGTGGACAACGGCACCAAACTGCTGCTGACAAGCTCCTACGGATGGTGCATCCTTCTGGACTACGCCACCTCAAAGGTACTTTTCCACGCGACCGGACTGCCTAACGCCCATTCCGCTGAATATCTCCCTGGAGGCTACATCGCTGTGGCCACATCAACGGGATCGACCGCCAACCACAACAAGGTGCATATCTATAATTCGGCCAGGTCGGAGGTCTCATTGGCGAACGCCGACCTTTATTCCGGCCACGGAGTTGTCTGGGACTACAAGAGGAATGTCCTGTACGCCGCCGGCGGAAATGTCATCAAGATATTCAGGATCAACGGCCTCGGCACCGACAAGCCTTCGTTCGAGCTCGTCAAGAGCATCACGGCTCCTCAAGACGGAATCCACGACATCAACCGCGTGGACGACAACACCATCACTGTGGCTGGCAACAAGGCTTACCTGTTCAATGTCGAGACCGAGCAGTTCACGGAGATGCCGTTGTTCTCTGGCTCCACCGCTCTCAAGTCCTTGAACTACAATGCCGAGACCGGAGAAGTTTGGTACACGGACGCGACTGTCCCGGAAGGAGATGAGAGTTGGTCTTCCCACAAGATCCGTTACAGCAGGAACATCGACGCCTCCAATCCGGACAGAATCATCAATGTTGACATTGATATGTACAAGGTCCGTGTCAGAAAGTGGTAAATAATCGTTATATTTGTCAGGTGAAATGCTTAATGAAGACAAGCAGTTACTTGAGCAGATAGCAGGAGGGGATGTCAAGGCTCTTGGCATCCTCTATGTTCTGTATGCAGGACGCATCCGTAATTTCGCGTTCAGTATGCTTCAGAACTCCTCGGAGGCGGAGGACATCACGCAGGATCTGTTCCTGAAGATCTGGAACTCCCGTGAAGGCCTCCGTGAGGTTGACTCGCTCAAGTCCTACCTGTTCAGTATGGCTCACAACGCCGTCCTGAATTTCATTAAGCGCAAGGGCGTGCGTGACAGGTACCAGAAGGCCACTGTCGGAGTCAGCACTGAACAGTATGAGCCATCGTTCCAAATGGACACGTTTGAGTTGCTTAAAAGCATAGACGAGGCTTTGGAGGATATGTCTGTCTTAAGGAAGACGATCTTCAGGATGAACCGCTACGAACACAAGACTTACCAAGAGATCGCCGACGCGCTGATGATAAGTCCCAAGACGGTCCAGTACCACATATCCTGCGCCCTCGCTGAACTAAGGAAACTTCTTTAGAAAGCGGCCTGCCGCGGATTTTAAACGATTGCCGGCATTGACTGACAAAATATTTAAAAAATTTATGAATATATGAAAGCAAGAATTTTGTACCTGTTTGCCGCCGCAGCGGTGTGCCTTTGCTCCTGCGGTACGGCCAAGAAGAATGTGGTTGATGTGACCAAGTACCCTAACCGGGCTGAGATGATCGTCGCGCAGATGCACGACCCTGCCTCAAAGTATGTGGTAGTGGCCTGCCACAGAGGCGACTGGCGCAACTATCCGGAGAACTCCATCCCGGCCATCGAGTCCATCATCAGGATGGGAGCCGACATTATGGAGCTCGACCTCAAGCTCACCAAGGACAGCGTTCTCGTGCTCTCTCACGACAGGACGA